>Ga0137428_1000501_pt1 | contig 16823 bp, 11 predicted proteins | sample EasRivERMZT718_2_FD_102305 | JGI IMG/M metagenome (GOLD analysis project Ga0137428, IMG submission 102305) | Soil microbial communities from meander-bound floodplain in the East River, Colorado, USA - East River MetaG ERMZT718_2 | ecosystem: Environmental > Terrestrial > Soil > Floodplain ...
ACTCGATGACCTTGGCGACGACGCCGGCGCCGACGGTCTTGCCGCCCTCGCGGATGGCGAAACGCACGCCCTCTTCCATCGCGATCGGCTGGATCAGCGCCACCGTGATCGACACATTGTCGCCCGGCATCACCATCTCCGCCCCCTTCGCCAGCTCGATGCTCCCGGTCACGTCCGTCGTGCGGAAGTAGAACTGCGGCCGATAACCGTTGAAAAACGGCGTATGCCGCCCCCCCTCCTCCTTCGACAGCACGTAGATCTCCGCCGTGAACTTGGTGTGCGGCGTGATCGTCCCCGGCTTCGCCAGCACCTGACCCCGCTCCACCTCTTCCCGCTTCGTGCCCCGCAGCAGGATCCCCACGTTGTCCCCCGCCTGCCCCTCATCGAGCAGCTTCCGGAACATCTCCACCCCCGTGCACACCGTCTTCAGCGTCGGCTTCAGCCCCACAATCTCGATTTCCTCGCCCACCTTGATGATCCCCCGCTCCACCCGCCCCGTCACCACCGTGCCCCGCCCCGAGATCGAGAACACGTCCTCCACCGGCATCAGGAACGGCTTGTCGATCACCCGCTTCGGCTGCGGAATGTAGGTGTCCAGCGCCTCGGCGAGCTTGAGGATCGCCCCCTCGCCCAGCTCGCCCTTGTCCCCTTCCATCGCCTTCAGCGCCGAACCAATCACAATCGGGGTCTTGTCCCCGGGAAATTCATACTTCGACAACAGCTCCCGAACCTCCACTTCCACCAGCTCCAGGAGCTCCTTGTCGTCCACCATGTCCGCCTTGTTCATGAACACCACGATGTAGGGCACCCCCACCTGGCGCGCCAGCAGGATGTGTTCGCGCGTCTGCGGCATCGGACCGTCCGCCGCCGACACCACCAGAATCGCCCCATCCATCTGCGCCGCACCCGTGATCATGTTCTTCACGTAATCCGCGTGCCCCGGACAGTCCACGTGCGCGTAGTGACGGTTCTTCGTCTGATACTCCACGTGCGCCGTGTTGATCGTGATCCCGCGCGCCTTCTCCTCGGGAGCCGAATCAATCTGGTCGTAGGTCTTCACGTCGCCCCCGAACCTCTTCGACAAGATCATCGTCATCGCCGCCGTCAGCGTCGTCTTCCCATGGTCCACGTGACCAATCGTCCCCACGTTCACGTGCGGCTTGGTACGCTCAAATTTTGCCTTCGCCATTTTTTTGCTCCGCTATCGGTAAAGCCACTCTTCCGCCACCACTACCGCCGTCCCCGCTTCAACACCCCACCCCGAAATCCGCAAAACATTATTGAATTTCATAAAGAAGAAAAAAATACCTATTTTCTTTCTTCTTTGCCGGTGTGCTTGTTGATGATCGCCTCCGCCACGGTCTTCGGCGCCTCGGTGTAATGCTTGAATTCCATAGAATACGTGGCACGGCCCTGGGACAGCGAGCGCATGGAGGTCGAATAGCCGAACATCTCAGCGAGAGGGACATCCGCCCGCACCGACTTGCCGCCGCCCGGGATGTCTTCCATGCCGTGGATCACACCGCGGCGCGAACTCAGGTCACCCACCACGTTGCCCATAAAATCTTCCGGCGTTTCGACTTCCACCGCCATGATGGGCTCGAGCAGCGTCGGGCTCGCGCGGCGCAGACCTTCCTTGAACGCCATCGAGCCCGCCATCTTGAATGCATTTTCGTTCGAATCCACGTCGTGGGACGAGCCGTCGAACAAGGTGACCTTGACGTCCACAATCGGGAAGCCGGCCAGCACCCCGTTGGGCAGGTTTTCCACGATCCCTTTCTTGACGGCGGGGATGAATTCGCGCGGCACGTTGCCGCCCTTGACCGCGTCCACGAACTCAAAGCCCGTACCGGGCGGCTGCGGCTCGACCTTGAGCCAGACGTGGCCGTACTGGCCGCGCCCGCCAGTCTGCTTGATGAACTTGCCCTCGACCTTATCGCAACTCTTCTTGATGGTCTCGCGGTAGGCGACTTGCGGCGCGCCGACGTTGGCTTCCACGCCAAACTCGCGCTTCATGCGGTCGACGATGATCTCGAGGTGCAGTTCGCCCATACCGGAGATGATGGTCTGGCCGGATTCCTCGTCGGTCCGCACGCGGAACGAGGGGTCTTCCTGCGCCAGGCGGCTCAGCGCCATGCCCATCTTTTCCTGGTCGGCCTTGGTCTTCGGCTCGACCGCGACGTGGATCACCGGCTCGGGGAATTCCATCTTCTCGAGCGTGATGATCTTCTGCGGGTCGGTCAGCGTGTCGCCGGTGGTGTAATCCTTCAAGCCCACCGCCGCGGCGATGTCGCCGGCAAACACTTCCTTGATCTCTTCCCGGTCATTGGCGTGCATCTGCAGAATCCGGCCGATGCGTTCCTTGCGGCCCTTGATCGGGTTATAGATGGAGTCGCCGGTACTGACTACGCCGGAATAGACGCGGAAAAACGTGAGCTGGCCGACATACGGATCGGTCATGATCTTGAACGCAAGGGCCGAGAACGGCGCGTCATCCCTCGGCGCGCGCTTGTCCGGCTCGCCGTTTTCCTTGATCCCCTTCACCGGCGGGATGTCGAGCGGGGACGGCATGTAATCGATGGCCGCGTCGAGCATCGCCTGCACGCCCTTGTTCTTGAACGCGGAGCCGCACAACATCGGGAAAATCTCGCCGTGGATAGTGCGAGCGCGCAGTCCTTTCTTGATCTCGTCAACGGACAGATCCCCGCTCTCGAGATACTTGTTCATCAGTTCTTCGGATGCCTCGGCGGCGGACTCGACCATCTTTTCGCGCCACGCCTTCGCCTCGTCCAGCATGTCGGCGGGCACTTCCCTGGCCTCAAATTTCATGCCCTGGGTGCTGTCGTCCCAGTAAATGGCCTTCATCTTGACCAGGTCCACCACGCCCAGAAACTTCTCTTCCGAGCCGATCGGCAGCTGGATCAGAACGGGATTCGCCTTCAGACGCGCCTGCACCTGCTCGTAGACGCGCTTGAAGTCGGCGCCGGTACGGTCCATCTTGTTGACGAAAATGAGCCGCGGCACGCGGTACTTGTTGGCCTGGCGCCATACCGTTTCAGTCTGCGGTTGAACTCCACCCACGGCGCACAGCACCGTGCACGCGCCGTCGAGCACGCGGAGCGACCGCTCCACCTCGATGGTGAAGTCCACGTGCCCCGGCGTGTCAATGATGTTGATGCGATGCTCGGGGGAAGCGCCGTCCATCCCTTTCCAGAAGCAGGTGGTTGCGGCCGATGTGATGGTGATCCCGCGCTCCTGCTCCTGCTCCATCCAGTCCATGATCGCGGTGCCGTCGTGCACTTCCCCCAGCTTGTGGGAGACGCCGGTGTAGAACAGGATGCGTTCGGTGGTCGTGGTCTTGCCGGCATCAATGTGGGCAGTGATGCCGATGTTCCGGTAGCGCTCTATGGGAGTCTTGCGGGGCACTTTGGTAAACCAGTGTTAAGTGTTGAGTGATAGGTGTTTAATGGATGAACTCAAACTCAACATTCAAATTTCAATACTCAATATTCCCCCAGTGCCGCTAAAAGCGGTAATGGGAGAATGCCTTGTTGGCTTCCGCCATGCGGTGCACTTCTTCGCGCTTCTTCATCGCACCGCCCTTGCCCTCGGCGGCTTCGGAAATCTCGCTGGCCAGGCGCATGTCCATGGACTTCTCGCCGCGCCCGCGGGCGGCGTCGCGCAGCCAGCGCATGGCGAGCGCCACGCGCCGCACCGGCCGCACCTCGACCGGTACCTGGTAATTCGCGCCGCCGACGCGGCGGCTCTTCACTTCCACCATCGGCTTCACGTTGTTGACGGCCTGGTTGAACACTTCCAGCGGGTCCTTGCTGGTCTTCTTCTTGATCTGGTCGAGCGCGCCGTAGACGATCTGTTCCGCGACCGACTTCTTGCCGCCCGTCATGATGACGTTCATGAACTTGGCAACATCCTGGCTGCCGTACTTCGGGTCCGGCAGGATTTCGCGCTTCGGTATTTCTCTGCGTCGCGGCATTGTTCTCTCTGTGTCCGTTTCGTTAGTCCTCAAGCGGCCTTGGCGCCAAGCCGCTAGCGGCTTCCCAAATCCTGCTTGCGGCTTCCTATATCCTGTGCGCCCAGGAGCTATGCGGCCTTCTGCCGCTTAGCGCCATACTTGGATCGGCTCTGCTTGCGATCTTTCACGCCGGCGGTATCGAGCGAGCCGCGCACCACGTGATAGCGCACGCCCGGCAGGTCCTTCACGCGGCCGCCCCGGATCAGCACCACCGAGTGTTCCTGCAAGTTGTGCCCTTCACCGCCGATGTAGCCGATCACCTCGAAGCCGTTGGTAAGGCGCACCTTTGCCACCTTGCGCAGCGCCGAGTTCGGTTTCTTGGGGGTAGTCGTGTAGACGCGCGTGCAAACACCCCGGCGCTGTGGCGACCCCGCCAGAGCCGGAACCTTGCTTTTCCAGCGCGCGGGAGCGCGTCCCTTGCGCACTAACTGGTTGATGGTTGGCATGTCCTCACTAACCTGTAATTGCCGCGCAAGCCATTGATTATTATTCACTCAATGGCGGGCGGCACACTGTTCCCTGGCCCCAAAAAAGCGAGGACGGCGTTGTCACCGTCCTTGCCGGTTTTCCTGCTTTTTCGCCCGCAACCCTGGTATTGAGGGCCCCGGGTAAAAAGACCGTTGATTTTAGGGAGTTACATCACATGAGTCAAGCAACTTGCTCCTGGCTTTCGGCACCGGCGGCCGTTTCCTCCATTGGTGCTGGGGTCGCGGCTGCCTCCGGCGCTGTAGCCTGCCGCCGGCGGACCCGGTGGTAGGCAAGACCGGTGCCGGCCGGTATCAGGCGGCCGACGATTACGTTCTCCTTGAGCCCGCGCAACTCGTCGCGTTTGCCCATGATCGCGGCTTCGGTCAGCACGCGGGTGGTTTCCTGGAAGGAAGCCGCGGAGATGAACGAATCCGTGGACAGCGAAGCCTTGGTGATTCCGAGCAGAATGTACTCGAATATCGCCGGCTTCTTGCCCCCGGTCTCGGCCTTCTCGTTTTCCTCCAGCACCTCGGCGCGCTCGACCTGCTCGCCGGTGATGAAGCGGGTGTCGCCGGGTTCGACTATCTGCACGCGGCGCAGCATCTGCCGCACGATCACTTCGATGTGCTTGTCGTTGATCTTGACGCCCTGCAGGCGGTAGACGTCCTGCACCTCGTTGCAGATGTAGCGCGCCAGCGCCTCCACGCCGAGCAGCCGCAGAATGTCGTGCGGATCTGCCGGGCCGTCGACGATGGTCTCGCCCTTGTTCACCACCTGGCCGTCGTGCGCCATCACGTGCTTGTCCTTGGCGATCAGGAATTCGTGCGAAGTGCCGTCGAGATCGGTGATCACCAGGCGTTGCTTGCCCTTGGTGTCCTTGCCGAACGACACCGTCCCGGTGATCTCCGCCAGCATGCCCGCGTCCTTCGGCGAGCGCGCCTCGAACAGCTCCGCCACGCGCGGCAAGCCACCCGTGATGTCGCGTGTCTTCGACGTTTCCTGCGGAATGCGCGCGAGCACTTCGCCCACACCCACTTCCTGGCCATCGCGCACGGTGATGATGCAACCGATCTGAAAGGTTATGTTGACCGGCTGGTCCGAGCCCGCCATCTTGATCTCGTTGCCGGCGTGGTCGAGCAGTTTCACCTGCGGGCGCACGCCCCGCGCCTGCATGCCGGCGCGGCGCTTCGGATCGACCACCACCAGCGTGGACAGCCCGGTCACCTCGTCGATCTGCCTGGCAACGGTCGCGCCTTCCTCGACGTTCTCGAACTTGATGCGGCCGGCATACTCGGTGATGATCGGTCGCGTGTGCGGATCCCAGGTCGCGAGCACGTGCCCGGCCCTGACCGCCTCGCCATCGCGCGCGAGCAGGGTTGCGCCGTAGGGCACCTTGTGGCGTTCGCGCTCGCGGCCGCTGTCGTCATGTATCACCACTTCGCCGTTGCGCGAGATCACCACCAGTTCGCCGCGTGAATGGGTGACGTACCGCATGCCGGCGCTGTAGTGCGCGACGCCGTTCGACTTGCTCTCAACCTGACTCACCACCGCGGTACGGGAGGCCGCGCCTCCGATGTGGAAGGTGCGCATCGTGAGCTGGGTGCCCGGCTCGCCGATCGACTGCGCCGCAATGACGCCGACCGCTTCGCCGACGTTGATCGGCGTGCCGCGGCCGAGATCGCGCCCGTAGCACTTGGCGCATAACCCGTAGCGGGTGTCGCAGGTCAGCGGCGTGCGTACCTTGACCTCGTCTATGCCGGTGGCCTCGATCGCCTCCACCACGTCCTCGTCGAGCAGCGTGTTGGCGGGGCACATCACCTGCCCGCTCTCGGGATTGACGACGTCGGCCGCGCAGACGCGGCCGAGTATGCGCTCGCGCAGGCTTTCGACGACTTCACCGCCTTCGACCAGCGCCTTCATCGAGACGCCTTGCGTGGTGCCGCAATCATCCTCGGTGACTACCAGGTCCTGGGTGACGTCCACCAGCCGCCGCGTCAGGTAGCCCGAGTTGGCGGTCTTCAGCGCCGTGTCGGCGAGACCCTTGCGCGCGCCGTGCGTGGAAATGAAGTACTGCAGCACGTTCAGGCCTTCGCGGAAGTTGGCGGTGATCGGCGTCTCGATGATCGAGCCGTCCGGTTTTGCCATCAATCCGCGCATGCCGGCAAGCTGCCGGATCTGCGCCGCGGAACCGCGCGCACCGGAATCCGCCATCATGTAGATGGAGTTCAAGGATTCCTGCATTACCGGCGCGCCCTTCTTGTCCTTGCGCTGGACCATCTCGTTCTTCTTGGCGTCCCAATCCATCACCGGCTCTTCGCCGAGCTGATCCATCATGGCCTTCGCCACCAGGTCGCCGGCGCGGCCCCAGATGTCCACCACCTTGTTGTAGCGCTCGCCCTGGGTGACCAGGCCCGAGGTGTACTGCTTCTCGATTTCCTGCACTTCCCTCTCGGCGTCCGCGATGATCTCCTTCTTCTGCGGCGGAATCAGCATGTCGTCCACCGCGATGGACAGGCCCGCCTTGGTGGCCATGGAGAAGCCGGTATACATCAGCTTGTCCGCGAATATGACCGTCTCGCGCAGTCCGCAGCGGCGGAAGCTGGCGTTGATGAGCCGCGAGATTTCCTTCTTCTTCAGCGGCTTGTTGATCAGCTCGAACGGCAGCCCCGCCGGCAGGATTTCGGAGATCAGGGCCCGCCCGACGGTAGTTGCGTGGCGCACGAGCTTCTCGCGTTTCTCCCCGTCTGCGTCGATCTCGACTTCCTTTATGCGCACCGTTACGCGGGCGTTGATCTCCACCTGCCCGGTTTCATAGGCGCGCGACGCCTCGGCGAGGTTGATAAAGATCGATCCCTCCCCGCGCGCACCCATTTTCTCGCGCGTGGCGTAGTAGAGGCCGAGCACGATGTCCTGCGAGGGCACGATGATCGGCTCGCCGTTCGCGGGCGAGAGAATGTTGTTGGAGGAAAGCATCAGAGTGCGTGCCTCCATCTGGGCTTCCAGGGAAAGCGGCACGTGCACCGCCATCTGGTCGCCGTCGAAGTCGGCGTTGAACGCCGCGCACACCAACGGATGCAACTGGATCGCCTTGCCCTCGATCAGTACCGGCTCGAACGCCTGGATGCCGAGCCGGTGCAGCGTCGGCGCGCGGTTGAGCATCACCGGGTGCTCGCGGATTACTTCCTCCAGGATGTCCCACACGATGGCTTCCTGGTCCTCCACCATGCGCTTCGCAGCCTTGATGGTAGTGGCAAGCCCCATCACTTCCAGCTTGTGAAAAATGTAGGGCTTGAACAGTTCCAGCGCCATCAGCTTGGGCAAGCCGCACTGGTGCAGTTTCAACTGCGGGCCGACGACGATCACTGAGCGCCCGGAATAGTCGACGCGCTTGCCGAGCAGGTTCTGGCGGAAGCGCCCGCTCTTGCCTTTGATCATGTCGGCGAGCGACTTCAGCGGCCGCTTGTTGGCGCCGGTCATGGCCTTGCCGCGCCGGCCGTTGTCGAGCAGCGAATCCACCGCCTCCTGAAGCATGCGCTTCTCGTTGCGCACGATGATCTCGGGCGCTTTCAGTTCGAGCAGGCGCTTCAACCGGTTGTTGCGGTTGATCACGCGGCGGTAGAGGTCGTTCAGGTCCGAAGTGGCGAAGCGGCCGCCGTCGAGCGGCACCAGCGGCCGCAGTTCCGGCGGCAGCACCGGCAGCACCTCCAGGATCATCCATTCCGGCTTGATGCCCGACTTGTGGAAAGCGTCCAGCACCTTCAGCCGCTTGGCGATCTTCTTGATCTTGGTGTCCGAGCTGGTCGCCGCGAGTTCCTCGCGCAGCGTGTCGATCTCGCGCCTCACATCGAGGCTGCGCAGCAGCTCGCGGACGCCTTCCGCCCCCATCATGGCGGTGAAGTCGTCGCCGAATTCCTCGACCTTGGCGAGGTAGTCGTCCTCGGTCATCAACTGGGCGCGCTTCAGCGGCGTCATGCCCGGGTCGATCACGACATAGGCTTCGAAATAGAGCGCACGCTCTATGTCGCGCAGCGTCATGTCGAGCACCATGCCCATGCGCGAGGGCAGGCTCTTCAGGAACCAGATGTGGGCGACCGGGCTCGCGAGCTCGATGTGGCCCATGCGCTCGCGGCGGACCTTGGACAGCGTCACTTCCACGCCGCACTTTTCGCAGATCACGCCGCGGTGCTTGAGCCGCTTGTATTTTCCGCACAAGCACTCGTAGTCCTTGACCGGCCCGAAGATCTTGGCGCAGAACAGGCCGTCCCGCTCCGGCTTGAAGGTGCGGTAATTGATGGTCTCCGGCTTCTTTACCTCGCCGTACGACCACGAGCGGATCTTCTCGGGTGAGGCCAGGCCGATCTTGATCGCGTCGAACTCTTCTTCCTGCGTGACCTGCTTGAACAAATCGAGCAGAGCTTTCATTTCGCGTTCCTTGTTAAGCGAGACAACGGGTTTGTCTGGTTGCTGCCCTGAGCCTCACAGAATCAATAACGGTTGTGATCGAGGTCGATGTCGATCGCCAGCGAGCGTATTTCCTTGACCAGCACGTTGAACGATTCCGGCATGCCGGCCTCGATGCGGTGGTCGCCCTTGACGATCGATTCGTAGACCTTGCGCCGTCCTTCCGTGTCGTCGGACTTGACCGTCAGCATCTCCTGCAGCGTGTACGCCGCGCCGTAGGCCTCCAGTGCCCACACCTCCATCTCGCCGAAGCGCTGGCCGCCGAACTGCGCCTTGCCGCCGAGCGGCTGCTGCGTGACGAGCGAGTACGGGCCGGTCGAACGGGCGTGCATCTTGTCGTCCACCAGGTGATGCAGCTTGAGCATGTGCATGTAACCCACCGTCACCGGCCGCTCGAACCGGTCACCGGTGCGGCCGTCGTGCAGGGTGACCTGGCCGGTGCGCGGCATTCCCGCCAGATCGAGCATCTCCTTGATCTCCTTCTCGGTGGCGCCGTCGAACACCGGGGTTGCGAACGGCACACCGCTCTTCAGGTTTTCGGCGAGACTCATGATGTCCTCGTCGCCCAGCGAGTCGATGTTCTCCGCCTGCGTGCCGCTGGAGTAGACCTTGTTGAGAAGCTTGCGTACTTCGGCAGCCTTCGCCTGTGCCTTGAGCAAGGCGCCGATCTTCAGCCCGATGCCTTTTGCCGCCCAGCCGAGGTGCGTCTCGAGAATCTGCCCGACGTTCATGCGCGAGGGCACTCCAAGCGGGTTCAGCACGATGTCGACCGACGTGCCGTCCGCCATGTACGGCATGTCTTCCACCGGGGTGATCTTGGAGATGACGCCCTTGTTGCCGTGGCGTCCCGCCATCTTGTCCCCCGGCTGCAGCCGACGCTTCACCGCGAGGTAGACCTTGACCATCTTCTGCACGCCCGGCGGCAACTCGTCGCCCTGGGTGAGCTTCTTCTTCTTTTCCTCATAGGCCTTGTCGAACAGCGACTTGGTCTGCGCCAGGCTCTCCCTGATGCTTTCCAGTTGCTCCGCGATCTTGTCGTTCGCCACGCGGATGTCGAACCAGCTGTGGCGCTCGACTTCCATGAGGTACGCCTTGGCGATCTTGGCGCCCTTGGCAAGCTTTTTCGGTCCGCCGTTCGCGGTCTTGCCGATCAGCAGCCGTTCGAGGCGCTCGAACGCGTCGTTTTCGACGATGCGCAATTGGTCAGCGAGGTCCTTCTTGTAGCGCTTCAACTCGTCGTCGATGATCTGCTGCGCGCGCCGGTCTCGATCGATGCCTTCCCGGGTGAATACCTGCACGTCGATCACGGTGCCCGACATGCCGGAAGGCACGCGCAGGCTGGTGTCCTTAACATCCGACGCCTTCTCGCCGAAAATCGCCCGCAGCAGCTTCTCCTCGGGGGTCAGCTGCGTCTCGCCCTTCGGCGTGACCTTCCCGACCAGCACGTCGCCGGCCTCCACTTCCGCGCCGATCGCGATGATTCCCGACTCGTCGAGGTTGGCCAGCTGGTTCTCGGAGAGGTTGGAAATGTCGCGTGTGATTTCTTCCGGCCCCAGCTTGGTGTCGCGCGCCACCACCGACAATTCCTCGATATGGATGGACGTAAAGCGCTCGTCGGCCACGACGCGCTCGGAGATGAGAATCGAATCCTCGAAGTTGTAGCCGTTCCACGGCATGAACGCGACCAGCATGTTCTGGCCGAGCGCGAGTTCGCCCATGTCGGTCGAGGCGCCGTCAGCCACCACGTCGCCCTTGGCGATTCGGTCGCTCACCTTGACCAGAGGCCGCTGGTTGATGTTGGTGTTCTGGTTGGAACGCTGGTACTTGACCAGGTTGTAGATGTCCACGCCTACTTCACCCGGCGCGGTTTCATCGTCGTTCACCCGCACCACGATGCGCGATGCGTCCACGTAATCCACGATGCCGCCGCGGCGCGCCTGCACCGCGGTGCCCGAATCCACCGCCACGGTACGCTCGAGCCCGGTGCCCACGAGCGGCTTTTCCGGCCGCAGGCACGGCACCGCCTGGCGCTGCATGTTGGAGCCCATCAACGCGCGGTTGGCGTCATCGTGCTCGAGGAACGGAATGAGCGAGGCCGCGACCGATACCGCCTGTGACGGCGCCACGTCCATGTACTCGATGCGGTCCGGCCCCGACAGCGTGAACTCGTTGCGGTTGCGGCATGACACGAGCTCGTCCGTGAACTTGCCGTGCTTGTCGAGCGCCGCGTTCGCCTGCGCGATCATGTACTGTCCTTCTTCGATCGCCGACAGGTAATGAATGTCATCGCTCACTTTGCCGTCCTTCACCTTCCGGTACGGCGTTTCGAGGAAGCCGTACTCGTTGGTGCGGGCATAGATCGCGAGCGAGTTGATGAGGCCGATGTTCGGGCCTTCCGGCGTCTCGATCGGGCACACGCGACCGTAGTGCGTGGGATGCACGTCGCGCACCTCGAACCCGGCGCGTTCGCGCGTCAGGCCGCCCGGCCCCAGGGCGGAAACGCGCCGCTTGTGGGTGATCTCCGACAGCGGGTTGGTCTGGTCCATGAACTGCGAGAGTTGCGAGGAGCCGAAGAACTCGCGAATCGCGGCCGACACCGGCTTGGCATTGATCAGGTCGTGCGGCATCAGGTTCTCGGACTCGGCCTGCGACAGCCGCTCCTTCACCGCGCGCTCGACCCGCACCAGGCCGGCGCGGAACTGGTTCTCGGCGAGCTCGCCCACCGACCGGACGCGGCGGTTGCCGAGGTGGTCGATGTCGTCGATCTCGCCCTTGCCATTGCGCAGGTCCACCAGGATTTTCATCACGGCGACGATGTCGGCAGCGGACAGCGTGCCCGAACCAACCAGTTCGCTGCGCCCGACGCGCCGGTTGAATTTCATGCGGCCAACCTTGGACAGGTCGTAGGTTTCCTCGGCGAAGAACAGGCGATGGAACAGCGCCTTCACCGCTTCTTCCGTTGGCGGCTCGCCGGGCCTCATCATGCGATAGATCGCGACCTGCGCCGCCAGCTGGTCAACGGTCTCGTCGATGCGCAGGGTCTGCGAAATGTACGGGCCCTGATCAAGGTCGTTGGTATAGACGGTCTGGAATTTGCCTACTCCGCCTTCCCTGAGCTTGGCGAGGAGATCCTCCGTAATCTCGTCGTTGGCGCTGGCCAGAACCTCGCCGGTGCCCTTGTCCACGACGTTATGCGCCAGCACGCGCCCGATCAGGAACTCCTCCGGAACGGCGACACGATGCAACCCGGCCTGCTCCATCTCGCGCACGTGCTTGACGGTGATGCGCTTGTCCTTGGCGACGATGGCCTTGCCGCCCTTGGCGGTGATGTCGAAGCGCGCGATCTCGCCGCGCATGCGCTCAGGCACCAGTTCGAACTCGGCGCCGTCCTTGCCGAGATGGAAGGTGTCGAACACGAAGAATTCGGCGAGGATCTTCTCCGGCGTATGGCCGAGGGCCTTCAACAGGATCGTCACCGGCATCTTGCGGCGGCGATCGACGCGAAAATACAGGTAATCCTTGGGGTCGTACTCGAAATCGAGCCAGGAGCCGCGATACGGGATCACGCGGGCCGAGAACAGCAGCTTGCCGGAAGAATGTGTCTTGCCGCGGTCATGTTCGAAGAACACCCCGGGCGAGCGGTGCAGCTGCGACACGATAACGCGCTCGGTGCCATTGATCACGAACGAGCCGGTCATGGTCATGAGCGGAATCTCGCCCATGTACACTTCCTGCTCCTTCACCTCTTTCGGCGTGGGCTTGGGGGCCTCCTTGTCCATAATTACCAGGCGCACCTTGGCACGCAGTGGAGAGGCGTAGGTCAGACCGCGCTGCTGGCACTCCTTAACGTCGAATGGCGGTTCACCGAGCATGAAGCTCACGAACTCCAGGCGCGCATTCTTGGAATGGCTCTCGATCGGGAAGATGCTCTTGAAGGCAGCCTGCAGACCTTCGCTCTTGCGCTGCTCCGGCGCCGCGGAGGCCTGAAGGAACGCCGTAAACGAGTCGATCTGCGTAGCCAGCAAAAACGGCACCGGCAACACGACCTCGCGCTTGGCAAAACTTTTGCGGATGCGTTTCTTCTCGGTAAAGGAGTACGCCATGTCAGCTCCAGGAAAGAGTCACGCTGCAAACAACTGGGAGGCTGCAACGCTGCCCCCCGGGGCGCATTGCCCCGGTGTGCAGGTAAGTTGCGGCCTGTTCAAAAAAGGATCCGGGCTGGCGGTCTCCCGCCGGCCCGAGGCTCCACGCATGCGACTACTTGATTTCGCCGGTGCCGCCGGCATCCACGATCTGCTTGAGCAGGCTTTCCGCGTCGGCCTTGGATATCCCTTCCTTGACCGGCTTGGGAGCGCCGTCCACCAGGTCCTTGGCCTCCTTGAGGCCGAGCCCGGTTACCGCGCGCACCACCTTGATGACGTTGACCTTGTTGGCCCCCGAACTGGTGAGATTCACCGTGAACTCGGTCTTTTCTTCCGCCGCGCCGGTGGCAGCGCCGCCGCCACCCGGGGCTGCCACCGCCACTGTCGCCGCGGCGGCGGAAACGCCGAACTTGTCTTCCATCTCCTTGATGAGCTGGGAGAGTTCCAGCACCGTCATGTTTGCGATAGCGTCGAGAATTTCTGTTTTGGCAATACTCATGTTGCTTGCTCCTGTCAGATCTATGGTTGTGTTATCCGTGTCCCAGCGCAGCCGGTCCCGGTCAGGCCGCCTGCTTTTGCTTTTGGTCCCTGACCGCCGCCAGCGTCCGCGCGAACTTGCCCGGCACCTCGTTCAAGGTGCGGACGAACTTCGCGATGGGCGCCTGCATCGTCGATACCAGCTTCGTGAGCAGTTCCAGGCGGCTCGGCATCTTCGCCAGATCCGCCACTTCCCGCGCCGACATCACCAGATTGGGCATGGCGCCGGCTTTGATCACGAACTTCTCGTTGTCCTTGGCAAACTCGAACAGCACCTTCGCCGCGGCCACCGGATCGCTGGAAATGCCGTATGCCAGAGGCCCGATCATCTTTTCCCCGAGCCCCTTGAACGGTGTATTCGCAACCGCGCGGCGCGCCAACGTGTTCTTCAGCACTCGCAGGTAGACGCCCGATCCGCGCGCCTTCCTGCGAAGCTCGGTCATAGCCCGTACCGGGACGCTGCGGTATTCGGCCAGTATCACGGCCTGCGCCTTGGAGAGCTGGGCGCTCACCTCGGCTACCACCGCCTGCTTCTGTTCCAGATTTAGACTCAAGGTCGGCCTCCGTAAATCGTTAAACCATGAACAACGATTGACGAACAACGAACGTGAACGAAAACCAGCTCCGCAAATTTCCGTTCATCGTTCCGCGTTCCGCCTTCGTCGTTCCCCTGCCGGCGACCATAGCTCAGGAGTCAGCCTCAAATCCTGTTTCGGGTGCGCCGTCTGCGCAGGATTTTCGGTACTGGGACCGCCGGTCGGATCGACAACTGCCTCTGGAGGCAGCGTCTGACCCGGTAGCCTGCTTTCCGTTCCCCAAAAATTAAACCTTGCGGTTCCTACGGTCTTTGACAACCCGCCGGCAATGCACCGCCGGCGGCCCAAAGTTCCGCCCCGGACCTCGATCCGGGGTCCACGTCCTCAATTCTGCAAACTTGCCTGGTCCACGCGCACACCCACGCCCATCGTGCTCGACACCGAGACCTTCTTCAGGAAGATCCCCTTCACACCCGTGGGCCGGGACTTGTTTACCGCGTCCACCAGCGCCTTCAGATTCTCCACCAGCGCTTCCACCGAGAAAGTAGCGCGGCCTATGGTGCACTGGACGATGCCGGCCTTGTCGGCACGGTACTGAATCTGGCCCGCCCGCGCGTTCTTGATCGCAGCGACCACGTCCTGGGTGACAGTACCCACCTTGGGGTTCGGCATCAGGCCGCGCGGGCCGAGGACCTGGCCCAACTGCCCCACCACGCGCATGGCGTCGGGGGTGGCGATCACCACATCAAAGTCGATCTTGCCGCCCTTGATCTCGTTGGCAAGGTCCTCGAAGCCCACGATGTCGGCGCCTGCGGCCTTGGCCTGCTGCGCCCTGTCGCCCTGCGCGAACACCGCGACGCGCACACTCTTGCCGGTGCCCTGGGGCAGCACGATCGAGCCGCGCACGGTCTGGTCCGACTTCGAGGCGTCAATCCCGAGATTGATCGAAACGTCCACCGACTCGTTGAACTTGGCGGTGGCACCTTCCTTCACGAACTTCAGCGCTTCCTGGACCGGGTAGGTCTTGTCGCGGTTGATCCTGGCGCGCAGCGCGTTATAGCGTTTGGAAGCCATCTACAGGCCCTCCACGTCCACGCCCATGCTGCGAGCGCTGCCGGCAATGGTGCGCACCGCGGCGTTGAGATCGGCCGCCGTGAGATCCGGCATTTTCGCCTTGGCGATTTCCTCGGCCTGGGCACGCGTGATCTTGCCGACTTTATCGGTATTGGGACGGGAACTGCCCTTCTCGATCTTCGCCGCCTTGCTGATGAGGACGCTCGCCGGCGGCGTCTTCATAATGAAAGTAAAGCTCTTGTCCTGGTACGCGGTGATCACCACCGGCACCGGCAGGCCCGGCTCCATCTTCTGCGTCTGGGCGTTGAACGCCTTGCAGAACTCCATGATGTTCAAGCCGCGCTGGCCGAGAGCGGGTCCGATGGGTGGGCTGGGATTCGCCTTGCCCGCCGGTACCTGCAGCTTGATGAGGCCGACTACTTTCTTTGCCATATTGCTCTCCTGTGGGTCCGAACGGACAGTGAGGCGCGGGGGGTGAGGAGCGAGGCGCTGAAGCCCGACTCGATCACTCGATCATCGCGTTCCCGTCCTCCCCATTCGTCGTAAACAAAACCGAATAGCCTCTTCTCCCGATGCCTAACGCCTTACCCCTTACGCTTTCTCGACCTGGCTGAACTCGAGTTCCACCGGGGTGGAACGGCCGAAAATCGTCACCGATACACGCAGCTTGCTCTTGTCGTAATTCACGTCCTCCACGTTGCCGTGGAAATCCGCGAATGGGCCATCCTTGACCCGCACCGCTTCGCCCACCTCGAACAGCACCTTCGGCCGCGGCTTCTCCACACCCTCCTGGATCTGGTGCAGGATGTTCTGCACCTCCTTCTCCGAGATCGGAGTGGGTTTGGTTGCCGTGCCGCCCACGAATCCGGTCACCTTGGCGGTGTTCTTCACCAGGTGCCAGGTATCGTCGGTCATCTCCATCTCCACCAGCACGTAGCCGGGGAAGAACTTGCGTTCGCTGATCGCCTTCTGGCCGCTCTTCATCTCCACAACTTCCTCGACCGGCACCAGGATCTGGCCGAACTTGTCCTCCATGCCGCCACGGCGGATGCGGTCCTGCAGCGCGCGCTGCACGCTTTTCTCGAAGCCCGAGTAAGCGTGCACGACATACCATTTCTTGCTCATCAGCTCTGCCCTAACAGCTTTTTGACTATCCATAGCAAGCTCGCGTCAACCAGCCAGAGAAACAGCGCCATTACCACCATGAAGGCAAACACGATGCCGGTGGTCTGCAGCGTTTCCTTGCGCGTCGGCCAAACCACCTTCCGCGTTTCAACTGCCGACTCCTGGGCATACACGTGGAACTGCTTGCCAGGCGCGGACATCCAGAACACCGCCGCCGCGGTCACCAGGCCCGCCAGCACCGCGGCGACGCGGAGGATCATCGGGCGCTGGTCCAGGAGATAGAAGCCCGTCACCCCTGCCGCCACCAGCATCAACGCTGCGGCAATTTTTATCTTGTCCACCATCAATCTAGTATCCCGTCACTCAACATTTGGCAGGCCAGGAGGGTCTCGAACCCCCAACCTTCGGTTTTGGAGACCGACGCTCTACCAATTGAGCTACTGGCCT
>Ga0137428_1000506_pt1 | contig 16748 bp, 10 predicted proteins | sample EasRivERMZT718_2_FD_102305 | JGI IMG/M metagenome (GOLD analysis project Ga0137428, IMG submission 102305) | Soil microbial communities from meander-bound floodplain in the East River, Colorado, USA - East River MetaG ERMZT718_2 | ecosystem: Environmental > Terrestrial > Soil > Floodplain ...
ATCTTGTTAGACAGGGGGACGATGACAAGGCAATCGCAGTCATCGATGACATCATCGGCGATGGGAGCGGGGGAAAGCCAATACCAGGTGCCGGTAACAAACGCCCGGCGGAGTTTGCCGACTACTGCAAAGTCGGGCCGACTCGTATACCTTTTGTAACTTTCCCTGAGGTTGAGCTTGCCAAGGCTAAGCGGCGGGCAGAACATTGGATGAAGCTCAACGAAAAGTATCGCCCGCTGGTCGAAGCACAGAAAGCTCGCTCAGCAGCCTAAACGGCATTCACCAATCACGTAAAAGAATAGCCTCGCGGCCCGCGCCGCGAGGCTATTCTTTTAGACCAGGGGCTTGTCGGCTTTCCTTCCTCTAACGGTTGAGCCTACACTGGCGCAAATTCGAAACCACGCCAACCCGTGCTTGATAAAGAATAGTCGCGGCTCTATCATATGCCGGAGAAAGTCTAGCGAGGGGAGGACTAATGGGATTTTACGCCGACCCATGGTTACGTGCGGCACGCGATAGGATAGAAGCTCACCCCGAGCCGCCGTTCGGGGCAAATGACTGGCGTGCCACTGACTTCGACAAAGTGTCGGAGGCAGTTGAGAAAGCAATCAAAGCTGCGCTCATTGAACGCCATGGAAGCATCCCACACGAACACGATCACAATAAACTCGTGTCCCTCTGCCAGACTACAGGCGTCTGGGACGTTCTTCCACCGGCACTAAGAAATTTGGTAGAAGAAGTGGAGTCCTACCGCGCCGGAAATCCTACCGACACCCCTGACTCGATGGCTTCGTCTCCCGAACAACTTCAAAGATACTTCTTTATCGCACGTCGGCTTATTGACTACATGGAGTATCACGTTATTGGAAATGATTCCGTCCTCAGACGCCTAAAAGTCGCCTAATGAGCCTGGAAACATTGCTCTTCTTTAGGACATTTGTCATTCTTATTTGCACAACCCCAACCGACGCTGCATGCCATCGACCAGTCCTCCGGGAGGTCTGCCGTTGTGGCGCCGGGAACTCACCGTAGGAAATTTGCCTGGAAGATCAGTTTAGAGTGGGAGCAGAGTCGACGTGCGTGATTTCGATAGCGTCACGGCTATTTACCCTCATACGGCTCATTTTTGACTCGGCGTGGTGCATGAGTTCTGCGATGCTACGTGGAGCTCTCGTGCAGGCAATCGCGCTTATGAAAAACGTCACTGGTTGGGCATGCCTGCGCCTTTGCTCTTTGAGAGCCTTTTGAATTGCTTCTAGGATAGAACCGGCCTTTTCAGAAGTGGTGCCGCGCAGCAGAACTGCGAAGGCAGTGCCCCCGATTCGCGCCAGCAGATCGGGCCTCGGAACGCTCTGTTTGATCGTTTGAGCGATTGTACAAAGCATCTGGTCCCGGTGAAATATCCCAAGCGATGGTTAATCCATTCAAGCCCTTCAACGTCGATGTAAGCTAGCGTCAATGGCTCCAGGCCAAATGCCTGCTTCATTTCACGTGTCGCAAGCTCGTAGAAAGCGCGCCCATTCGGTAAACCAGTGAGCAAATCGTGAGTTGCTAATTGTGAACTGGCGGCGAGTTTCAGCTTCATTTAAGACAACGCAATCGCAACTACAGCAAATGCCCCGGCATGTGATCAGATTCCAAAGCGGTATCCATGCGGCGGAATCCGGCCGCCCGCCTAACCGATCAGTCACAAACTCGGCTAAAGCACACAGGAGGGCGAGCAAAATTCCGGCATTTCGACTTAGAAACCAGGCTATGAAACGGCCAAACCAAATTGACGTTTTTGCCCTCTCGACTTATCGGGGTCCCAGGCGGAACCGTATATGGGCCGCGGCAGGGTTTTATTTGTACGTCTCCTTGCTGACGTCCGATGACCTGATCCAACCGATCATACCCTTCTGGGTCTTGACCATGTACCAATCGTTTCCACCATTGCTTTGGGCCATTGGGATCAGAGCATCTCCCTGGACTAACTCGGCTATTTTCTCTGTCTCATCGTCTTGCCGCGGGTAGAGCGCTGCCTTTTTTGACGCAACAATCAAGCTCGACGGAACGGGGCGTCCTCCAAGATCTCCGACGCCTTGAATGATTGCTTTGCCTTTATTCTGAGACTGCGTCTTTGCAGCTTTCGAATTCGCGCTGCTTTGTCTCCCGCCAACGCCTCCACTTGCCCTGCTGTACTCACCGAATGCTTGAGCAGACAGCACCTGAGGACTGACAAACGATACAAGAGCGGCCAGTATTATGGAATTTGTAGTTCTCATACCAATTCTCCTCTGCTTCGATGACGGAAATATTTTACAATGCTCCCTGTCCATCAACAAGGAACCTGCTCTTTCCGCTGACCTGTTTTTCGGCTGAACCCAAGAAACTTCCTTAAATTCATCAACGCTTGGGTATTCCTTAGCCAATCTGATGCGTTTAAGGGACTTGCAGGATAGACAAAGACAACTGGAATTGCCGATGCCACTGGAATCCAAAGACCGTAGTTAATCCTCCGCGCCTAGGAAAAGATTTGCTGTCGGAGTCCGACACGTGATGTCCCCGCACTGGATTAGAAATCAATAAAGAGCTGCGCTGGACGATAAATTTTACTGATCATTCCAATGAATTAAGCTATCATATACACCTACATACCGTTATGCCGTTAACACGTGGCTGCTAGCTATGCGGTCAGACCTATACAACGATCTCTACGACAAGGAAAGAAATTACTGGTGGCATGTGTGCGAGCGGGAAACTGTCTTGTCTTTGCTAGGAAGCGCAAAACCAGGGAACTCACCAAGAGTCGAATGCGTAGGGATAGATAGTGGATGTGGAACATCCACTGTTTTGGAATCACAATAGCGCATGATCGGCGTCGGAGAAGGGGACTCACACGGTTGTGTCCCGGACTACGTGTAATAAGGATCAGCTACTTCTTCTTGATTATTTATTCTTTCAGCCGTCATAGCGGTCAGGCAACTGAAATGCTTCTTTATGCGAGAGGCCACGAATTACCCCACGGATCCTATTCCGGTACCACGGTGGTTGAATAAGTGCTCATTGATGCGGGTCGCCTAGAGCGGTGGTTCATAGCTGCGCTGGGCACATCGCTACCTTTTGGACTTTCGATCTTCTCAGTTCTGCAGAAGCCGAAAGTCGGGAACAATCGGTGATGAAGCTATCCACAATCGATTCGGTGCATTTGTCATTAATTATCCCCGCCTTCAATGAGGAAACGCGCATCGGAAAGAGCCTGGAAACAATTTTGAGGTTTCTCAAGTCACAGTCCTACTCGTTCGAAGTAATCGTTGTCGACGACGGTAGTTGCGATGGCACGAGGGTGTTAATTAACGAACGCTATGGCAACGACCCCTGCGTGAGACTTCATGCAAAACCCATTCGCCGTGGCAAAGGCGCTGCGGTTCAAGACGGAATGCTGCAAGCTAGAGGGCGATTTCTTTTCTTCTCTGATGCGGATCTCTCTGTGCCCATAGAAACAATTCCGTTATTTTTGTCTCATTTGCAAAACGGCTGTGGCATAGCCATCGCTAGCCGCCGTAGACGAGGGGCAAAGGTCGAACGTCACCAGCCGGCGATTAGAGAATTCATGGGCGGAGTTTTTACAAGGCTTTCAAACCGGATTTTGGCCCTCCAGCATTCGGATCTCACCTGCGGCTTTAAGGGATTTCGTCGAGAGATTGCCAAGGAACTTTTTTCCCGACAGCTCTTGGATGACTGGAGTTTCGATTCGGAAATTCTTTACCTTGCCAAAATAAAAGGCTACCGAGTTTTGGAGGTTCCCGTAACTTGGCGCAACAATGCCGCCACCAAGGTGAAGTTATCAAGAGACGTAATCTCTTCTTTCCTGGGCCTACTGTTCATTCGCGTCAATCATTATCTGGGGAGATACGGGTGACAGTATCCGCTTCGACTGGCTTCGTTTTCTCACGATGGTTGATCCCGGCAGGCCTGTTCTTGACGAGTTTCATAATGGTCGCCGTTACTTCCCGCGATTACGGTGTCGCCTGGGATGAGCCAGCATATTTCCACGCCTCGGATCTGCACATTGAATGGCTGGTTGAATTCGGACAGAACCTCCTGCGAGCTGAATTAGGCAAGTCAGTTCAGGACGAAAACATCAAGAAGGCTTGGCACTGGGACCCATACCATGTACCCCACCCTCCGTTTTCCAGAATAGTGTCGGGGATTATGAAAGCGCTTTTTGGTTCTTATGTCGATAAGTTCGTCGCCTATCGCCTCGGCCCTGCGTTGTTCTTCGCGTTGCTCGTGGTCGGCATGTACTCTTGGATGGCTGATCTCTTTAATTACGCGACAGGATTATTTTCGGCCGTCGCCTTGATCGCCATCCCTAACCTGTTCGGCTTCGCGCATATCGCAGTGACCGACATGCCATTGGCGGCCATGTGGTTCTTCACAGCCTATTGCTTCTGGAAGGGACTCACGAGTTGGAAGTGGAGCATCATGCTGGGCGTGGTCTGGGGACTGACGCTTGCAACGAAGTTTCCCGCTCTATTAATCCCCATTCCTTTGTTCCTTTGGGCTCATCTATTCTACCGACGATCCTACGCAAACAACGTGTTCGTGATGTTGTTTTTGAGTCCCGTGATCATGATCGCATGTCAGCCTTATCTGTGGCATCAACCGGGACTGAGGATACTCGAATTTTTATTCGAGGGGCTAAGTCGCGGTTATCGTCCTGAGACGAGTTTCTCTGTCTTCTTTCTGGGCCAACTGTATCTGACCAACCAGCTTCCCTGGTATTACCCATTTTTTGTGGTTGGTGTTACCACGCCGGAGGCGATTTTGTCACTCGCGTTGTTCGGCTCCGCCTGTTTATATTGGCTTCGGGAACAAAGGGCACCGGCTACCTTATTTCTCACGAGTGCAACGTTCATTTTAATGACAGGACTGTTACCGGGGGCCGTCCTCCATGACGGTGTGCGACAGCTCCTGCCGGCATTGCCGTTTGTCGCGGCGATGGCTGGAGTTGGATTCTTCGTGCTTTCTATTTGGCTGCAAAGGCTGTGCACCTCTTGGCAACTGTTAGAGGCTATAAGACACCTCCCACAAAAAATTATTGCCGCGATCATGATTTTGTCTCTTTTTGTTCCCGCGCTGGATACTTATCTTTTCCACCCTTTTCAGCTCAGTTACTACAACCGCTTAGTCGGTGGAATCCAGGGCGCGTACTTACAAGGACTGGAAGTCACCTATTTTTTGGAGGCGCTTACTCCCGATTTTGTCAAAGCTCTTAACAAAACATTGCCGACCCATGCCACAATTAATGCGTCATTTGGCAATTTAATGCTCGTGTATTATCAAAAAGAAGGACGTCTGCGAAACGATGTTAGGATCGCGGACAAGGGACCCTTTGACTATTACGTGCTGCTTAATCGACGTAGTGCGCTATCACCCCGTGAACAAATCTTGGTAAACGGCCCTTACGAGACTTTCCTATCTGTCACCATTGCGCGAGTACCTTTGGTTTCTGTTTTCGAATTCAAGAAGCCGAGCTAGTAACTCTTCTCTTGCGCTGGCGCAAGGCGAAGACAATAGAAACCAGGGAAAGAGCAACAATTGTGGCAACAGAAACCGTGAGTCCGATCCTAAACGACATGGGCTCGTATCGAAATTCCACCGTGTGGTTACCTGCAGGTAGCGGTACGGCGCGGAAGAATAGATTTGCCCTTCGGATGATCTCTTCCTTACCATTCACATAGGCCTTCCAACCTGGATAGTAGGAATCCGCCAACACTAGAATTCCCGAATTATTGAGCGCAGCACGAACAGCAACATAGGTGCTCGTATATTTGATTATATTGAGGCTCGACTCAAACCCCGTATCTTCCGACGCTGAAAGCGGGGTCTCCAATATGACCTCTTTGAGCGGGTCGAACTCCTCGCTTGATAATAGAGTCAGTGTTTTTATCGGATCTTGCTCAAATCTGATCTTAGGCACAATATAGCTTCTTGGTACAACCCGGTCGATTCGATATAACCACGAAGAATATTCTGTGAAATCACCGGTCAGTTTGATATCCTTGCGATCAGGCAGCGCTTCAAAGCTGTAGAGATATCGAACATTCAATGCGCCTAGCAGCTTACCGAGCCGTTCATAAGGTAGCTTGTTCGCCACCGCCAAGAATGCACTATACGGCCACCTGATCAACGCATCCAATTCTTGCATGTATTCAAATCCATAGAAGACTCCCGTGTTAGGTATTAAGTTGCTAAACGCAAGCGAATTGAACTGAGCGAAAGATGGTTTTTCTCGCAAAAAATAATAGCTTGGGTGCAGGTTGAGTGGCCCGGGATAATAAAAAATGCGTTGCGGCTCAGTATCGGGACGAGGGAGGATCTTCGCATTCTCATAAATAAAGTCGGGTTTGAGAAGATATTGATAGGATTCATGGGCCGAATAAAGGTCAAAGAATACCACGGCGACGATTAGGCCGTTAAAGAGATGAACCCTGATCATACTCCTAGCTCTCAAGACGAGAAGCGCAACGATTACCACTATTAGCGCGATTTGCCTCTCCATCGAGAACAACGCCAAGGAAGCCTTTAGGAATGTAGAATCGGACAGAAATGGAGCATTGGTGACGTTGCTGATAAACCGGCCAAGGAGAGCGGCATCGACCCGCAGAGCAACACATAATGAAACCAATGCAAGACAGATCGACGAACAAATCAGGAGCGGGACGCGCGGAGTTGAAGGCGCATATTGAATGAACGCCCTCATCCCTCGCAGCACCGCGAATATCAGAGCTGCATATGTCAAGAAAAAAAATTTCTCCGGAAAACGAAACAGGGAAAATCCTGGCACGTATCGAAAGAGCACCGCATACAATGGGGTGTGCTCACCGAATGCCAACATTAGGGACACGATCACGAACGTCAAAAGTGCGCCCTTCTCCTGCCACGAAGAATAGTAGAACCAAAGACAGAGTCCCATGAGCGCGAAGGCACCCATGTAGTAACTCACAAAAAAAGGCAGCGTGGGCTCAAAAAGGATTTCCATGCCGCTTAGCCTCTCCGTCAGGACTTCTCTATCGAGGAAGAACAAGTTCAGGAGCTGCGAGGGGTGGAGTGACCAACTTGCAGCAAGCTGAAACGGGAGTGAGAATTTCGCCCGGCGGGATTCTTGTAAGAGTTCCAGGGTTGGCAGAACCTGAACCATGGCGAGGCCTATGGTCAGTATGTTCACTACCAACAAAAGAAAAAGGGCACTAGAATAACTTGGTCTGGAAGCAAGCGACCGCCATCGTATTCCATCCAACAATACCAAAACCATGGTCATCGCATAGAGTTCAGGGGATCCCGCGAGGAATTGCAATAGTGAGACCACGGTGAGGGCAGTAATATTCTCCCAGGATTGTCTCTGCAGACACCTCTCCCAGAAGAAAAGCACCCAGGGCAGCCATACGGCCGCCTGGAAATGATTGAGGAGGTTGCTGAGAGAAACCATCGTGCCGCCCAAAGTGAATAGAAGCGCCCCCACGACAGCCAAATAGGAGGGGTATCTCCACCGACGGCAGAGCAGATACGCTCCTATGGCGGCGACAAGGTAATGAAAAATGAAAATGGCCCTAATGGCCGAAAAAAAGGGTAGCAGAAGAAAAAGGAGGTTTGGAACATAGAAGGCCCCCGATTGAAAATTGGCCATCATGGGAAATCCCATCCCGACATGGCGATCCCACAACGGCAATTCTCCAGCCCTGAAACTCTCAGCCAAGCTGAATCTCATGGGATAAAACATGAGTCCCAGATCGCGGAAAAACGGAATCTGTCCTGTCAAAATCATCTCGTGGTTGAACCAAAAGATCATTGCGACAAGGAAAGATAGAGCGATCCCTTCGTGTCGCCGAGGGACGGTTGCCCACTCACCACGTGGATGCCTGGCAAAAAAGGACACAACGAAGTTTTTGTAAGAATTACTCGAGGTGCGAAGAAAAAGGGGGAGCCCTATGATGCTCCCCCTTTTCTAATTGGTGACTTAGACTACGCTTATTATTGACAGTCTGTTCCGGTTATCTGACCGCTCGAACTGCTCAGATAGAATGTGCCGCCTGAAGCACAACCGGCAGTTGCCGTGGCAGTCAAGACATAACCACCCGCCGATGCGGCCGCGGCCATTGTGAGGTCTGCGCTCTGATTGTATCCGGGAAGATTATTAGTAATTGCACCGTTCTTATAGGCGGAATATTGAGTAAAGTAGGCTTCCTGGGCGGTGGAGGCGTTCCTCAAATCCGATTTTACCTTAGCATCGAATCCCCTTCTCCGATATGCCGCAAACTGAGGAATCGCGATCGCAGCCAAGATGCCAATAATGGCGATCACTACGAGAAGTTCAATAAGAGTGAAACCTGATTGGTTTCGTAGTCTCAATTGATCCATTTTTGAAATACTCCTTTCCTTGTTTTTCTTTCCGTTAAGTTTTCGGTAGTGGCTTGTTTTCGATTTCAAGCCGCTGGTCAAGATCCAAATCGCATCAACGAATTCTTGTTCCTCAAGCCGCCTGATTCTCACCTCCTCGTGACAGCTTCAAGATGTCGCGCTTGGAATCAGGCGAGAGCAAAAGCAAGGCCAGACTGATTCCGAGTTTTGGAAACGGACTAGCACACAAGAGTTCCGTTATTTTCGGATTTCCTAGAATTCAAAAACTCTTTTCGTATCAATGATTTGAAAGTTAATCGGAAGGCAATAACGGTATCAGATGGTCAACTAGATCCGGTGGAAGTATTCTAGTTTACGTAAAAGAGAATCTGCGGTTGTAACAAAATTTGTTATTGACCCACCGGCGAATCGTCAGCAAAGCCGTTGTTTCTCGAGTTCAGCAGACCGTATTTCTCCAGTCTATGTCGTAGAGATCTGTAATTAATGCCCAGAATTTCAGCAGCTCGCTTTTGAACACCGTTAGTTCTCTTGAGCGCGCTTAAGAGGATACACTTTTCATGGGTTTCCAGTTCGATATCCAAGGACAGGCCTTTTGCGAAAAACAGATCCGCGCCACCGGGTGCGGTTCTCTCGAAAAATTCGGATTCCTCGCTAATGGGGATTCCTTTCACGTGCGCCGGTAGATCATCCTCAGTCATGATGTTCTTATTCGCCACCGCGACTGCATGTTCGATCATGTTTTCCAGCTCACGGACGTTCCCTGGATAGGTGTAGGTCATTAGATGCATGAGCGCCCCGCCGGATATCTCCTCAACTTGCTTGCCATGGGAGTCGGCGAATTTGCGCATGAAATGATGTGCCAGTGCGGGAATATCCTCTTTCCTGTTGCGCAGAGGGGGCATCACTATTTGCACCACGTTGAGCCGATAGAATAGATCGCCCCGAAATCGCCCGTCTTCCATCTCTTTGCGCAAATCCCGGTTCGTGGCAGAGATGACTCGTACATCCACTTTAGTCTGCTTATTACCGCCCACAGGTGTAAAAGCTTTCTCTTGCAACACCCTGAGCAGTTTCACCTGCAGGTGGAGAGGCAATTCCCCGACCTCATCCAGAAAGATCGTTCCTTGGTCGGCTTGTTTGAATAATCCCATATGGTCGGCGACGGCGCCGGTGAAGGCACCGCGAGCATGTCCAAACAGCTCGCTCTCAATCAGAGTTTCGGGTATCGCGCCGCAGTTCACAGCAACAAAAGGCATGTGTTTTCTCGGTCCGTTAACATGGATCGCTCGGGCGATGAGTTCTTTGCCGGTGCCGCTTTCACCTGTAATCAGCACATTTGTGCAACTCGTCGCCACCTTTTGAACGAGATGATAGATCTTTTCGATTCCACCGCTTTTGCCGATGACACCTTCGAAATGGAAATCCGTATTATCCATGCTTAAAGGCCTTTGCTCTAAGTCGAATTCTCGCGCCCGGCGCAATTCGTCCTCAAGCCGGAGCTTCTCCTCAACCTCTTTTTGCTTACTGATGTCCTCGAAGATTGAGACATAACCTATAAGCTGTTCGCTTGCATTGCTTAACGGTGCCAGCGTAAGTCTCAGTTGTTTCTGGTTTCCCTGCGGCGTGGCAAAAAAGATTTCGTCAGTCGAGACAAGTCGTCTTTCCTGGACCTCGCTGAAGTGGTGGGTCATACCCGGAAATATCTGGTTCAACTTCTTTCCTTTGACGCTCACCTCTTGGAGAGACGTTAGATGCTGGGCCTGACTATTAAAATAATTGATCCGCCCTTCCGCATCCGTAATGGCAACTCCGCTACCCACTCCTTGTAAAAGGGTTTCTTTCAGCGCTTCGAGCTCCCGATAATCCGTGTGCTTTGCCTTTAGCAGTTTCTCGGTATCGCTCAGTTTGCTCGCAAGAAACCCACCCACTCCGGCAATGGCAAAGAAACTTCCTATGTTAAGTACGACCGGCATCAGGAGTGGCCACGATATGGCAACACCGCCGCCGTTATTGAGGGTACTGGTCCAGCTCAGGAGCGCCACATAGCACAAACTGGAAAACCCTGCGGTGAAGAACGCACCTCGGTAAAATAGTAAAATCGCCCCATTCATCACCGCGAGATTGTAGAGGAACGGGAAAGGGCTGGCAAAATCTCCTGTAAGCCAGATAATTCCGGTGATTAAGACAACATCGAAATCGACTTGGAGATGCGCGAAGACGCGAAGATCCCGCATGTGCGCAAGGACCAGAGCCGATCCAATGGAAATGGCATAGGCAATGATAAGAGGGATCGAAAGCGTGTAAAAGACGTGGAGATTCCCCTCCTGCTTGAAAAAGTGGAAGAGCGCAGTCGCGCCGAGAAAAAATGACAAGATGACGACTCGGAGAAAGAGTAGCCATCTCATTTTCTCTATTAAATCTTTACGGTCGTCGATCACGGCAAGGGTCATGTTTCAATCAGATGTGAATATTCCGGGGCGCTGAGTCTGATCTAGGACACCACGGAACCCAATTGGAAAATCGGCAAATACATAGAAATGACTAGCCCACCCAGGATCACTCCTAAAACGACCATGATCATGGGCTCCATGAGCGCAGTCAAATTCGCCACCGCGTCATCCACTTCATCTTCATAAAGCTCAGCAACCTTTTTGAGCATGGTGTCGAGTCCGCCGGTATTCTCGCCGACCGCCACCATCTGGCAAACCATTGGGGGAAAGATCTTACTTTCCCGCAGAGGCTCAGCCACCGTCCTTCCTTGACTAATACTTACTCGGCTATCCATGATCGCTTTTTCAATAACACGGTTACCGGCGGTCTTGGCAGTGATAGCCAGACCATCAAGGATTGGCACTCCAGAGGCTAGAAGAATCGCCATGTTTTGTGAAAAGCGAGCCACTGCAACCTTACGCAGCAAGTCGCCCACCACGGGCATCCTGAGCAGCAATCGATCAATGTTCATTTGTCCGTTGTCCGTTTGATAATAGAACCGAATGCCAGCGATGAATGCACCGATGGCAAAAACGATATAAAGGTAATTGGCGCGCAACCAGTTGCTAATGTCGATAGTTATCTGGGTCGGCGCTGGGAGAGCTTTTCCCATGCTACCATAAAGTTCGGCGAAAACGGGGATGACAAATATCAGTAGTATGGCCACAACGACGACGGCCACAACGACGATCGTGCAGGGATAGATCATCGCCCCTTTGACTTTTTTCTTTAGTTTGTTGGCCTTTTCGATGAATAGAGCGATCCGATTTAGGATCGCATTCAACACACCGCCCGCTTCACCGGCTTCGACCATGTTGACATAGAGGTCATCGAAGATCTTCGGATGCTTCCTAAGAGCCTCTGCCAAGGTAGAACCGCCTTCGACATCCTGCTTGATCGAACGCAAAGTATTGCGCAGCAGCTTGCTTTCGGTTTGTTGAGCCTGAATATCCAAACATTGTACGATGGGTAGTCCTGCGTCGATCATCGCAGCGAACTGGCGCGTGAAAACAGAAAGGTCACGGGCCTTGAGCCTTTCGCCAAAGCCGGGGATGCTGATTTCTTTATCGAACCCCCTGCCTTTTTCCCGAATCCGGTTCGGTATCGGCCGGATCCTTCGATCCCGAAGGATCGCAAAAACAGCCTCCAGATTCGACGCTTCAACCTCACCTTTAAGTACTCGTCCCTGGGCAGTTTTTCCTTCCCACAGGAATATTGGCATCGCTTTCTGTCCTCTCTTGAAGCGTGAGCTATAAAGCCATTTCGATTACTGCTATGAAAATTATGCTGCCGCGGCGTTTTGTTCACTCAGACGTAGCTTCTTGGCATCAAAAGCCCAACGAAAAAACCGATCCAAACCCTTTGTCCGTGTCAGTGACACGAACTGTTTCTTCGATGGTCGTCAACCCTTCCCTAACCTTCTGTAGGGCGCTCATGCGGAGCGTGCTCATGCCCATCTTCACCGCCTCTCGCTTGAGCTCAATCACCGACGCACTCCGCAGAATTAACTCCTTAAGCCCCTCGTGCATCACCATCACCTCATAGATAGCAAGACGTCCTCGGTAGCCTGTGCCGTTGCAACTACCGCAGCCCCGGCCATGAAAGGTGGAAAAGCCAGCGCCAACCTCCGTCGAATCAATGCCCAAATTGATCAATATCTCGGGACTTATTTCCACCGGCTCCTTGCATTTCTCGCAAATCCGCCGCACCAATCTTTGGGCGGCGATGAGATTGATGGATGAAATCAGCAAGAAGGTCTCGACCCCCATGTTGATCAAGCGATCCACTGTAGAAGGAGCATCATTCGTGTGAAGAGTGCTAAGGACTAGATGACCCGTCAACGCCGCTTTGACGGCGATCTGCGCGGTTTCGAGGTCACGGACTTCTCCGACCATGATAATGTCCGGGTCTTGGCGAAGAAACGAGCGCAGGGCGGCAGCAAAGGTCAACCCGATTTGCTCCCGGACTTGCAGCTGATTGATTCCGACTAAGTTGTACTCGACAGGATCCTCAGCCGTAGAAATATTCACGTCTGGCTTGTTGAGCTCCGAGAGCGCGGAGTATAGCGTTGTTGATTTTCCACTCCCCGTCGGACCGGTGATGAGAATCATGCCATACGGCTTGTGTATCGCTTCCAGAAAATCTTTGAGGGTTTGGGAATCAAAGCCAAGTTTGGACATATCCAGTTGGAGGTTGGATTTGTCCAATAATCGCATGACGACCTTCTCGCCAAATAGGGTAGGCAGCACGGAGACGCGGATATCTAACTCTCCTCCTACCCCCATCTTCAACTTAATTCGGCCATCCTGCGTGAGGCGCCGCTCTGCGATATCGAGTCCCGCCATGACTTTGAGGCGGGATACTAAAGGATTCTTCAGCCGAAGGGGTGGAGTCATGATTTCCTGAAGCACCCCGTCGACTCGGAACCGCACGCGGAAGATTTTCTCGTAGGGCTCGATATGAATGTCACTCGCTCGGCGCTTCGCCGCGTCCGACAAGATGGCATTGACCAAGGTCACCACCGGCGCTTCCATGGTGGCCTGTTGAAGTTCCTGGAGGTTAACGTCATCCGTTTCATGGATAACCTCCATCTCCCCGTCGCCGAACTTTTTCAGGACCTCGTCGTAACTCACGCCGCCGAAGCGATGCTCTAGAACCTTCTTGATTACCGAAGGGGAAGACAGCACAACCCTTACACCGTATCCGGTGAGAAACTTCACTTCGTTGATGGCAACAAGATCGGTGGGGTCGGCCATGGCCACCGTTAGAGTCGAACCGAGAAGTTTAACCGGAATCAGCTGGTGCTTCTGAATGAGTTGGGGTGCTACGAGGCTGAAGACGGAATCCTCGATTTCTGAGGGATTTAGATCGACCTTTTCAATGTTGAACTGCTTAGCAAGAAACCCGGTAAGGGTATCTTCGGTAGTAAAACCGAGCCGAACCAGCTCTCTAATGACGCTAGCGCCGCTGTCACGCTCCTTTTCCTGGACCTGGGAAAGCTGATCTCGAGAAACAATCCCACCCCGGATTAGTAGTTCTGCAATACGTGGTTCCATGCCGTCTTAGCAATCGGAAAGACGTAAATTATCTTAAAAAAAGCTGATTCTGTCAACAAATTGCAATAAAAGAATAAAGTTCTATTTAGAAGTAAAAGTGGGTAAGCAGTGGAAAAATTATCGAATTTTTCGTAATGCGGCCTGGGCCGCGGCGAGTTTGGCTATGGGAACCCGGAAAGGCGAACAACTGACATAATCCAACCCTATCTCATGACAGAAGCTAACCGATTTCGGATCACCGCCGTGCTCTCCGCATATACCGATCTCGAGTTGTCCATGGACTTTCCGTCCCTTCGTTATGGCAATCCGCATCAATTGGCCGACACCTTCTCTATCCAAACTAACGAAGGGATCTTCGGGTAATAGCCCGTCGAGGACGTAAGTGGGCAAGAACTTCCCGGCATCATCCCGCGACAAACCCAGACAGGTTTGGGTTAAATCGTTGGTGCCAAAAGAAAAAAAATCAGCCTGTTCGGCAATCTCATCGGCTAGCAAACACGCTCTCGGGAGTTCAATCATTGTCCCTATTAGATAGCGGAGCTTAACCCCATATGAGGCCATAGTCTCGCGCGCGACCTGCTCAACAATCTTGCGCTGCGCGACCAGCTCCCCACGGGACCCAACCAAAGGAATCATTACCTCGGGAAAGGGATTTCTTCCCCCTCTGCGCAATTCACACGCCGCCTCAAAGATAGCCCGCGCCTGCATCTCGGTAATCTCCGGATACGAAATTCCCAGGCGGCAACCCCGATGGCCCAACATCGGGTTGAATTCTTGCAAAACCTTCACTTTGTTCCGCAGCCGGTCAACCGGAACAGCCATGACCTGCGCTAGCTCAATGATTTCGGCGTCCCTGTGTGGGAGAAACTCATGCAATGGGGGGTCCAAGGTACGGATGGTTACAGGGAGGCCGTCCATGATGTCGAGGATCCCTTTGAAGTCTTCCTTTTGCATCGGGAGCAACTTTGCCAATGCCCTGCGCCTTCCTGCTTCGTCCTCCGCCAGGATCATCTCGCGCACGGCTTGGATTCTGTCACCTTGAAAAAACATGTGTTCCGTACGGCAAAGACCAATGCCTTCGGCGCCGAACAGCTTCGCTACACGAGCTTGATCAGGTTGATCCGTATTGGTACGCACCCCAAGCCTACGCACTTCATCTGCCCACTTCATCAGCCTGGCGTACTGCTTGACGACATTTGACTTGCTCGGTGCCTGCGCACCTCCGAGAAGCACTTGGAGAACCTCGGAGGGAAGGGTTCGAATCTGTCCCTGGATTACCTCTCCGGTGCTTCCGTCCACCGAGATCCAATCCCCTTCTTTGAGTACTAGCTCGCCAACCCGCAAGGTGCGTGCTGTATAGTCAATGTTCAATACCTCGCACCCAGCGACACAAACTTTACCCATCTGCCGCGCTACTAGTGCCGCGTGTGATGTCATACCGCCTCTCGCCGTAAGGATACCCTCCGACGCTTCCATCCCCCGGATATCGTCGGGGCTCGTTTCGGTACGGCAGAGCACGACCCGTTCCCCACTTTTCTTCCAGGTCACAGCATCCTCTGCGTGAAAGACTATTCGCCCGGTTGCTGCCCCTGGTCCAGCAGGCAGGCCACGCGCTAGAACTCGTCCCTCCTTGGCAGCCTGTTCTTTGTCTTTGTCGTCGAAAATCGGGCGTAAAAGCTGATTTAGATGGTCGGGCTCAATTCGCAATAACGCTTCTTTCTTGCTGATAATTCGCTCCCCAACCATATCAACCGCGATGCGTACCGCAGCAAAACCAGTTCTCTTTCCATTCCGAGTTTGAAGCGTCCAAAGTTTGTCCTCCTCGACGGTGAACTCGATATCCTGCATCTCCTCATAATGAGCCTCAAGGATTTTACAGACCCTTTGAAGTTCACGGAAGGGCTTGGGCATGACTGTTTTCAACTCAATGATGGGTCTGGGTGTCCGGATCCCCGCTACGACATCTTCACCCTGAGCATTGACGAGAAACTCACCGTAGAATGACTTCTCACCCGTAGATGGATTTCGCGTAAAAGCTACGCCCGTAGCGCACTTTTCGCCAAGGTTCCCAAATACCATAGCCTGAACATTGACAGCAGTGCCCCAGGCGTGCGGGATGTGGTAGAGGTCACGATAGGCGACGGCGCGGTCGTTGTTCCATGAGCCAAAGACGGCTCCTATGGCACCCCACAGCTGCGTATGTGGATCGCTGGGGAATTCTTTTCCCGACCGCACCTTCACCAATTCCTTGAATGCATTGGTTACACTTTCTAAATCCTTGGCATCGAGCTCAGTATCAAAGCGCACGCCGCGATCGTGTTTCTTTTGCTCTAGAATCACTTCAAAGGGATCGCCCTCGGCTTTCTCCTTGGAATTGAGTCCCAAGACAACATCCGCGTACATCTGGATAAAACGACGATAGGAGTCATAGGCGAATCTTGGGTTTCCCGTTCGCCGGATTAACCCTTGTACCGTCTGATCGTTCAGACCCAAGTTTAGAACAGTATCCATCATGCCCGGCATTGACTCGCGCGCTCCGGAGCGGACGGAGACTAAAAGAGGATTTTCGGGGTTTCCGAACTTGCGTCCTAGGACCTTTTCCACTCTGGCAAGGCCCGCAACCACGGCACTTTCCAGTCCCTTCGGATATTGCCGATGATGTCCGTAATAATAGGAACACACGTCGGTGGTTATTGTGAATCCTGGCGGTACGGGTACCCCGATGCGTGTCATCTCATGCAGGCCCGCTCCTTTCCCGCCCAGGAGCTCGCGCATGGTTGCTCTGCCTTCGGCTTTACC
>Ga0137428_1000509_pt1 | contig 16725 bp, 11 predicted proteins | sample EasRivERMZT718_2_FD_102305 | JGI IMG/M metagenome (GOLD analysis project Ga0137428, IMG submission 102305) | Soil microbial communities from meander-bound floodplain in the East River, Colorado, USA - East River MetaG ERMZT718_2 | ecosystem: Environmental > Terrestrial > Soil > Floodplain ...
GGGGCCCCGAAGCCCTAGCGGCGCGGCCAATTACGGGCCGCCGCAAGTCACCGGAAGATCACCCGTTCTTCGCCGATCCGTGACCGCCGCCGCCGAGACTCCTAGCAAGGGATTCCGGGCGAGGGCGGTATGCGGCCGGCCCCATGGTGGAGGGAGCATTGATGAAGGCCTGGTTCCGGACGGCGAATCTCGCAGCCCTGCTCGTCCTGGCGGCGGGCGGGTCGTCGGCGCAAGCACCGCCCGAAGACATCGTGGTCGATTGCAACATCTTCTTCCAGAACACCCCCAACTGCCCCACCGGCGAGTCCCCGGCGGGATGCTCCACTGGTCCGTACACGACCTGCCAGCTGGTGCAGACCATCTTTCCCCACAACATGTTGGGGGTGGACCCGGAGTTCCACGGAGACCCGCTCGCCACCCCGCCCAACTTCCGGGTGTTGGCCGGCGGTAACTCGACCCAGCTCGGCGGCGCCAACGTCGGCCTTCCGCCCAACGACGGCTTCTTCACCCAGACCTACTTCGTGGGCGGCATGGGCGTGGGTGCGGACGAGGACTGGACCGCCGGCTGGACCTACTGGTCGCCGAACGGCGCCGGGCGCACCGATCTCCCGGCCGGACCTCCGGTGATCGTGGTCGGCAACATCGTCGCCAACACCCACTGGACCAACAACGGTCTCGGCTACCTGCTCCAGGGGACGGTGCGCGTGATACCGCCGGCGGTGCTCACGATCGACGCGGGTACCGTGGTCTTCGGTGAGAACGCCTCGATCGGCACGCTCATCATCGAGCAGGGCGCCAAGATCATGGCCACGGGCACCGCCCAGCAGCCGATCATCATGACCAGCGACGCGCTCCCCGGCAGCCAGGATCGTGGCCAGTGGGGCGGGCTCGTGATCAACGGCCTGGCTCCGGTCAACTGCGCGGCCGTCCCCGGCGGCACTTGCCAGGGCGAAGGCGGCTCGGGCGTCTACGGCGGCAGCGACGAGAACGACAACTCGGGCACGCTCCAGTACGTGCGGCTCGAATATCCCGGCCGTGAGTTCAGCCCTGACAACGAGCTCAACGCGCTGACCCTGAACGGGGTCGGCCGGGGCACCACCATCCATCACGTCCAGACCCACCGCGGTTTCGACGATGGGATTGAGATGTTCGGTGGCACGGTGGACATGAAGTTCGCGGTCACCGACGAGTGCGGCGACGACCTCTTCGACTGGCAAGTGGGTTGGCGGGGACGGGCGCAGTTCGTCGTCGGGCGGCAGGCATGCGGTCCCTTGGCGCTGGACAAGGGGATCGAGGCCGACAACTACGAGTTCGGCTTCGACAACGGCCCGCGTTCGAACCCCAAAGTCTTCAACATGACCCTGGTCGGTGCCGGTACCGGTTGTGCTGTCGCCAGTCGCGGGGTCCATCTCCGTCGGGGCACGGCCGGCACGTTCGCGAACTCGGTCATCTACAACTTCAAGACCCAGGGGATCGATCTCGAACACACCGAGACCTTCAACAACTGTCCCGGGACCCCGTTGGCGCTCTTGCAGATCGGAGTCAACGACCAGGGTGCGCCTTCGCTCCCGATGGCGGTCAATCAACACCCCAATCCGTTCAACCCATCGACTCAGATCGATTTCACGAACCCGACGACGGGTTGGGTGCGGGTGCGCATCTTCGATGCGGCGGGGCGCTTGGTCGATAACTTGGTGAACGAGCACTTGGCCTCCGGGAGCCATTCCTTCCAGTGGAATGCTCCCGCGGATGCGGGTTCCGGAGCGTACTTCTATCGGGTGGAGGCCGGCGGTCAGGTAGTGAACGGCAAGATGCAACTGGTGAAGTAGCTTGACCGTGCGGTGGGGGCGCAGCGCCTCGCCGCGGCCATCCACCCTGGGCAGGGCGGCGCCGAGAGGTGCCGCCCTGCCCCAGCACTTTTACCCCCGGCCCGCCCCCAGCGGGCCGGGGCGTCGTCGAAGGAGATCATTTGCGAGCCATCCTTGAGCAATTGCAAGACTCGGCGGGCACGAGCTTCGGGCGATGGATGGCGGCGGTCGTTTGCGCGCTCCTCATCGCGACCGGGGCCCTGGCGGCCGAGAAGGTCGATCCGGCCTTGAAGCGACTCGCCAAGGTGATGCAACCCGGGGACGGCGTGTTGCGGGGGAAGGTGCTGAGCCAGGAGACCGGCGAGCTCCTGCCGGCGGCCAGCATCTACGTCCAGGATCCGAAGACCAACGCTCTTGTCAAGGGTGGGCCCGGGTCGCTGGACGGGGAATACGAGCTCGTGGTGCCGGCCGGGACCTACAACGTGAAGGTGAGCTACATCTCCTACGCCGACAACCTCTACAAGCGGGTGGTGATCGAGGACGGGAAGGTCACCAAGCTCGATCTGGCCCTCAAGGCGCAGGGGGATGTGCAGGGAGAGGAGATCCTGGTCGAGGCCAAGCTCCAGGAGAACACCGAGGAGTCGGTGCTCCTGCGCCAGCAACGGTCGCCGTCGGTCTCGGACGGGATCAGCGCCGAGCAGATCAGCAAGACGTCCGATTCCGACGCCGCCGAGGCCCTGAAGCGGGTGACCGGCGTGTCGATCGTGGACAACAAGTGGGTCTACGTGCGGGGCCTGGGAGATCGCTACCAGTCCACGCAGCTGAACGGCGCCCGCATGACTTCGACCGAGTCCAAGCGGGTGGTCGCGCTCGATATCGTCCCGGCGAAGCTCCTCGACAACGTGATCACCCAGAAGACCTACAGCTCGGACCAGTGGGCCGAATTCGCGGGCGGGGTGGTGCAAGTGAACACCAAGGACTTCCCGGACCAGTTCGCCGGCGAGGCGTCCGTCACGGTGGGGCTCGAGCCATCCTCCACCTTCAAGAGCTTCCGCTCCTATCCCGGTGGGCACCTGGACTGGCTCGGCCACGACGACGGGCGGCGGGCCCTGCCGGACCTGATCCAGGAGGTGGCCGACGATCAGAAGGTGGTGCAGCGCGGGCGATTTAGCACCACCGGATTCACCCCCGACGAGCTCAAATTGCTCGGCGAGTCGTTCGAGAACGTGTGGGATCCAAGCTCCGATTCGGCGCCGGTGAATCAGGGCTACAACATCTCCCTCGGCGATCAGGTGTCGGTCGGTGGCCGCCCGCTCGGGGTCATCGGATCGCTGACCTACGGTGGGTCGTACGATGAGCGCGCGGAAGAAGAGAACTCCTACACGTCGACCGCGACCGGCGTCACGCCGTACTCGAGCTATCAGGTCGAGCGCTCGCGCTACGGGGTGGATCTGGGCGGACTCCTGAACTTCAGCTACCGCCTGACGCCGGATCAAAGGCTCTCCTGGCGCAACACGTACACCCGGAACGGCGAGGACGAGGTCCGGGTCTATGAGGGAATCACACCCAACTTGGGCCCCGAGGAGCCGATCCGGGACCAGCGCCTCCGGTTCATCGAGCGAGACATGTTCGCCACTCGGGTCGAAGGCGAGCACCTGATCAAACCCCTCCACCAGTCGGTCTTCAACTGGCGGGTGGGGTATTCGCAGTCGAACCGCGTGGAACCGGACACTCGGGAGGTGATCTACAAGCTCGATCCCGTCGGGGGCGAGTACCGGTTGTGGGACTCGGGGCAGAGCGGCCAGCGATTCTTCAGCGATCTGAACGACCAGGATTTGACCAGCGAGTTCCAGGTGGGCATTCCCCTGCCGGGATGGAAATGGCAGACCGCCAAGCTCGATGTCGGAGCATTCTACAGTGATCGAGACCGGGACTTCCTGGCCCGGCGGTTCCGCTTCGTGCCCAAGTCGCAAGCCTCGAACCCCGACTCCGTGGATCTGACCCTGCCAGCCGAGGAGATCTACGTCGCGGATAACCTGAGCCCGACCCGCTTCCAGCTCCAGGAGGAAACCCGGAACACCGACGCTTACACCGCCCAGCAGGTCATCAAGGGCGCGTTCGTCAACGGGGACTTCGGGCTCTCCTCCCGGTTCCGCCTGATCGCGGGTCTCCGGATCGAGGACTCGAACCAGCAGCTCCAGACTTTCGAGCTGGGGAATCCCGCCTTCGTGCCGGTGGTGGTCGTTAACCAGAAGACGCAGCCGGCGCCGGCTGCGAGCTTGATCTACAAGATGAGCGAACAGGTCAATTTGAGATTCGCCGCCAGCCGCACCGTCAACCGGCCGGACTTCCGCGAGCTGGCGCCGTTCGAGTACACCGAGTTCGTGGGCGGCCGGACCGAGACCGGTGACACGACGCTCGTCGACGCCTCGATCCAGAGCTACGACGTGCGCTTCGAGCGCTATCCCGGGCTGGGCGAGATGGAAGCTGTGAGCTTCTTCTACAAGGACTTCGACCAGCCGATCGAAGTGGTGGTGAAGCCGGGCGTGTCGCGCATCGTGAGCTACGCCAACACCGAAGGGGCGCGCAACTACGGGGTCGAGCTCGAGTACCGGCAGGGCCTCGGTCGTTACCTCGAAGACCTCAAGCGATTCAATCTCGGGCTCAACCTGACACTGGTGAAATCACAGGTCCAGCTGGGCGATTCGCCGTCGGTGAACACCAGCAAGGAGCGGGCGCTCCAGGGCCAGTCCCCGTACGTCGTGAACGGCACCCTGGCCTATGCTTTCCCGGACGATCGAACCCAGGCGACGTTGCTCTACAACGTGTTCGGCCGGCGGATCACGAGCGTCGGGGCCAACGGCCTGCCCGACATCTACGAGCGGGCGCGGAACAGCCTCGACCTGACGGCCAGCACCTCCTTCAATCACCACATGAGGCTCAAGTTCGTGGCCAAGGAGCTCCTGAACCACCAGCACCGCTTCACCCAGGCGGGGCAGGTGACGCAGCTCTGGACTCCGGGGCGCAGCTTCGCCCTTTCCTTCACCTATGCCCTCTAGCAGGGTGCTTAGGAGCGAATCGATGCGAAACCCGATCGCGACGTGGGTCATGGCCGGAATGGTGGGCGCGACGCTCGCCGGCTGTCAACAACGGGACGATTCCAAGGCAGCGCGCACGGGCCACTGGGAGCGCGGAGCGGCGCACGCCGAGGCGCCCGCGATCGCGCCGGCCGAGCCACGAGCCGCCGCGGCTCCACCCGCAGCGGCTCCGCCGCCCGCGGCCACAACGATTGGGCCCACGCCCCCCGCTGCCGGGATCGGAAAGAGCCCGGCCTCGCCCAAGGTCACCGGCACCCATGCGGCGGAGACGGGGCGGCCGGCGCCGGCGCGTCCCTTGCAGCATCCCTCTCGTTCGGTCGACGAGCTCATGACGAAGATGCTTGCCGCCCTCGAGGCGCGCGATCTTCCGGGTCTCGAGCAGTTGCGGGTGACCGAGGCGGAGCACACGGAGCTTCTCTGGCCCGAGTTCCCGGCCAAGGATCACAATGTGCAGCCGAACTTCGCCTGGGACATGCTCAACAGCCGCTCGCACATCGGAGCCGGGCGGGCGATCGGGGACTATGGCGGCCAGGAGCTCATTCTCGTCGGCGTCGAGTTCATCCGAGACACCGAGCGCTATCCGTCCTTCGTCCTCCACCGAGGCACGCTCGTGCATGCGCGCACCCAGACCGGAGACCGGATCGATCTGCCCTTCTTGGGCTCGGTGCTCGAGCTGGATGGGCAGTTCAAGTTCCTCTCGTTCAAGGAGTGAACGGGTTTCGCGCCCACCCCGCCTCGCGATCGCGCCTCTGGACGTGCCCGATCCCGCCCACGCGCCGCGTCTGGCCTTGCGGATCGGACCGAGCTACCCCGAGCCGTTCGCGCGCGATGCGTTCATTCCCTATGAGCTCGCGGCACCCGCCCGGGTCTCGGCGCGGATCGTGGACCCGGCGGGTCGGATCGTGGTCAGGCTCGGCGGCGGCGAGATGGCCGCCGGCCGCCATCTCTTGCGTTGGGACGGCCAGAATGCCGCCGGACGGGCGGTGGCACCGGGCGCCTACCGATTGGTGATCGAGTCCGGAAACCACCGGGCGAGCGAATCCCTGCTCCGGGTCCGGCCCTAACCGGCTCGAGCGAGCGCAATGCGGGATCGAGTGGCGGGGGACGTTCTACTCCCTGTCCGAGCTCCGGGCCTTCCTGCGCTCGACCTGATTCGCCCGCTCCGACTCGCCTCGACCCGAGCTCAAGGGGTGGAGCCGGCGTCCTCGGAAGGCACGAGCAAGACCTGGCCGGGGAAGATGCGGTGCGATTCCAGGTTGTTGAGGGCGAGGAGCGTATCCACCTGGACCCCGAACCGGCGCGCGATGTGCGTCAACGTGTCCCCGCGCCGCACCTGGTACTTGCCGGAATCGAGCAGCAGGGTCTCGGCGCCGGCTCGGCGCGCGGCCGGATCCAAATCGGCGAGCACGAGCGCGCCCCGTCCAGCCGGCACCCGGAGCTCGTAGCCGGCCGGAATGGGTCGCTTGCCCTTGACCACCGGCGAGAGCACGGCCGGGTTCATTCGCGCGAGCTCGCTCGACGAGATGCCCGCGTGCTTCGCCGCCCGCTGCCAGGGGAGCGCGCGCTTCAAGGGCACCATGTCCATCTCGTCCGGGGCTTCCTGATCCAGCGCGCCGAAGTAGGCCTGGTAGTTCTCCGACACTTCGAGCGCGGCCAGGAACTCCGGGTAGAAGTTGCGAGAAGCGAACCGGAAAGCCGGGCCCCGATACTCCTGGATGATGCGCGCGATATCGGTGGTCAAGAGCTCGTCGCGGGCGCGCCGCATGCCCTCGATTCCATGGTTGTACGCGGTGATGGCCAGCGGCCAGGCGCCGAGCTCGGCGTAGTACTGGCTCAAACAGCGCAGCGAGGCGCGGGTGGCCAGGAAGGGATCCCGGCGCTCGTCCACCTGGCGATCGATCCGCATGTAGTGGCGGCCCGTGCCGCGGGTCCACTGCCAGATGCCGGAGGCGTTGCGGTGGGAGAGGGCGAGCGGATCGAACGACGACTCGACGTGGGGGAGCACCAGGAGCTCTGCCGGCGCTTCGACCTCGGTCGCGATCCGGCGCATGCGCGGCAGGTAGCGGCCGGAGCGCACGATTCCCGCCTGGAAGCGATCGGCCTGCCCCAGTTGGAAGCGGAGCCGGGTGACCGCGAGATCGAATTCCTCCGGCGACCCGCGCTCGCCCCAGATCTCCCTCACCTCGAGCGCCAGCGGATCCAACTCCACCGGGCTCTTCGCCGACGCCAGGCACTTCAAGGCGTCCTCATACCGTTCGCGCGTCTCGCGCAGGATCTGTCGCCGGACCTGGACGATGGCAGGGTCTTCGCCCGGGGGCAGATCCACCACCGTGTAGATGATGTCCAGCTCCTCCGCATCGTGGAGCGCCATCTGCGAGGTCGTGTACTGGGAGTAGACCTTGATCCAGAACTGGATCTGAGGCTCGAGCACCGCCGGCCGAGGAAAGCGCTCGGCCCGTTTCGGATCGATGGCTCTCGGGGCGGCGACCGGCCCGGCCTGGCCGAGGCCGGCGGGAGTCTCGGTCTCGGTCGCGGGAGCCGTTCTAGGAACGCTGGCCGCGCCCAGAGCGAGGATCAGAGGGAGAGCAAAGGAGGGAAGAGACATGACTTGGCTGCGGTTGGCATCGAACGGGGCGAGCTCCAGCCTCGACATTCGTGACTCCATCCTTGGGAATCGCGCTCGAGCCCGCGGGCTCGGCACGAACCTGGGGGGACGGATCCGTAGGCCGGACCACTAGTCTAGCGCATCATCCGGCCGTGATCCAGTGTGGATCTCCAGGCTTCGACCCGGCGGGTGCCCGCGAGGGGGTGATCGGCCGGATCGAAGCAAACTTCGGCCCGCGACGGCGCCCGCGAGTTGGTCGTCTCGTATTGATGACACGGCAGCCGGCCCGCGCGATTTCACCCATCGTCCGGCGGTCTCCCGGCCTTATTTCATCGAAGCTTCACTTTTCCCGGAAGAAGGCTTGGCGGCGAGTCTCCACACTCCGCTTGCCGTGTCCATCGGGCTTCGCGATGCCGCTCTCGGGCGGCGGGCTCCAGTCCCGGCGGAATCTCGGACGCCCAGGCCGCCGCACTTCCGCGGCGGCCTTTTGCTCGCCCGGCCCCGCCAATCCCCAGGGGGGATGCCTGCGCTTGACTTCGGCGAAGCGGGGCGGGACGGTCGGGCCATGAAAGTCGCCGGGTGCTGGTCACGGGTATGGGTCCTTGCCCTGTATTTGCTCCAGGGCGGGATCCTCCTCCCGCTACACCACCATGCCGAGGTCTCGGGTGCGGGCGGACCCCGGCTCGACTCCGGCTGCCACCAAGGGCTCCCCTGCAGCGATCCCGAGCACCGGCACCCGGACCCACCGAGCGGCCATCCCCGAGCCTGCGTCGCCTGCGGGGCGGCCCTCCGGCCGATAGTCGCTCTGGGACTGGTTCCGCTCCCGACTCCCAACCCCACCCGCTGTGCGGCCGAGCACGCCCGCCAGTGCCCGGCTCGCCGACCTGCCCACCGCTCCGCTTCCGAGCGCGCCCCGCCTCCCCGCCTCCCCGCCTGATCCATTCCACGCCGGGATCGACCGCCTGCCGCAGTACCGCGCGCGGTCGGCTCGGATTTGGGTACCCGAGAATCGCCGTACGCGCGGGGAGCCGGGAAGAATCCTGGCCCTCGGCGTCGCCGGCGCAGGGGAGGCAGAGCGATGGAAGGACGTTCCGTTCGCGCGCGGGCGGTTTTCGCCGTCGTTTCCTCGATGGCAGCGGGGTGGGGCATTCCAGCCGCGACGGCCGGGCCCACGAACCCGAACATCTCGATCATCGGACAGCCGTTCGCCCGCATCACCGACGATGCTGCGGACCCGGATCGGGAGCGCCTGCAATTCGATCCGGGGGAAGTCGAGCTCGTCTTCGACGACTACCTGAACCCGTATGCCAAGGCCTTCTTCACTCTGGCGATCGGCACGGAGGGGCTCGAGCTCGAAGAGGGTTACTTCGATCTCGTGCGCGGTCTGCCGTTCGGTCTCGCGCTCCGGGGCGGGCAGTACCGCGTGGGGTTGGGCAAGCAGAACCCCGCCCATCCCCACGCCTATCCGTTCGCCGAGCGCTTTCGCGTGCTCGCCGCCTATCTGCCGGGGGAGGAGGCCTACGTCGAGACCGGCGTGTCGCTCTCGAAGCTCATGGCGCTGCCTCGCGATCGCTCGCTGACCCTAACGGTCGACGGTCTCCAGGGTGACAGCTTTCGAATCGAGCGTGAGCCGAGCGCCAGTCCCGACGATCCGCTCGCGGATCCCGCCGGTCTCGGCGACCACGGAATCGAGACGCGGCTCGCCGTGAACGGTCGGGCTGCGCTCTTCAGCGAGGTCGGCGAGCTCTCGGCGGTCGAGCTCGGGGCCACGGTGGCGTACGGCACGGAGAATGTCGCCGCCGATGCCCGCTCGACCGTGATCGGCTTGGACGCCAAGGCCAAGCTCTGGCGCACGCCCGAAGCCTATTTCCTCCTCCAAGGCGAAACGCTTTGGCTCGACCGGCCGGAAGTGACCTGGGAGACCGGAGCGAGCTACGCCACGTCGCCGGTCGATGCATTCGGCGGATATGTCTACTGCGACTACAACTGGGCGCGGCGCTACAACGCGGGCGTGGGCTTCGAACGCTTCGCCGATCCCGCCCCGGGCGCCGGCCGGTCGAACGGCTTCCGTGCCTTCACCGGGCTCGCGCTGTTCGAGGAGACGACGGTGTTTCGTCTCGATTGGGAGCGATTCGATCCGCCGGGAAGCGATCCGGTGAACACCACGACCCTGCGCGCCATCTTCGCCCTCGGCCCGCACAAGGCCCACACGTTTTGACGCGCTCACGGCCATGGACCGCGCGCGACAACATGGACCGCGCGCGACGCGGAAAGGAGCTCAGTCATGTTGGCAGACGATCGGAAGTGCACCGGGTCGGGGCGGCGTGGATCAGCGATCGGCGCCGGCGCGCTCTTGGCATTGGCGGTATCGGCGCTCGCTCTCGCTCTACCGGCAGCGGCCCGGGTGCGGGTGGTGGCTTCGACCACCGATCTCGGGTCGATCGCGAGCACGGTGGGGGGGGAGGCGGTGGAGGTGATCGCGATCGCCAAGCCTGGAGCCGATGTGCATCGGGTCGAGGTTCTGCCCTCCTCGATGGTGCGGGTCGGGAAAGCCCAGATCTATCTCAAGGTGGGTCTCGGGCTCGACGCCTGGGCGGATCAGATCATCGACGGCTCGCGGAACGCGCGCCTCATCATCGTGGATTGCTCGGAAGGCGTGGACGTGCTCGAGAAACCGACCGGCCGCGTGGATGCTTCTCACGGCGACGTCCACCCGAGCGGCAATCCCCACTACTGGCTCGACCCGCACCACGGCGGTATCGTGGCGCGCCGGGTGGCCGAAGCGTTGGCCCGCGTGGCGCCCGAGCAGGCCGCCGCCTTCCAGTCGCGCGCCGAGGCGTTCGCAGCTGCCTGCGACTCGGCCCGGGCGCGCGCCCGCGCGCGGATGGAGAAGCTTCCCTCGCGCACCCTGGTGACCTACCACGCCTCGTGGGTGTACTTCGGCTCCACCCTCGGGCTCGAGATCGCAGGCACCGTCGAGCCCGTGCCGGGAATTCCGCCCACCGGCCGCCACCTGGATGAGCTCGTGCGGCTGATCCGCGCGCGCAGGGTGCCGGTGCTGTTCCAGGAGCCGTACTTCTCGTCCGATGCCGGGGAGTTTCTCACGCGCCAAACCGGCATCCGAGTGGTGAAGGCGTCCCCATCCGCCGATGACGTACGTCCCGAAAGCTACCTCGAGCATTTCGAGTTCTTGGTCGGGGCCTTGCTCGGGAGCCAGCCGCGCTCTTGAGCGCACAGGAGGCGGGTATGCTCGAAGCGTTTTCCTTGCCTTTCTTTCGCATCGCCTTGGCGGCGAGCCTGGTCCTCGCCGGCATCCATGCCTATCTCGGGTTCCACGTGGTGCGCCGGGGAGTCATCTTCGTGGATCTCGCGCTCGCCCAGATGGCGGCGCTCGGGGTCGCCCTCGGCGTGGTCCTGGGGGTGGAGGAGGACCCCCGCCTCGCCTATCTCCTGGCGTTCGGGATGACCCTGGTCGGAGCCGCGAGCTTCGCCTGGCTCCGCGGACAGGAGCGCCGAAACGTGCCCCTTGAGGCGGCGATCGGAATTGTGTTCGCTACCGCCCAGGCGCTCGTTTTTCTAGTACTAGAAAAGTCGCCGGCCGGGCCCGAGCACTTGAAGGAGACGCTGGTTGGTGCTCTCTTTACGTTGGACCCTGGGCACGTGGCGCGGACGGCCGGGTTGTATGCGGCGGTCGGCCTCCTGCACGTGCTCCTGCGAAAGCCCCTCTTCGAGATCACCCACGATCCGGCCGGGGCGCGAGCTCGCGGCCGGCGGGTCTTTGCCTGGGACTTCCTCTTCTATGCCACCTTCGGGCTCGTCGTGACTTCCTCGGTGCAGATGGCCGGAGTGCTGCTCGTCTTCGGGCTGCTCGTCATTCCATCGGTGGCAGGGCTCATGGCCACGCCGCGGCCCGGTCCGGCGCTGGCCGTGGGCTGGAGCTTCGGGTTCCTGGGCAGCCTGCTCGGTCTCGTGGGATCGGTGCGTTTCGATCTGCCGGCCGCACCGTCAATCCTGGTATCACTCGCCCTCTTGTTGGTCCTCTTCGGGGCCGTGCTCTCCATCTCCGCTCGCTGGCGGCCAGCGGCAGCGCGGGCGGGGGACTCGGTCTGAGCCCCCGCATCACAGCGGTGCGCGGTGCTCTGATCGTACCCCGGCGGGACGGTGGGCTCGATTTCTCGCCCGATGGGCTCGTCACCTGGGACGAGCTCGGGCGAGTCGAGCACGCCGGGCCGGCGAACGCGGCGCCGGCGGGAGCGGTCCTGCCGCGCCAGGTCCTCGGCCTCGGCCAGGAAGCGGTGATCGTCCCGGGGCTCGTGGACCTGCACGTCCATCTCCCGCAGCTAGCGCTCCGCGGGTTCCAGCCGGCGCCGCTCCTCGATTGGCTCCATCAGGGGGTCTACCGCGCGGAGAGCGCCTTCGCAGATCCCAACCATGCGGCGGCGGGTGTCGCGGCTTTCGATCGTGCGATCGCCGCCTGCGGCACCACGACCGCGGCGGTCTATGTCACGGTGCACGAGCCGGCGACCCGGCTCGCGCTCGAACGCTTGCGGGTGCGGGGTTGGGTGGGGAAGGTGCTCATGGACGAAGAAGCCCCGGCGGCGCTGTGCGAACCCGCAGCCACCGGGATCGCTGCCACCGAGCGGTTGATCGCCGACTTCGGTGCGCGCGCCGCCGTGACGCCGCGCTTCGCCGTCGGATGCTCGATGGAACTCATGACCGCCGCCGGCCGGCTGGCGGACGAGCGCGGCGCTCCGATCATGACCCACCTCGCCGAGAGCGAGGGCGAAGTGGCGCAGGTTCGCCGGCGGTTCCCCACGATCGGCTCCTACACCATGGTCTACGCTGCGGCGCATCTCCTGACTCGACGCACCGTGCTCGCCCATGCGATCCATCTGAGCGAGCACGACCTGCGGCTCGTGGCCCGCTCGGGAGCGGCGATCGCGCATTGCCCGACGTCCAACCTGGCGCTCGGGAGCGGGCGCATGCCGCTCGAGTCGCTCCTTCTTCATCGCCTGCGCTTCGGGCTCGGGACCGACGTCGGCGCCGGTCCTTCGCTCTCCATGTGGCACGTGATGGCCGCCTATCTCACCGTGCACGCGGACTCGGTGCGGGTGTCCCCGCCCGAAGCTCTTTACCGCGCCACGATCGCCGGCGCGGACATTCTCGGCTGGGATGCGACGCTCGCGCCGGGCTCGCCGGCCGATCTCGCGGTCTTCCGGCCGCCCGGTGGCACCGGCGGCGGGCGGAGCGGGTCGGACTTGATTCGTGCGCTCGCCGAGTCCACAGCCGACGATCCCGAGCCGGAGGCGTTGCTCACCGTCAAAGGTGGGGAGGTGCTGCACGCGCGCTCGGGCCTCTTGCCTTCCTCGGCTTGACTTGAGCGCGCCCTCGTCTCCACTCTATCGAGCCATGCAGCTTGCTTTCCGTCCCGTGCGCACCTTCCTGGCCCTTTTCGCCTTGCTCCTGCTCGCGGGTACGAGCCAGTCGGATCCGCCCGATCCGTCCCCGCCATCACCCTACGAAAGCCTGGCCGAGGTCATGGCGCGCTGGAAGGCCCATATCGAGCCCTTGCGGAACGTCCCGCGCGAGGTGCGGGTGCCGGAATCCAAGCGGTTCTTCGCCACCATCTCGTGGGAGACGCTCGATTACCTCTGTCACGAGGGAAGCCGCGGCGTGGGCCCGGACTCGACCGGGATCCTGGTCCAGGTCATGACCTATCGGCTGCAGGCGGCGCCTCCGACCACCGCCGAGATCGCAACCATGGTGGCGAGCCATGACCACGTGATCGAATGCCGTTCCCCGCTCGTGGCTTGGGTGACGGGGCGGCCGGACAGCTTGTCGAAGGCGGAGCGCACGCAGCTCGCCAGCGCCTTCCGGACCGCGGCCATGTTTCCCGGCCTGCCAAGCGTCTATGTCGATCAGCTCTTGGTGGGGACCGCGAGCCTAATCGCCAACGACTCGCTGATGACGGGCATGATGGGTTGGGGGCGCGGGGCCGACGTCGATACCGCGGGGCTCGCCGTGCGGATGTTGTCCCGATCTGCCGATCCGCGCGCTCCCGATTCGCTCGCTACCCTCGCGCGCGAATACCGCACGACGGGCTCGTCGCACCTCGAGCTACCGCTCATCCACTGCCGGGGGCGATGTGCCGAGCTCGCGCTGCCGGTGTTCGTCCAAGTGTTCGAAGACTCGACGGCCACGCCTGAGCGCATGGCCCAGGGCTTGGAAGCGGCCGCCACCGTGCCGACGTTGCCGGCGGCCCGAGCCATCCTGGCTCGCTATCGCGATGACGGAGTGATCGCCGATTCCACCTTCAACGCTCCCGGGGCGCCGCGCGGCTTCTACTACGGGCTCTGGCTCGCGACCCGGATCGCCGAGCCGCACCTCACGTCCTGGCTCGTTGAAGGCCCCGCGGCCGAGGCGGAGGTGGCGCTCGAGCTCTTCGATCGGTCCTTCCGGTTCGGGCCAGCCGATCACGACTCGCTCGTGAGCGCCTCGGTCGCGACCTACGGCGGCCGGACGTCGGGCCCCACGGCGGCCCGGGCGAAGCGGGTCCACGAGCGGTCCCTCGACCCGCCGCAGTCCAAGCGTTCTCATGCCCCCGTCGCCGCCCCCCCCGACTCGGTTCTCCCTCGGGAGCCTTGATCGCCGCTCCGGCGCCGCCGGTTAATCGGCGTGACTTTGACAACTCCTTGTGCTACAATCGTTCAGAGGGTGTCGGCAGATTCCCTGGTGAGACCTGCCGGTGGTGAGCCCTGCCGGCGTTCAAGCCCAGCAGTTGCTGCGTCCCAAAGCAAAGGCCGCCCAACCATGGAGTTTTGAGTAGGAAAACTTTGCTAAGGGAGCGTTCATCGATGAAGTCCTTCCTCACTGTCTCTGTCGCTCTTTTGGTAGCCACTGCGGCCTTCGGGGCGCCCAGCACTTCGCGCACCATACCCAACCAGGGTCCTGCTGGCAGCGTCCCCGGCTCCTCGGCTCCCGATGGTCCGGCCGACGTCCTCATCGCGAGCTCGATCAACGGCGGGACCTTCACCAACCTGGCTCCGAACTACGCGGCGGCGCTGACTGCGGCCGGCGCGGCGTCGGTGACCCAGATCACGGACGGCGCGACCCTTCCGTTCTCCTTCCCGGTGCCGTTCACGTCCACCCAGTTCGGCACGGTCGTGATCCTCACCAACGATAATTGGTGGGGCAACTCGTCCACGACTCAGCCCGAGGCGGGCTGCTCGCTCCAGGACGAGACCAGGATCGCGGCCTACATGGACACCGGTGGCCACATGCTGTTCTCGGGCCAGGACTACCTCTTTGCCCGTGGTAATGGCGCTGGCTTCCCCCAGATCTACCTCGGTATCTCCGGCTACACTGGTGACGTCAACTTCGGCGACACCGACATCACCTACACCGGCACCGCCGGCGGCGCGATGGCGGGCCGGAGCGGCGCTCTCACCATCAATGGTGCGCCGTGCTGGACGGCTGCCAATCAGTTCTTCACTGACGATGTCTCGTCCTTCGGCGCGACCTTGGTGAACTTCAACTCGCAGCCCCAGAACGTCAATGGACAGGCCGGCACGAGCTGGGACGTGGGCGCCTATCGCACGGTGTTCACCTCCCTCGAGCTCGCCTGTACTTCCTCGACCACGCAGTTCAATGGGGACGTGGCAGCGATCTACAACTACCTCCGCGGCTCCCAGACCTCGGTCGAGCCGAAGACCTGGGGCGAGATCAAGAGCATGTTCAGCGAGCGGTAGCTCGCGGTTCGCATTCGCTTCACCCCGGCCTTGGGCTGACCGGCTGGTGGTGAAGTCTCCATGGACGGAGGCTTGGGCCCCGGCGGGGAAACTCGCCGGGGCTCTTGGCATCTGGGGGCAGAGCTCTGGGGGCAGAGCTCTCAGGGGCCGGCAGGGAGTTGTTCGACGGGCGGAGCGGTTTCGTCGCCGGGCGGTTGGCTCGATTCTGGCTCGGTGGGCTCGTCACTCGACGATGGCTCGTCACTCGGCGATGGCAGCTCCGATTCCGGCGGGCCGAGCGGCACGAGCTCGTCGGCCGGATCCGGCGGGGAGTCGGTGCCGCTGGAATCTTCGGGGACGAATTCGCCGGGGGCGAATTCGCTGGGGCCGAGCTCGGCGGGGTTTACATCGGTGGGAGTGACCGCAGGCGCTGAGTCGGGCGGAGGCGTAGCGGGGGAAGCCGGCGATTCGGTCCCCGGCGGCTCGGGCTCCGGATCCAGCGGAGTCTCCGGAAGCTCCGCGGGCCTTCCCTGTAACCCCAAGGCCGCGCGCCCGATAGCCTGACCATCGGGAGTAAGCCAGCCCCGCGCCCGCATCCGGGCTAGAATGATCGCGGCCCGCCGGCGGAGGTAGGGGGTGGGGTGAGCCGGGGTGGAGCGGCGAGGAGAGGGTAGGGCGGCGGCCAAGAGGGCGGCCTCGGCCGGGCTCAGATTCTCAGCCGAGTGTCCAAAGTGGTACCGGGCCGCGGCCTCGGCCCCGAAGACGCCGGGCCCCCATTCAGCGAAATTCAGATAGAGCTCCATGATCCGGCGCTTATCGAGCGCCTTCTCGAGCCGGAAGGTGAGAGGGATCTCACGGAGCTTGCGGAGCGGAGTGCGGTCGTTTCCGAGGTACAGGTTTCGAGCCAGCTGGTTGGTGAGGGTGCTTGCGCCCCGAATGAGCCGCCGCTCCCGCCAGCTTCGTGCGAGCGCCGCTCGGATCTCGAACCGGTCGTAACCTCGGTGTTGGTAGAAGGTGGCATCTTCATGCACGATCACCGCGTGGACGAGATGAGGGCTGATCGCTTGGAGCGGAACGAACCGATGGCGGAGGGGACGCGGCGTGCGGGGGTCGCGCAGGCGCGCGTCCATCACCGGAGTGCGATCCGGAGCTTTCCGGGCAAGGGGCCGGACATCGAGGACGATGCAATAGGAATCGATGACGAGGAGGATGGGGAGGAGGAGGACTACGGCTACGGCGTAGGCGAATGTGCGCACGAGGCGCGCAGCGAAGCCACGTCTCCGGGGCGTGGGATCCGCGATCCTGGACGAACGCCCCGCGATCCGGGGGGAAATCACATCGCCCCCCGGCCGGACCTCCCGATCGGGGCCGGGTGCGGGATGGGACGCCGGATCGGCGGCCGGAGTCGCCGGCTCGGTGACCGGCGGAGTTCCCGCCGGTGCGGATCCGGCGGGCGGAGCAACGAACGGCTCATCCATGCCCGAAGA
>Ga0137428_1000510_pt1 | contig 16717 bp, 18 predicted proteins | sample EasRivERMZT718_2_FD_102305 | JGI IMG/M metagenome (GOLD analysis project Ga0137428, IMG submission 102305) | Soil microbial communities from meander-bound floodplain in the East River, Colorado, USA - East River MetaG ERMZT718_2 | ecosystem: Environmental > Terrestrial > Soil > Floodplain ...
CGCCGGTAAAGAATCTCTTACAGGAATTGCAGAGAAACGCGACACCAGGCAGTCGCAGCCGGCGATAGCACCGCGGCGGGCGCGGTGTGAAAATGCTCGCATGAAAAACGAAGGGCGCGGCCGCTAGCCGCGCCCTCCGGGATTGCCTCTCAAGCGACGATCGAATCAGCGACTACACGACGGAGCGGGCTGCGCTCCTTGTTTGGCTCTACCGTGGACCGGCTCCTGCAGTGTCGGTCTCTCGGATGGGGCTGGTAACAGCGGGTCGGTCACTTCCTCGTTCGTGTGTAGAGCATGCGCTACACGCGTCGAATAATCTACGGCAGTCCCCTAGTCCGGTCGGACTAGGGCGTGCACGCGTTCCAGGCGCACCTTGGCATCGTCCAGCTCGAGCAGCGCCTGCTTGGTCTCGAGCGACAGCGGCAGCAGCTCGGCGAGCCGCGAGGCCACCCACGAGCACGAGTCCAGGCGGTGGGGCTGCTCGATGAGCCCCGGGTGCTGCTCGATCACGCGCTCGAGGAGCCGCACGCAGCGGGAGAGCTTTTCCGGCGGGACGCCATCGGCTTCCTCGGCCAGAAGCTCGACGCTGGCGCGCGCGAGGCCGTCGGGCTGGACCCGGCGCTCGAGGATGCGAAAGCGCCGCTCCGCGCGCGCGATCACCTGGAGCAAGCCGAGCTGCGGCATGTCCCATTCGGCGATCCGGGCGAGGCAGCCGACGGTCGCGGGCAGCGCCGGCGCGCCGACTTCCTTTCCTTCGCGGATCAGGCACACGCCGAAGGGCGAGCCGTCCTTCAGGCACGCCTTCGCCATGTCCATGTAGCGCGCCTCGAAGATGCGCAGCGGCAGCCGGCCGCCGGGGAAGAGCACCGTGTGGAGCGGGAAGAGCGGGAGATCTTCTATTGGGGGTTTTCTTCGGTCAGGCCGCGGTGTCGGACGAGCACCTTCCAGTCCGCCCGGAAGGCGGTGGCCAGCTTTTCGGCCAGGTACACCGAGCGGTGGCGGCCCCCGGTGCAGCCGATCGCCACGGTGACGTGGCTGCGGTTCTCGCGCACGATCTCGGGCAGCCAGCGCGCGAGGAGCGCGCGCACGTCCTCGAGCCACTGCTGCGCGAGCGAATCGCGCCCGAGGTAGTCGATCACCGGCGCATCGCGCCCGGTCAGGGGGCGCAGCTGCGCGTCGTAGTGCGGGTTGACGATCATGCGCGCGTCGAGCACCCAGTCGGCATCGAGCGGGATGCCCTGCTTGTACGAGAACGACTCGAACAGCAGCGTGAGCGCGCCGGCGCCCAGGCCGAGCAGGTCGCGGATCCAGTTCTGCAGCACGCGCGGCTGCAGGTCGCTCGTGTCGATGCGCTGCCCGAGCGGCGCGACGCCCTCGAGGAGCGCGCGCTCGCGCTCGATCGCCTCGGGCAGAGACATGCTGCCCGACAGCGGGTGGCGCCGCCGCGTCTCGGAGAAGCGCCGCAGCAGCGTCGGGGTGCTCGCCTCCAGGTACAGCACCCGGCACTCGAAGCCACGGCTCTTGAGCCGCTCGATGTTCTCCGGCAGCGCCGGCAGCGAGGCGCTGCGCGCATCGACGCTCACCGCGACGCGCTCGTGGCCGGCCTCGAGAGTGAGGAAGTCGACCACCTCGAGCAGCAGCGTCGCCGGCAGGTTGTCGACGCAGTAGTAGCCCGCGTCCTCCAGCACCTTGAGCGCAATGCTCTTGCCGGAGCCCGACAGGCCGCTGACGACGACTAGGCTTTGAGGCACTCGCTTGTCACTGCTCGCTTTTCTTGATTTCCTGGGTTTGCCGCGCGAGGAACTCGGCCATCGAGTCGATGCCGCGCAGCTTGAGGATTTCGTTGCGCACCGCGGCCTCGACCAGCACCGCGAGGTTGCGGCCGGCGGCTACGGGGATGATCACCTTGCGCACGGTGACGCCGAGGATCTCCTCGCTGAGCTCGGAGAGCGGCAGCCGCTCGGTGGGATCGCGCGCCGCGCCGGCCGTGCCGGGGGCGGGGCGGGCGAGGTGCGCCACCAGCCTGAGCTTCATTTTCCGGCGCACCGCAGTCTCGCCGAAGATGGTGCGGATGTTGAGCACGCCCAGGCCGCGCACCTCGATGAAGTCCTTGAGGAGCGCCGGGCAGCGCCCCTCGAGGCCGCCAGCGTCGAAGCGCGACACCTCCACCACGTCATCGGCGACCAGGCCGTGACCGCGGCTGATGAGCTCCAGCCCGAGCTCGCTCTTGCCGACGCCCGACTCGCCGGTGATCAGCACGCCCAGGCCGAGCACGTCCATGAACACGCCGTGCAGCTCGACGGTCTCGGCGAGCGCCTTGGCGAGATAGCGCGCGAGGCGCTCGATCACGCGCGGCGCGGGCAGGGGCGAGGTGAAGAGCGGCGTGCGCGTGCGCGTCGCCGACTCGACCAGCGCCGGCGGCGGCGCGACGCCGTCGGCGACGATCACCGCGGCGGGCGAGGACTCGAGCAGCTTGTCGACGAAGCCGCCGACGATGCCGGCCTCGTAGGCGCCGATGACCTGGATGCTGTTGGGGTGGGTGAGGTTGAGGTGGCCGATCAGCGCGGCGGCCTGCGCCGCCTCACGCCGCACGGCCGTCCCGCCCTCCCGCCCCGCAATCCAGGCGAGCGACAGCGCCTCGCGGTTGTCGTCATGCAGCCGCGCGACGTTGACCTGCAGCATCCGGCTGCCAAGCGGCGATCAGCTGGTGGAGGGCGGCGGCGTCGGGCGCCGTGGTCATCGCTTCGCGCAACGCTTTGTCGGAGAACATCTGCGCGAGCTCCGACAGGATCTGCAGGTGCTTCTCGGTGGCCTTCTCCGGCACCAGCAGGACGAACACCAGGCTGACCGGGTTGCCGTCGGGAGCGTCGAACGGCACCGGCTGCGCGAGCCGCACGAAGGCGCCGAGCGCTTCCTTCAGGCCCTTGATGCGGCCGTGCGGGATGGCGACGCCCTGGCCCAGGCCGGTCGAGCCGAGGCGCTCGCGCGCGAACAGGCTGTCGTACACGAGGCTGCGCCCGATGCCGTCGAGGTTCTCGAACAGCAGGCCCGCCTGCTCGAACAGGCGCTTCTTGCTCGACGCCTGCAGGTCGACGCTCACGTGGGAGACGGACAGGATCTTGGAAACGAGGGTCATATGGGGCAACGAGGCCGCGGGTTCATGCTCTCTTGTCGTAGAGTTTATCTTTGTATTTGAGAACCTGCCGGTCGAGCTTGTCCGCCAGGAGATCGATCGCGGCGTACAGGTCGCCTTGCTCGCTCTCGCAGTGGAGGTCCTTGCCGCTCACGTGCAGCGTCACCTCGGCCTTCTGCGTCAGCTTGCTCGATGTGAGGATGACGTGGGCGTCGATCACGTGGTCGAAATGCCGCGTGACGCGGCCGATTTTCGCCTCCACGTAGCTGCGCAGGGCGGGGGTCACTTCGAGATGGTGCCCGCTGACGCTGAGATTCATTACAAGGCCTTTCTCTGGTTGACCGGCGGGATCTGCAGCGACTCGCGGTACTTCGCGATCGTGCGTCGCGCCACCACGATTCCCTGCTCGCCGAGGATCTGCGAAATGCGCGCGTCCGACAGCGGCGCCTTGGCGTCCTCGGCCGCAACCAGCTGCTTGATGAGCGCGCGGATCGCGGTGGAGGAGGCGGCGCCGCCCGCCTCGGTCGCGACGTGGCTGCCGAAGAAGTACTTGAGCTCGAAGGTGCCGCGCGGCGTCGCCATGAACTTCTGCGTCGTGACGCGCGAGATGGTGCTCTCGTGCAGCCCGAGCGTGCCGGCGATTTCGCGCAGCACGAGAGGCCGCATCGCCACCTCGCCGTGCTCCAGGAAATGGCGCTGGCGGTCGACGATCGCCTGCGACACGCGCAGGATGGTGTCGAAGCGCTGCTGCACGTTCTTGATCAGCCAGCGCGCCTCCTGAAGCTGCGAGGAGATGCCGGCGCCGCTGCGTGCGGCCGCGGCGAGCTCGGCGTAGAGCCGGTTGATCCGCAGGCGCGGCATGGCGTCGGAATTGAGGCTCGCGCGCCACACGTTGCGCAGCTTCTTCACGATCACGTCCGGGATCACGTAGCGCGCCTCGACCTTGGCGAACGCCGCGCCGGGGCGCGGGTTGAGCGCCTGGATCAGCCGTTGCGCCGCGCGCAGCGCGTCGTCGTCGGCGCCGGTCGCGCTTTTCAGGCGCGTGTAGTCGCGCGCCGCGAGCAGGTCGAGATGCTTGTCGACGATTTCGAGGGCGAGGCCGCGCACCACGTCGTCCGGCAGGTTCTTGATCTGCAGGGACAGGCACTCTGCGGGGGAGCGCGCGCCGACGCCGGCGGGCTCGAAGTGCTGCAGGTGGCAAAGCGCGATGTTCAGGTCCTCGAGGCCGGCTTCGGCGTCGCCTGGAAGATGAGCGGTCAGCATCGCCGCGATCTCCTCCAAGCTCTGTGTCAGGTAGCCGTCCTCGTCGAGCGCGTCGATCAGCAGCTCGACGAAGGCGCGGTCGCGGGCGCCGAGGTTGGTGAGCGAGAGCTGCGCGCGCAGGTGGTCGCGCAGCGTCGGCGTGTCCGGCGTGGCATGCGTGCGGTCGCCTTCGTCGTCGTCTTCCGGGCCGCGCCAGTTAGAGGCGACCTCGCTCGGCCAGTCCGGGGCTTCCGAGCTCGGGCCCTCGGAGGTGCTCGCCGGCGCCGGGGTTTCCGCCGCCGGCCCCTTTGCCTGAACCTCGACGCCTTCCTCGTGGTCCTCGCGCTCGAGCGCCGGGTTCTCCATGAGGATCCGGTCGATCTCCTGGTTGAGCTCGATCGTGGAGAGCTGCAGCAGCCGGATCGACTGCTGCAACTGCGGCGTGAGCGTCAGGTGCTGCGAGAGGCGAAATTGAAGCGAAGGCTTCATTCGGGAAGACTAGACCCCGCTGCTACATTCGGAAATTTTCACCCAGATATACTCGGCGAACGCTGTCATTATAGACAATCTCCTCGGGATGGCCCGATGCGAGCACCGCCCCCTCGTTGATAATGTACGCGCGATCGCAGATGCCGAGGGTCTCGCGAACGTTATGGTCTGTTATGAGCACGCCGATGCCGCGTTCCTTCAGGAACCTAATGATGCGCTGGATGTCGAGCACCGCGATCGGGTCGACCCCGGCGAAGGGCTCGTCGAGCAGGATGAAGGCCGGCCGGGTGCCGAGCGCCCGCGCGATCTCCAGGCGGCGGCGCTCTCCCCCGGAGAGCGAGATCGCCGCGTGCTTGCGCAGGTGGGCGATGTTCAGGTCCTTCAGGAGCTCGGCGAGGCGCGGCTCGATCTCCTCGGCGCCGAGCCCCTGCAGCTCGAGGATCGCCTGCACGTTCTCCTCCACCGTCAGGCGGCGGAACACCGAGTTCTCCTGCGGCAGGTAGGAGATGCCGAGGCGCGCGCGCCGGTGGATCGGCAGGTGCGTGAGCTCGCGGCTGTCGAGGTGGATCGAGCCGGCGTCGACCGGGATCAGCCCGACGATCATGTAGAAGCAGGTGGTCTTGCCGGCGCCGTTCGGCCCGAGCAGCCCGACCACCTCGCCGCTGGACACTTCCAGCGACACGTCCTGGACCACGGTACGGTTTTTGTAGCGCTTGCGCAGCCGTTGCGAGCGCAGCTCGCTCATGGACGGGTCATTTTCCCGCTTCCGCGCTCGGCGCCTTGGGCTGGATGATCGCCTTGACGCGGTCGCCCTTGCCCGCGGTCACCTGGTAGAAGTCCGAGCGCTGGTCGACGAAGATGTAGTTGCCGGCGACCTGGTCGCCGCCGCGGTTGACGCGGGCGTTGTCGAACAGCTCGATCTTCTGGTTGCGGTCGTCGAGCTCGATGCGCAGCGCCTCGCCCTCGACCCAGATGCCTTCCTTCTCGCCCGGCTTGGGATCCTGGCGCTGGCGGAAGCGCGCAGGCTTGCCGGTCGCGGTGGCGAACTGGAAGCCCTCGGCGTCCTGGCGCACCACCAGGCGGTCGGCCGTGAGCCGGATGGTTCCCTTGGTGACCACGACGTTGCCCTCGAACACGTTCAGCCGCCGCGCGTCGTCGGCGCTCATCTTGTTCGCCTCGACCTGGGTGGGCTGGTCGCGATCCGCCTTCTCCGCGAAAACGGAAGACGAAAACAGCAGCACGACGGCGACCCAGGCGGGTTTCATTCGGCGGGGTCGGGCGTGAAGCGCGCCACCACGTCGCTGCGCAGGAGGAGCTCGCGCGAGGCGTTGTTGTATTCCATGCCGCGCCCGGTGAGCGAGCGCCGGCCCTCGACGATCTTGACCTCGCGGTCGGTGCGCACCAGCGCGCGGTCGCGCAGCACGTGCAGGAATTCCGTGGTCATGCGCGCCTCGGGCCCCTCGGCCGAGGCATCGCGCACCAGCACCACGTCGCCGTAGAGGAAGATCTCGTCGCCGTCGCGCGAGAGCTGGCCGCGCTCGGCGCGCACCGTGTAGCGCGGCTGGTTCGGCTTGGTCTGCACCACGCGCGGCCCGAAGATCTCGGTGGTGTCGTCGTCGGGGTAGTGCACCATGCGCTCCGCCGACATCACCGTCTCCGCGTCGCCGTCGCGGTTGTACGTGGTGGTGGTGAACTTCGCCACGATGTAGTCGGGGTCGTGCCGGCGCAGCGCCGGCGGCGGGTCTTCCTCTCGCACCGTGCGCTCCAGGTAGAAGGTGAGCAGCGCGAGCGCGAGCATCAGGCCGAGCGGGAACAGGCGGGTGGTGGAGAATCTCATCCGAGATACGACTGCAATGCCTTTTCCAGCGTGCGCTGCGCGCGCATCACGAGCTCGCACACCTCGCGCGCGGCGCCGCGGCCGGCCGGCGCCGTCGCCACGTAGTGCACGCGCGCGCGCACCGCTTCGGGCGCCTCGCGCGGCGCGCAGGCGAAGCCGCAGCGCGTGAGCACCGGCAGGTCCACCAGCTCGTCGCCCATGTAGCCGGTGCTTTCAAAAGTCAGACCTTTTTCACGGGTGATTTTCTGGAAAACGGCCAACTTGTCCTCGATGCCCTGCAGCACGTCCTTGATGCCGAGCTCCGCGGCGCGGCGCGTGACCGCCGCGGAGCTCCGACCGGAGAGCAGCGCGCACGCGACCCCGCTCGCCGCGAGCATCTTCAGGCCGTGGCCGTCGTGGGCCGAGAACGCCTTCAGCTCCTCGCCCGCCGGGCCGTAGAGGAGCGTGCCGTCGGTGAGCACGCCGTCGACGTCGAAGATCATGAGACGCACCCCGCGCGCCCGCTCGAGCGCTTCTGCAGACGACTCTTTCAAATTACTCTGGCGCGGAAAAGGTCGTGCATGTTGAGCGCTCCCACGAGCGCGCCGCGCGCGTCGGTCACCAGGAGCTGGTTCACCTTGTGGCTCTCCATGATCTGCACCGCCTCGACCGCGAGCGCCTCGGGGCGGATGGTGCGCGCGCCCGGCGTCATCAGGGCGTCGACCGGCGTGGCGGCGAACTCCACGCCCTTCTCGAGCGCGCGCCGCAGGTCGCCGTCGGTGAAGATGCCGCGCACCTGATCGGCCTCGTCCACCACCGCGGTCATGCCCATGCGCCCGCGCGTCATCTCGGACACCGCCTGCATCGCGCTCACGCCGCTCTTCACGCGGGCGAGCTCCGCCCCGCTGCGCATCACGTCGGAGACGTGAATGAGCGCCTGGCGCGGCAGCTGGCCGCGCGGGTGGCTGCGCGCGAAGTCGTCGGCCGAGAAGCCGCGCTTGTCGAGCAGCGCTACCGCGAGCGCGTCGCCCAGGGCGAGCGCGGCGGTGGTGCTCGCCGTCGGCGCCAGGTTGTGCGGGCACGCCTCCTGCGCCACGCCGGCGTCGAGGTGCACGTCGGCGTCGCGCGCGAGCGCGGAGTCGGGCTTGCCGGTGAGCGCGATCAGCTTGGCGCCGCGGCGCTTCACCAGCGGCACGATCTGCAGCAGCTCCTCGCTCGCGCCCGAGTACGAGATGGCGATGAACACGTCGCCGGTCTCGACCATGCCGAGGTCACCGTGGCTCGCCTCGGCCGGGTGCACGAAGTACGCCGGGGTCCCGGTGCTGGCGAGCGTCGAGGCGATCTTGCGGGCGATGTGGCCCGACTTGCCCATGCCGCTCACCACCACCCGGCCCTTGCGCGCCGCGATCAGCTCGACGGCGTCGACGAAGCGCTGATCCAGGCGTGTGATGAGCGCGCGTACCGCGTCGGCCTCGATTTCCAGCACGCGCCGCCCGAGCTCCAAGGCCGAGCTGCCGTGATTTGTTTTTGCGGCTCGGGAAGCTGCGTTGCCTTCAACGCGCGGTTTCTGCGCTGCCTTGCCTTCAACGCGCGGTTTCTGCGCTGCCTTTATCATCCGCGGTGAGTATAGCCCATGGACCTTAGCGCCATCGTCGTCAATCCGGGCCTTCAGGCGGTGCTCGTGCTGCTCGCGTCGAGCGTGCTCGCGGTCGCCGCGTGCAGGAGCCTGCGCCTGCCGCCCATGATCGGCTATCTCGTCACCGGCCTGGCGCTCGGGCCGCATGCCCTGGGCGTGGTCTCGGAGCGCGAAGAGATCAACCGCCTCGCCGAGTTCGGGGTGGTGTTCCTGATGTTCTCGATCGGCCTGGAGTTCAGCCTGACGAAGCTGAAGTCGATGCGGCGCCTCGTGTTCGGGCTGGGTCTTGCGCAGGTCGGCGCCACCCTCGCGCTCGCGGTCGGCGCGGCGGCCGCGTTCGGCGCGCCATGGCAGATGGGGCTCGCGCTCGGCGGCATCATGGCGATGTCGTCGACCGCGATCGTGTCGAAGCTCCTCGCCGAGCGCGGCGAGCTCGACAGCGCGCACGGCCGCGAGGTGATCGCGGTGCTGCTGTTCCAGGACCTCGCCGTGGTGCCGCTGCTGGTGCTGATCCCGGTGCTCGGTCAGCCCGCCGACGCGATCGGCCTCGCGGTGGCGGCCGCGCTCGCCAAGGCCGCGGCGGCGCTCTTCATCGTGATCGTCGGCGGGCCGAGGCCGATGCGCGCGTGGCTGCGGACCGTCGCGCGCCGGCGCACGAACGAGCTGTTCGTGTTGAACGTGCTGCTGGTGATCCTGGTCGCGGCGTTCATCACCGCCGCTGCGGGCCTGTCGCTCGTGCTCGGCGCGTTCCTCGCGGGCATGCTGATCTCCGAGACCGAGTACCGCTTCCAGGTCGAGCAGGACATCAAGCCGTTCCGCGACGTGCTGCTCGGCCTGTTCTTCATCACTGTGGGCATGATGCTCGACCTGGGCCTGGTGGCCGCTCAGTTCTGGCTGGTGGTGCTGTTCCTGGTCTTGCTGATGATCGCGAAATTCGTCCTCATTGCCGGGCTTTCCAGGACGTTTGGCGCCGCGACCGGCACGGCGCTGCGCGTCGCGCTCGCGCTCGCGCAGGGCGGCGAGTTCGGCTTCGTGCTGCTGCCGCTCGCCGGGATCGCGGGCATCGTGCCCGACGCCCTGCTCCAGCCGCTGCTCGCGGCGATGATCGTGTCGATGCTGTGCACGCCGTTCGTGATCGCCGCGAGCGACCGCATCGTGCTGCGCCTGTCGCGCACGGAGTGGCTGCAGCGCTCGCTCGAGCTGCACCGCGTCGCGGTGCAGTCGCTCGAGGCCGAGCGCCACGTGGTGATCGTGGGCTACGGCCGCAACGGCCAGCGCCTCGCGCGGCTGCTCGAGGCCGAGGGCGTGCGCTACGTCGCGCTCGACCTCGATCCCGAGCGCGTGCGCGAGGCCGCCGCCGCGGGCGACACGGTGGTGTTCGCCGACGGCCTGCGGCGCGAGGCGCTGATCGCGGCGGGCATCACGCGCGCCGCGGCCGTGGTCCTCACCTTCGCCGACGTCGCGACCGCGGTGCGGGTGCTCGCGCACATCCACGACATCAACCCGTCACTTGCGGTGATCGTGCGCGCGCGCGACGAGGCCGACATCGCACCGCTCACCGCCGCGGGAGCCTCCGAAGTGGTGCCCGAGGCGTTCGAGTCGGGGCTGATGCTCGCTTCGCACGCGCTGGTCTGGGTCGGCGTGCCGTTCAGCCGCGTCATGCGGCGCGTGAGCCAGGTGCGCGGCGAGCGCTACGGCCTGCTGCGCGGCCTGTTCTACGGCCGCGAGCGCGAAGACAGCGAGGGCGACGCCGGCGCGCAGCTCCACTCGGTGACGCTCGAGCAGGGTGCGCGCGCCATCGGCCGCACGCTGGAGGAGCTCGACCTCGGGGTTCAGGTGCGCGCCGTGCGGCGGCGCGGCGTCAAGGCGAAGCTCGACCCCGCATCGGCGCGCGAGCTGCAGGAAGGCGACGTCGTGGTGCTGCTCGGCGCTCCCGACGCGCTCGCGGTCGCGGAGGAGCGCCTGGCGGCGCGCTAGGGGCGCGATCGCTCGAGGAGCTCGCGCGCGGCGGCGTGCCGTGCAACGACCCGCGAGCTCGGCCAGCGGCGCAGCGCGCGCTCGCCCATTTCCACCGCCGCCGCAGGATCTTCGGCGAGCGGCAAAGACTGGTAGAGCCACGGCGCGACCTGCGCGCCGAGCGGGCCGCGCGCGGCGGCACGCAATTCTTCCAGCGCCGCCGAGACCTCCTCGGCCGGCGCGAGCGTGCGCCCGCTGGCGATGACATAAGCGCGATCGAAGCGCTGATAGTCGAAAAGCGACCAGGCAAGCGCGGCGAGCGCCGCCGCGCTCGCCGCCAGCAGGCAAAGCCGCACCGGCACCGCCGGAAGCTTCACGGTCGTTGCCGACGCGATTCCGGCGATCAGCGAGGCGAGGCAGAGAACGTGCGCGTACCAGAGCGGCTCCTCGACGAGGGCGTGCAGGCTGATCGTTCCGACCGCCGCGACGATCCACCACTGCGGCAGCGCCGGGCTGTCGCGCAGGTTGTGCCACGCCCTCGTCCACCAGCGCAGCGCCGCGATGAGAATGAGCGCAGCGCCGATCAGGCCGGTTTCGGCGAGCAGTTGCAGCGCGATGTTGTGCGCGGAAGTCCAGACCACTTCGTAGGCGCTCAGGATCGGCGGCAGGCCGGCGGCGAAGGCGGCGCCGGCGAACTCTCCCCAGCCCACACCGAGCCAGGGCGATCCGGCGAACAGGCGCCACGCGAGCAACCAGAGCGCGAGCCTCGGCTCGCCCGCCCCATCGGCCAGGCGGTCGAGGGCGGATGCGCGAATGAGCGCCATCGCGACGAGCGTGGCGAGCGCGAGGATCCCGGCATGCAGCGCGAGTCGCCGCCACGGCGGCCCGCGATGACGCAGGCTGAAGGCGAGCGCGCAAATCCAGAGCGAGAACAGGATTGCGCTGCGCGATTGCGTATAGGCGCTCGACAGCACGAGCAGCGCCGCCGCGCCCCACCACCAGTTGCCCCGGAGGAGGCCGCGTGCGACGAGGTAGAGCAACGCGGCCTGGCCAAGCGTCAGATACTCGGCGAACAGGTTGGCCTGGCCGACGTGGCCGACGATGCGCGGCCCCGACGTCGTCCCGATGAAACTGCTCAGGAAACGCGGAACGCCGTAGAACTGCAGGATGCCGATGGCCGCGTTCACCAGCGCTCCCGCCACCAGCGCCCAGGCGAGGACATCCACGACGCGCTGTGCACCGAAGCGGGCGGCAAGCGCGTGCCCCAGCCACGCGAGTTGTGCCGCGAGCAGCACGTACGCGATGCCCGCTAGGGGGAGTTGCGCGTAGGCGGGCGGGCGCAGCGCCGCCTGCAAGCCGAGCCAGGCTGCGAAGAGAAGCAGCCAGACCGAGAGATCGGGAACCGCCTCCTGGGGGAGGTCACTGCGCGCGCGCGAGGACGGCAGGAAGGCGGCCACGGCGAGCGTGGCAAGACCGGCGCCGATCCACTCGTCGTAGAAGCTGCGCAGCGGCGGCCGGTGCTCCGGAAAGAGGAAAGGGACTGCAGCGAGCAGTGCCGCGAGCGCGAGCGAGATGCGCGCCGGATCGGTCAAAAAAAAGCCGGCGCGAGGCCGGCTTGTGCTGTTCAAAGCGCGGCGCGCCTTACATCGCGCGGCACACCACGTAGATATTGGTTCCGGTCTCCTCGTACCCCGAGGGGAGCGCATCGTCGAGATCGGGGTTGGCCCCGCCCTGCGAGTCGCCGCGCACCGTGCCCTTTCCGGGCAGGCCGTCGTCCATCTGCGTGTCGACCGCGATGGCGATCTTGTCGGGCAGGTTGGTCGAGCACACCATCAGGCCGGGAATGCCGCCCATGGCGGAGCCGGTGGCGGCGTCTCCGGTCTGCACGCCGATGATGCCGGCGACGGCGTTGATGGGCTGGCTGTAGCCCGAGCCCGAGACGAAACCGGCGCGCCGCAGGTGGTCCCACCACTTCCGCGACTCGTTGGCATCGGTCTGGCTGTTGTACTTGCCTGCGACCACGGCATTACCGTCGCCCGCGACCGCAGCAGGGGCGACTGTCCAGCGCGTCGCCGCGTTGATGTCGTCGCCGGGGATCGCGCGATAGCGGTCCTGGTAGCCATAGTAGGCGGCCGATACGCCTGAAAAATCGGAGACGACGTTCTTGATCTTGGCCTGGGTGATCATCTCCTGCCCCTTCAGGATGCCGCCGAGCAGCAGCCCGATGATGACCAGCACGATGGCGATCTCGACCAGCGTGAATCCCTGTTGTTTTGCCTGCGCTGCTTTCATAGCCCCTCCATGCGCGTGATCGGTGCCTCGTTGGCCGCAAGGAGTATGCCACACAGTAGTCTTGATAAAACAGATACTTACTGACGGGACCTTATCAAAAACCGTCAGAATTTCGACAATACCGTTGACAGCCGGACAGGCTCAGCGGGTTTCCCTGGCGGCGCGAGCCTCGAGCTCATCCAGCCGCTGCTTGAGGAAGCGGAGCTCCGCCGGGTCGCTGATCGCCCCGGTTTCCAGCAGTCCAGCGATCATGATTTTCGCCGCCTCGAGCTCGTTCATGTCCTCGAGGATGAAGATCTCCATCTGCTTCGCCCATAGGGGCACGTCGCGCGCGGTCGTCTGACGCTGGAGATCATGCGCGTACCGGCGCGCGAGCGGCAGGTCTTTCAGCCGGTGCTTGGCAAGCAGGGCCGCGTGCGCGAGCCAGGGCCAGCGCCGGTTCGGATCGCGCAGGAACTCGTCGTGCACGAACTCGAGCGCGATGCGCATGCGCGCAAGATCAGGGGTTTCGGCGTAGACGCGCGCGGCGGCGAACAACGGATACTGGCTGCGCGGATCGAGCTCGAGAATCGAGCGCAGCCAGTCCACCAGTCGCCGGTAGTCGAGCTTCTGATAGGGTGTGGTGTTGGCGCCGCCAAGATCGTAGGACTGCAGGTAGATCATCGTCAGCCGCGCGACTGCCTCGGCTTCGCCGAAGCTCGCGAGGCGCAGCGCCGTCGCGCCCGGCGGCGGCGGCAGATCGGCCGGGGCAACGGTGCCGGCATCGCGCCTTGCCTGCCAGGCGACCTGCGCCGCAAGACTGACGGCGAGCAGCGCGAGCACCCCGTGCGGTACCGCGGCGAGCGGCCGGTAGTCCCGCGTCAGACGCTTCTCCGGTAAAAATCGAACAGGCCTGCGGCGGCCAGCACTACGGTATAGAGAGCCGCGCTGGCGAGCGCTGCGGCATACACGCCTGCCGGCGGCGGGTCGTACAGCAGCCAGGCGGTGCGGGTCAGCGCATCGAGGCGCGGCAGCACCAGCGCCACGGCATCGACGGCGTACTCGGCGATCCGGGACGCAGGCGACGCCTCGGCGAGCGGCCCGCTCGCGATCGCCTGGATCGCGCCGATCGAGCGCCCGAGCAGGTATAGCCCGCCGGTTGCCGCGATCGCGGGCACGAACTGGCCGAGCGTCATGGCGAAGAAGAGCGCCGCCGCGGCCACCAGCGCGGCTTCGCAGGCGAGCGACAGGCCCCAGAGGGCGACCGCGCCGGGCTGCGCCCAGAGGAGGAGCGGCAGGGCGAACACCACCGCCAGCGCCGCGCCGCAGGCGACGAAGCCGGCGAGGCGCCCGAGGTAATGGGTGGTGCGCGACAGCGGCAGCGAGAGCATGAGCTCGAGCCCCTTGTCGTGAACCTCGCGCAGCGTACTGGCGGTCACCTGCGCGGCGACGAGGAACACCGCGCAGGCGCGCAGCACCGCGGCGATCAGCGCCGCCTGGAGCGCAAGGCTTTCGGTGAGCGCGACTTGCGAGACGAACGCCGTCAGCACGAGGCCGAGCGCGACGGCCGCGGCCGCGAGCCACGGCAGCCCGCCGCGGCGGGCTTCGAGCAGGATCGAGCGAGCGAGAGTGGCGGCAGGCACGTCTTCTGTAGACTAGTCGCGGGGGAGTGCTCATGCAACCCGCGGTGCTGACGCGGCTCGCGAACAGGACGTGGACCTTCAGCCAGCGCTACTGGCGCATCGTGGTGGTGGCGATGCTGGCGCTCCTGCACGTCGCGGTATTCCGCGGCGTCACCGACCCGTGGGCGCGTGCGCTGATGCTCGCGCATCTGGGACTGCTGCTGCTGTGGCAGCCGTTCCTGCGAGCCGAGCAGCGCGTCTCGGCGACGCAAGGCCTGATGTTGGCCCTCGTCGCGACCGGCGTGATGCTGTGGCTCGACTGGTGGTTCCTCGCCTTCTGGGTGGTGGTGCTCGCCGGCCTGGTCGGCGGCAAGGCGTATCAGCAGCACGCGCGCTGGCAGCGCCGCTGCTACCTGGTGGTGCTCGCGTACCTGCTCGCGCTGCTCGCCATCGCGATCCTTCCGGAGATCGCGCCGCGCCGCGAGATCGACGCCGAGATCCGCGACTACGCGGAGTACCTGCTGCCGCTTGCCTTCGTGCTGATCGCGCTGTTTCCCGCCGAGCCCGACGCGGCCGAGGCCGCGCACCTCATCGACTTCTTCTACAGCCTGTTCCTGATGCTGCTGCTGGTGGTCGTGATCCTCGGCAGCTTCACCTTCATGAGCTTGCGGCGCACGCCCTATCTCGAGGCGCTCACCTACACCGTGTTCATCACCGCAGGCGCGCTGCTGCTCGTGGCGCTAGCGTGGAATCCGCGCGCCGGCGGCGGGCTCGAGGTGTTCTTCGCGAGGTATCTCTTCTCGATCGGCCTGCCGGTGGAACGCTGGCTGCATTTTCTCGCCGAGCTGTCGCAGGTCGAGGCGCGCCCGGAGCGCTTTCTCGAGGAAGCGGTGGCGGCGCTCGTGCGCCTGCCCTCGGTCGCCGGCGTGCGTTGGCGCGCCGGCGAGGCGAGCGGCGAGCAGGGCAGCCGCAGCGCGCAGGCGGTCGACTACGCGGCGAGCGAGCTCGAGCTCACCATCTACTCGCGCTACCGGCTAGGCGCTGCGCTGCACTGGCACCTGCACCTCCTCGGCCAGCTGCTCGGCGAGTTCCACGTCGCGAAGCTGCGCGAGGAGAAGCTGCGCCAGGCGAGCTACCTGCAGGCGGTGCACGAGACCGGCGCGCGCATGACGCACGACATCAAGAACCTGCTGCAGTCCCTTTCCGTTCTGACCTCAGTCGCGGCGCGGGAGGATAGCGGGTCCTCACAACTTCAGGGCCTGATACGCCGCCAACTCCCGCTCATCGAGCGGCGGCTCGCCGACACGCTGGAGAAGCTGCAGCGCCCGCAGGCCGCCGGCGAGACCTATGTGGCGGCGCGCGGCTGGTGGGAGGCGCTTGCGCGCCAGTACCGCGGCGAGGGCGTGGAGTTCGATGCGATCGACCCGCCGCCCGGCACGCGCGTGCCGCGCTCGCTCTTCGAGAGCGTCGCCGACAACCTGATCCGCAACGCGCTCGCCAAGCGCGCCGACGACGAGGGCCTGCGGGTGCGCGTCTCGCTCGAATGCGGCGAGCGCGTCACGCTGCGCGTGTGCGACAGCGGGGCAGCAATACCGCCGGAAGTTTCCGCCAGCCTGCTGCGCGCCCCCGTCAGCTCGCGCAGCGGCCTCGGCATCGGTCTGTACCAGGCCGCGCGCCAGGCCGAGTCGAACGGCTACCGCCTGGAGCTGGAGACCAACCGCGACGGCGAAGTCTGCTTCGCCCTGACCGGGCTCGCCGGCTAGGGCAGCCGGCCCGCCGCGACCATGCGGCTCTTCAGCACGTTGGGCGAGACCCAGGCGAGCACGTCGTCGAACGCGGGCTCGTGCAGCTTGTTGACGAAGATGCCGTCGTTGTCGACGTTTTCCAGCTCGTCTGCGGCGGCTCCCATTATTTGCACGCCGGTTGTCTGGTACGCGCCCAGGCCGTTTTTTCCGTGCGAGACGACGATGGCCGCGATGTTGCTTGCGATATCGACGCCGGCGGCGCTCGACCTCACCGTAATGTTCCCGGTATCGGTCAGCGCGAACGAAGCCTGCAGGCCTCCAGTCGGATCGTCGGCGAGCATGGCCGTCACGCGATAGGTGAAGCGCCGTCCCCAGGCATCGGTCTCCGCCACGCCGAGTGCCGCCCAGGGAACCACGCCCTCGGGCTGCGTACACGCCGTTCCCGTCCTGGCTTCCGAACCCGCGCCGGCCATGGTGTTAGCCGTGGTCGGAGCCGCCGGGCACGGCAGCCGGCCCCAGGTCACGGCGAATCCGAGGATCGCTTCCACGATCAGGTTCGCCTGCTTCTGCGTCTCGTTGATGCGGTTCTGGTCGACCTGCGTGTTGAGGGGGACCACCAGCATGCCGAGCAGCAGGGCGATGACCGCGAGCGCCACGGCAAGCTCGACCAGCGTGAAGCCGCGCGCGTTGGTCACGGCCTCACCGCGACCGGCGTGTCGTTGAAGGTCGCGGTCCGCATGTTGCTCTCGAACACCGGAGCGAGGTCTGCGTTCAGCCCTTCGAAAAACTGGTTCAAACCGGCGGGCA
>Ga0137428_1000513_pt1 | contig 16710 bp, 11 predicted proteins | sample EasRivERMZT718_2_FD_102305 | JGI IMG/M metagenome (GOLD analysis project Ga0137428, IMG submission 102305) | Soil microbial communities from meander-bound floodplain in the East River, Colorado, USA - East River MetaG ERMZT718_2 | ecosystem: Environmental > Terrestrial > Soil > Floodplain ...
GGCGTGTCCTGGTGCGGCCAGCGCGTGGTCACCGCCTTGGTGCGGGTGTAGAACTTGACGCTCTCGGTGCCGTGCACGTGCAGGTCGCCGAAGAGCGAGCTCTTCCAGCCGCCGAACGAGTAGAACGCCACCGGCACCGGGATCGGCACGTTGATGCCCACCATGCCGACCTGGATCTCGGCGGCGAAGCGTCGCGCTGCGCCGCCCGACTCGGTGAAGATCGCCGTGCCGTTGGCGTACGGGTTGCTGTTGACCAAGGCCACGGCCTCTTCGAGGGTGTCGGCGCGCAGGACGACCAGCACCGGGCCGAAGATCTCGTTCTTGTAGACCTCCATGTCCGGCGTGACGTAGTCGAAGAGCGAAGTGCCGAGGTAGAAGCCGTCCTTCGGGACCTGCTGCGTGCGCGCATCGACGACCAGCTTTGCTCCTTCGCGCTCGCCCTGCTCGATGTACGACGCAACCTTGTCGCGATGCTGGCCGGTCACGAGCGGGCCCATCTCGCTCGCCTTGTCGGTCCCCGCGCCAACTTTAATGGCTTTTGCTTTTTGTTCCAGCAAGCGTACGAGAGGATCGCCCGCAGCCCCGACCGCCACTACAGCGGAAATCGCCATGCAGCGCTCACCGGCCGAGCCATACGCGGCGCCGATCAACGCATCGGCGGCAAACTCGAGGTCGGCGTCGGGCAGCACCACGGCGTGGTTCTTCGCCCCGCCGAGCGCCTGCACGCGCTTGCCGTTCTTCGCCGCGGTCTCGTAGATGTACTTCGCGATCGGGGTGGAGCCCACGAACGAGATGGCCTTCACCTCGGGATGGGAAAGCAGGCCATCCACGGCCACCTTGTCCCCGTGGAGCACGTTGAACACGCCGTCGGGCAGGCCGGCTTCCTTGAAGAGCTCCGCCATGCGGATCGAGGCCGAGGGCACCTTTTCCGATGGCTTCAGGATGAAGGTGTTGCCGCAGGCGATGGCCATCGGGAACATCCACAGCGGCACCATCACCGGGAAGTTGAACGGCGTGATCCCGGCGCAGACGCCGACCGGCTGGCGGATGGTGTGCGTGTCGACCTGCGTGCCGACGTCCTGCGAGTACTCGCCCTTCAGGAGCTGCGGGATGCCGCAGGCGAACTCGACCACCTCGATGCCGCGCTGCACCGAGCCCATCGCGTCGGCGAGCGTCTTGCCGTGCTCGTCGGTAACGATCTGCGCGAGCTGGGTTTGATTCTTCTGGAGTAAACCCAAAAACTTCTGCATGACCCGGGCGCGCCGCAGCGGCGGCGTGTCGCGCCACTCGGGAAAGGCCGCGGCGGCGGCACTCACGGCGGCATCGATGAGCTTCGCGTCTGCGAAAACCACTTTCCGGCTCACCTGGCCGGTGGCGGGATTGAACACTTCTCCCGTGCGGCCCGCCGGCGCAATTGCCTTGCCATTGATCCAGACGGGGACGGTTTCGAGTTTCAGCTCTGCGGGCTTGTTCATGCGGTGACTCGCTTTCCACCTTTTTCCTTGGCGATTGCCGCGTTGACCCGCGGCATCACTTGCTCGGCCATGAGCTGCAGCGAGCGCTTCTCGAGCTTGGGATCGACCCAGTCCATCGCCGCGATCACCAGCTCGCCGAAATCGCCGGTCTGCTCGCGCATGGCCAGTATCTGGTCGACTACCTTGTTTACCGTTCCGTACATGCACAGTCGGTCGAGGACGAAGTCATAGGTGATCTCGGAATCGGGCTGATCCATCCGCTCCTTGAAGCCGGCGATGCGCCCCGCCCGCAGCAGCTTGGTCTGGATCTGCTGGTAGTAGAAGCGGTAGGGGCTGTTGGAATCGTGCCGGCCGTAGGAAGCCGCAACCTTGTCGTTGTCGGCGACGAAGATGGTGCGCGCGATGCGCCACTCGGCCGGATCGGCTTTCACGCCTGCCTTCGCCTTGCCCTCGGCGTAGTTGTCCCAGTGGGATTTCAGCCAGTTCGGCATCAGGAAGTTCGCCGACAGCGGGTGGAAGTCGCGCTCGCCCATGTGCACCACGCCCTTCGAGTACGGCGCCACCACCGTGCCGACGATCTCGGGGCGCGGCTTCTGGTAGGGCCTGGCCATGACGCCGGTGCCGAGCTCGAGGTGGAGCGTCTTTCGCGTGGTGACCTTGTAGCGGTTGCCGGGAAACTCGATGTCGTAGGGCGGTTCGCGCTCCCAGATCGCGAGGATCACGTCGATCGCCTCGGCGAAGATCTTCATCCGGTCCTGGTCCAGGATGCCGATGGCCTCGGCGTCGGAGGCGAGCGTACCCGGGCTGACGCCGAAGATGAAGCGGCCCTCGGCGAGGTGGTCGAACATCGCCGCCTGCGCCGCGACCTGCACCGGGTGCTGCTGCGCGAGGTTGCAGGTGCCGGTGCCGAGCTTGATGTTCTTGGTCGAGTGGATCAGCGTGGCGAGGAACTGCAGAGAGTTGGTGACGTTCTCGGCCTTGTCGGTCAGGTGCTCGCCGACGAAGGCGTCGTGAAAGCCGAGCTGGTCGGCGAGGATGACCGTCTCGCGGTCTTCGCGCAGCGTCTCGGTGTGGCTCCGGTGCAGCGCGTGCATCGGCATCATGAACATGCCCAGCTTCATCGGGCCGATTCTATACTCGCGCCATGCCCGAGGCTCTCGTTCCGGCGACACTGGCGTTCCAGGAAGGCACGCCGTATTCCGAGGCCTTCCGCGACGTCTACCACAACGTCGACGGCGGCATCGCCAAGAAGCGCCACGTGTTCCTCGCCGGCAACTCGCTGCCCGAGCGCTGGGCCGGGCGCCGGCGCTTCGTCATCCTCGAGACCGGCTTCGGCCTCGGCCTCAACTTCCTGGTGACGCTGCAAGCCTGGCGGCGCCACCCGGCGCGCAGCGAGCGGCTGCATTTCGTCTCGGTCGAGAAGCATCCCTTCGGCCTGGCCGACCTGCAGGCGGCGCACGCGTCGTATCCGGAGGTCCGCGACGAGGCGGCCGAGCTGCACGCGCGCTGGCCCCTGCTCACCCCGGGCGTGCATCGCCTCGAGTTCGGCAACGCCGTGCTCACCCTGCTCTTCGCCGACATCAAGGCGCTCCGCGACCTGCGGCTCGCGGCCGACGCGATCTACCTCGACGGCTTTTCGCCGGCCCGGAACGGCGACATGTGGTCGCCCGCGGTGCTGCGCGCGATCTCGCGGCTCGCCGCGCCGGGCGCCACCGCGGCCACCTGGAGCGTCGCCGCCGCGGTGCGCCACGCGCTGGAGGAGACCGGCTTCGCAGTCGAGAAGCGCCCTGGATTCGGCAACAAGAAGGAGATGCTGGTCGCGCGCAACACCAGGCCAGGAAAGGTGCGCGAGGCCCCCACGGAAAGAAGGGCGGTCGTAGTGGGCGCCGGGCTCGCCGGCGCAGCGGTGTGCGAGCGCTTGTGCGCGCGCGGCTGGGAGGTGGAGCTCTACGAGCGGCATGCCGAGCCGGCGCAGGAGGCTTCGGGCAACCATGCCGGGACGTTCCACCCGATCGTGACTCCGGACGACAGTATCTTCGCTCGACTGACAAGAGCGGCTTATCTGTATTCGCTCGCCCATTGGGGGCGCCTCGAAAACCTGCGATGGGATCCGTGCGGCGTGCTGCAGCTCGCGCGCGACGACAAGGAGGAAGCGTCGCAGCGCGCCTCGGTCGCGGCGCTCGCGCTGCCGCCCGGGTATGCGCAGTACGTGACGCGGGAGGAAGCCGCGGCGCACGCGGGCGTGCCGGTCGCGGCGCCGGGGCTGTGGTTTCCCGGAGGCGGCTGGATCCAGCCGCGCTCGCTGGTGGAGGCGCAGCTCGCGGCTTGCGGCAATCGCCTGAAGACCTTCTTCAGGAAGAACCTCTCGCAGCTGCCCGACGTGCCAGTGGTGATCCTCGCGAACTCGGCGGAGGCGCCGAAGCTGCAGGACGTCCCGCACCTGCGCATGCGGCGCGTGCGCGGCCAGGTCAGCCACCTGGCGGCCGACGCGATAGATGCGCCGCATGTCGTGGTGCTGCGCGGCGGGATGATCCTGCCGCCGGTGGGCGACCTCTGCGTGGTGGGAGCGTCGTTCGATGTCGACGACCCTGATCCCGCGCCGCGCGCGGAAAGCGATGCCGGCAACCTGGAAAGGCTTGGAAGAATCATTCCGGGGATTGGCACGCCTCCTGTGGTGCAAAACCGCGTTGCATTTCGCGCCGTGACGCCCGACCGGCGGCCGGTGGTCGGGAAGCTCGGCGAAGGCGTCTACGGCGCGTTCGCGTACGGCTCGCGCGGGCTCATCTGGGCGGCGCTGGCCGCCGAGATCATCGCCTGCGAGCTCGAAGGAGAGCCGCTGCCGATCGAGGGAAAGCTGGCGGATGCAATGCATCCGCAAAGGTTTGCTAGGCGCGCAGAATCGCGGGGCTGGCGTCCTTGACGTCCCTGAGGCCGCAGAGCCCCATGGTGACGTCGAGCTCGGCGCGGATGATCTCGAGCGCGCGCGTCACGCCCGCCTCGCCCAGCGCGCCCAGGCCGTAGGCGTAGGCGCGCCCGATCATCGTCGCCTTGGCGCCCAGGGCGAGCGCCTTGAGCACGTCCTGGCCGCTCCTGATCCCGCCATCGACCCAGACTTCAATCTTGTTGTTTGTTACATCAACGATCTCTGGAAGCGCCCGGATCGACGACACCGCGCCGTCGAGCTGGCGGCCGCCGTGGTTCGACACGACGATCGCATCGGCACCCGATGATGCGGCGATCTTCGCGTCCTCCGCGTCCAGGATTCCCTTGAGGATCAGCTTCCCGCCCCAGAGGTTCTTCACCCACTCGACGTCCTTCCACGAGAGCGTGGGATCGAACTGGCCGGCGATCCACTGCGAGAGCGTGGTGAGGTTCTTGGCGTCCGGGATGCGGCCCTCGAGGTTGCCGAAGGATTTTCTTTTTCCCCTGAGCACGTTCAGCGCCCAGCCGGGTTTGCGCAACACATCGAAAACCGTGGCCGCCGTCAGGCGGGGTGGAACGGCCAACCCGTTCTTGAGGTCGCGATGGCGCTGGCCCTGGATCTGCAGGTCGAGGGTCAGAACGAGGGCGGAGCAGCGTGCTGCCTTGGCGCGCTCTATAAGAGACGCGGCGAAGCCGCGGTCGCGCATCACGTAGAGCTGGAACCAGAATGGCTTGCCGGTGCCGGCGGCGACGTCCTCGATCGAGCAGATCGACATGGTCGACAGCGTGTACGGCACGCCGAAGCGCGCGGCCGCGCGCGCGGCGAGGATCTCGCCGTCGGCCCAGTTCAGGCCGGTGAGGCCGACGGGCGCGAGCGCCACCGGCATCGCGACGTCGTGCCCGGCCATGGTGGTGCGCGTCGAGCGCCGGTCGACGTCGATGCCGACGCGCTGGCGCAGCGAGAGCAATTCGAGGTCGGCGCGGTTCGCGCGCAGCGTCGCTTCGCTATAGGAGCCACGGTCGACGTAGTCGAAGATTGCGCGCGCAACCCGCTTCCTCGAGAGCTCGCGCAGATCCTCGATGCACGTCACCACTCGCATGAACCCTCAACCGCAGGCATGGCGGCGGATTCTACACGCTGTAAAATGGCGCACGGATGTCTGCCAACGACGAGCACAAGAGCCCGATCCAGGTCATCGACCGCATGATGCGGCTGCTCGACGTGCTCGCGCAGCACCCGGAGCCGCTCGGCCTGAAGCAGATCTCGCAGTACACGGGCCTGCATCCGTCGACCGCGCACCGCATCCTCTCCTCGATGTCCGCCGACCGCATCGTCGACCGCGTCGAGCCCGGAGCCTATCGCCTGGGCATGCGGCTGCTCGAGCTCGGCAACCTGGTCAAGTCGCGCATCAGCGTGCGCGAGCTCGCGCTGCCGATGATGCGCGAGCTGCACTCGCAGACCGGCGAGACCGCGAACCTCTCGGTGCGTCACGGCGACGAGATCGTCTACGTCGAGCGCACCTCTTCGGGCCGCTCGGCGATGCGCGTGGTGCACGTCATCGGCGCGCGCGCGCCGCTGCACGTCACCGCTGCGGGCAAGCTGTTCCTCCTCGAGGAAGGCTTCGCGCGGCTGCGCGACTATGCGAAGCGCACCGGGCTCGCCGCGCACACCAAGAACACCCTCGCCAGCCTGACGGTCCTCGAGCGCGAGCTCGAGCGCATCCAGCGCCAGGGCTGGGCCACCGACAACGAGGAAGCCGAAATCGGCGTGCGCTGCGTCGCCGCCGGAATCCGCGACGACGGCGGCAACCTCGTTGCCGCCCTGTCGCTCTCCACGCCGGCCGACCGGATGAAGGTGCAGTGGGGGCCGCTCGTCAAGGAAACCGCCGAGCGCATCTCGCGCATCATCGGCCACCGCGAGCCGGTGGCGCGAATCGGAGCGCATTGAATGCGGGCGTGGATTGCCTGCACCGCACTCACAGCAACTCTTTGTAGTACCCAGGTCGCCGGGCAAAGCGCCCCCGAAGGTCCGGAACTACCGCCGGACCTCGCAAAACCGGCGCCGATCGTCGAAGTCCCGCTTCCGGTAGAACCTCCGCGGGTGGTCGAAAAGCCAAAGCCGCGCCCGGCGCCTCAGGTCGCCCCGCCGAAACCGCCCCCTCTCGCAATTCCGAAACCCGCGCCGCCGCCGGTAGCGCCCTCACCACCGCCCACGGTCACGGTTCAGAAGCCGGCGGCTGCGCCGGCGCCGGCCCCGGCCGATCCAAAGCCGCAAGCGGAATGCGAAATCAAGCCCGTGATGAGCGACGACGATCTGCGCGCCTGCGGCGTGCGGCGCTGAATTCGGGGTCAGGGTCGAAACTTGTTTTTGCGTACGCGAAAACGAGTTACGACCCTGACCCCGAATTCAGGCCGTGGAGCGCAAATAGCCCGCGGCGGTCGGTCCACACTCTCGCGCTCCTGAACCCCGCCTTCGCGGCGAGCTCGCGGAACCCGTCGAGCGAGTACTTGTAGGAATTCTCGGTATGGATGGTTTCGCCGGCCGCGAAACGCCAGCGATGGCTGCCCAGCCGGACGCGCTGCGCCGCGAGCGCGACGAGGTGCATCTCGATCCTGCCCTGCGCCGGGTTGTAGAAGGCGTAGTGGCGCCAGCGGCGCGGGTCGAAGTCGGCGCCGAGCTCGCGGTTGATGCGCGCGAGCAGGTTCAGGTTGAACGCCGCGGTCACGCCCGCGGCGTCGTTGTAGGCGGCGTGCAGCAGCGCGGGAGCCTTCTTCAGGTCGACGCCGACCAGCATGCGGACCGCGACGCCGCGAGACATGGAAAGGAACGCGTGCGCTTCCTCGGGCGCGAGATTGCCGATGGTCGAGCCCGGGAAGTAGACCACGCTCGGCGTGCCGCGCCGCACCCGGATGTCGAGCGGGCGCGAGAAGTCGCCGACCAGCGGCGCGACGCGCAGCCAGGGAAACTCGCGCGCGAGCCCGCGCGCGGCCGCGAGCAGCGCGTCCTCCGAGATGTCGATCGGCACGTAGACCGAGGGCCGCAGCGCGCGGATCAGCATGCGGCTCTTGACGCCCTCGCCGCTGCCGTATTCGACCAGCTGGCAGCCGCGGCCGGCGAAGCGCACGATCGCAGGAAGATGGCGCCGCGTAAGCGCGAGCTCGGCGCGCGTCAGGTAGTACTCGGGAAGGCGGCAGATGCGCGCGAACAGGCGGCTGCCCGCGGCATCGTAGAAGTACTTCGGAGGGAGGGACTTCTGCGGGAGCGAAAGCCCCGCGACGACGTCGTTGCGAAAGTTCGCTAGCTCGAGCGGCCGCTTACGGCCCCGCTCTCGAGCCACTTCTTGATGCGGTTCGCGTCGCCGATCCGCGACTGCTTGCCCCACGAGTCGAGCAGCACCACGATCAGGTCCTTCTCGGCGAGGCGCACGTGCATCACGAGGCAGCGTCCCGCCTCGCTGATATAGCCGGTCTTCGAGAGCTCGATTTCCCAGTACTTCGAGCGTACCAGACCGTTGGTGTTGCCGTAGGCGAGCGGACGCTTCGAGGCGCGGATGGTGGCGCGGTCTTTGGTCGAGTACTCGCGGATCAGGGGATACTCGTGCGCCGCGCGCACCAGCTTCGCGAGATCGCTCGCGGTCGAGACGTTGGCCGGCGACAGGCCGGTCGGCTCGACGAAGCGGCTCTCGTTCATCTCGATGACCGCGGCCTTCGCGTTCATCGCATCGACGAACACTTCCAGCCCGCCGGGATAGCTGTGGCCGAGCGCCGCTGCGGCGCGATTCTCGGAGGACATGAGCGCGAGCAGCAGGAGATCGCCGCGCGAGATCGACAGGCCGGTGCGCAGCCGCGAGCGCGAGCCCTTCATGCCGACCGCGTCTTCGCGGCTGAGGACGACCTTCTCTTCCAGGTCGAGGCCGCTGTCGAGGATCACCATCGCGGTCATCAGCTTGGTGATCGACGCGATCGGCACCACCGCATCGGCGTTCTTGCCGAAGACGACTTCGCCGGTCCCGGCATCCTGCACCAGCGCCGACGACGAGCGCAGCGCGATCTTGCGGACGTCCTGCGCCTGCGCGAAGCCGACGCTCAGAAACAGCACGAGGACGAGAGCGCCCATGGCGACAATCCCCTCGAGCGGATGCAGTTTGCGTTGCATGGGTGAATCTTCTCCCTCGACCCGCGATTTCTTTCTATTTACCTATGCCCTGATTGGCACATGGATTCGTCGCAGTCTAGCCTACGCCCTCGAAAAAGAGCAAGGAAAACAAGTGTTAGGGAGTGATTTAGAGAATTGGTGTGAAATGTTTCACTGTCGGGCGCAGGCGTCGCCGGCGCCGATTTGCCCTAGGCGGCTGTAGTGCTTTCGAGGAGCTCCTTCGCTTGCTCCTGCTGTTGCTGCAGCGCCCACATCCGAGCGTATTCGCCTTTCGCCTCAAGCAATTGGGCGTGCGATCCGCGTTCCACGATGCGGCCCTGGGCAAGCACCAGGATCTGGTCGGCGTCCATCACCGTCGAGAGCCGGTGCGCGATGACCAGGGTGGTGCGGCCCTGCGAGATGCGCTCGAGCTCGGCCTGGATCGCCTTTTCCGCGCGCGAGTCGAGCGCCGAAGTCGCCTCGTCAAAGATGAGGATGCGCGGATTCTTCAACAGCGCGCGCGCGATCGCCACGCGCTGCTTCTCGCCGCCGGAGAGCTTCAGCCCGCGCTCGCCGACGGGGGTTTCGTATTTCTTCGGCAGCGACTCGATAAAGTCGTGGATGTGCGCGGCGCGCGCGGCGTCGAAGATTTCCGCGTCGCTCGCCTCGGGCCGGCCGTAGCGGATGTTGTAGAGGATCGTATCGTTGAAGAGCACCGTGTCCTGCGGCACGATGCCGATCGCCGCGCGCAGGCTGGCCTGCTTCACTTCCCGCGTGTCCTTTCCATTCACGAGAATCGAGCCGCCCGACACGTCGTAGAAGCGGTAGAGCAGGCGCGCGAGCGTCGACTTGCCCGAGCCCGAGTGACCGACGACGGCGACGCGATGGCCGGCGGGGATGGCGAAAGTTACGCCGTGCAGGATCTGGCGGTCGCGTTCGTAGTGGAAATCGACATTGCAGAACTCGACCTTCGCCGGTCCCGGCGGCACGTCGGGCGCGCCGGGACGGTCCTCGACCTCGCGGTGCTGCGACAGCAGCCGGAACATGCGGTCCATGTCGAGCAGTGCCTGCTTGATCTCGCGGTACACCATGCCGAGGAAATTGAGCGGGATGTAGAGCTGGATCAGGAGCCCGTTCACCAGCACCAGGTCGCCGAGCGTGAAGCTCCTTGCAGCGACGCCTTCGGCAGCGAGCAGCATCAGCGCAGTGACGGCCAGGGCGATGATCAGGCTCTGGCCGATGTTCAGCACGCCGAGCGAGGCCTCGTTCCGGGTCGCGACGTGCTCGTACTTCTGCAGCTGCTCGTCGTAGCGCCGCGCCTCGAACTCCTCGTTGCCGAAGTACTTCACGGTCTCGTAGTTGAGCAGGCTGTCGATCGCGCGCGTGTTCGCCCGCGAGTCGAGCTCGTTGGCGCGGCGGCGGATCTCCATGCGCCACTCGGTGACCGTCACGGTGAACGCGATGTACACCGCGACCGCGCCGAAGGTGATCGCGGCGAAGCGCCAGTCGAACTTCGCGATCAGCACCGCGGCGACCAGCGCGAATTCCAGGATCACGGGAAAGATGGAGAAGATCAGGTAGCTCAAGAGCGTCGAGATCCCGCGCGTGCCGCGCTCGATGTCGCGCGTCATGCCGCCGGTCTGGCGCTCGAGGTGGAAGCGCAAGGAGAGGCTGTGGAGGTGGCGGAACACGCCGAGCGCGACGCGCCGGATCGCGCGCTGCGTGACGCGGACGAAGAGCACGTCGCGCAGCTCCTGGAACAGCGTGGTCGAGAAGCGCAGCACGCCGTAGATCGCGAGCAGCGCGACCGGCACGGCGACGAGCTGCAGGCTCGGGTCGAGATTGTCGACCACCTCCTTCATCACCAGCGGCACGCCGACATTGGCGAGCTTGGCCGTCACCAGGCAGACGAGCGCCAGGACGACGCGCCACTTGTACTCCCAGAGATAGGGCACGAGCGTCCCGAGCGCCTTCCATTCGTTGCCTCTCAATCGCTGCGTCGGCGCTGCGCTGTGTGCCATTTCCCGATTATGTCAGCGAGATCTGCGGAATCCGTCACACGCCGTCACTTCGCGGTTACCTTCCCGAAACGCCTTGGAAGGAACTGTCAGGGCCGGCCGGTGTAAGCTCATCCGCACGGACGCGACGAACGTATAAAGCGCGGTCGAAGGGAGAAAAATATGGGTCTGCGCCTCAAGTTCAACCTGGTGCTGCTCGCCGTGTTCGTGGTCGGGCTCGGCGCCACCGGATACCTCTCGTACGAGCTCCTGCACCGCAACGCGCGCGACGAAGTGCTGCGCAACGCGGGCGTGATGATGGAAGCGGCGCTTTCCATGCGCGGCTACACCGTCGGCCATGTGCGGCCGCTCCTGCCCGCCGACCCGGACAAGTTCCTGCCCGAGAGCGTGCCGGCGTTCGCCGCCACCGAGATCATGACGCTGCTGCGCAAGAAGTACCCCGACTACGCCTACAAGGAAGCGGCGCTCAACCCCACGAACCCGCGCAACCGCGCGGTCGAGTGGGAAACCGACATCGTGAACTCGTTCCGCACCGACCCGGGGCTCGGCGAGATCTCGGGAATGCGCGATACGCCGACCGGGCGTTCGCTCTACCTCGCGCGCCCGTTCCAGATCAAGGACCAGGCCTGCCTCGCCTGCCACACCACCTGGGAGATGGCGCCGCCGGCCATGGTCAAGATCTACGGCCCGGCCAACGGCTTCGGCTGGAAGCTGAACGAGGTGATCGGCGCGCAGATCGTCTCGGTGCCGATGGGCCTGCCGATCCGCAACGCCAACCGCGCGTTCGTCACGTTCATCAGCTCGCTCGCGCTGGTGTTCGCCGCGGTATTTGTAATCTTGAACATTATGCTGACGCAGCTCATCGTCGAGCCGATCACCGAGCTCTCCGCCGCCGCCGAGCAGATCTCGAAAGGCCAGGTGAACATCGCCGAGCTGCCGGCCAAGGGCAAGGACGAGGTCGCTCAGCTCGGGCAAGCCTTCAATCGCATGCGGCGCAGTCTCGAAAAGGCAATGAGCCTGATCGACAAGGGATAAATGGCGCCGAACGCCCTTCCTGCGGGCTACGCGCTCCAGGAATACCAGATCGAGAAGGTCCTCGGCGTCGGCGGCTTCGGGCTGACCTATCTCGCGCTCGACTCGAACCTCAACCTCAAGGTCGCCCTGAAGGAGTACCTGCCGGCGGACATCGCCCTGCGCGGCGCGAACCAGTCGATCGGTCCGCGCTCGCCCGACACCGCCGAGACCTTCGGCTGGGGCAAGCAGCGCTTCCTCGACGAGTCGCGCACCGTCGCTTCCTTCCGCCACCCGAACATCGTGCGCGTGATGCGCTTCTTCGAGGCAAACGGCACCGCCTACATGGTGATGGAATTCGTCGAGGGCGCGGCGCTCGGCGAGTGGATCAGGACGCGCCGCCCGCTGGTCGAGGCGCAGGCGGCGGCGATCGTGGCGCCGCTCCTCGACGGGCTCGAAGTGGTGCACAAGCGGGGGTTCCTCCACCGCGACGTCAAGCCCGGCAACATCTACGTGCGCGACGACGGCAGCCCGGTGCTGCTCGACTTCGGCTCGGCGCGGCAGAAATCCTCGGAGCTGACCGCGGTGGTGTCGCCGGGCTACGCGCCCTTCGAGCAATACCATACGCAGGGCAAGCAGGGCCCCTGGAGCGATCTCTACGCGCTCGCCGGGGTGCTCTACTGGATGGTGACCGGCTCGATGCCGCAGGAAGCCCCGGCTCGCATCCGCGCCGACAATATGGCGCCGGCCGTGCAGGCCGGCGACCGCCAGCGCTTCCGCCCCGAGTTCCTGGCGGCGATCGACTGGGCCCTTACCCCCTACGAGGACCAGCGGCCGCAGACCGTCGCCGAGTGGCGCTCCGCGCTCTTGGATTCGATATCCACTGAGACGAGAACTGAAAAGGTCGCTCCTCCGGTCGCACCACCGCCCAAGCCCAAGCCCGCACCGCCCCGGCTTGCGGCCGAGGTGCTGAAGCGCGCGGAGCAGCGCCTCGCCGAATACATCGGGCCGGTCGCGAGCGTGGTGGTCAAGCGCGCCGCGCCGAAAGCCCGCGACGAAGCCGAGCTTTATCTCCTGCTCGCCGATGAAATCGAGGACAAGGACGAGAAGAAGGCTTTCGTGCGCCAGGCGGTTTCGATTTCCGGCAAGCCGGCGAGCTAAAAAAAGCTTGACGCCCGAGGCGGGGCGCGACTACGATTCAAACGCTCGTTTGAAAGCCGGCTCGTTTGAAAGTTAGGTTGCCATGTCCATCCGCCCGATCAAGCCCCAGCACGAAACCCGCACCCGCATCCTCGACGCCGCCGAAGAGCTCTTCATGCTGCACGGCTTCGAGGGCACCTCGATGCGCCACCTCACGGCGCGCGCCGGCGTCAACCTCGCCGCGGTCAACTACCACTTCGGCTCGAAGCACGCGCTGATCGAGGCGGTGTTCCGCCGCCGGCTCGATCCGATGAACGCCGAGCGCGTCGCCGAGTTGGAGCGGCTCGAGGCGAGCAACAATCTCTCGCCCGAAAGCATCATCCGGGCGTTCGTCGGCCCGGGGCTGCGCATGATCGAGGACGCCAAGGGCGGGCGCAACTTCATCCGGCTGCTGGGCCGCACCTACACCGAGCCCGCGAAGACCGTGCGCGCGCTGATCGGCCAGATGTACGCGCCCGCGATGCAGCGCTACAAGAGCGCGCTCGAGCGCGCGCTGCCGCAGATGCCGGGCGACGAGCTGGTGTGGCGCATGCACTTCATGTTCGGCACTCTCGCCTACACGCTCGCCGCGACCGACACGGTGCAGCTCATCGCCGGCTGCAAGCCCGAGGACCGCTACGACGCGCGCCTGCTGGAAGATCGCCTTACCGCATTCCTCGCCGCGGGCCTGCTCGCGCCGCTCAAGACTTCGATCAAGAAGGCCGCCTAGGAGATCTCGCCATGGCCTGGTTCATCGCCGGTGTCTTCGCCGTCATCCTCGTCTTCGGCTACTTCGGGCTGCCGATTCTCTGGTGGACGATCGCCGCCGCGCTGCTCGGCTGGTACTTGAGCGTCATCGCGGGGTTTGGCTTTACCACCCAGGTCGTGCTCGCCACGGTTTTCGTCGTGGTTGCCGCGGTCCTGAATATCCCGGCATTGCGAAGAGCAGTTCTTTCAAACCAGGTTCTGGCGATCTATCGGCGGATCCTGCCGGACATGTCGCAGACCGAGAAGGAAGCGATCGACGCCGGCACGGTGTGGTGGGACGCGGATCTCTTCTCGGGCAAGCCCGACTGGGACAAGCTGCTCGCCGTGCCCGAGCCGCGCCTCTCGGCCGAGGAGCAGGCGTTCCTCGACGGCCCGGTCGAGGAGCTGTGCGCAATGCTGAACGACTGGGAAATCACGCACGAGCTCCAGGACCTGCCGGAGCACGTGTGGCAGTTCATCAAGGACAAGGGCTTCCTCGGGATGATCATCCCGAAGCAGTACGGCGGGCTCGGCTTCAGTGCGCTCGCACACTCGGCAGTGGTGTTGAAGCTCTCGACGCGCTCGAGCACCGCGGCGATCTCGGTGATGGTGCCGAACTCGCTCGGGCCGGGCGAGCTGCTCATGCACTACGGCACCGATCAGCAGAAGAGCCACTACCTGCCGCGCCTCGCGAAGGGGCTCGAAGTTCCCTGCTTCGCGCTCACCAGTCCGGAAGCGGGCTCGGACGCCGCCGCGATTCCCGATTTCGGCATCGTCTGCAAGGGCACCTGGCAGGGACGCGAAGTGCTCGGCATGCGCGTCACCTGGGACAAGCGCTACATCACCCTCGGGCCGGTGGCGACGCTTCTTGGCCTGGCTTTCAAGCTCTACGACCCTGACAGGCTGCTGGGATCGCAAACCGATCTGGGCGTTACCTGCGCGCTGATCCCGACGACCACGCCCGGCGTCAACATCGGCCGGCGCCACCTGCCGCTCAACCAGGCATTCCAGAACGGGCCGAACTCCGGCAAGGACGTATTCATGCCGATCGACTGGATCATCGGCGGACCCGAGTACGCCGGCAAAGGCTGGATGATGCTCATGGGCTGCCTCGCTGCCGGTCGCGCGATTTCGCTGCCGACCTCGTCGGTCGGCGGTGCCAAGGCACTCACGCGATTCACCGGCGCCTACGCCCGCGTCCGCAGCCAGTTCAAGACACCGATCGGCAAGCTCGAAGGCGTGGAAGAAGCGCTCGGGCGCATCGCCGCGCAGTGCTACATGATGGACGCGACGCGCGTCATGACCGCGGGCGCCGTCGATCTGGGGGAAAAGCCGGCGGTCCTTTCGGCGATCGCCAAGTACCACATGACCGAGCGCGCGCGCGATTGCGTGAACGACGGCATGGACATCCTCGGCGGCAAGGGTATCTGCCTCGGGCCGAACAACTGGATCGGCCGCGGCTACCAGCTCTCCCCGGTCGGGATCACGGTGGAAGGCGCGAACATCCTGACGCGCACTCTGATCATCTTCGGCCAGGGCGCGATCCGTTGCCATCCGTACGTGCTGCGCGAAATGCGCGCGGCGAAGGAAATGCAGGGTGCCGAGGCGGCGCGCGAGTTCGACGACGCGTTCACCTCGCACATCGGGCACGTGCTGCGCAACGGCGTTCGTACTTTTGTTCTTGGACTCACCAACTCCGCATTCGCTCCGGTACCGCGAAACGCTGCGTCGGAAACCAAGCACTACTACCGCCACGTATCGCGCCTGTCGGCAGCCTTTGCCTTCCTCGCCGACATCTCGATGCTGGCGATGGGCGGCGCGCTCAAGCGCAAGGAGAAGATCTCCGGACGCCTCGGCGATGTGCTGTCCATGCTGTACCTCGTTTCCGCGACGCTGAAGCGCTACGAGGACCAGGGGCGCATCCGCGAGGACCTGCCGCTCGTGCGCTGGGCGGTGCGCGACGCGCTGTACCGCGCGCAGCAGGCGATCGACGGGATCCTGTCGAACTTCCCGGTCAAGGCGCTCGCCACGCTCCTGCGCTGGAGCATCTTCCCGCTCGGCATGCCGTACCGCCCGCCGCTCGACTCGCGCAACCACGAGTGCGCCAAGATCGCGCTCGAGCCCGGCGCCGCGCGCGATCGGCTGACCGCCGGCATGTACGTCCCCAAGAACGAAGCCGACGCCACGGGCAAGCTGGAAGCGGCGTTCCTGGCCACCATCGCCTGCGAGCCGGTGGACGAGAAGCTGCGCAAGGCGGTGAAGAAAGGCAAGATGGTCCCGCAACCTGGCAGGGATCTCGGTTCTCTCGCGCTGGAAAAAGAGCTGATCACGGCCGAGGAGTATCAGCAGTGGAGCCGCAAGGAAGCGCTGCGCAAGCACGTGATCAAGGTCGACGATTTCCCGCAGGACTTCGAGCGCGCCGCGCTCGCCGCCGCGCAGGAAGGCGACACCGTCAAGATGAAGGCGGCCTGAGATGGTCGCCGACAGATCGGTTTACGTGGTGGACGGCGCGCGCACGCCGTTCCTCAAGTCGAAGAACCGGCCCGGACCGTTCGCCGCCGCCGATCTCGCGACACAGGCGGGAAGGGTTCTTCTTTCGAGGCAAAACTTTTCTCCGGACGAGCTCGACGAGGTGATCCTGGGCTGCGCCGCACCGTCGGTCGACGAGGTGAACATCGGCCGCGTCGCCGCGCTGCGCATGGGGTGCGGCCAGAAAGTCCCCGGCTGGACTGTGATGCGCAACTGCGCCTCGGGCATGCAGGCGCTCGACTCGGGCATCAGCAACATCCTCACCGGCCGCTCGCGCCTCGTGCTTGCCGGCGGCGTCGATGCGCTGTCGCGCGCGCCGCTCCTCTACGGCGACAAGATGGTGCTGTGGTTTTCCGACATGGCCGCCGCGAGAAGCCCCGGGCAGAAAGCTGCGCTATTTTCTCGTTTACCTCTTAAATCTCTACTTGCCCCGGTCATCGGCATCATGAAAGGGCTCACCGACCCGATGGTTGGGCTGCTGATGGGCCAGACCGCCGAGAACGTCGCGCACCGCTTCGGCATCACGCGCGAAGAGATGGATATGTTTTCCGTCAGGAGCCATGAGCGGGTGATTCGTGCGCAAGACCAAGGCACGCTCGCCCCCGGCGGCGGCGAGGTCGAGGCGCTCTACGACGCCAAGGGCAACGTCTATACGCTCGACGACGGCGTACGGCGTGACGCCTCGATCCAGAAC
>Ga0137428_1000516_pt1 | contig 16650 bp, 16 predicted proteins | sample EasRivERMZT718_2_FD_102305 | JGI IMG/M metagenome (GOLD analysis project Ga0137428, IMG submission 102305) | Soil microbial communities from meander-bound floodplain in the East River, Colorado, USA - East River MetaG ERMZT718_2 | ecosystem: Environmental > Terrestrial > Soil > Floodplain ...
GACTAGCGGATCTAGGATTGGAGTGAGCCTTCTGCCTGCGCCGGATCTCTTAAAGCCATGCGCGATACGTCACACCCGCCGCAAGTGCCGTTACTCCCACTGAGCTTCGATGGTCCGCTTGGCCGGCAAATCATCGAATTGCACACGTGGGTGGTGCGCGAGGGAATTCGCGGCGCTACCGCCGCAGTGCTTTTCGACGGTCTCTGTCAGCGTCTTGTGATGGCTGGCGTGCCGCTGTGGCGCGGCTTTATAGGAATGCCGACATTGCATCCGCAATGGGGCGGCTATAGCTACACCTGGCGGCGGGACCTCAACGCCATTGAGCCCTCGCAATTTGAACGCGGCTACGAGTACGAGCAGATCTTGCTGAATAGCCCCTTCGGCTATCTGATCAGGCAAGTTGAAAACTCCGGCCAAGAGGGAGACCCCTGGCAGTACATGCGTCGGCGTCTCGCCGGACCCGAGGCACGGCTCGATTTTCCCGTTCTCAAGGAGCTCGCCGCCGCCGGCGCCGCCGATTATTTCGCGGAAGTTGTCCGCTTCGGCGCGGACGGGGACCCTTCCCACGGCACCGGCATCGGCTATTCGTTCGCGACCGACCGGCCCGAGGGCTTCAACGACGATGATCTGGTATTGCTGCGGGCCGTGCTGCCTGCCGTGTCCCTCGCGATGATGACACACGCCGGCCACACGATCGCCTCCGGTCTCCTGGGAGCCTATCTGGGCGGCGACGCCGGCGGGCGCGTTCATGCCGGGGCGGTGGAGCGCGGATCGGTGGAGAGTGTCCGCGCTGTCGTGTGGTACGCCGATATCCGCGGCTTCACGACGATCGCCGACACCACGCCGGGGCTTGTCGTCATCGAGTTAATCAACGCGATTTTCGAAACGCTTACGGCTTCATTGCGCCCGCGGGGCGGCCAGGTGCTGAAATTCCTCGGTGACGGCATGCTGGCGATCTTTCCCTTCGTGGATGCGACGCGGGATGAGACCTGCAGCCGGGCTATCGATGCCGCTGCGGAAGCGATGGAAGGTCTCGATCGGCTTAGTGCCGCGCGCCGCGACGTCGGCAAGCCGATTGCCGCGGTGGATCTCGCGCTCCATCTCGGCCAGGTGCTCTACGGCAACGTCGGCGCAGTCGACCGCCTCGACTTCACGGTGATCGGCCCGACGGTCAACGAAGTCGCGCGCATCGAGACCTTGTGTGAGCCCCTGGGCCGCAAGGTGCTCATTTCTGCCGAGCTGGCTGCGGTGGTTGGCGGCAGCCGCCGTCTCGAGCCCCTCGGCACCCACACGCTACGCGGCGTGCGGGACCCAAGAGAGATCTATGGGCTCGATCTTGGCCCTAATCCTAAAAAGTGATGCATGTTATGCCTGCCGCCATGGCTCTCACCCCGGCTGTTTTCTGATCACAGTTGACTGCGCGCGCTGATCCGGTAAATTGGATTGTGCTCATCTGCTGCTCAAATCGCCGCTAATACCGACTTGACCCAGCGGTCCCGGCAAAGTGGCACATCTATTAAATTAGCTTAGAATTGTTGGTGTTCCGAAGTATAATAGTGGCTTTGATTCGCATAATTTTATTCTCTGGAAGAACCTATCGTGATTAAGATCAACCAACTTTCCAAGTCGTATTTTGCGCGTGAGCTTTTCACTGACGTCAGTTTTCAGATGAATGCCGGTGATCGGTTGGGTCTTGTCGGACGAAACGGTCACGGTAAATCGACGCTCTTTAAGCTCATCTTGGGACAGGAAGAGCCCGACTCCGGGGAGATAACGATCCCGCGTAATTATCGCATCGGCCACCTCGAGCAGCATTTGCACTTTACTCGGTCGACGATTTTGGCGGAGGCGGCTTTGGGACTGCCGGAAGAAGAGCCCCATTCCATCTACAAGGCAGAAGCCATCTTGTTTGGACTGGGATTTTCCCAGGCCGATCTTGAAAAAGCGCCGGGGGAGTTTTCCGGGGGGTTTCAAATTCGCATTAACCTGGCGAAGCTTCTGCTCTCCGAGCCCAACCTGCTGTTACTCGATGAACCGACCAACTACCTCGACATTACATCGGTTCGTTGGATCGCCAGATTTTTGGCCAACTTTAACGGCGAACTTATTCTGATCTCCCACGATCGTGATTTTATGGACAGCGTCACGACCCACACCGCGGTTATCCATCGCCAGAAAATTCGCAAATTCGAAGGCGGCACCGCTAAGGCTTATGAGCAAATCATCCTGGAAGACGAAATCCACGAAAAAACCCGCGCCAATGAAGAGAGAAAACGGGCCCATGCCGAGGCCTTTATTAATCGGTTTAGAGCCCAGGCCTCAAAAGCCAAAATGGTTCAGTCGCGCATCAAGATGCTCGAGAAACTCCCCAAACTCGACGGGCTAGCCGATATTCAGTCTCTGGATTTCGAATTTAGACACGCCGCATTTGCCGCCAAAACGTTGCTCGACGGGCGTAAACTTTCGTTTGGCTACACGCCCGACAATCTGCTGTTTCGTCACATTAATCTGACCATTAACGCGCGCGACAGATTCGGCGTCATCGGCAACAACGGCAAAGGCAAATCGACTTTGTTAAACTTACTGTCAGGCGGACTTAAGCCGTTGACGGGTGAGCTTAAGGCGCATCCTGACATGAAACTGGGATACTTCGGCCAAACCAATATTCAACGGCTCAATCCAAAGTTGACCATCGAGCAGGAAATCGAACAAACCAATCCGGCGCTTACACGCACGCAAGTCCGCAACATTTGTGGCACGATGATGTTCGGCGGCGACTTGGCTTTGAAAAAAGTCTCGGTATTGTCGGGCGGTGAGAAAAGCCGGACCCTGTTGGGCAAAATCCTCGCGCTTCCTTCTAATTTGCTTTTGTTGGACGAACCCAACAACCACCTGGATATGGAATCCATCGACGCCTTGATCGAGAGCCTGGAAGACTTTCCCGGCGCTTTATTGATCGTCACCCATAACGAACGGATTCTTCGCGCCCTGGCGACGAAGCTTATCGTCTTTCACCGCGGCAGAGTGGACGTCTTCGATACAGGTTATGACGAGTTTCTAGAAAAGATCGGCTGGGAGGATGAAAACAACGGCAACGGCGCACAGAAGAAGCCCACGTTGCGGCACAACTACCACGAGAAAAAGGAACGCGAAAGAGCGGAGCGCAGGGAAAAGGGAAGAATCGAGAAGCTCGAAGCGCGGATCCTAAAAAGTGAAACCGCGTTAAAACAATACCACGAGCAACTCGAGATCGAAGCGACTCGCAATGATCTCGCTCAAATCAACGAGCTGTCCAAGAAAATCAGTCAGGTCAAGCTGGAGATTGAGGATTTGTATCGCGAGTATGCCGGGTAGAATTCCGGGTCCGAATATTAGGAAATCACTTGACCTTATTCTTGATTGCTGGGATCGACTTAATATAATCCGCGATCGCCAGAGCATCTTCACGGCTCATATTGCGGTAGCCGTGGGACGTGCCCTGGATCACATCGTACATAAGTCCGCGGACGTAATCCAAGTCAGGCTTCGTACCGGTGATCAGCAAGTCGGCGATTTCTTCGCGCTTCCAGGTGCCGATACCGGTCTCGTTATCGGGCGTGATATTGGGCACGCGCTCCCCCAGGGGACCGATGTCTTTGCCCGCTCCGGCCATAACCATCGACCGGTTCGGGACGCCGATGGAGCTCCTCGGCGTATGACAATCCCCGCAGATGGCGACATGCTCAGTCAGGTATTTGCCACGTTCAATGCCGCTCTTCGGCGCCGTTGCAGGTGAGGTAAAAAATTGTCCAAAGGCCTTTAGCCATGCTTCGGCGGCAACGCTTCGAAGCATGGGAACGGACGTCTGCAATTCCGGCGTCGGCTTTCGCACGGGTTTAAGAGTCCGCAAGAATGCAATCAACGCTTTGACATCGTCGTGCGCCATGCCGGAATAGGGACCGTAAGGCATGACCGGCAAGCTTCGACCGCCATCGCGACCCACCCCTTTGGTTATAGCGTCGGCAATCTGTTGGTCCGTCCAGCCGCCAAGACCGGTCTCTTTGTCCGCGGTCAGGTTGGTGCTGTATACCGTGCCGAAGGGAACCGGAAACGCTCTTCCTCCCGCGTGCTGCGTCCCCTTTGGGTCGCTGTGGCAAGCGCAGCCGCCCGCGAGGGCGAAAATAGTCTGGCCTTTTGCAACCAGCTCTTTGCTGTCGGTTTGCGCCTGTGCGGCGCCGGCCAACAACAAAGTGATGGGCAGAACGAGCAAGGCGATCACTCTATCGGAAGTCAGATATGATCCCATAGGTAATGTCTAAAATACTCCACCTTTGTTAAAGCTTCTATCGCGTTAAATAGAGAGGTTGAAACAACCTGCAACGGCAAACCCACCATTGTTGACCAGCGCCTAGAGAGCTTTGAGTCGATCAACCAAACTTGAACATAAAAAAGATTTGTTTGACTTATGAGGGTCGCACGGTAGAAATGACAAACTGAGATCTTCAGAAGCCAAAACTGTCGGATACTGGCTGCGGATAATGGCAGACTATGCCGAGTCGGGGTGGATACTACCTTGCGGAGACGATCTAGCGGTTGATACTTATAAGCAGCCAGTCGGAAACGTCTCTCCGAGGTATCTTACCGAACTACTCAAGTGAGCGCCGCGAAACAAATCGATACAGAGTTCGCCGGGCAACACCAACGCCGGCCAGGTGGCGGCCTTCCAGAACCTCCATAATCAAGTCAAAGATTCGTATACATTGCTCTTCGATCTCGCAGCGCCAGCCAACCGCGCGCGATCCGGTAGATGGCCCACACGCCGGCGCCGAAGAAAATCGCCAGCGCAAGTGGAATGCCGACGAAAGTAACGAAGAACATGCCGCCTACTACGCACCAGAGAAGCGCAAACCAGAACGTCCGGATCTGCCAGCGAAAGTGTGATTCGAGGAACGTCCCTCTCGCCTCGCTCCGCTTTAGATAGTTGATAACAACGGCAATGATCGAGGGCACGCCGAAGACGAAGGCGCCGATAATGGTCGCAGCGGTCGTGATACCGATCAGCAGGCTCAACGCGTGCAAGGCATAAACGAGGTGTGTAACGGTGACCAGGCTGGGTGCGGGCACAGTCTCAGGTACTGAAGTATTAGAAGTATCATAGGACATAAATCCCTCTTCCTCGACTGAATCGCGTGCCGTCCCTATTTTGAATCTGAACTCAAAAATATCTGATCGCAAGGGAGAAGTCATTCGACGGGCATAACGCCACGATCGGCCAAATAGTCGATCACGTAGTTCAATATATCCTGGCGGGTGTCGATTTCGCGCTGACCGTAATGGGAATCCCAGGTGCCGTCTTCCTTCACTATGTAGGCGGCGCTATCGCCGATAACCAGGCGCCGTCCCATGTGGCGAAGTTCAAGAGTTTGCCAGCTCCATTCCACGGGAGCGCCGCCGACTTCCATGGCCAGGCCGCGCTTCAGAGCGTCGTCCAGGCTGAGCTCCGATGCCAAACTCAACGGCCGGAGCGCCGCGGAAAAAACCACCCAAGCGCGTGAGTCCTGCACAATCGCGGTCAAGCGCTGGATCAATAGCATCTTGACCTGCTCATCCGTCACTCCTGATATATCGAGATCGTCCTTGTCGAAGAAAACGCGGAAGCCGCGGCTTTTGAGCTCGGTGCGGAGCCACCCGGCATCGGCTGCGGTTCGGGTCCAACTGTAACTGATGAATACATCGTAAGGGGCGCTCGCCAACGGAAGCTGCTCGATCGCCGACACGTCGGGCACCAGGTCTCGCACCGCGGGCTGTGGCGGGACGGGTGGCACTGCCACGCCAACAGGTTCGTCAAAGATTGCTTCGTCCATCCGACCAAGCCCGAGAAGTTCGCAATAGCGTTCCCAGACAAAGCCCGCATCGACATCGTCGAAACGGCCGACGATATCGGACTGGAAGTGTCCCGGGTAACGTTCCTGCGCCAGCTGCCTGATGAGATCACGAAAAGAGGGCGGCGGCCGCAGGTCGGGTTCCCACAAGGCTGTTCGGTTTGCCCTCCACATCAATTCGTTGGGCGACGGTATCGCCATCCGCGCAGTCGCCAGGATGACAAACCCGCGGGCGGAAAGGGATGCCGTGGCCGCGCCTTCCTTGACCGCAACATTGGAGTCGGCGATCTCCGCCAAAGTGGCGATGGCCCGTGGCGAAAACGCTTGCAGATCGTCGAAAATAATTACGCCCCGGGAATTGGCCTCAATGAATTTCACCAGGCTCACGCCGTCGGGCTGAACGAACCCGGGAGGATTGCCGGACAGAGCGGCGCCCACATCAAACATGCCTGGAGTTGTGAGGCGGGCGGTTACGTCATAGACGAGGGCAGGTTCTCCCCAACACTGCGCGGCCAAAATTGCCGGGAGCTTGGTGCTCGTCAACGGACGCGAAACAATATCGAGGTACTTGGCAGTTTCAAATTTGATGGTTTCCCGGCTGTCGTCGATCAACCATTCCCAATGTTTCGATATATCTTGAGCCATAGAACAATATTGTGCCTTGGAGTTGTGCGGCTATTTCAGGATTTCCCGATAACGAGGACTATCGCCGGTAGGTGATATTTGATCGCGTTATTTGCCTGGACCTTTTTGTTCGATTTCTCTTTTAACCTCCTCGACAAACCGGAGATCGAGCATACGTTGCGCGGACGGAGGCTCGGCCATTTTCATCGGTTCGCGAATTTCGTATTCCAGGATATTTTTGATTCCTTCCGCCGACGGTACCCCGGGTACGCCGGGAGGAAACGCGCGGCTGTAAGCCTTCGTTGCTTCGATCAACATGGCGCGACTGATGTTGCCCAACTGAAGCTTTTTGATGCCGACCTCCGCCGCATCTTCCGGGCGATCGCGCAAGAACATCAACGAGCGGACCATGGCGCGCGCCCAGCGCTTAACTTGTCTCGGGTTTTCCGCGATCTTCTTGTCGGTGACGACGTAGCCTTGAAACGGCAAAGGAAACAAATCACCCAAGAAGGCGAGGGAGTGAAGGCCCTCTTTCTCCGCGACAATCATCCCGCCGGGGTCGAGGACCGCGGCGTGCATCGATCCGCTCTTGATCGCCGCGATCCTCGCGCCGGAGCTGGTGCCCATCGGAATGCGCGTGATGTCCTTGGCCGAGAGGCCGCCCCGCTCGACAAACATGGTCGAGAAACGGTCCTCACTATCGCCGATCAAGCCCACGCCAACTTTTTTGCCCTTCAGGTCGCTTACCTGTTTAATGGTCGGATGGACCACGAAATACCAGGTGACTTTCTCCGTCTGGTACAGGATCGCTTTCAACTCCGCTCCCTTGGCGGCCGCGCGAAGACCGCTGCCACCGGCGCCGCTGAAATCCACGTTGCCGCTTACCAGCGCGGCGATGGCGGCCGGTCCGCCGATGACGATGGTCTCATTTTCCAGGCCCTCGTCTTTGAAAAATCCCCTGGCTTCAGCGACATATATCGAGAGATAGTTGAGGCTCGCCCGCGGCACCGCGGTGCGAATCATTTCCGCTGGCGCTGAATTTGCCGCGAACAAAGAAATTCCAATCAAGGCCCATCGCGTCAAGCTGGAGATCATAAAATTACCTCCCGATCGGGAAAATCCAGGGCGTGCGAACATAGATAAATTCAGGCGCCCGCCGTACTTCGTGCCGAGACAATAGGCAGGTTAATGCCTTGGGTCAAGCGGCTTGCGCATCAAACCAGATAATGTCTGTCCACTTGTCACCGGTTGAGTACACGCAGGCGAGGCTGTCCCGCGGCACATGTGTGTCGAACCGTTGAGTGACTGAATTGCCAACCTGCAGCTCAATGCTAATCTTCCAATTCGGGATAGTGCCTAAAGATGCCCTGCTGGTTGAACGACAGCCGCCGCGGCGAGGACAAATACGCCGCGATTCGGGGACGTGCCGTGACGCAATCGTGTAGGGAAATCAGCCGTGGATACTGGGGTTCGAGGCGGGCCATTGTTTTGGGAAATGCATAGCGCAAACCCTCGATCATCTGGAACAGCGACAGATCGACATAGGAAAGCTTTTTGTTAAAGATAAAATCGCCGCCTTTACTGTTGCTTTGGAGAATTCTCTCAAAATAGCCGGCAAATTTAGGAATCCGGTTCGAGGTGAAATGCGCGGCGCGCGCTTTGGCCTCGGCGGTTTGGTCCTCGTAATACAGAACGTTCGCGATCGGATGGTGCGTCTGGCCCGTCTCATACAACCAATCGGCAATCGTCAGTTGCAGTTGATGCGCCCAGAGCCGGTTGGGTTCGCTTTTCGGCACCAGGTCAAGCCGAGGGGCTAGGAATTGGAGAATGTTCGCGGTCTGGGAAATTAGCAACTTGCCGGCCTTGAGAAACGGTGGGGCAAACGGTGGATGCTCTAAAGACGGCTCTTCAAGAAGCCTCATGATCCCCGGACGGCCAAACTCCGGACGCCGCGCGACGTCGATGTAATCCGCGCCGGCATCTTCCAGTGGCAGGCGAATGAACTCGCCGCGGCCCTGAATGGCTGGTTGATAGTAAAGCTCATAACGCATAGGAGTCCTCCTCTCGCCGATAAACTCGCATAGATGACGAAGTTGCTCAACACTATCGGTCGCGCGGAGATATCCGGATTGGGTTTTTACCGCAGAGACTTCAGAGTACGCAGAGACCTTGTCTTTCCTACGACTTGAACGCCTTGAACGATTGGAACGGCTTGAACCAGCGGCAACTAGGTGCTGAGCCGCTGGCGTCGTCGCTCAGCCGTGTTATTGTTAAGCCTATGAGAAAGACCAGATCCAAACAGCGAGAACCGCAGGACGCAACGGTCCGACAACCTCTTCAGGAGCTTCGCGATGCCTTACTTGACCTCCACAAGACGTTGATCGATTCCGAGCGCGCGGTTTACGAAGCTAGCGTCGGCCCGATCCAGTCGCCGCACCATTTTTTTCAGCTGCTTTCCAGCGATCCATGGTTCGCCTGGCTACGGCCGGTTTCCCAACTAATCGTCGCCATGGATGAAGCGCTTGATGCGAAGGAGCCGTTAACCAGTGACGGCGTCGACATGTTGATGAACGAATCCGTATTCCTGCTGCTTCCGGCAGAAAAAGGCGGCGAATTCGGCGAGCGCTACATGGCCGCCCTGCAGCGCGATCCCCATGTGGTTCTCGCCCACGCGCAAGTGGCCAAGCGAGTCGGGTCAGGGAAGCCGCAGGCGAATTGACCGGTGGGCTCCTTTAGCGATCATTCCTTCGCGAATTTAAGCCGACATTTCGTCACGTGCCGATAAGTAGTCACGTTTCTTCTAACGGCCGCATCAAGGCGAAACGCGCAGCACATGAAAAACTCTTCTTGCCTGGTGTTTTTCGGCACATCCATCGATCTGGCACAGGGCTTGCCCTAACTAGCTGTGACAACACGACCCATGCAAAGGAGCAATGTCTATGTCGAGTAATCTTAAAACCGGCCGACGAAAAAGAATTATTAGAACTACTCTGGGAGATCTCATCGCCGCAGTCACTGACGAAGTTAAGCCCCTGGTTCGTGATCCGTCGGGTCTGTCCATCGTGGTGTCTCATATTCTTAACGATCTGTTAGGCCGCCATCCGTTGCGTGCTCAGAAGCGGTCGCCGAGAAAATATCCAAGTCCCTTTGCTCAGGAAAGCATGGTGTGAACTAGTTTGCGGAACTCGACTAGGATTCACCAGTAGGGCCTGCAACGAGTTTCGGGTGTAAGCCTGGCGATCGGTGATCTATCAGACCTGCGCAGCCGTAAAGGTCTCAATTCGGGTCGAACGGCTTATAAAGCAAGTAGCGAGTGCTGGGCGCTCCGCGCTGCAGACTAAGTGCGTAGTCAGGGCGCCAACGTAGCCGTGCTTTCGGAGTCCGATAAGCATTTCATCACTACCTCAGGAAAAAACTTGCGGCAAGATGGCGTTGGTCGCTGGGAGAAGGTACTTATATTGGATCTGTCATGAAACTCATCTCCGTTAATGTTGGTCTTCCCCGGGTCGTTAGGAGCAATGGCGATTCAGTTACGACGGGAATTTTCAAGGAGCCGGTCGCCGGCCGTGTCATGCTAAGAACCCTCAACCTCGACGGTGACCGGCAGGCCGATCTCTCCGTTCATGGTGGACCCAGCAAGGCGGTCTACGTCTATCCGGCCGAACACTATGATTATTGGCAGCGCGAATTGCCGGAGATGGAACTGCCCTGGGGCATGTTCGGTGAGAACTTCACCGCCACTGGGCTTGCTGAATCAGAGCTCAATATCGGTGACCAGTTTCGCGTGGGCTCTGCCCTCGTAATGGTGACCGAGCCGCGGATGCCCTGTTACAAGCTCGGTATCAGGTTCAACCGTCCTGACATCCTCAAGAGATTCCTCGCGAGCGGGCGCACCGGCTTCTATTTTGCCGTGCTGCAGGAGGGCGAGGTTGGAGCCGGGGATCCGATCGAGCTGATCAAACGCAACGAAGGCAGTGTAAAGGTGAGCGAGATCACCCGGCTCTATACGACCGATAAGCGCAACACCGAGTTACTGCGTCGCGCCATCAAGGTCGAAGCTCTGCCGGAAAGCTGGAAGAGCTATTTTCAGCATCGACTCGAGAAGTTAATCGGTTAGGGTGGACGAGTAAACAACGCGTCAGGATTTCTACGTTAAGGATTTGAACATGGTTGAAACAGAGATGGCTGCTCCGCCCACGACCGATAGAACTGTCATAGCGCCGTTGACCCAGACGTCCGGTACGGAACGTATGTTTCCGACCTTGACGGCGGCGCAGATCAAACGGATCGCTGCGCAAGGACACGTGCGTCGGATGCAATCTGGAGAGGTGCTCATCGAGGCGGGAAAGCAGCTCGTGCCGTTCTTCGTCATTACGGCAGGTCAGGTAGAGGTTGTCCTGCCATCCGGTACCACGGAAACGCTCATCGCGGTCCATGGACCGGGTCAGTTTACAGGCGAGGTCAATATGCTCTCGGGGCGACCCGCGCTGGTTCGAACGCGCGCCATCGAGCCGGGCGAAGTGATCGAAATGGATCGCGAGCATTTGTTGGCGCTCGTGCAGACCGACAGCGAGATCAGCGAAATCATCATGCGGGCCTTCATCGTTCGCAGGGTGGAGTTGATCGCACACGGGCTCGGAGATGTAGTGCTCGTCGGGTCGAATCATTGCTCCGGAACGCTTCGGGTCAAAGAGTTTCTGACGCGCAACGGCCATCCGTACTCGTACATAGACCTCGACCGTGACGCCGACGTTCAGATTTTGCTGGACCGGTTTCACGTCACAGCTGCGGACGTGCCGGTGGTGATTTGCCGTGGTGATGTAGTGCTGCGGAACCCGACCAATCGGCAGATCGCCGATTGCCTCGGCTTTAACGAGGCCGTCGACCAGACCCAGATACGCGACGTCGTCATCGTGGGTGCCGGGCCCGCGGGACTCGCAGCGGCCGTGTACGCTGCCTCGGAGGGCCTGGATGTTCTCGTGCTTGAAACGAACTCGCCGGGGGGGCAGGCCGGTTCCAGCTCGAAGATCGAAAACTATCTTGGCTTTCCCACCGGCATCTCGGGTCAAGCTCTCGCAGGACGGGCGTACACCCAGGCACGGAAGTTCGGAGCGCAGGTGATCATTGCGAAGGGCGCCAAACAGCTCGCGTGTAACCGCAAGCCCTACGCCATTGAGATCGACGACAGTCAACGCGTGCGTGCCCGCACCGTCATCATCGCAACAGGGGCCGCATATCGGAAACCGTCCATCGAGAACTTGCTGCAGTTCGAGGGGGCCGGCGTGTACTACGGTGCAACATTCATGGAAGCTCAGTTATGCCGCGGTGAAGAGGTGGTTGTGGTTGGAGGTGGTAACTCCGCCGGCCAAGCGGCGGTCTTCCTCGCGCAAACTGCCAGGCGTGTGCATATACTCGTGCGGTCGAGCGGGCTGGCGGAGAGTATGTCGCGCTATTTGATTCGGCGCATCGAGCAGAATCCGGCCATCGTTCTCAGAACCAACACTGAAATCGTCGCCCTCGAGGGGAGCGATCATCTCGAAAGAGTGAGCTGGCGCGACGCTCAGACCGGCGACATCGAGTGCCACGACATAAGGCACATCTTTCTCATGACCGGTGCGGTTCCCAGCACGCAATGGCTCGATGGGTGCGTTGCCCTGGATACGAAGGGTTTCATCAAGACCGGACCGGATCTGTCGCAGGAGGATTTGGCGGCCGCGCAGTGGCCACTTTCCAGGGTACCCCATCTTCTTGAAACCAGTCTGCCGGGGGTGTTCGCGGTGGGTGACGTCCGCGGCGGCAATATCAAGCGCGTAGCGTCTGCGGTGGGCGAGGGGTCCATCGCAATTTCCTTCGTGCACCGGGCGTTGCACGAATAGGAGGAAGACAAGAATGGCTGAGGCAACCTGCGCTCATATCGAGGCTATTACGGCGGTTAAACCCCCTAAACGCCGGGAATGCGACGAGTGCGTAAAAGTCGGCGCACCTTGGGTCCATCTACGGACCTGTCAGGAGTGCGGCACGACCCATTGTTGCGACGACTCACCGAACCGTCATGCCACCAAGCACGCGCGGTCGAGCAAGCATCCGGTGATCGCGTCGGCGGAGCCAGGGGAGCGTTGGTTGTACTGCTATCCGGACGAAGCCTTTGCCGAATACTGAGATAGGGAGAGTTTGATAGTGAAGATAAGAAAGAGGAGGGTTTGATTGAAAATTGGATCGACGAAACCGAACGCCGGACATGGCTTTTGGCGGCGATCAGTGGCGAGGCCGAAGTGCCTGGGCAGATCGTTGTTAGTGGCAAGATCGATCGTAAATCATCAAGCGTTCTGCAAAAAGACTGACCAGCGAAAGGAGCTTTGGTATAAATATGTCTGGACCACTGTCGCCTTCCACAACATATTCGACAGAGCGCCCGGCGTTCATGACCGCATAGTCTATTTCCAGCCTTGACGGGCAATATCGTTCTTTTAGGATTCGCGGCTGTCGGCGCGCCGGGATTATCCATTACTCGTTCTTTGATAGCCCTGGGGGGATTTCTCGTCGGCGCAGCCTTCGGAGGGAGACTGGGGACGGTCATGGCCTCCGAGACCAAGCGCCGCTGGCTTCTCACTGTCGCGATTTGATCCGCAAAGAACAGGGATGGAGGAGTAAAATGATAACGTTACGACGAGCCGACCAGAGAGGCTCCACAAAACTAAGCTGGCTCGATAGCCGTCACACCTTTTCGTTCGGTGATTACCACGATCAAAAGCACATGGGCTTCGGTAGTCTACGAGTCATTAACGAAGATCGAGTTAATCCTGGCGGCGGATTCCCGACTCACTCGCACCGCGACATGGAAATCATCACCTATGTGCTGGAAGGCGCCGTAGCCCATAAAGACAGTACAGGAACGAGCACGGTGATCCGGCCGGGCGACGTGCAGCGGATGAGCGCCGGACCGGGAATAAGTCACAGCGAATACAATTCCTCGCAAAACGAGCCCGTGCACTTTTTGCAAATTTGGATCATCCCGGACGAGATGGGTTTAGTGCCTGGCTATGAACAGAAGGCTTTCTCGCTCCATAAGCAGCGAGGCACCGGGACTCTGGTTGCTTCGAAAGATGGACGTGATGGTTCCATCACGGTGCATCAGAATGTCGATGTCTGGGCGGCTCGTTTGTCGCCGGAAGAGCAGGCAGTTTTTCACCCGAAGGCGAATCGCCGCGCCTGGATACAGATGACGCGCGGTGCCGGAATGCTCAACGGCACGCTCTTGCGCGCGGGGGACGGCGCTGCTGCCAGTCAAGAAGAGATCCTGGAGATCAAGGCTGTTGATGACGCTGAGTTTCTGATGTTCGATCTGGCTTGATACGGACACTTTGGATGACTTGCGAGCTCAGCCGGCATTTCGGCAAGTGCCGATAATTAGGCAAAACAAATGTGTACGTAATTAGTCCGTAACGAAACTGTAACATTGAGAGTGCGTTGATGCTTTACATTTTACAGATTCCGGACATTGAAATCTTGTGGCATATCTGTTGCCTTATATACGCAACATATCAAGTCCGTTGATCGCGATACTTTCAAGTACAGCAACTCACATGTTGGCTCTTAGAGAAGGCTAAGCCGTCGCACGAGCTCTTCCGCGAGTTGATTACCCGATGCTTAAGGATGTTCCGGAGTACTGGGAATATTCCCCAAGGGCGGCAAGGAAATAGTTTCGACAATGAAAAAGACGGAAAAGGATAAAGCTCTGAAGTTCCGACAACCAAAATCGACGCACATACAGAAAGGAGGTTTCCAATGCCATTTATTACTGTTGGTAAGGAAAATTCCAAAGACATCGAGCTCTACTACAATGATTGGGGCAGCGGACAGCCCGTGGTTTTCAGCCACGGCTGGCCGCTAAGCGCCGATGCCTTTGAGGACCAGATGTTCTATCTGGCCTCCCGCGGGTACCGCTGCCTCGCCCATGACCGCCGCGGCCACGGGCGTTCGAGCCAGCCGTGGAATGGCAACGACATGGACACCTACGCCGACGACCTGGCGAAGCTCGTCGAAGCGCTCGACCTGAGGGAAGCCATCCACGTCGGCCACTCGACGGGCGGCGGTGAAGTCGCCCGCTATATCAGTCGCCACGGCACGAAACGTGTCGCCAAAGCGGTGTTGATCGGTGCCGTACCGCCGCTGATGCTGAAGACGGCCGCCAATCCCGGTGGCTTGCCGATGGAAGCGTTCGAGCAGATCCGCGCCGGCGTCGTCGCCGACCGGTCCCAGTTCTGGAAGGATCTCAGCCTGCCGTTCTATGGCTACAACAGGCCGGGTGCAAAGATCTCGGAAGGCGTGCGCGAGTCATTCTGGCTCCAGGGAATGATGGCCGGCTTCCCTGCCGCATACTTCTGTATCAAGGCATTCTCCGAGACCGATTTCACCGAGGACCTGAAAAAGATTGATGTGGCGACCTTGATCCTGCACGGCGACGACGATCAGATCGTGCCGATCGGCGCCGCAGCCCTGCTCTCGTCCAAGATCGTCAAGGGCGCCATACTGAAGGTGATCCCGGGAGCGCCGCACGGCCTGTGTACGACGCTCAAAAACCAGGTCAACGAGGAGCTGCTCGCGTTCTTCAAGACGTGAGCCATCACCCCAACGGGAATGACAACCGAAGACCAGAGTAAGGAGCAGACGCTATGTCATCAGAAGCCGGAATCGCAGTCGTTCGTCGCAATACCGAAGAGGTTCAGAGTCGTGGAAACTTTGAAGTGTTCGAAGATCTCTTCGCCGCCGATTTCGTCGACCATACGCCTCAACCGGGCGGCTTCACGCCGGATCGCGACGGCGCTCGAAATTTATATCGAGCGCTGCGCGCCGCATTTCCTGATTTTCATGCAGAGATCCATTGGCAGATTTCGGACGGCGATCGGGTGACCACCTATAAGACCTACCATGGCACACACCAAGGGACCTTCTGGGGTCTGGCGCCGACTGGTCGAAGAATCCACTTTGAAACCGTCGACGTCATGCGAGTGCACAACGGTAAGATCACCGACCACTGGGGGGTCGCGAATCTCCTATCACTCGCGCAGCAACTTGGTCTATTGCCCGCTTTGGATCCGGGAAAAAAGTGACCAAGAGAAACTGGGCGTCGCTTATCAATGATGAATTCTACGGAGGTCGTTATGAAATCACTTGTTTGGTTCATAACCGGAGCGTCCCGTGGCTTCGGCCTCGAAATCGCTCGCGCGGCACTTGAGCGCGGCGACGCCGTCGTTGCGGCTGCTCGTGATCCTAAAGTTGTCGAGAGCGCACTCGGTCAGCGTGAAAAACTCCTGGCTGTTGAACTGGATGTCACCGATGAGCTTCAGGCGCAAGCGTCGGTCCGGACTGCGTTAGCCCGCTTCGGGCAGATTGATGTGCTGGTGAACAATGCTGGTCGAGGCCTGCTCGGTGCCGTCGAGGAGGCGTCGGCCGAGGAAGTCCGGTCCGTCTTCGCCGTGAATGTGGACGGACTGCTGACGGTGACGCGCGCGGTCTTGCCCTCGATGCGCGAGCGGCGCTCGGGCCGTATCTTGAACCTCAGCTCGGTGGGTGGATTCGGCGCGTGGCCAGGGTGGGGCGTGTACTGCGCTACAAAGTTCGCAGTCGAGGGACTCAGCGAAGCGCTCTACGCGGAGCTGCTTCCGCTCGGGATCCATGTGACGGTTATCGAGCCGGGCACATTCCGCACAGACTTTCTTGACGCCAGTTCGCTGCGGCGGGCGGTGCGGGTTATCGCTGATTACAGTGGAAGTGGTGGCACTGCTCGAGAATGGGCTGACAGCTCGAATCATAATCAACTCGGCGATCCGGCGAAAGGCGCTGCGGCCATCGTGACCGTCGCTACGAGCGCCAAGCCGCCGTTACGCGTGCAATTAGGAACTGACTCCCTGGCGCGGGTCGAAGCTAAACTTGCCGAAGTGGCGAGTGAACTCGCCGCCTGGCGTACGCTGGCGGAGTCCACAGACTACGAGCAGACCGGTACGTCGCTACCGCCAGTTTGATTGAGAACTGGGTTGATCTGTAAGTGAGACGCGCTGCCGGAGGCGTCGTCACTGGGCCGTGAGCTTTGCACCGAAACGAGTCAAGGAGAAATCGCATGCGATACAAGATTTTTGGACGGCGCACCGGCTTGCGCATATCTGAA
>Ga0137428_1000518_pt1 | contig 16580 bp, 16 predicted proteins | sample EasRivERMZT718_2_FD_102305 | JGI IMG/M metagenome (GOLD analysis project Ga0137428, IMG submission 102305) | Soil microbial communities from meander-bound floodplain in the East River, Colorado, USA - East River MetaG ERMZT718_2 | ecosystem: Environmental > Terrestrial > Soil > Floodplain ...
ATCGACACCACCCGGCGCTGCGAGCCGGACAGCGGGCCGCCGACCTCGTCGTGCAGCAGCTCGGCCCCTTCGCGCAGCGCCGTGAGCGGCGTCTTCAGCTCGTGCGACAGGTGGCGCAGGAAGCGGTTCTTCTCGTCCTCGAGCTCGACGAGGCGCCGCCGCAGCCAGTCGAGGCGCTCGCCGAGCGTCTTCAGGTCCTCGGGGCCGCGCACCGAGATCGGCTGGGCGAAGTCGGCGCTGCCGAGCTGACGGATGGCGGCGTCGAGCTCGGCGATCGGCCGGGCGATGAAGCGCGTCAGCGCAAGCGCAAGCCCAAGCGCAACCGCGGTGCTGAAGATCACCAGCAGCACGAGCTGGCGCTGCACCGACTCGGCCTCGGCGCGCAGGCGCAGCACCTCGCGGTCGGCGACCCGCGTGCTGATCGCGAGCATCTCGGAAGCGTTCTCGGCCAGGTCGGCGGCAAGCGCCGCGACCTGGCGGCGCTCGGCGGCGGCGCGTGGACCGCTTCGCGGCGCGCTCAGCAGGTCGTAGAGGCCCTGCTCCTGCGCCATCGTCTTCTTGAGCGCGCCGAGCTGGTCCTCCTCGAGGGGCAGCTGCAGCAGCTCCTGCGCCACCAGCACGAAGCTCGTATGCACCCGGCCGAGGTCCGAATCGAGCCCCGGCGCGTTGAGCATCGCGAGCCGCTCGAGCGAGCTGATGCGGTTGACAAGGGTGCGGCTGGCGCGCGCCGCCTGCGAGGCATTGAACACGGCGTGCCGGCTCTGCTCGGCGAGGCGCTCGCTGTGCCACGCGGAATAGGCGAGCGCGGCGATCAACGGCGCGGCCACCAGCACGAAGCTGGTGAGGCACAGCCCGAGAAACGATCGCGGATACGCCATGTCTTTATACTTTCAGGCAAATTCTGCCGTTAGCGAGGACCAATGTCACAGGGCTCCGGCCCGCGGATTTACCTGGTCGCCGCGGTAGCTGCGAATGGAATCATAGGCGCAAAGGGCAAGCTACCTTGGCATATTCCCGAGGAGCTGAAGCACTTCAAGCGGCTCACCCTCGGGCATCCGGTCATCATGGGCCGGCGCACCTGGGAATCGCTGAAAGGGCCGCTGCCTCAGCGCGAGAACATCGTGGTCACCCGGACCCCCGGCTACCAAGCGCCCGGCGCGGCGGTGGCGAGCTCCCTCGGCGCGGCCCTAGCACTCTGCATCGGCGAGCCGGTGGCGTTCGTGATCGGCGGCACGCAGCTCTTCGAGGAGGCCCTGCCGCACGCCGCCGGCATGGTGCTCACCGAGATCCAGCGCGACTACGAGGGCGATACCTGGTTTCCCGCGTGGGACCGCGCCCAATGGCGCGAGTCGCAGCGCGAAGCGCATGCCGCGCCGGACGGTACGCGCTTCGATTTCGTTTTATATGAAAAAGCTTAGGTCTTCGACTCGAAAACCCTCACCTCGGGCAAGGGAAAACCGTTGAACTGGCTGGCGTAAGCCGTGGTGTAGGCGCCGGCGTTCTGGATATAGATGAAGTCGCCTTCCTGCAGGTCGGAGGGCAGCGGCTCCTCCCGCATGACGACGTCCACCGAGTCGCAGGTGGGGCCGCCGACGGTCCAGGCGACGTCCGGCCCGGAGCGGTCGGTACGCACGCGATACCTCAGCCCCTCGCTCGACTCGATCACGCCGCCGAACAGGCCCGCGTCCCAATGCATCCAGCGCTTGCCGGCGCGCGTCGCCGTGCCGAGCACCCGGCAGACGAAATAGCCGGCGTCGGACACGAGGTAGCGGCCGGGCTCGGCGATCACCTGCACATCCTCCGGGAACGCCTTCAGGGCCTCGTTCACCACCTCGCCGATGACCTCGATTGAGGGGATCGGCTTGACGTGGCGCACCGGGAAGCCGCCGCCGATGTTGAGCAGGCGCGGCTTGAGGCCGGCCTTGCCCATGGCGTCGAACAGGGCCTTCGTCTTCTCGAGCGCGACGCGCCAGTTCTCGGGGTTACGGCACTGCGAGCCGACGTGGAAGGTGACACCGGCAAGGTCCACGCCCAGCCTGGCCGCCGCAGCCACGATTTCGCGCGCGTCGGCGACGCCGCAGCCGAACTTGCCCGAGAGCGGCCAGTCGCTGCCGATGTTGGGGGTCGCGATGCGCAGGTACTGCTTGGCGTCCGGCTTCACTTCGTGAACGCGCCGCAGCTCGTCCACGCTGTCGACCACGTACCACTCCACCCCTTTGGCCGCGGCGTAGGCGATCGCGTCGCGCGACTTCATCGGGTTGGAGTAGAAGACTTCGGCCGCCGGCACGCCGAGCCCGAGCAGCAGGTCGAGCTCGGCCGTCGAGGCGATCTCGAAGCCGGCGCCCTCCTGGACAAGCACCTTGAGCACGCGGCGGTCGGGGTTCGCCTTGACCGCGTAGTGCGGGCGCACGCGCGGCATGGCCGCGCGGAAGCGCCGGATCTTCGAGCGCACGATGGCGGTATCGAGGATCAAGAACGGCCGGGTGTACTTCTGGCGGGCTGCTTCGCGCACCGTCTCGAAGTCGAGGCTGACTTCGGGATGCGTGTCGAAGAGTGCTTCTTGCGGCTGTGGTACTGCGGCTTGTTTTGTCCTAAGGAAACTACTGCGGTCCCCCATCAAAGTCTCTCCTCTATCACGAACTAAGTTTCAGGAATGTCTCGAACGACGACGTCGTCGGCCGGACGCGAGTTCCTTGTGCTTGTCATGATGACCTCCTTCTCTTCGTTGAATCCAAAAAGAAAAAAACTTGAGCGGAGTATAGGGACATGACCCCGCCTGTCAAGACCTCCGGGAGAATTTTTTGGGCTTTTTTACGGAACTAGATGCGCGGCAAGGTCACGCCTTTTTGGCCTTGGTATTTGCCGCCGCGGTCGCGGTAGGAGGTTTCGCAAACCTCGTCGGATTCCAGGAAGATCACCTGCGCCACGCCCTCGTTGGCGTACACGCGCGCCGGAAGCGGCGTGGTGTTCGAGAACTCCAGCGTGACGTGGCCTTCCCACTCCGGCTCGAGCGGCGTCACGTTGACGATGATGCCGCAGCGCGCGTACGTGGACTTGCCCAGGCAGATCGTGAGCACGTTGCGCGGGATGCGGAAGTACTCCACGGTGCGCGCGAGCGCGAAGGAATTGGGCGGGATGATGCACACCTCGCCGCGGTAGTCGACGAAGTTCTTCTCGTCGAAGTGCTTCGGGTCGACGATGGTCGAGTTGATGTTGGTGAAGATCTTGAACTCGGTCGAGCAGCGCACGTCGTAGCCGTAGCTCGAGGTGCCGTAGGAAACGATCTTCTTGCCCTCGAACGCCTTGACCTGGCCGGCCTCGAAAGGCTCGATCATGCCCTTGGCCGCCATGCGGCGGATCCATTTGTCCGATTTGATGGTCACGGGTCTATGATAGCCGCTCAAGATGCGGACCATCGCCGTCCTGGCGGCCCTGCTGAGCTCCGGCGCATTCGCCGCGGATGCGCTTTTCACTCCGAGCGAAATCCGCGCGATCCTTGCCCACGGCCCCTGGCCGGCGGCGGCCACGAGCGATCCGAGCAACCGGGTCTCGGGCCGGCGCGAGGCGATCGAGCTCGGGCAGCGCCTCTTCTTCGACCCGCGCCTATCCGTCAACGGCAAGTTCTCGTGCGGCACCTGCCACGTGCCGGAGCGGAACTGGACCGACAACCGCGTCCGCGGCGTCGCCGCCGCGGAAGTCGACCGCAACACGCCCACCCTGATGAACGTGCGCCTCGGCCAGTGGTACGGCTGGGACGGCGGTGCCGACAGCCTGTGGTCGCAGAGCATCCGGCCGATCCTCGACCGGCGCGAGCTGGGCGCCACCCCGCGCCACGTCGCGGACCTGATGCGACAGGACGAGGACCTGTCGTGCCGCTATCGCCGCGCCTTCGGCGCCGCGCCCTCGCCCGCGGACGACGAAGAGGTCCTGGTCAACGTGGGCAAGATCCTGGCCGCGTTCCAGGAAACCTTCGAGACCCCGCCGACGCCCTTCGACCGCTTCCGCAATGCGCTGGCGCGCGGCGAGCCCCTCAAGGCCGGGCTCTATTCCGAGGCGGCCCAGCGCGGGCTGAAGATCTTCGTCGGCAAGGGCAATTGCTCGAGCTGCCACAGCGGACCGAACTTCACCAGCGGCGAGTTCCGGAACAACGGCTTCTCCGCGGACGCCGGGCGGGTCGAAGGACTGAAGGCGGTGAAGGCCAGCCGCTTCAACCTGGCCGGACCCTACAACGACGACCCGCTAAGGCGCGTGCACGCTGCTCAGGAACCCGAGGCAGGAGCCTTCAAGGTGCCCACGCTGCGCCACTTGATGCTGACCGCCCCCTACGGCCACGACGGCAAGCGCGAAACGCTGGCCGAGGTGGTGCACCACTACTCGGAAAAAGGGTCGACCGCCTTGCCGGCGTTGAAGCTGACTGCGGCCGAGCAGACCGACCTCGTGGTGTTTCTCGAATCGGTCAGTACCCTCAGCAATCCCTGGCGCCCCGAGGACCACGCTCGCTGCCAGTAGCTGTGTCGCTCTCCGTTCGCCCCCTGACCCCGAATCTCGGCGCGGTGATCTCCGGCACGGAGCTTTCTTGCGAGCTCGATGATCGAGTATTCCGGGAGCTTTACCAGGCGTTTCTGCGCTACCAGGTGCTCCTCTTCCCGCCGCAGGATCTGCCGCCCGCCAGCCAGGTCGCCTTCGCCCGCCGCTTCGGCGAAGTCCAGGTCCACGTGATGAACCAGTACCACGCCGACGGCTACCCGGAGCTCTACCGGCTCTCGAACCTCGACGAGAACGGCAAGCCGCACGGCCGCCACCCGGACAAGGGCACGCTTGCTTGGCACACGGACGGCTCATGGCAGCGCGTTACCGGCCAGGCCACGATCATCTACGGCGAGGTGATGCCGCAAAGCGGGGGTGAGACGCATTTCTGCGACATGTACGGCGCGTACGAACGTCTCGACGCGTCGTGGAAGGCGCGTATCGCCGGCTTGCGCGCCGTGCACAACCTCGACTTCTCGCGCACGCGGCGCCACGGCGAAGATCCGCTGACCGAGGCGCAGCGCCTGGCGAAGCCCCCGGTCGACCACCCGGTCGTGCGCACGCATCCGGAAACCGGGCGCAAGTGCCTGTACCTCGGCGATCACGCGGAATACATCCTGGGCATGCCCTACGACGAAGGCCGCGCGCTGATCGAGGAGCTGAACGCGCTCGCCGTGCATCCGGACCTCACTTACGAGCACCGCTGGAAGCCTCGCGAGCTCCTCGTGTGGGACAACCGCTGCGTGATGCACCGCGCGACTGCCTATGACGCTGCCACGCAGGGTCGCGTAATCCGGCGCTGCACGGTGCTCGGCGAGGTTCCGGCTTAGGTGTTCTGGACGACGATGTTCGGGAACTTGGAGGTCATGTCGCGCTGCGATTCGGCGATCTTGACCGCGCAGCGCCGCGCGATGCGGCGGTAGATCGCCGCCAGCTCGCCGTCCGGGTCCGACACCACGGTGGGCTTGCCCGAGTCGGCCTGGCTGCGGATCGACTCGTCGAGCGGCAGCTGGCCGAGAAGCTCCGTCTTGTAGTCCTTCGCCATGCGCTCGGCGCCGCCCGAGCCGAAGATGTGGCTCTCGTGGCCGCACTTGGGGCAGGTGTGGAACGACATGTTCTCGACCACGCCGAGGATCGGGATCCCGACTTTCTCGAACATCTTGAGGCCCTTGCGCGCGTCGATGAGCGCGATGTCCTGGGGCGTGGTCACGATCACCGCGCCGGTGACCGGTACTTTCTGGGCGAGCGTGAGCTGGATGTCGCCGGTTCCCGGCGGCAGGTCGACCACCAGGTAGTCGAGGTCGCGCCAGTTGGTGTCCTTGAGCAGCTGCTCGAGCGCTTGGGTCACCATCGGGCCGCGCCACACCATCGGCGTGTCGATGTCGATGAGAAAGCCGATCGAGCTCGCCTGCAGGCCGTGGCCCTCCATCGGCTCGATGCGCTTGCCGTCCTTCGACTCGGGACGACCGGCGATGCCGAGCATCATCGGCTGCGAGGGCCCGTAGATGTCCGCATCGAGCACGCCGACCGACGCGCCTTCCGCGGCAAGCGCAAGCGCGAGGTTCACGGCGGTGGTCGACTTGCCGACGCCGCCCTTGCCCGAGGCGACGGCAATGATGTTCTTGATTCCCGGAACAAGCTTCACCCCGCGCTGCACGGCGTGCGACACCACCTTCGACGACACCTTCACCGACACGTTGCCCGCGCCCACGCTCTTCAGCGCCTGCGTCACCTGGCGGCGGATCGGCTCGTGCTGGCTCTTGCCCGGATAGCCGAGCTCGATCTCGAGCGCGACATCGCTCCCCGAGACCTTGATGTTGCGAGCCGAGCGGCTGGCTACGTAGTCCTTGCCGGTGTTGGGATCGACGAGCTGGCGGAGCGCTTCCTGAACGCTGCCTTCATTCACGGACATGATTGAAGTGTAAGCTAAAATCGTCGCCCTCCCTCATGGTTAGCCACGCAAAAGCGCGCAAGCTCTTCGTTACCACCGCATTGCCCTACGCGAACGGGCCGTTCCACATCGGCCACATCATGGAATACATCCAGGCCGATATCTGGGTCCGTTTCCAGCGCATGCAAGGACACGAGGTGCATTTCGTCGGCGCCGACGATTCGCACGGCGCGCCGATCATGCTCGCCGCCGAGAAAGCCGGAAAGTCGCCCGAAGCCTTCATCGAGACGATCCAGAAGGGCCGCAAGCCCTATCTGGAGGGCTTTCACATCAGCTACGACAACTGGCATTCGACCCACTCGCCGGAAAACACCGAGCTGTCGCAGGACATCTACCGCAAGCTGAAAGCGGCCGGCCTGGTCTACACCAAGCCGGTCGAGCAATTCTTCGACCCGGTGAAGGGGATGTTCCTCGCCGACCGCTATATCAAGGGGGAATGCCCGAACTGCGGCGCGAAAGAGCAGTACGGCGACGCCTGCGAGAACTGCAGCAAGGCCTACTCCGCCACCGAGCTGAAGAACCCCTACTCGGCGCTTTCCGGCGCCAAGCCGGTGCTCAAGTCATCGGAGCATCACTTCTTCAAGCTCTCCGACCCGAAATGCAAGAGCTTCGTCCAGGGCTGGCTGGAAAAGCCCGGCCGCCTGCAATCCCAGGTGGTGAACAAGGCCAAGGAGTGGCTCGAAGGCACCGGCGATAAGGCGCTCGCCGACTGGGACATCTCGCGCGACCCGCCCTACTTCGGCATCCGCGTCCCCGACATCCTGGAAGAGAAGTACCTCTACGTCTGGCTCGACGCGCCGATCGGCTATTTGGCGAGCCTGAAGAATTACTGCAGCAAGAAATCGCTGGATTTCGCGAAGTTCCTGCAAGACCCGAGGACCGAGCAGGTCCACTTCATCGGCAAGGACATCATCTACTTCCACACGCTGTTCTGGCCGGCGATGCTGGAATTCGCGGGCAGTCCCTACAAGGTGCCCGACCACGTCTACGTGCACGGCTTCATCACCGTGTCGGGCGACAAGATGTCCAAGTCGCGCGGCACCGGGATCGACCCGTTGCGCTTTCTGAAGCTGGGCATGAACCCCGAGTGGCTGCGCTACTACATTGCCGCCAAGCTCAACGCCAACGTCGAGGACCTCGATTTCAACCCCGACGACTTCCTCACGCGGGTGAACGCCGACCTGGTCGGGAAGTACGTGAACATCGCCGCGCGCGCGGCGAGCTTCATTTCGAAGCAGTTCGGCGGCGAGCTTCATCCATCAGATGATGTAAGCCTCGCCCTGACATCGGCTGGCCAGATCGCCGAAGCCTACGAGCAGCGGGAGTTCGGGAAGGTGATCCGCGAAGCGATGCGCATCGCCGACCTCGTCAACCAGCGCTACGACCAGCTCAAGCCCTGGGAGCTGCAAAAGGACCCGTCGAAGCGCCAGGAGCTGCACCGCGTTTGCAGCGACGCGATCCGCGCGTTTTTCGTGCTCACGGTGTATCTGGCGCCGATACTCCCCGCGACCGCATCGCGCGCTGCGCGCGAGCTCTTCGGCTACAAACGCGATTTCACCTGGGGGGATGCGAAAGCGCTTCCGGACCGCATCGCGCCGTTCAAGCACCTGGTCACCCGCGTAGAGGAAGCGCAGCTCGACGCGCTGTTCGAGCCGCCCCAGGAGAAAACCGTGGAACAGACGACGATCTCGATCGACGACTTCAACAGGCTCGACCTGCGCGTGGCGCGCATCGCGCGCGCCGAGCAGGTCGAGGGCGCCGACAAGCTGGTCAAGCTGACCCTGGAGGTCGGCGACGGCACGCGCACTGTGTTCGCCGGGATCAAGTCCGACTACGCCCCGGAAAAGCTCGAGGGCCGCCTCGCGGTGCTGGTGGCGAATCTCGCGCCGCGCAAGATGAAGTTCGGCGTCTCGGAAGGGATGGTGCTCGCCGCCTCGGGGGACGGACCGGGCATTTTTCTCGTTTCCCCCGATGCCGGGGCCCGGCCGGGCATGCGCGTAAAATGAGCCGCTACGGCTCGAGAGCCGCTTAAGGGGGAGGCCCGTTGGACAGCGCTGGCCGAACGCTGGTCTGCAGCGTCCTGTTTCTGGACATCGCCGACTACTCGCAGAAGCCGGTCGCCGAGCAGCTGCAGCTCAAGCAGGCCTTCAACCAGGCCCTGGGGGTCGCGCTCGAGCACGTGTTGCCGCGCGATCGCATCATCCTCGATACCGGCGACGGCGCGGCGATCACGTTCATGGGCGATCCAGAGGACGCGCTGTTCGCTTCGATGGCGATGCGCGATCTCGCGACCAGCGTGCCGGTGCGCAGCGGCGTGAATCTCGGCCCGGTGCGGCTGGTGAAGGACCTGAACGGGCAGATGAACATCATCGGCGACGGCATCAACGTCGCGCAGCGCGTGATGAGCTTCTCGCGGCCTGGGCAGCTCCTGGTCTCGCGCTCTTTCTACGAGGTCGTGTCCTGCCTGTCGCGCGATTACGCGAGCCTGTTCCGCCACGAGGGCTCGCGCACCGACAAGCACGTGCGCGCGCACGAGGTCTACGCCGTGGTCGGCGCCACGCCCGCGCCGCGGCGCGTGGACGAGGCCGAAGCCCGCAGCGAAAGCACACCGCCGGGCGCGGTCGGCTGGCTTTCGGGCATGGGCCCGTTCGGCCTGCGCCGCTCCGCGCTCGCTGCGGCGCCGCTCGCTTTTCTCCTGATCGTCGCCGGCGGCGGCGTCGCCCGCGCGCTGATGCCCGACGAGCCCGCGGTCAAGCCGCAGCCGCCGAAGACGGGCGCCAAGCCCGCTGCGCCGGCAGCTCCCGCGGCGGGAAGTGCAGCTCCCGCGACGCCCATCGCCGGAGGCGGCGCGGCGGTGATCGAGGAGCCGCCCAAGCAGAAGAAGCAGATCGTCGCGCGCGCGGAGAAGAAACCCGAGAAGCCCGCGGCCGCGAAGGGTCCGGGGCGGCTCGAGCTCGCCGTCGCGCCCTGGGGCGAGGTGCTGGTCGACGGCAAGAGCCGCGGCCTGAGCCCGCCGCTGCGCGTGCTCGAAGTCACGCCCGGTCCGCATACGGTCGAGATCCGCAATTCCACCTTCCCTGCGCACGTCGCGCGCGTCGAGGTGAAGCCCGGGGAATCGGTGAAGATCCAGCACCGGTTCCGTTGATGGGACGGGCGCTCTTCCTCCTGCTGTTCATCGTCCTGGCGGGTTGCGCCCAGTTGGATCAGCTGGTGGTGGCCACCAAGGCCCGGGTCACCCTGGTCGAGGGGCTGCGCCAGTTCGACGCCGGCGATCACGTCGCCTCGGCGAAGACCCTGGCAAGCGCGCTCGAGATGGGATTGAGCGACAAGGACCGCGCCAACGCGCACAAGCATCTCGCCTTCATCCATTGCGCGGCCGGCCGCGAGCGCCAGTGCCGCGAGGAGTTCCGCAAGGCGCTCGCCGCGGATCCGGCAACCCGGCTCGACGCAGCCGAAGCCGGCCATCCGGTGTGGGGACCGATCTTCCGCACCCTGAGCGGCAGCGCCGCGCTCGAGGCCGGGCTGAAGCAGTACGAGAGCGGCGAATACGCGGAAGCGGCGAAGAACCTGCAGGGGGCGGTCGACCTCGGCGTCTCGGACAAGCAGCGCGCCAACGCCCACAAGCATCTCGCCTTCATCCACTGCACGGCCAACCGCGAGCGCCAGTGCCGCGAGGAGTTTCGCAAGGCGCTCGCCGCCGACCCGGCGCTGCAGCTCGATGCCGCGGAGGCCGGCCACCCGGTGTGGGGACCGATCTTCCGCTCGATGAACGGCCCTTCGGCGCTCAGCGCCGGCCTCAAGCTGTACGAGAGCGGCAACTACGAGGAATCGGCGAAGAACCTGCAGGTGGCGATCGAGCTCGGGGTGCCGGAGAAGCTGCGCGCCAACGCGCACAAGCATCTTGCATTCATCCATTGCTCGTCCAACCGCGAGCGGCAGTGCCGGGAAGAGTTCCGCAAGGCGCTCGCCGCCGACCCGTCGACGCAGCTCGACGCGGCGGAGGCCGGGCACCCGGTGTGGGGGCCGATATTCCGGTCGCTGAAGGCGGCCAAATAGTCCCGTAAGCCGTCGGGTTAAGCTCTCGGTAATGGAGCAACCCCAGCTCGGCCGCTACGTCATCGATTCCGAGATCGGCCGCGGCGCCATGGGCGTGGTGTTCAAGGCAACCGACACGGTATTGCAGCGTACGGTCGCGGTGAAGACCGTGAACATGGCGCTGGAGAAGGACCACGCCGACAAGTACGAGGCGCGTTTCTACCAGGAGGCGCGCGCCGCCGGCGGGCTGAACCACCCCAACATCGTCACGGTGTACGACGCCGGCAAGGCGGGCGACGTGGTGTACATGGCGATGGAGTACATCCAGGGGGTGGAGCTGCGCACGCTGTTCGTCGAAGGCCAGCCGATGGGCGTGCCCCAGGCGCTGTCGATCGCCGCCCAGGTCGCCGAAGGCCTCGGCTACGCGCACCAGCAGGGCGTCGTGCACCGCGACGTCAAGCCCGCCAACATCATGGTGGTTTCCGAGGGCCCGGTGAAGATCACCGACTTCGGCATCGCGCGCATGCGCGCCTCGGCCGACCTCACGCAGACCGGCGTAATGCTCGGCTCGCCGAAATACATGTCGCCCGAGCAGGTGATCGGCAAGCGCGCCGACCACCGCTCGGACATCTTCTCGCTCGGCGTGATCCTCTACGAGATGCTTACCGGCGCGGCGCCCTTCAGCGGCGAGAACGTCACCGCGCTCATGTACCAGATCGTCAACTTCGCGCCGCCGGCACCGAGCACCGTGAACCGCCAGGTGCCGGAGATGCTCGACTTCGTCGTGGCGAAGATGCTTGCCAAGCCGCTGGACGAGCGCTACCAGGACGCGCGCGAGGTGGCGCGCGACCTGCGCGAGTGCGAGCGCAGCCTCGCCGGCCCGGCGTCGACCACGCTGTCCGGGCGCCCGCTCGGCCTCGCGAGCGGCACGCAGCCGGAGATGATGAGCACGCAATCCAAGGCCGCGGTGCTCGCCCAATCGGTGAACCGGTCGCGCCAACTGGACGAAAAGACGCCGGCGGAGGCGGGAGCGCCCCTCGCGCGCGGCGTGTCGAATTCGTTCGATTCGAACGAGGCCACGCAGCGGCTCGCCGCGCTCACGGGATCGGCCACGATTCCGCAGACCGCCACGCAGGCGATCGGCGCGGTGCCGCACCCGCCGCGCGGGCGCTGGCGCCGGCGCGACTGGCTGGTCGTCGGCGGCGCAACGCTGGCCGGGCTGATCGTGGCCGGAATCGTCACGCGGCGGTGAGGGATCTGCAGGAGCTTTTCCGTAACAACCGGCGCTGGGCCGAGCGCATCCTGCGCTCCGATCGGCGGTTCTTCGACAAGCTGGCGCGCCAGCAGTCGCCCCGCTACCTGTGGATCGGCTGCTCCGACAGCCGCGTGCCGGCCAACGAGATCGTCGGGCTTCTCCCGGGAGAACTGTTCGTCCACCGCAACATCGGCAACCTGGTCGTGCACAGCGACCTGAACTGCCTTTCGGTCATCCAGTTCGGCGTCGAGGTGCTCAAGGTGCGCCACATCATCGTCTGCGGGCACTATGGCTGCAGCGGCGTGCGCGCGGCGCTGATGAAGGAGCGCCACGGCCTGGTCGACAACTGGCTGCGCCACATCCAGGACGTCCGCAACGAGCACGAGCGGCGGCTGCGCGCGGTGCGCAGCCGCGCGCGGCTCGTCGACCGGCTGTGCGAGCTGAACGTGCTCGAGCAGGTCGCCAACGTCTGCCGCACGTCGATCGTCGAGGACTGCTGGGCGCGCGGGCAGCCGCTCACCGTTCATGGCTGGATCTACGGCATCCACGACGGCCTGCTGCGCGACCTCGGGTTCACCGCGGGCTCGCTCGCCGCGGCGGCGCGCGGCTATCGCCGCGCGATCACGGTTTCAGGTAAGCGAAGCCCTCGCGCTGCTGCAGGCGGGTAACCTCGGCCACGCCCGACGGCACCCAGGTGGCCTCCGCGATGAACTGCTCCTTGGCGAGCTTGCGGTTGCGCAGCGTGATCTCGCAGACGTCGAAGCGCACGCCGCGCAGCTTGAGCTGCTCGACCAGGTCCTCGTAGCGGTTGCCGTTCGCGTCCTTGGCGTCCTTCATCAGGAAATCGACGCCGCGCGCGTGCGATACGACGACGATGCGCGCCTTCGGGTTGACTTCGAGGTGATTGCCGATGTTGCGCAGGCCGTTGGAGGCCTGCGGCAGTCCTTCGCTCAGGTGATAGACGACCCGGTCCTGCTGCGGCTCGACGCTCGCGCATCCCGCCGCCAGGGCGAGCAGGGCGAGGAGCCTGCGCACCCGCTAGCCCTTTCCGCCGCAGCTCGGCGGCATCGCGTCGACCGGGTAGCCCTTGCAGTTCCAGCTCGCCTTGCCGCCCTGCAACGCGGGCGTGAGCGTGACTTCGAGGGCGTTCTTCTCGTTCCAGCCGCGGATGGCGCCGTTCTGCGACACGATCCATTTCATCTTGCCGTGCTTCGGATCGTCCTTCTCGAGCGCCTTGATGCCGTCTCCGGCGGTGGCCAGGCTGCCGGATTTTTCCGCCGCGCTTCCCACCTGCTGCTTCGCCGCCTCCGCGCCGGCGATCAGCGCTTGCGCCGCCTCGCGCATCTCGGAACCCTGCATCCGCGGCAGGACTACCGCGACCGCCACGAAACCGATCAGGGCGAGCCCGGCGATGACCAGCAAACCAGCGCGCATTTCTTATCTCCCCCCTTGTTACGTGCTTCTTCTCTCAAAACCAGAATACCATTTTTGCTATGGCGACGCAGCGACTGCGGATCACTGGGCGCGTGCAGGGCGTCGGCTTTCGCTACGCGCTGCAAGACGAAGCGCAGAAGCTTGATCTCGCCGGCTGGGTGCGTAATCGCCGCGACGGCAGCGTCGAGGCAATGGCGCAGGGCTCGCCGCAAGCGCTCGCGGCGCTCGCCGCCTGGGCGCGGCGCGGCCCGCCCGCGGCGCGCGTCACGGACGTGCGGGTCGAGGCAGCGCCGGATGAACCCGCAACCGAAGGCTTCGAGCTGCGGCCGACGCTCTAGGCGCTCTTCCGCCGCTTGATCGCGCTCACCGCCGAGAATTGCCACGGCCGGCAAGCGGCGAGCATCGCGATCGGGGTGCGGCGGCTCGCCGGCAGCGCGGAGTCGGCCTCCGCCATCTCGCCGAACTCCGCGAGCAGCTGCTCGAGCTTGCGCTTGAGCGTCGCCGCCGACTCGGCGGACAGCTCACGCGGCTCGAAGCGGATGAGCTCGAGCGGACCGTCGAAGCGCGCCTGCAGGAATTCCGCCATCGCGCGCCGCGCGTAGGCCTTCTTGGCCGGTCCGCCCGCGCGCCAGAGGAAGTCGCGCGGCGCGAGCAGCCGCGCGCGCTCGCGCGGCCCCCACTCGATCAGCTTCAGCTTCTCCAGGCGCGCGAACGCGATGGTGAGCTCGGTGCGCGTGACCGCGTAGCCCTCGAGGATCTCCTCGAAGCTCCAGCCGTTCAGGAGGAGCCAGAACACCGCGAGCAGCCGCTCGTCGCCGGCGAGGCCGAGCTCCTGCTCGTGGGTGAGCTGCGCCGGGCCGGCGCCGCCGCCGCGGCACATGCGCGCGACTTCGTAGAGATCCAGGTCGACCGCGGCGAGCACTTCCTCGACGCGCGAAAGGGTGAAAGTGCCGCGCGAGAACATGCGCTTCACGCTCGCCTCGGAGATCCGCAGGCGGCGCGCCAGCTCGGCGTAGGTGAGCCCGCGCGCGCGAACGCTCCTCTTGAGCGCCTCGACGAAGCGGCTGGCCGCAGGCATGCGACTTACGGTATCAGATAACGACACCTTGCAAGCGCCTGTTGCGCCGCGGCATCCATCGTCGGAAAAATGCCGCAGGGAAAACGCTTTCGCAACTTCGACTGGAGGAGGCCATGACCGACACGCGTTCTATCCCGTTGTCCGCTCTCGAACTTAGCGCTGCGGTCCGCGAGGGCCGCTCCTACGACGCTGCACGCCTCGATCGCGTGCTGCGCGTCGACGAAGGCCACGGGCTGGTGGAGGTCCAGGCGAGCACGCCGTGGAAAGCGATCGCCGCATCGCTGCGCCCCGGCGATCCGCGCGCTGCGGGCACGCACACCACGATGAGCACCGTCGGCGACAGCCTCGCGCACAATGCCGCCGGCCCCGACGGGCGGCCGGCAGTCCTGCACGTCGAATCGATCGCCGTGGTGACCCCCGGCGGCGAGCTGCGCCGCGCGAGCCGCACCGCGCACCGCGAGCTGTTCGCGCTCGTCGCCGGCGGCCAGGGCCTGTTCGGCGCGCTCTACAGCGTCACGCTCGATATCGGCTCGCTGTCGCGCGCGGTCAACAATGCTGTGGAACTGTCGGGAAGACCCGTCGCGGCGGGACGTGCGTTGCGGCTGTTGCTACCTCCCGAGAACCTTCAGGCATTCCTCGACGAGGCGCGCGGCCGCTGCGAAGAATGGCGCATGTCGCTCGCCGGCGTCGAGGCGCGCCACACGGTGCCGGAGAACGATTCGTTTCTGCGCTGGGCGCGACGCGAATACGCCGCGGTCACGCTGCATCTCGCCGAGCCGGCGGCGCTCGGCGCGGCGGTTCGCGCGACCCAGCTGCGCCGCAGCCTGATCGACGCGGCGATCGCGCAGGGCGGCAGCTTCCCCGTGTCCTGCACCCCGGAGGCGACGCGCGCCCAGGCCGAAGCGTGCTACCCGCAGCTGCGCGAGTTCCTCGCGGAAAAGCGGCGCATCGATCCGGGCGAGCGCCTGGTCAATGCCTGGTACCGCCACTACCGCACGCTATTCGGGAGCCCGTGCGCCGTGCGTTGGGCGCACTAAGCTCCGAAAACAAGCTCGATGTTCTCGGGGGTGAGCCAATCGCCGAGATCGGCGAGGAGCTTGCTGTCGGGCCGCACCCGCCAGCCTTCGCCGAGCACGACTTCGCACGCAGCGTTGCCGTTGCCATAGACGACCACCACCAGGCACGCGCCGTTTCCGGTGGCGCGATAAGGCGCCAGGACCTGCTGCAGCCGCTTGGCATCGGCCCCGCCGTTCATGGAGATCTTCAGGCGGGCGGCGTAGCGCGCGCGCAGGCCGTCGAGGTCCAGCAGCTCCTCGGCGAGCACGCGCAGGCCGCCGGAGAACTGGTCGTCCTGCACCCTGCCGCAGACCACGAGCAGCGCGTCTTCCTTCAGCTTCTCTCGGTGTCTTTCGAACAGCTCGTTGAACACCGAGATCTCCACCTGCGCGGTGGCGTCGTCGAGCATCACCACCATCATGCGGCCGCGGCGCGTCATCTGCGCGCGCGCCGCGACCACGATCCCGGCCATCCACACCCGCTCGCCGGGGCTCAGCTTTGCGAGCGGGGTGCGCGGAAAGCGGCTCAGCTCGCGCTCGTAGATCGAGAAAAGATGCGCCGAAAGGTAGAAGCCGAGCGCCGCCTTTTCTTCCAGCAGCTTCTGCCGCGTATCCCACGGCGGCGCCTCGACGGTGACGTGCGCCCCGCCGCGCGGCGCCTCGGCTTCGCCGAACAGGCTCTCCTGGCTCGCTTGCCGCTCGGCCTGCTCTGCGGCCTCGAAGGCGCGGCCCGCGGAGGCGAGCAGGCGTGCGCGGTTCGCGTCGATCGCGTCGAACGCACCGGCGCGCACCAGCGCCTCGAGCACTCGGCGGTTCACCATCCGCTTGTCCACCCTGCTGCAGAAATCGAACAAGGTCTTGATCGGACCTGCGCGCCGCGCCTCCAGTATTGCTTCAATGGCTCCCTGCCCCGTGCCGCGCACGGCGCCGAGCCCGTAGCGGATGGTGCCGCGGTCGACCGGCACGAAGCGGTATTCCGAGGCGTTCACGTCGGGCGGTAGTACCGTGAGGCCGTTCGCCACCGCGTCGTCGTGGAACTGGCGCACCTTGTCGGTGTCGTCCATCACCGCCGAAAGGTTCGCGGCGGCGAACGCGGCAGCGTGGTGCGTCTTCATGTACGCGGTCTGGTAGGCGAGCAGCGCGTAGGCCGCGGCGTGCGACTTGTTGAAGCCGTAGCCGGCGAACTTCTCCATCAGGTCGAAGAGCTGCATCGCTTTGCCCTTCGCCAGGCCGGCCTTCTCGGCG
>Ga0137428_1000520_pt1 | contig 16557 bp, 7 predicted proteins | sample EasRivERMZT718_2_FD_102305 | JGI IMG/M metagenome (GOLD analysis project Ga0137428, IMG submission 102305) | Soil microbial communities from meander-bound floodplain in the East River, Colorado, USA - East River MetaG ERMZT718_2 | ecosystem: Environmental > Terrestrial > Soil > Floodplain ...
ACCTTGCTGCGCGCCTGGCTACGGCGCGAGCTCGCGCGATAGCGGACCGGGAAGCCGACCTCATTCCCCGCCGAGCATCCGCCGGAGCTTCCCCACCGCCTGGCCGAGCTCGGAGCTCGGACCGGATCCGGTCTGCGCCACCATAATTTCGGCTTCCGCGAGCGCGGCTTCCGCCGCCGCACGGTCTCCGCGCTCATGCTCGAGCTCGGCGCGCGCGCAGAGGAGCTTCCCGAGATCGGGGTGGGTACCCGCCTCCCGGAGAATCGCTTCCCCCTTGGTCATCGCCGCCCGCGCCTCATCGAAGCGGCCCTGCTTCTGAAAGAGACTCCCCAGGCCGCCGAGGAGCGTGCCTTCCGCCGGCCGATTGCCGATCTGGGTGGCGATCGTGAGGGCCGATTCGTAACACTCGCGCGCCGCGTCGATCCGGCCCCGATCCCGCTCGAGCTCACCCACCTCGACGAGCAGATTGCATTCGAAGCGCCGGCTCCCCACTTCGCGCGTGATGGCGAGCGCCGCCTGGTAGGAGGAGACTGCCGATTCGGCATTCCCAAGCACAGAGTCCAGGTGCCCGAGGTAGCCGAGCACCACCCCCTCGAAACGCCGGTCCCCGAACTCCCGATGAATGGCGAGCGCCGCATCGTAGTAAGCGCGCGCTTCCTCGCCGCGACCGAGATCCGAGGAGACGTTTCCCAGGCTCCCGAGGACATGGCCCTCGGAGCGCCGGTTCCCCACCTCGCGATGGATGGCGAGTGCCGCTTCGTGCTGGATTCGTGCCTCGTCGAGGCGGCCCTGTGCCCGGAACAGGTTGCCCAGGTTGCTCAGAATGATGCCCTCGGCACTCCGATTCCCGACATCGCGATGGATCGCGAGCGCCTTCTCGTAAAGGACCCGGGCCTCCTCGAGCCGACCCTGCTCGCGGTAAACGATGCCCAGGTTTCCGAGGACGATGCCCTCGGTGGATCGATCGCTCGCTGTCCGGGCGACGGCCAGCGCCTCTTCATGCCGCGCGCGAGCTTCCGCCACTCTTCCCTGAGCCCGGCTCAAGCTGCCCAGATAGTCGAGCACACCGGCCTCGGAACTCGCGTCTCCTTCCTCGCGATGGATCGCGAGGACGATCTCGTACCGGGCACGCGCCTCGTTCATCTGCCCAGCGAACCATTCGGCCTGTCCGATCAAGGTGAGGACCGACGCCTTGTCGCGCGGGTTGAGCGCGAATCCCTGCAGCAATTCCATTCCGAGCTCCCGGGTCCGGCTCATGGGGCCACGAAGCGCGAGCACCGCCGCGGCCGTGCGATAGGTGACGACCGCCACCTGGGGATCGCCGCGCCGGATCGCCCGGCGACACGCTGCGATGGTGTTCTCGAGATCCCGCTCCTGCCCCCGTCCCACGCTCCCCGGCCGAGGCCCGGTATCGACGAGGATCCCGCTCCCGAGCTGCGCATACCACCGGCCGTGCCGTTCCTCGGCCGCTTGCTCGGCCACTGGGCCGCTGCCCGCCGCAGCGATTGCGCCCGCTTCCCGGAGCTTGGCGCGGGCATACTCGTGCAATGTCACGTACATCCCGAAGCGGGCGGCGGGCGTCGTCTCCTTCGGCCCGGGCTCCGGCACCCACGCCCGCAGGAGACTCTTGTCGACGAGCGCCTGGATGACGTCCACCACCCACGGCGCTCCGGACCACGTGGAGAGATCGAGCACCCCTTCTGCCGCGGCCAAGGTGAACCCGCCCTCGAACACGGCGCACTGCGCCCACGCCGCCTTCTCCCATTCCGCAAGCGTCTCCCACGAGCCATCGATCACGGCTTTCAAGCTCGCGTGCCGGCCGCTCCCCGCTCCCCCCAGAAGCCGGAAGCGCTCGCGCATCCGGTCCGCCACTTCCGCCACCGCCATCATCCGCACCCGAGCCGCGGCGAGTTCGATCGCGAGCGGCATGCCCTCGGTCAGGCGCACCACTTCCCGCACCGCCGCCACATCCGCTCCCTTCGGCTCGAACTCGGCGCCCTGCCGGCGGGCGCGCTCGATGAACAACTCGGTGGCGGCGTCGCCCCGGAGCGGTTGCAGGGTCAGCGCGGTCTCGCCCTGCACGTGCAGGCGCTCGCGGCTGGTGACGAGGAACCGAGCTTCCGCCGCCCGATCCAGCCACCGTTCGACACTCTCGCGGGCGTGGCGAGTCACCTGCTCGAAGTTGTCGAGGATCAAGAGACAACGACCGCGACGCGCGATCACGTGCCCGAGGAGCGTGATGGGATCTCCGCGGTCCAGAGGCACGCCGAGCGATCCCGCGACCGCTGAGACGATGCCATTCAGGTCCCGCGCCTCGGTGAGATCGGAGAACCAGACTCCACCCGGCCAGGATTCGACCCGCTGCCATCCGTAGCGCACCGCGAGCCGGGTCTTCCCCATCCCGCCCGCCCCCACGAGCGTGACCAACCGCGCACCAGCCTCGAAGCAGTCCCCGATCTCATCCACCTCCGCCGCCCGCCCGACGAAGGCGTCGCGCTCGGCGGGCAGCGCATTCCGGGCGACCGGTCCCCGGGCATGCGCCGCCGGTGGACTGGGCAGCGCGCCGGCGAGCTCGTCCGCCAGATCGGTGGCGGTGGCGAACCGAGCGCCAGGTGCGGTCGCCATGGCGCGCTCGATCGCCGCCAGGAGCGATGCGGACACGTCCGGCAGCTCGGTCACGAGCGGGGTCCAGAGTCCGCGGGTCGCTTGCTCGGTGAGCTCGGCGATCGACTGCGCCGGGAAGGGCGGCCGGCCGGTGAGCGCCCAGCGCAAGGTCACTCCGAGCGCATAGAGGTCCGAGCGGGCAGACGAAGGTTCGCCGGCGAAGAGCTCGGGGGCGAGGAACATCGGCGTGCCGGCGATTCGTCCCGGTGCGGATTCACCGAGCCCGCGGTCCTGTCCGAGGCTGAAATCGGTCAGCACCACGCGCCCGGCCGGTTCGAGGAGGATGTTGGCCGGCTTGATGTCGCGGTGCACGAGGCCGGCCGCATGCACCGCGGCGAGGGCACGGGCCAGCTCATGGCCGATGCGCGCCACATCCGACGGCGGGATCGGACCGCCGCGCTCGATCGCCTGCGCGAGCGTCTCCCCGCGCAGGAGCTCCATCCACATGCCGATCCGGCCATCGTGCTCGGCGATGCCGTACACGGCGACGACTCCCGGATGCTGGAGCCGGGCGAGGGCCCGCGCTTCGGCGAGCAATGTGGATGCCAAATCGTCGGCGGGCCGGCGGCGCGCGGTGGGCTGCTCCAGGGGGAATTTGAGTGCCACTTCGCGCTGCAGGCGGACGTCCCATGCCCGCCACACCTCGCCACTCGTCCCGGCCCCCAGCTGCTCGAGCAAGGCCAGGTCGCCCCAGCGCACGGCCGCTTGGGGCACGGCGATCGAAAGCTCCCCGGCGCGAGCCTTAACGTCATCTCCACGCTGGAGCTCACGATTGAAGGCGGCAATCCGGGAGATGTCTTGCAGAGCGGCCAATTGCCGGCGCACGACGGCATCGTCGGAATCGACGCCCGTCCAATCCACGCTCCGCCGATCCGAGACCGACGCTGCCAGGTCCTCCAGCGGATCCATGACATGGAATTCTATCGTTTCAGGCCGTCTCGATCCATCCGCCCTCCGGCGGTCCGATCGAGGGGCTGACCGCAGGACACCACGGCTTCCACCTCGAGGCGGGGATCCGCTAAGGACTCATGACGACCTTCCGGGCCGTCTCGTGCCCGTCGAACTCGAGCCGGACGAAGTAGACACCCGCGGGGAGTGGGTGCCCGCTCGCATTCCGTCCATCCCAGCGGATCTGGTGCGAACCGCGCGCCTGCGGACCCTCGACCAGGTTGGCCACGAGCCGCCCCTGCACATCGAAGACCCCGAGCCGGGCCTCGGCCGCATACGGAAGCGTGTAGGCGAGCTGGGTGGACTGCCGGAAGGGATTTGGAACGGCGGGCCCGAGCTCGGCCGCCACCGCCGGGGGTGCTGCAGCTTCCGCGATTCCAACCGGTATTCCGCCGGTGCGCACGTCGCCCTCGGTGGTGCTGTTGGCAGGATGCCAGAGCCACGGGGAGCGGGGGAAGAAGGGTGAGTCGCTCGCGATCCGGACCCGCCAGTGAACCATCCGGCCGGGAGCGAGCCCCGATACGAGGTGGAGGACCGGCACCGTGCTGCCGTCCGGGGCAGCGGGGAATCCCGTCTGGATGAGCGGGGACGTCAAGAGTCCGGTGCCGTCGAACGGCGTGTGGACCGGCTTCGCCTCGATCTGGATCCGGACCTTGCCGCGGCCGGCGGGGGTGCGCGCGAGCGCCTGCACGCGAAAGCCCGACTGGGAATCGGAGCGACCGCCGGAATCGATAGGCACGAGCTCGTTCACGCGCAACTGCCGCCGAGTCCGGTGCAGGCCGTCGCCCTGGTTGCCGGGCATGACCAGCACCAGCCCCCCATCGACGACGGTGAAGTCGTACCCGGGCGCGCCGGCGATCGCCTCCGAGAAGCCGTCGCCGTTCACGTCGCCCGCCGTCCCGACCGAGTAGCCATAGAGGGCGCCCGGTTGATCGCCCTGCGTGACCAGGATCGCCGGCCCGGGCCCCGCTGGTGAACCGTGATAGACCCAGACTCGGCCCTCGTCGGTCTCGCCGTCATCGTAGCGCGGGGCGCCGATTGCGAGATCGGAGTAGCCGTCACCGTTCACATCCCCCGCCGTCCCCGCTGCCTTGCCGAGCCAGGCGGAGGTCTGATCGGATTCGGCGGTCCAGACGGGCGTGGTCCCGATCCCCGTGCTCCCGCCGTAGTAGAGGAACGCCTTCCCTTCGTCCACCTGCCCGCTATCGTACTGATCGGCACCGATGATCACGTCCGCGTACCCATCCCCGTTGACGTCTCCCGCCGTCGCCACGCATCCCCCGAACGAGGCTCCGGCCTGGTTCACTTCCAGCACTCGGCCCGGGGTCGTGTCCAATCCTCCGGTCGTACCGTAGAAGACCCAGACCGCTCCCTCGTCCGCTTCGCCGTGATCCAAGGTGGGGGCCCCGATCAGCACGTCGGCGAACCCGTCCCGGTTCACGTCGCCGGCAGTCCCCAGGGAATACCCGAGGAAAGCGCCATCCTGTCCGCCCTCGACCCTCCATCCCGGCAAGAACAAGGCATTGGCACTTCCCTCGTACAGCCAGGCCCCACCTTCGTTCACCTGCTCGTTGTCATAGCCGTCGGCGCCGATGAGGAAGTCCGCGAAGCCATCGCCGTTCACGTCGCCCGCGCCTCCCACTGCGGTACCCAGCCAGGCGCTCGTCTGATCCCCGTCGGCGGACCAGACGGCAGTGGGGCTGAGCCCGGCCGCCGAGCCGAGATGGAGGACGGCCCGCCCGCTGTTGCTCCCTCCAAGGCCGTCATAGGCATACGAGCCGAAGATGAAATCCGAGTAGCCGTCGCCGTTCACGTCGCCCGCACTCGCGGCCGATGAGATCTCGGCGCCGACTTGGTTCGTTTCGGCGCTCCAGGCGGGATTGGCGGGGATGCCGGTCAGGGATCCGTGGTAGACCCAGACCTTGCCCTCGTCGCCTTGGCCATTGTCGAAGGTAGCGGCGACCGCGTAAACGTCGGAGTACCCGTCGCCGTTCACGTCCCCGGCCGGCCCCACCGCCCAGCCCCACAGGCAGCCGCCTTGGCCGCCGGTCGTCCAGAACATCGGCAGTGAGGAGAGGCCTGAGGATCCGCCGTGATACAAGAAGGTCCGCCCCTCGTTGGCTTCGCCGTTGTCGTAACCGGGAGCTCCGACGAGGACGTCGGAGTAACCATCGCCGTTCACGTCTCCTGCCGTTCCCACCGTGGCACCGAACGCCGCGCTCGTCTGATCCGACTCCGCACTCCAGGACGGCGCGATGAGCCCAACCGCCGATCCCTGGTAGACGTAGGCCCGACCCTCGCCGTCCTCGCCGTTGTCGTATCCGGAGGCGCTGACGATGACGTCGGCGTAGCCATCGCCATTCACGTCCCCGGCCGTGCCCACGCTGGCACCGAAGAGGGCGCCGGCTTGATTCGACTCCCCGTTCCAGGCGGCGGTCGCGGCCAGCCCCGCCGCCGAGCCGTGGTAGACGAACGCCCGCCCTTCGGCATCCTGGCCGTTGTCGTAGAGATACGCGCCGACGATGACGTCCGCGTAACCATCGCCGTTCACGTCGCCCGCGGTCGCTGCCGAGCCGCCGTAGTAGGCGAATTCCTGGTTCGACTCCGCGGTCCATGCCGGAGTCGGGTTGAGCCCCGCCGACGAGCCGTGGTAGGCGAACGCCCGCCCCTCGCCGGACTGCCCGTTGTCATAGTTATAGGCGCCGATGATGACGTCCGCGTACCCGTCGCCGTTCACATCGCCAGCGGTCGCCACCGAGGTCCCGAACGCGGCATTGGCCTGGTTCGGCTCCGCCGTCCACGCCGGCGTGGTAGCGAGCCCCGCTGCCGAGCCATGGAAGACGTAGGCACGCCCTTCGCCGGTCTGGCCGTTCGAGTAGTAACCGGCGCCGACGATCACGTCCGAGAAGCCGTCACCATTCACGTCCCCCGCCGTCGACACCGAGGCGCCGAAGTTTCCGTCGGGCTGGTTCGACTCCGCCGTCCAGGCAGGGGTGGTGGCGAGCCCTGCGGCCGAGCCGTGATAGACGTAGGCTCGTCCCTCGCCGACCTGGCCGTTCGAGTAATAGTCGGCACCGACGATCACGTCCGAGAAGCCGTCCTTGTTCACGTCTCCCGCCGTGCCCACCGAAACCCCGAAGTACCCGCTCGCTTGGTTCGATTCCGCCATCCAGGCCGGGGTGGCGGCGAGCCCTCCCGCCGAGCCGCGGTAGACGAAGGCACGGCCTTCGTCGGCCTGCCCGTTGTCATACCTCGCTGCCCCGAGGATGACGTCGGAGAAGCCGTCCCCATTCACATCGCCGGCAGTCGAGACGGAAAGGCCGAGCTGGGCTTCGACCTGGTTGCTCTCGGCCATCCAGGCCGGCGAAGTCATGAGGGGATCGATCGTGAGCGGATAGGTCGCACCGTGGTCATCCACTTCGATGACGAGCGAGCACTCCTCGAGTGCGATTCGGGAGGGAACCTCTCGGCCATTCGCGTCATAGGTCACGAGCTTTCCGTAATGGAGGACGCGGGCGCCGCCGGCAACGAAGAAGTCGACCTCCCCATCGTTCAACTCGGGAGTGAGCTCCGCTGCGAGCGCGCCCGCGATCCGCAACGGGCCCGTGCCGGGCGGCCGCCGGTCGAGGGTGAAACCCTGCTCGAGCCCCTCGGGCGTGTTCTCGTACCACTCGCTCCACCCCGAGCGGGCGTAGCTGACCCGAGATCCGTGGCACTCGGGGACCGCCGGCGCCGCGGCCGTCATCTGCCCGGGCCGCCCGCAGGCGGATGTCGACCAGGCGAACCGCCATCCCGAGGCGGGATCGCCATCGGGATCGCCCGCCAAGCGCGGCCCGATGACAATGCCCTCGGGGCCGAACTGGGTACGGAGGTTGTGCGTGCGGTTGGGAGCCTGGAGTCCACCGTCGGCGACCGCCGCCTCGTACTCCTTTTGCGCGAGCCCGGCGGAGACGGTATGCCACCAGTTCTGGTCCACGCCCGCGTTATGAGCCGCGGGGTCGAGTTCCCCCACCGGGGATGGCCAGGTCGCGACCGGCTGTGATGCCGGGATGACCGCCTGACCTTCCGCGGGGACCTCCCGCCGAGCACCGACCAGGAAGGCGCTCACGGACAGCCCGATGAGCGCAAAAGCGAGGATGCCCTGCTGGACGCGGGGTAATGACCTGGACATGAGCGGATGCCTCCTTCTCGACGAGGGGCCGATCCCGGCCACCCTCTTGTGGAGACAACCGTCATGCGGGGAGAACGTGACCGGAAAAACAGTCGGAGGGAGGCAGTCAGCAGGGTTCGCGGCACACGGGCGATCCCGCGGGATCGCTCGGCGATTTCAGCAGAGCTCGTTCGCGGACAGGGCTTTGCGAATCTGATCGAGACGCTGGGCGAGCTCCGAATCGGGCCGAGCTCCGATCTCGGCCGCGATCGTGACGATCTCGTGCAAAGTCTCCCGGGCCGCGCTCAGATCCGGGGTCCGGCGCTCGAGCTCGGCCCGGGTGCAAAGGAGCTTCGCGAGCTCGAGCCGATGATTCGTCGCGGCGAGGAGCACGCTCCCCTGCACGAGCAGCTCGGCCGCCTCCGCCATCCGGCCTTGCTCCATGCGCAGCGCACCGAGGTTGCCGAGGACAATCCCTTCGGCCCGCTGGTTCCCGACTTCGCGATGGATGGCGAGCGCGACTTCGTACTGGTCGCCGGCTTCATCCCACCGTCCCTGGGCAAAAGAGAGACTGGCCAAGTTGTCGCTCGCCTGTCCTTCGAACCGCCGCGCCCCGACCTCCCGATGGATGGCGAGCGCCGCTTGGAAGTAGCGGCCCGCCTCCTCGAACCCGCCTTCTTGGCGACACAGACTCCCCAGATTGCCGAGAACGATCCCCTCGAACCGGCGGTTGCCCACTTCGCGATGGATGGCGAGGGCCGCCTCGAATCGGGCGCGCCCCTCCTCCATCCGGCCTTGCTCCCGGCGCAGATTGCCGAGATTCCCGAGAACGATCCCTTCCGAGCGCCGGTTGCCGATCTCGCGGTGAATCGCCAGCGCCGCTTCGAGCTGTGCGCTCGCCTCCTCCAGGGCGCCGTGCTCGTGATGGGCGAGACCCAAGTTGCCGTGCGCGACGCCCTCGGCGCGGCGATCCCCCACTTCGCGATGAATGGCGAGTGCCCGCTCGAGCTGCGCGCGCGCCTCTGCGATTCGACCTTCATTGAGTGCCAGGCCGGCCAGGAGCGCGAGCGCCCGACCCTCGCCCAGGCGGTCGCCGAGCCCCCGATCGAGAGCCAGTGAGGCATCGAAGTCGCCGCGGGCGTCTTCCAGCCGGCCCGAGCGCTGCTTGGCCTGTCCGAGCGCTTGCAACAGGCGAGCCCGTTCCGGGGCCGCGATCGGAGGGCGCAGGATCTGCGTGCCGATCTCCACCGCCGCTGCGAGCGGTCCCTTGAGCTCGAGCACCGCCCAGGCAGCTCGATAGCTCCCGACCGCCGCCCACCCGTCGCCCGCCACCGACATCCGGCGGCAAGCGGCCATCAGATTGTCGAGCTCCATCGCCAGCGTGCGGCGCCGCTCGACACCCCCCTGCCGGTCGAGGGCATCGATCGCTTCCTCTTGGCCGAAGCGCGCGAACCACCGGCCATGCCGCCGCTCGGCCGCCTGGACCGCTTCACCACCGCTCCCGCCCGCCGGGATCGCGCCCTCCTCCGTGAGTTTATCGCGCGCATACTCCTGCAAGCTGACGAACATCCCGAAGCGGACCTCCTGGCGAGCCCGATCCCCTGCTCCCGCCGGCACCCATGATCGGAGGAGGCTCTTGTCCACGAGCGACTGCAAGACATCCACCGTCCACGGTGCGCCGGGCCACGATTTCAGATCCAGCACGCCTTCCGCCGCCTCGAGGCTGAACCCGCCCTCGAATACCGCCGATTGCGCGAGGGCCGCCTTTTCCCACAGCGGCAACAGCTCCCAGGAGCTGTCGATCGCTGCGCGCAGAGTCGCGTGCCTCCCGGTCCCGCTGCCGGCGAGAATCCGGAAGCGCTCGGCGATACGATCCACGATCTGGGCGGGAGTCATGACCCGCAGCCGCGCCGCGGAGAGCTCGATCGCAAGCGGGATCCCCTCCACGAGTCGCACCAGCTCGCGCACCGACTCCGCCTCCGGCCCATCCAGATCGATCGGGCGCTGTCGCCGGCCGCGCTCGAGAAAGAGCTCCACCCCTCGCTCGAGCGGCAGGACCTCGATCGCGTGGACTTCCTCACCGGGGACCTTCAACCGCTCCCGACTCGTGACCAGAATTCGCGCTTCCGGCGCGCGGGCGAGCCAAGGAGCGACCGTCTCCGCGGCCTGTTCTACGATCTGCTCGAAATTGTCGAGGATGAGGAGACACTGCCCGCGGCTCGCGATCGCGTGCCCCAGCTGCTCGACCGCATTTCCATGGCCGAGGGGCACGCCCAGGCCCTCGCCCACGGCCGATACGATTCCGTCCCTGGTCCGGGCCGAGGCCAAATCGCAGAACCACACGCCCCCTGGACACGCAGCCAGGCCCTGCCATCCATAGCGGATGGCGAGCCGCGTCTTGCCGATTCCTCCCGGTCCGAGCAGGGTCACGAGGCGCGCCCCGCCGCCGAACACCGCCGCGAGTGCTAAGAGCTCCGCTTCTCGCCCAACGAACGCATCGATCTCGACCGGCAGTCGATGCGGCGGCGCATTCGCCGCGGGATGGGCCCGCCTCTCCGCCCCCTCCCGCACCGGCACTCCGAGACACGCGAGCAGATCGTGCTCGGCATCGCCGGCCGTCTGGTAACGGCGCTCCGGGTCCGGGCTGAGCGCGCGATCGAACATCTGCACCAGGGCCTCGGAGAGATCGGGCCGGAGATCGCGCGCCCGCACTTTAACACCGCGGGCGTGCAGGGCTCGGAGCTCGTCGAGGGTCGAGGCCGAAACCGGCAGCGATCCGGTGACGAGGGCAAAGAGCACCACCCCCACCGAGTAGAGATCGGATCGGGCGTCGGGCCGACCCCCCGCCAACACTTCGGGAGCCATGAAGAGCGGGGTGCCGGATAGCTTCCGCCGCCCTCCCGCCCACGGTTGCATCGGCTCGATCTCGCGCCCGAGCCCGAAGTCCATGAGGACGATGCGCCCGCCTTCGGCGCGCATGATGTTCGAGAGCTTCACGTCCTGATGCACGATGCCGGTCGCATGCACGGCGGCCAGCGCGCGACAGAGGTCGATCCCGATCAAGGCCGCCTCGCGTCCATCCAGGACGCCGCGTTCCTCGAGGATCTGATCCAGGGTCTGCCCCGGCAGGAACTCGGTCCAGATCCCCACTTGATCTGCGATGCGATCGGCGCCATGCACGGTCACCACGTTCGGATGCCGGACCCGCGCCAGCAGCTTCGCTTCCCGCACGACCTCGGCGCGCGGATCCGAGAGCTCCCGCGCCAGGATCTTGAGCGCGACCTCGCGATCGAGCCTGGGATCGCGCGCCCGATACACCTCCCCGAAAGCCCCGCCCCCCACCCGCTCGCAGATTTCGAGGTGGCCCCAGCGGGATCCGGGAGGCAGAGCGGGAGCGCCCAGAGCAAGATCCTGGGGGGCGCGCAGAGCTAGATCCTGGGCGAGGGAGATGCTCCCGGAAAGATCCTCGGCGGACGCACTCGACATGACGGCTCGATTGAGGAGCGACAGGGCCGCCACTTGGCGCAGCTTTCGAATCCCTTCGCGCGCCTCGTCGGTAGCGGCCTCCGCTTCTTCGGCGTCCCAGTCGATCGAGCGGCCGTGGGCCAAGCGCGCCGCGAGGCGGAGCAATCGATCGCGCTCAGGCATCGCGCTGCATTTCCCGGGCGAGGCGATAGAGGGCGCGGGAGACCGCCTTCCGCGTCGCCACGATCGACGGCTTCTTGAGCTGAGCGGCGATCTCCTCGTAGGGCAAGTCGAGCTCGATCCGGAGCACGATCACGTCTTGGTCGTCTGCTCGGAGGCGATCGAGAGCCCGCTCGTAACACGAGAGCGCCTCCTGGCCGATCGCCTCCTCGAGCGGGGAGGGTCCGGCAGCCGCGACCGCGCTCTCCAGATCGACCCGCTCGCCGCGCTTGCGGGCGCCCTTCGCCAGCGATCGAATGCGGTTCAGGAGCGCGACGCGAAAATAGGCCTGAAGCGCTCCATCGTGCTGGGGAACGAACTCCGGGAGCCGATTCAACGCCGCCACCAACGTGTCCTGGACCAAGTCGGCGGTGTCGTGGAGATCCCGGGCGCCCATCGGGAGCCGGCCCCTGGCCCAGCGCTCGAGACGCGGCCAATAGCGCTCGATCAATTCGTCGCGGGCCGAGCGATCGCCCTTCTGCATTCGCTCGAGGAGAACAAGGGATGGCTCAGATCGCAGGAGATCGATCTCTTCGGCGCTCATGAGGATGGGTTTCTCGGGGTCTGGCGCTCGCGAGCCTAGCTCGTTGAACGACTAGAGGATAGCTTTCCATCGCGGTCATCGTCAAGGCTCCGTGAGCGCGTAACCTCACCCTGATCCATTCCGGGGCAGAACCACGCTACCCGCGCAGTGACACTCGCCGGGCCCGAATGCCCGGGCGCCGGCCGGCCGAGACCTCAGGCGTGGGTGCCGCATGCACTCTGCCGGGCGCATCGTTCGTTGCCTGACGGCGCCCCTTGCGTGACCGGCGCCCGCCTGAAAGGAGAAGCTCTATGGCCGCTCCCGTGGCTGCCACCCCCCAGGCCCCTTCGCTCGCCGGCCGGGCGATCCTCGCCGTCCTGCTCATGATTGGCTTCTATTTGCTGGCCCTGTCCATTGCGGCGGGCCTCGTCTTCCTCGTGTATGCGGAGGCCAAGTACGCGCATCGCATCCATCTGAAGCTGGCCCTCTTCTGCTTGGGCGGCGCCGCGCTCATCTTATGGTCGATCATCCCCCGCCCCGACACCTTCGTCGCGCCCGGGCCAGTGCTCCAGGAGAAGACCCATCCGCGTCTCTTCGCCGAGCTCCGGAGCACGGCCCAGCGCGTGGGCCAATCCATGCCCAAGGAGGTCTACCTCGTTCCCGACGTGAACGCCTGGGTGAGCCAGCGCGGCGGCGTGATGGGGATCGGCAGCCGGCGCATCATGGGCGTCGGCCTGCCGCTCTTGCAGGTGCTCACGGTGCGGGAGCTGCGCGCCGTGATGGCCCATGAGTTCGGCCACTTTCATGGCGGTGACACGGCGCTTGGGCCCTGGATCTACACGACGCGGGCCGCCATCGGTCGCACGCTCGGCCAATTGACCGAAAAGAGCCGACTGCTCACCTTTCCCTTTCGGATCTATGGCAACCTCTTCCTGCGCGTCACGCACGCCATCTCGCGCCAGCAGGAGTATGCGGCCGATGCGCTCGCGGTGCGGACCGAGGGCGCCCCGGCCATGGCTTCTTCTCTCGTAAAGACCCATCTCGCCGGGATGCTCTTTCCGGCGTACTGGCGGGGAGAGGTCGCGGCCGTGCTCCATGCCGGCTTCCGGCCCCCCATTGCAGCGGGTTTCGCCGAGTTCCTCGCCACGATCCAGCAAGACAATGTCGTGGACGAGGAGGCGCTGAAGAAGGCTGCCGAGGCGGAGGATCCCTACGATACGCATCCACCGCTTGCGCGCCGGCTCGAAGCCCTGAAGAAGACGTCGACCGGCGGCGGCGGCGAGCAGCAGGCTCAAGACGCGCGGCCGGCCATCCAGCTCGTCGGAGACGCCGATGCCCTCGAGTCGACCCTGCTTGCGTGCCTCGACCGGCGGGCGCCTGATCAGCGGCCCAAGCTGGCTCCGATCCGCTGGGAGGAAGTCGGCTCACAAGTTTATCTGCCGATGCTGACCGACAGCGTGAAGGACAGTGCGTCCTTGATCCAAGACGCCACCTTCCGCGCTCTGAATCAGCGTCTCCTCGAATCCTGGGCGCCCCGCCTGGCGGCGAATGAGGCGAACGAAGGGGGCGCGGGGAACGATGCCGTCCGCGTGGCCGAGAGTGCCGTGCTCCTGGCGCTCATCGCTCGGGGTTGGGACTTGCGCGTCAACATTGCGAAGCCGCTCGCCCTGACTCGCGGGGGAAGCGCGATCGAACCCAGGGCCAAGATTCGCGAGCTGGCGGCGGGCCGGCTCTCCGAGAGGGAATGGATCGCATGGTGCGCCGAGCTCGAGATCGCCGACGTCGAGCTCATCCCGAGCGAGTTCCGATCGCCTACGCAGCGTCACGCGGCCTGATGCCGTCGATCACCCGACCGCTGATGCTCCTGAAGTAGCCTCCAACGGGGCCGGCGCGCCGGCCTTGCGGAGAATTCCCACCTGCCCGGCGTGGTAGAGGACGTGCTGCAACTCCCCGAGGATGAGACCGAACCAGGTGTCGTCGACTCCGGGCCGGATCTCCAGCAGCCGCTCGGCGGGAAAGCGCTCGATCTCCTGCTTCAACGCCTCTCCGGTCTCGTTCAACCGGGCGATCGCCGCTGACCACGCGGCATCGTCCGGCAGCATCGCCGGTTTCCAATCCTCGTCGTCCGCCACCTGCTGGACCTCGCCGATCAGGCGGCGCCGAACCACATCGTGCCAGGTCGCGGCGTGCACCACGATTTCGGCGATATTGTGCGCCGCAGGGATCGGCCGGCGAGTGGCTTCTGCCCGGGTCAGCCCATCCAGGGCTTCCCGCCATGACGGACCGTGCCAGGCCCCACCGTTCAACGCGCGGCCCAGTTGGCTTGCTAAGCGCTGGCTCTCGTTCATAGTCTGCCTCCAGCAGGAAAGGGACCGGGGGGAACCCTATGGTCAGTAACCTGTATAATTACCGACATGGGTTAGGATAGCCAGCCATGTATAACCTGTCAAGATGATTTTGGGGGTTATTGGAGAGCCGGTGGACGCGGACGCTTTCGACAAGCCCTGGCCGGGAGTGGGGACCGCGGGGACCCCGGCGCTCGCGTTCGTGAACACCTTGGACTGGCGGCTCAGGGAAGCGCCGGTCGAGCTGTTGAAAGGATTCCCGGACCTTCTCCGCTGGGCCTGGACGACCGAAGTCCTCACCCACGGTGAGGCCCGAACGCTCCGCGCCTGGGCGGAGGCTCACCCGCGGGCGGCGGCGCGGGCCTTGACCGAGGCGATCGCGGTCCGGGAAGCGATGGCGCATGTCCTCCAGGCCGTGGCCCGTGGCCAAGAGATGCCGGCCGCTCCCCTCACCCGGCTCGACGCCGCGTGCCGCGTCGCGTTCTCCGGGCGCGCCCTCCGTCCCGCCGGCGCCGGAGCTACCTGGGAGTGGCGGGCGACGGATGCGTCCCGGCCGGCCTTGGCTGCCGCGCTCGACGCGGCCCGTCTCCTGACCTCCGCGGAGCGGAGACGAGTCCGGGAATGCGGAGATGCGGAGTGCGGCTGGCTCTTCCTCGACACGTCGCGGAACCGGAGCCGGCGCTGGTGCAGCATGGAAGGTTGCGGAAACCGCAACAAGGCCCGCCGCTTCTACCGCCGCCAGCGCGAGTGACAGCGGTCAACGAAGCGATCAACGTGCGATGACGATCTTTCGGGCCTCGCGATGTTCGCCTAGCTCGAGGCGGAGGAAGTAAACCCCCGCTGGGAGCGTCCGCCCGCGCCCGTCCCGCCCGTCCCAGCGGGCGACATGCCGCCCCGCGGGCACGATCGCATCCACGAGCGAGGCCAGTCGCCGTCCCTGCACGTCGTAGACCCCGAGCCGCAATCGGCCGCCGCTCGGCACGGTGTAGGCGACCTCCATGCTCGACGAGAAGGGGTTGGGCGCAGCCTCTCCAAACCACGCCATGACCGGCGGCGAGGATGAGGGATCATCCACCCCGACCGCACCCACCGTCCGGACATCGGCTTCGGTGACGGCATTGTCCGCAAGCCAGATCCATTTGGAACGCGGGAAGAACGGCGAATCGGTCAGCACTCGCAACCGCCAGCGGTGGAGGGTCCCGCTAACCAGATTGGGAACATTCGCCGCCAGTCCGACCGTGCTGCCCCCAGCACCCGGGGCTCCCGTGTTCACGAAGCTTCCGGTCACGAGCCCAGTCCCAGTGAACGGCTGATCGGCTCGTTTGATTTCGAACTGCATGCGCACCCGACCCCGGCCCGCGGGTGTGCGGCCAATCGTCTTCAGCCGGAACGCGTTCTGGGCATTCGAGCGGCCCAGGACCTGGATCGGGGCCGAGTCATCGGTGCGCGCTTGCCGTGGGATCCGCGCCACACCGCCGTAAAAACCGCCTCCCGGATAGAAGTAGACCTTGCCCTCGTCCTGCTCGCCGTTCGTGAACAGATCGGCCCCCACCACCAGGTCGGAGTACGCGTCGCCATTGGCGTCGCCGGCGGTCGACACCGCGATTCCGTATTGAATGTTCGGCGATACCGGTCCGCCGTCCCATGGCGAGAACAACCGGATCCCGCTCTCCGACCCATAGTAGGCCACCGCCCCCGTATCGAACTTGGGCCCCCCGAACCGGGCCGCGCCGATCAAGACGTCCGAGAATCCGTCGCCGTTCAAGTCTCCGGCCGTGCTGACTGACCGCCCCAGGTTGCCGAAGGCCCGATTGCCATTCACGAACTGACCCCCGAGGGTGGGGCCGGTAGCGGAACCTGGGTGGAAGGTGACGCGGCCCGCCGCGTTGACGGCCGTGTCGTAAAAGGGCGCGCCGATGAGAATGTCGGAGTAACCGTCCGCGTTGACATCGCCACTGGTCCCCACGGCACCCCCGAAACCCGCACCCTCCTGGTCGCCCTCGCCGGTCCACGAGGGGTAGGTCGCGGGGGCTCCGGGCGCCCCCAAGTAGACGTAAGCCCGTCCCTCGGAAGCTTCTCCGTTGCTGAACGAGGGCGCTCCGACGATCACGTCGGAATAACCATCGCCGTTCACGTCGCCGGCGGACCCCACGGCCGCTCCGAACTGGGCATTCTCCTGGTTCGATTCCGTGATCCAAACCGCGTTCTGTCCCAGTCCGGCGGCCGACCCGCGATAGATGTAG
>Ga0137428_1000521_pt1 | contig 16546 bp, 9 predicted proteins | sample EasRivERMZT718_2_FD_102305 | JGI IMG/M metagenome (GOLD analysis project Ga0137428, IMG submission 102305) | Soil microbial communities from meander-bound floodplain in the East River, Colorado, USA - East River MetaG ERMZT718_2 | ecosystem: Environmental > Terrestrial > Soil > Floodplain ...
CCGGTCCACATTTCGTAATCGAGATGGCCGGGCACAGGTTGCGTGGCCGGATTGCCGTTGGCGCGCATGTGGAAGTAACAGCACATGTCCACGTGACCGATCTTCCCGAGCAACCCCGTTTCGATGATCTGCTTTCTGGCGTCGATGAGATGCGGCGTGCTTTTGCGTTGCGTGCCGATCTGGACGACGCGCTTGTGTTTGCGCGCGGCATCGAGCATCGCTTCACCTTCGAGCACGTCACGGCTGATGGGTTTTTGGCAATACACGTCCGCGCCGGATTCAATGGCGGCAATGCAGTGCAGCGCATGCCAATGGTCCGGCGAGCCGATGAGCACGAGGTCGAGGTCCTTCTCCTTGAGCATCTCGCGGTAATCGTTGTAGGTGCGCGGCGGCTTTTTGGATTTTTGGCGTTGGCTGGCGATCTCGACGGCCTCAGCCAACATCCTCGTGTCGGGATCGCAGATGGAAATGATCTCGACCGGCGCGACTTGAACGAGCCGCCACAAGTCGCTCTTGCCGTACCACCCTGCCCCAATGAGCCCAACCCGCTTCGGTTTGCCATTCACGATGTCGAGCGCATCGGCGCCGAGGACGGGCAATGCCGCGAGCGCGGTGGCAGCGGAGGCGGTTTGGAGGAACTGACGCCGGTTGACATTGAAATGGGTCTGGGACGTGGGAGTAATGGCATCGGATTTCATGCGGCCAGTATGAACCGGACCCCGCGCGGGATGCAATCACCGCCTGCACTGTCTTTTGGACATCTTAATCCGAGCCAAAGGGATTTGAAATTCGGGAAGCCGACTCTGGACGAAGCACCAAGGTCCAAACCCCAAGCTCCAACTCCCAACTCCATGCCCACGAGTAACGGTTGCTCTGGCGCGCCCTGGCGCATCCAGCGCGGCGGGGGTTGGAGTTTGCAGTTTGGTGTTTCTCTGGAGCTTGGGGTTTGGAGCTTGGTGCTTTTCCCGCCTAACCTGCGAGATGCTTTGACGAGGACGGGTGAGGGACTAACGGCGCCGCGGCTTCATACGCGTATCTCAGACTACGTCGCTCGGTCTCTTTGACTCCCCCTCAGGCGAACAATTCCCGGACAATTTTACCAGCGACATTCGTCAGGCGCGTATCGAGACCCTGAAACTTGACCGTGAGGCGGGTATGTTCGATTCCGAGCAAGTGCAGAATCGTGGCATGCAGGTCATGCACGTGAACGATGTTTTCGACTGCGTTGTATCCCAGTTCGTCGGTCGATCCGTAAGTGAGTCCGCGCTTGGTGCCCCCGCCACAGAGGAACATGGAAAAGCCCTTCATGTGATGGTCGCGACCGGGGCCGCCCTTATCCTTTTGCGCCATCGGTGTGCGGCCAAACTCACCGCCCCAGAGGATGAGCGTATCGTCGAGCATGCCTCGCTGTTTGAGGTCCCCAATGAGGGCGGCGGTGGCACGGTCCACGTTAGCGGCATTTTGGCGAATGAATGGAACGAGGTCGTTGTGATGGTCCCAATCACGATGGTAAAGCTGGATAAAGCGCACGCCACGCTCAGCAAGGCGACGCGCCAGGAGACAGTTGGAAGCGAACGTGCCATCGCCGGGCTGGCAGCCGTAGCGATCGAAGATGTGTTTCGGCTCGTTGGCAACGTCCATCAGACCGGGCACGGAAGTCTGCATCCGAAACGCCATCTCATATTGCGCGATGCGCGTCGAAATATCGCCGTCATCCAGGACGCTCTGCTGGGAGCGATTGAGGGCTTGCACGGCCATGACGACGTCGTGTTGTTGGGCGGCGCTGACACCGGGCGGGCGATTCAGATAGAGCACCGGATCGCCCTTAGACCGCAGGTGCACACCCTGGAATTGTCCGGGCAGAAAGCCGCTGTGCCACATGCGTGTTGAAATGGGTTGCGGACTGCGGCCTTCGGTCGAAGTCAGCACGACGAAGCCGGGAAGATCCTCGCTCTCACTGCCGAGGCCATACAACACCCAGGAGCCCATCGAAGGCCGGCCCGAAATGGTCGTGCCCGTATTCATGAGCGTGTGCGCGGGATCGTGGTTGATGGCATCAGTGACCATCGAGCGGATGATGCAGAGGTCGTCGGCGACGGTGCTGATATGCGGAAACAGTTCGGTGATTTCCTGGCCCGACTGCCCGTGCCGGGAAAAGGCAAACTGCGGCGCGAAACAGGCCAGCTCCTGATTTTGCAGTTGGGCAACCTGCTGGCCTTTGGTGAACGATTCCGGCATCGGCTGGCCGTGCAGTTTGCCCAGCTGCGGTTTGTTATCGAACGTCTCCAGGTGCGACGGCCCGCCCGCCATGTAGAGGAAGATGACGCGTTTGGCACGTGGCGGATGATGAAGTGGATTCACCACACCGCCCCAGCGTGCCGGGGCTGAAACGGCGCTTCGCAGGAGACCGGGGTTCAACAAACTCGCCAGCGCCATCAAGCCGAGACTGGAGCGACCGAGAAAGGCGCGGCGATTGATAACGAGCATTGGTGGAATTCCGCTCATTCAATGTCGATGGGATGACTGGTCATCCAGATCGAAACTTGCCGGAACCGGCTCCGTAATCGTTCTCTAAATTGAAGAAAGAAATCCCGGTTCTCCTGTGTATCAGCGACATCCACGAAGATCCGCATCAACTCATCGCGATACACTTGCCCGGCGTGCTGCCACTGGCCTTCTATCCTTTGGGTTTCCGAAGAGACCGCGCCGAATTTTCGACGAAGTTCAATCAGCGCGTCGGCAATGAAGCCATCCGGCACCGGACTGCCATCGTTAAACCGAAGCGGCAGCAGAATCTCGAATCGCCGGCCGGAAATGCTCATAGGTCGCTTGCCCTTGAACCCTGAACGGGATACCCTCGCGGGCTAGATACGGCAATACGGCTTCATGCACCATCAAGTCACCGTTATCCCAGGTCTTGAAGGAGAATCGGCCAGCCAGCCAGCCCAAGGCGCGGCGTTCCTCGTCCTCAGAGTCGAATCGAAGTATGACCATGCCGCAACAGTAAATCTTTGCTGCCGAGATGCAAGTCACCACTCAAAGAGAAAAACGCGATTGACCCCATAATTGACCGCTGGTAGGAAACTGGGGAAAAGCCGCTGTCGCGGAAGCAATTTCAGTGGCACAAAAAAGGGCAATGTTTTTGGGGCAGCTAAAGGAGGCTCTACGAGTAAAGCCGCCCTCCTCAAATTGAAAGCGAGACTGGAGCCACAGCGAAGTTAAGCCAAAACCCCTTCGACCACTTTGCCCGATACATTGGTTAGCCGCGCGTCGAGACCCTGAAATTTGACCGTGAGCCGGGTATGTTCGATGCCCAGCAACCGGAGCATCGTGGCGTGCAAGTCGTGAACGTCGATTGGATTCTCCACGGCGGTATAACCCAGTTCATCCGTCGCGCCGTAAATGAGGCCGCTCTTGATGCCGCCGCCGCACAGCCAGATGCTGAAGCCGGCGTTGTGGTGATCGCGCCCATCACCGCCCTGGCTCATGGGTGTGCGGCCAAATTCGCCCGCCCATACGATGAGCGTGTCCTTGAGCAGGTCACGCTGTTTGAGATCCGTGATCAGCGCCATGCAAGCGCGATCCACTTCCTGGGCCTTCAATGTCACGCCCTCCTTCACCCCGCCGTGATGGTCCCAATCCTTGTGATACAGCTGGATGAAGCGCACGCCGCGCTCCGCCAGCCGGCGGGCCAGCAGGCAGTTCGAGGCAAATGAACCATCGCCAGGTGTGGCTCCGTAAAGATCCAGAATGTGCTGCGGCTCCTTGCTGGTATCGATCAACTCGGGCACGCTCGTCTGCATTTGGAAGGCCATCTCGTATTGCGTGATGCGCGCCCCGATCTCCGGGTCATCCACCAGGGAATCATAGCTGGCGTTAATGGCGCCGATCGCCTTCACCACGTCGTGCTGGCGCCCACGGGTGACGCCGGGGGGCGCACCCAGATAAAGGACCGGATCGCCCTTGCCGCGAAGGTGCACGCCTTGGAAACGGCTGGGCAGGAAACCCGACGCCCATTGCCGCGCGGCAATCGGTTGGTTCTGGCCGCCCTTACCCAGCGAGGTCAGCACCACGAAGCCAGGCAGATCGTGCGCCTCGCTGCCCAGACCGTAGGTCACCCATGCGCCCATGCTGGGTCGGCCGGCGATCTGCGTGCCTGTGTTCATGAACATGTGCGCGGGATCATGGTTGATCGCCTCCGTGGTCATGGAACGGATGATGCAAATATCGTCCACCACCGAACCGATGTGTTCGAACAGCTCGCAAATTTCGGCGCCGGACTTTCCAAACTTCCTGAACTTCAACTGCGGGCCGTAGCAGAGCAGCTTCTGTCCTTGCAACTGCGCGATTTGTTTGCCCTGGGTCACACTTTCGGGCATCGGCTCTTTGTGCATCTCCGCCAGCTTCGGCTTGTAATCGAACGTTTCCAGATGCGACGGCCCGCCCGCCATCGTTAGCCAAATGACCCGCCTGGCTTTGGGCGGAAAATGTGGCGGGTTCACGACGCCGTCCCATCGGTTCGTATTGACTGACGGCTTAACCGTGGCGGCGCGCAAGAGAGCCGGATGAATGAGCGATGCCAGCGCCAGCGCGCCCACCCCTTGAGACATGCGGCCAAGAAAGACCCGTCGCGTTTGCTGCTGAAGCGCGAACTGTCGAAGTTCGGAATGAAGATTCATGATTCAGGAACGGGTAATCGTTTCATGCAGATTCAGGATCACACGCGCGACGTTCGTCCACGCAGCCAACTCGGCGGTATCCGCCTCCTTCGGCGCAGGTGACAGTCCTACTTTCAGCAGCGCCTCGGCCGCTGCCGGGTCCCTCCGGTATTCTTCGATGTGCCGGTCCAGCAGCGCCCGGACCGTGCTCAGCTCGTCGGCGCGCGGAGCACGCGAGAGGGCCTGTCGCCACGCCCATTCGATGCGCGACTTCGCGTCGCCGCCGCCTTCCTTGAGAATGCGGGCTGCGAAAGCGCGCGCGGCTTCGACGTACGTCGGATCGTTGAGGAGGACGAGCGCCTGCTGCGGAATGTTTGAGCGGTTGCGCTCGGCCGTGCATTCCTCACGGCTCGGAGCGTCGAACGCCAGCATGCTCGGATGAAGGAATGTCCGCTGCCACCAGATGTAAAGACCGCGGCGATATTGGCTCTCGCCCTTGTCCGTCTCGTAGGTACGGACGGGGAAATTCAGGTTCTCCCAATAGCCCTCCGGTTGATATGGCTTGGCGCTGGGACCGCCGACTTTCGGGACGAGCAAGCCCGCAATGCTGAGCGCATTGTCCCGCACGAGTTCGGCATCGATGCGCCAACGGCTTTGGCGAGCCAGCTCGCGGTTGTAAGGATCCCTGGTCTGTAGCTTCCTGGACGCAGTTGAGACCTGTTTGTAGGTGTGGCTGTTCACCATGAGGCGGACCATGTGCTTGACGTCCCAGCCGCTGTCCATGAATTCACAGGCCAGCCAATCGAGCAATTCGGGATTTACCGGCGGCTCGCTCTGCATTCCGAAATCGTCCAGGATTTTCGACAGGCCCGCTCCGAAGAATTCCTTCCAGAGCCGGTTCACAAACACCCGCGCCGTGAGCGGATTCTCACGCGAGACGATCCATTCGGCGAGATCGAGGCGATTCAATCGCCGGCTTTCTGCTGCGTCCCGCTTCCTGACGTCGGCGGCGACAAGATAAGCCGGCAACGCAGGCTGCATGACCTCCCCGCTCTCAATCATCCAATTGCCGCGCGGCAAAATGCGCACAGTGCGTCGTTCCTCAGCCGCGGTGGAAACCAGGCATCGGGCAATAGTGGCTTCAAAGTCCACCCTGGCTTTCTTCGCCTCGGCAAGGCGGCGTCTCGAATCGATCAATTCCGGGGCGGCATCTCGCGAATACACGGCCAGTTTCTGCTTCTGTTCTTCAGTGCGCTTTTCCCCGGGCACCTGGAGAAGCTCCACGATCTCCGACCGTGGCAGAGCGGTCTTCGGCGCGCGAACGGCACCGGGATTTGTCGTCGCCGCCAGGCGGAAAGCTCCGAGCACTTGCTTGCCACCGCTGCTTTGCTGGATGACAAACGTGACACTGACCTTGCCATCCGTGGCGAACGGCTCTTTCGTTGCGAAATAGATGGCCTGCTCGACGCCCGTGACACCTTTGATTGCCCAACCATTGGCCGCTTCCTGTTTTCCGTCCAAAGTTGCCGCGGCGGGAAATCCGGTGGCCTCAAATGTCGCGGTTGCTTCCGATAAGGCGACCTTGTCCGCGCTGGCGTCCTCGACGCTGAACTCGGTTAGAACAAAATTCCCGTCGCCCGCGCGGCCGGGGCCATGTCCGGGAAGTTTCTCTCCGCTGAGTGCCTCAAGGCGAAAGCCAACGACGTCCTTCAAGCTTGCCTTGACCGTGATGCGATAAGTGTCCTTGCCCTCTTTCGGGTCCTTTTCCGTGCTGATGATCTGGTTTTTGTCGGCCGTGAGTTTCACGCCCGATTCCGAAACCATTTTCTGCGGCGCGAGCAATGTCCAGTTCGTCTCGTCGGCGATGGCTTCCAGCGCGGCCTGTTCCCATTTGGCGAACAACTCCGGGCGTGGCGCATCGTAATCCTGTTGCCGTCGCGGTATCTCGCCATCCAGTCGTGCGAGTTCAACGGCCTGGGTCGGAGTGGGCACGAGCATCCCCTCCTCACGCCGGGCGACGATCCCTTCCTTGATGTCGGCAAAGAATGCGCCCATCGAATAGAAATCGCGCATGGTAACCGGATCGAACTTGTGGTCGTGACACTGGCTGCACCCGATGGTCTGTCCAAGCCACACTGTGCCGACGGCGCGGACGCGGTCCGTGAGCATGCGCGCTTCGTAATCCTTGGGCTGGGCTCCGCCTTCTTCGGTGCTGAGCAACAGGCGATTGAACGCTGAGCCCACCTTCTGCTCCAGGCCGCTGTTGGGAAGCAGGTCGCCCGCGAGCTGTTCGCGCGTGAACTGATCGAAGCGTTTGTTTTCGTTGAAGGAGTTGATCACATAGTCGCGATACGGCCAAACGTTGCGCGGGTTGTCCGAATGGTAACCAACCGTGTCCGCGAAGCGCACGACATCGAGCCAGCCGATGCTCATGCGCTCGCCGTAATGCGGGGATGCCAGAAGCTTTTCCACCAGTTTCCCGTAAGCGTCGGATGATTTGTCTTTTTCGAAGATGGCTGCTTCATCCGGTTGCGGCGGCAGACCGATGAGGTCGAAGTGAAGCCGGCGGGCGAGCGTGCGTCGATCCGCTTCGGGCGAAGGCTTGAGGCCAATTTGCTTGAGGCGCTTTTGCACGAGGAAGTCGATGGCGTTTTGACCTTGGGGCACGGAGGCCTTGACCGGCGGCACATAGGCCCAGTGGTTCTGATACTCGGCCCCTTGAGCGATCCACCGGCGAAACAATTGCTTCTGCGCCGGTGTGAGAGTTTTGTGCGACTCGGGCGGTGGCATGAGATCGTCCTCGTCCGTTGTGAAAATGCGCTGGATCAGTTCGCTTTCATCCGGCTTTCCAGGGACAATGGCCTCCTTCTTGATCGCTTCGTCGCGCACATCGAGGCGAAGCTTGCCCTTGCGTTTGTTCTGGTCCGGTCCGTGACAAAAGAAACAGTTGTCGGAGAGAACCGGCCGAATATCGCGATTGTAGGAGATTTTCTCCGGCGCCGTCCCAGCGAACCCGGCGGAAATGAATGAAGGCAACAGGAGAGCCGCAGCCGCATTTCGATATCTCTGAATACAAGCCATACTTAAGAACATGGTTGCTTCCGATGCCACGCTCACACGCCTGAGCGCGGCCGGAATGCTCTCACGCATCGTAAGGCAATCCACGCCGCCGATCAAAGGCAGAATTCAGCGCTGTGCGAGTGACAAAGGTTCTATAGCGATTGCCAAAAATAATTTCCAACCAAACCAAGAGCCAAGGCTGCTGCGCCTCACAGAGGCGCGCTCCGGGAGCGCGGGTCTGCGACCCGCAGCATGTCCAATAGGTTGCCAATCGGAAATGAATTCTGGCAACCGTTCTAACTGGCGTCACTTGTGCAAATGCAATCTTCAGCCGCCGCTTTGCGAGCAGCTTGGATCCTCATCTGAATCCCCGGCGGGCAGCCCTCACGGCCACCACCTCAACCGGTAAAACGCCGCTGCAGCTGGCCCGCTCAGATCGTGGAAATCATCCGCGTGCTCGAACACCCCGCTCGCCGGCGCGACGTTCGTCCAGATCGTCACCCAAACCGGCAGATTCGTCGAACGCTCCAGATAGTAGGTCCACCCGGGACGGCCCGCAAAATGCAGCATGACCGAATCGCTCTTGACCATGGGGTAAGTCGTGAATCGCCCTGTCGGACTCGACGTGATGTGCACTGCGCCCGTCGCGCTGCCGCCGTGGCCGTCGCTGATGGTGTAATCGAACCGGTCAATGACGCTCACATAGTTGGAGTAGAAGACGAAGGTGCTGTTCGTGACCAGCGTTATTCCGTTGGTCGTCGTCAGATTGATGCTCGTCAGCGTAATCGCGTCGCCGTCCGGATCGGTGTCATTGGCCGTGAGCGTCGCAATCGGAATTTGCAGGACCATCGGCGCAACGTTCGTGAAGGTAGTCGGATTGGCGACCGGAGCGCGGTTCACTTTGATCGTGCCGTTGGCGGTGAGCATGCCGGTGTACCACTTCAATCCGTTGCTCAGCGGCGGCAGGATGGTCGCTGCGAACGCGCCCGAGTAAGAGCCGGCCGTGAAATTCGTAAACACGTCGTTGCCCATCAGCGTGGCGCCCGCATTGGAAACCACCAGTGTGCCGCCATAATTCAACGTGCCGCTCGCCAGGACAAGTCTGTCGGCCAAGGGAGAGCCGCCATTGCGATCGATCCTCATGAAGTTGGTGCCGTTGAACGCCGGGATGCTGTTCAACGTGAGCCTGCCGATGGAAGACGAAGTGCCCGGCGCGACTGTTCCGCTGCTGTTGACGGTGACGGTGCCTGCAATCGTGCCCGTTCCGCCGAGCCAGCCGCCATTGACCGTAACACCGCCGCTGCCGGCGCCCGAGCCGTTGGTGTTGCTCACGAGCAGTCTTCCAGCAGAGATAATCGTTCCGCCGCCGTAGGTGTTGGCCGTATTGAGGCGCAGTGTTCCGGCGCCGGTCTTGGAGAGGCCGCCATTGGCGATCGGAACATCGACAGACAGATCCACTTCAGCCGAGCTGTTGCTAACATTGAAAGCGCGGGTTGCGCCACCGAGATCGATGAAGCCCGAGTTGCCCGATCCGGGGCCTTTGGCAACGGTGGCGGTTGTGTTGGACCGCGAGTTGATATTCACATCGCCGGTCACAACGATTCTTGCTGGTGCGTTGCTGTGGGGCATGAGATTAACCGTGTTGAACGCCAGCGTGCCGCCGTCGAGCCTGAATATCTGCGCGGCGTCCACTTGAAGTGTGTGGACGCTCAGACTGCCGCTGCCGCTCAACGTAACCGGACCCGAGAACTGCGCCCCGATCGGTGTGGAATCGGATGACGGGACGTAATTGATGGTGAGCCCGCCGCCGGCGATGTGCAACGTCTCGCGCAGGTAAAGCTTGCGGATGTTGTGCGCCCCGGTTGCGAGCGTGACGGTGATGTTTGTGTTCGGTCGCTCCAGGATGACGGTGTCATTCTGGCCGGAAGTCACGCCCGAACCGGCTGCGCCCGGAAGCCGCGGCGTGGGCAACGGACCTGTGGCCACCGGTGCAACCTGGTTCGTCCCAGTGACCGGCGCAATCGGTGTCTGCCCGCTGTTCCAATTCGTGAGCGTGCTCCAGTCCCCGCTGCTGTCATTCATCCAAACCGCGGGCACGAGCTGGTCTTTGACGAACTCGATGCCGCCGCGCGCGACATCGAAATCGAGATTGCTGCCGCCGTTGTTGAAGCTCGGCAAACGGCCTGTGCTCGCATATTGCCAGAAAGCCCATGGATGCGTGACACCGTAATCGTCCCAAGGACCGTAAATCGGCGTATAACTGTCCTTCGGCTCGCCGTTTTGCACGTCAATTGCGGGAACATTCGTCTGATTCGGCCAACGAGCGCTCCACAACGTGGGATAGCACGGCAACACGACCGTGGGCGGGCTGGCGGCTGGTTGCGCCAGTTGGTTTCGCAGCGCCGGCGTCGCCCCACCGAGGACAAAGGCGGCGTAATTGCCATTGATGTAAATGGCCGGACGGATGCCCGTTCGTTCGTAGATGCGATTGGAAAAGTCGATGCAGAATTGCGCCATCTCGCTGTCCGTCCGAATGCCATCGCCCGCTTCGAAATCGTGCACCGGCGCCAGATAACCGGGGCGCATCCACGGACCGGCCATTTGCATGAAGTGATCTGCTTCGTCCGCGCCGCTATTTCTGATGCCGCCCGAATTGAGTGTGCTCTCGATCACATCCGGACGGGAAAAATGATAGGGACCGGCGAACATTCCGGCGGTGGTGGAGCGATTGATATTCTGAATGAAGTAGGGGTCGTCGTAGCGCTGGGAAAGGGTGTTCTGCCCGTTGGTGTTGTTCGGGTTGTTTTGATTGTAATAACCAGTGGTGCCGCCGCGGCTGGAACGGATGAAGACGAAGCGGCGATCCTCGACGTTGCGAATGTTGTTCCAAGTCGTCTGCGAGATATTCTGCTGCCAGGCGGAGACGTCGAGTCCGAGGACACGCTGCTGTGCCAAGGCCGGGACGGTTGCACTCAACCATGCAACGCACAATGCGACCGCTACGATTTTCGGGTAATTTCGTGTCATTGACGGGCATGCCCCATCGGCGCACTTCTTCTGCGTGATAGCGGTTTGTTGCAAGTAAGGGACTGTAGCCGCTAAGAGGCCGGGAGACAAGAAGAACGGCTCTGGAACCAGTCCAACCGAGGACTGCCATTGAACCAAGCTTGCTTAAAGACGACAGACCTCACGCGCTCAACGTCGGCCGCAAATCTCTCCCAGAATTTTCCAGACTGCGGCGTCTCGCCACGCGTCCCCTTTTAATTGCGCATCCCAGAATGAAACGCCGACCTCGCCATCCGCTTGCAGCCAGTCAAGATGTTCCCTCACGCCGTTGCCACGCCACTCGTTGCGGCCCGATGGCAGGCCGATCATTAACTTCGACGCGTGTTCGCCCGCGGCGGCTTTTTGGAAGGCATAGCTGCGCCACTCCGGCGCGTTCGCGCCAATTTCCTCGTAGCCCATCGTTGTCAGGGCATCGACGTGTGGCAGCAAATCTTTCCACCAGGTCTGATTGGGCGCGTTCCATTTGTAGGAAAACGTGTCCACGGTCAGATGCCTGCCCTCGGCATGCAACCGCGCAGAAAGCTGCCGGATGAAAGCGACGAAAGTTTCCTTGTCCGCATCCAGCGCTCCATTGCCTTCCAGATCGACATCCACACCGTCCAGTTCAAGGCGGGCGACTTCGGCAAGCAAGGCGTCGATGAATTTGTCCGGATTCCCAGCGAAGGCGGCGCGGGCCAGAATCCAATCCCACGACTGCACGTGATTGTAAACGCAGAGCAGAACGCGCACGCCATTGGTCCGGCCCCACTCGCGGAATTCGGCGACCGCCCTGTCGTTTGTCTCGTTGGTGCGGCCGACGCGCGCGATTCCACCCTCTTTCGTCGGCACCCAGAACTGCAAGCCGAGATGGGTCAGTGCATCCTTTATTCCGACGCCGTCGAACGATTCCAACAACCGCGCCCTGCTCTTGCTCGCAGCGTAAGGCGGCACCCATGTCATCACGGGACGTTTGAATTGCGGAAAGAGATTTGTAAGCTCGGCGCCGTCCATCCGACCGGCGGCGAACATTATGATGAGAACGAGGAGCAACCGCTCAAAAGTCTTGCTCCGATTGCTTTCCAGCAGGTTCACGAACCGTTTCGAGTTGGCTTTCATCAGTGGCTTGCCGGCGGGCGGGCGTTAAGTTGCACGTAGTCCACACGGGCGGCCTCCCCCTGCACGTCCACGCGAATTTCATCGCCCCTCTTCAGTGTCACGGCGGCGACGGTGAATCGGCTCTGCACTTTGAGTTCGGAGGCCTCGAACATAAATGGCGCGCTTGTTCAGTCCCGCTTTCCGGGCCGGGTCGCGGTCGCGTTGGCGGCGGTCTGAGTGAACACGAACAGGCCCTTCTTGTTGCCAATGACAATGTCAATCCGGCCATCCTTGTTCAGGTCCATTGTAATGATGCGCCGGCCGATACCCGAATCGCTATCGATCAGGTGCGGCACAAACTCGGCCTTGCCCTCCTTGCGTGTGAGCTTGAACCAGTAGAGCACAGCCGGCTGGTCGAGGCCGGGATCTCCGTAGTCGTGCGCCAGCCAGGTCTTGCCAGTCACCAGATCCAGCAGGCCGTCCGCATCCATATCCACCAGGGCGAGGGCGTGCAGTTGTGAGAATTGAACCCCGAAACGGTTCGCGACGCCTTTTTCTTCTTTGGCAAGGATCGCGTGCTCCTTGAAGGTGATTTTCCCCTGCCCTTCACGCATCTGCTCGAACCAACTCAGTCCCCACGCGTGGGCATGGAGACTGGTGATGATGTCATTCAAACCGTCGCCGTTCACATCATAGGCATACATCTCCGCGCCGCCCATTTTCGCAAACTCGAATGGCTCAAATTCCCAGAGAAGGCCTTTCTCCACGGGCTGCCGCCACCAGCCGTCTTTGCGAAGTATGTCCTGACGACCGTCTCCGTCCACGTCGCCGATACCCAGGCTGTGGGCCTGGCCGTAGCTGGTGAAGTCGCCCACGGGCGAGACCGGCGTGAAGTTCCAGGACTTGGTGGCATCGGTCGGGTTGGGCCGCGCGTAACCGATCTGCTTCTGGTGGGCACAGACAAACTGTGGCCGGCCTTCACCGAGCAAGTCGTCGAGGGCGACAGTTTCCAAAAGGACTCCGGACAGCAGTTCGTGCTTTTTCCAGTGAATGACTTCATGCTTTTTGGCATCCGCAAAACGACCGGGATGTTCGAACCATACCGCCGTTCGTCCCGTCAGCCCGACCACCAGGATGTCCGTCCAACCGTCGCTGTTGAAGTCGTGAGTCCAACTGAAAAAGTGTTCGAGCGTGTAAACCGATCCGTCGTAGGGGCCGCGTTTGTTGGCCGGGATCGGCGTCGTGTATTCATGGCGTTGAGTGAACGCCGGCCCGGGGTAATAATGCCCGCCGCACACGATATCCAGATGACCGTCGCGGTTCAGGTCCGCCACCGACGCCCCTTCCGCCCAATACTGCGGCGTGAGACGCTTCTTTTCGAAGCGCACCGAAGAGAGTCCTGGGGATTCGGAAGGCGCGGATTGGGACGCGCCTTGCACGCACAGCGGGGCGAGGCCGGCAAGGAGGAATAGGACAATCGATTTCATGATGGAGGCTTTTGTCGATCGATGTTCATCGCACCGCAGCCTTTGCGCAAGGCTCGTTTGCTGTCCCCCTCGGATCGCCAACGTCTGACAGTAAGCGGGAGGGCGAAGCATACCTTGACAATTGCCCGGTGTCTCAACGCCGGGGATTGGAATCCGGTTTGTATGAGTCCCGCAGGGACGGCTGAAACTCAGGCATGATTGGAAGCCAGGCGCAGCCGTCCCTTCGAGACTCTGCGTTCTCCTAACGCCCGGTCCCGGCGTTGAAACGCCGGGCTATTGCCGGGTGTCCCTTCGGGACAGGGGCCGCGAGGCGCGTGCCGGATACATAGAGAGATGTTCGAGGTGGGTATCCCGGAGGGCCAGATGTTTTATCTCGGAGGGAAGTTGGTAGAGCCTTCCAGGCTTTTGGCAAACGGTGGTTCATCATTCACCAGGCGAGGTTGGTTTGTTCCAAGGCCAGTTTCCATGGGGCAATGAAAAGGCAGCATAAAGGTCGCGGAGCCCCGAGAGAAAGACACCCGCAGCCATGACTAATAGAGCGGCAACTAACGGCGCCGGCACGGCGGCGCGTTCGGCCACCAACGCTGTCTGCAACGACCACCATCGCCACATCACGGGGATAAGGCAGGCCACCATCGCCCCATAGACGATTCCCATGACAGCATGCGTCACTCGCTCGCCGGCATATACATCGCCGAAAGGCTTGCGCACGGCGATTTCGACGACGAAATCCCACAAGGTAAGAATAATCTCGATCCCGATGACTGCCACCAGGACCAGCACCCAGCGCCCGTGCCACTCAAGCCACGGCAACGTTCCAAACAGCACCGCGTAGAAAAAGTCGCGGGCTGCGTGCAGTTTCAGTTCCGGCGCTGCGGACGGCCCACGCGCGGGCAGGCGCGCACGCCACTCATGATAATAAAGCGTGTCAAACGCGCCGATCACGCCCAACACAGCCAGCAGCCAGAGGGCAATGCTCATTTTGACCGTCCTCCTACGTCCAGATGCCCGTCGTAGGCGAGGAGCAGGCCCGCCAGTGGAAGCGTGACGGTGACTGCCACTTTCACGCGCGAGGAACCATCGCAGGATTCCCTTGCCGAAACGAGGGGAGCGCAAGCCCGTGGCAGGGGCAGACGAAATTTGCCGAGGCACAATCGTGCGCCCCGCTGCACGTAGCATAACGTCGCGTCCTCCACGCGCAGTTCGAAGCACAACTCCCATGCGCCAAATCGTTCGACGAGATGATTCCCTTCCGCCCATTGCATGGTGGTGAGTTCGTCGCGCTCGAAGTGCCGTTCCCAACGCTGCCCCGCTTCTTCCGCGACAATCCTCAAGCGGGTCTCCGCCGCGCTGGCCGCCCGAGGCAGGCCTGACCAACGGACCAAAAGCCGCGCCAGCCAGCCAGTCCCGTGCGCGACGCGAAAGCACCCGTGCTTTTCTGTGCCCACGCCGTGCGCGCACCGCACCGGCTCTGCCAGAGCCCACCACGCGTCACCGAGCAATCGCGGATAGAGATCGCCACTCATCGCAAACTGAACTTGGAGATTGATCCCAAGCAAAGCCAGACTGCCAAGTGTATCCACGCCACGCTCGGCGCGGCCGGTTGAGAATGCGAGCGTGCCTCGGCTCACAGAGCGACGCTCTGGGCTGCGCCTCTGCGAGCCGCAGCCGTTTTGCACCGCCTCGCGCCCGCTCATGATCACGTTCACTCATCGCTTGGGCGGCGTGCCCATGTGGACGAATTCGTCGCGGCTGAGAATGCCATCCTTGTTCGTGTCGAAACGCTCGAAGCGTTTGGGTGCCTCGGCGGGGTCGGGTTGCCCGGTGAGAAATTCTTCGCGGTTGAGTTGATCGTCGCGGTTCTGGTCTCTCTTCTCGAAAAGCGCGGTGCGGTCCTCGATTTGTTTCGCGGTCAGCGGTTTGACACTGGCGATTTGCGGCTTGGCTTCGGGAAGTTTGGCCAGCATGGCGCGGAGCCGGCCAACGACTTCGGGTTGCTCAACCGCCAGGTTTTTCGTTTCGAGGGGGTCTTGCTCGTAATCGTAGAGTTCAAGGTCGGCGGTGCTGGCGGCGCCGCCAGGGATTTTCCATTCGACGAGACGATAACGGGCGGTGCGGACCGCGCGGCCAATGCGTTCGCCGCGCGGATAGACGTGGTAGAGATAATTCTTCGCGCCACGATGCGGGTCGCGCAGGGCGGGCACGAAACTTTTTCCCTCCATGCCTTGCGGCACTTGTGGCGCAGGCAGGCCGGCGAGTTCAGCGAGGGTCGGATAAATGTCCACGGTCTCGACGAGCGCGTTGCTGGCGCGTGTGGCGGGTGTCGTGACGCCGGGCGCGGCGACGATGAGCGGGATGCGCGTGGCTTGTTCGTAATTGTCGTGCTTGCACCACCAACCATGATCGCCGAGGTGCCAGCCGTGGTCGCCCCAAAGCAGAACGATGGTGTTGGCGGCAAGGCCGAGGCTGTCGAGCTCATCGAGCACCTTGCCAAGTTGCGCGTCCATGAAGCTCACCGCGGCATGATACCCGTGGATCAACGTGCGGGCTTGATCGTCGGTAAGCGGGCCGGAATCCGGGATGTCGCTGTATTGACGCAATTCGCCCCAGCCGCTTGGCGCGTATTTCGGCGCGCCTTCGGGTGCAGTGCGCAGCGCGGGCACGGTGAAGGAGGCGCGGTCGTAAAGGTCCCAATACTTTTTCGGCGCGCAGAAGGGCAGATGCGGTTTGAGGAAGCCGACGGCGAGGAAGAACGGCTCGTTCGGCTTGTCCTTTGCCGCGCGCAATCGCCGCACCGCTTCGTCCGCGATCTTCCCATCGGGATACGCGTTGTCCGGCACCTCGGCGGATTCCCAGGCTGCGCCGCGCGGGAGTTTGGCCACATCAGTGTCGTTGGCGAAGAGTGCTTCTTCGCGCGTCCGTTTCGTCTTGTTTTCCGGCAGCACGTAGGCAATCGAATTTGCCTTGAACAACGGCACGCTCCAGGACGCCGCGTCGTCGTGATTGCCATGGCCGACATGGAAAATTTTCCCGAGCGCCTCGGCGCGATACCCGTGCTGCATGAAATACTGCGGAAGCGTGACGGCGTTCGATGATGCGCGACGGAAGTTCGTTCCCAAATCGTACATGCCCAGCGTCGTCGGACGCACGCCGGTCGGAAGCGAATTGCGCGACGCTGCACACACGGCGTGGTGGCTAGAC
>Ga0137428_1000522_pt1 | contig 16540 bp, 11 predicted proteins | sample EasRivERMZT718_2_FD_102305 | JGI IMG/M metagenome (GOLD analysis project Ga0137428, IMG submission 102305) | Soil microbial communities from meander-bound floodplain in the East River, Colorado, USA - East River MetaG ERMZT718_2 | ecosystem: Environmental > Terrestrial > Soil > Floodplain ...
GCGAGATCCGGCGGTGGCGCTGCTCGCCGTGATGCAGCGCGAAGGCCGCCTGGTCGATTTCCTGCGCGAAGACATCTCCGGCTACTCGGATGCGCAGGTGGGTGCGGCGGTTCGCGCCATCCATGAGAACTGCCGGCGCGCGCTCGACGAGCATCTGGCTCTCGAGCCGGTGCGGAACGAAGAGGAAGGCGCGCGGATCCTGGTCGAGAACGGCTTCGATGCGTCGGCGCTGCGACTGGTCGGCAACGTGAGCGGCAAGCCCCCCTTCCGCGGCGTGCTGCGGCATCGCGGCTGGCGGTCGCGCCGAGTGGAGCTGCCGGCGGATCCGGCCGGCCAGGATCCGACGATCGTCGCCCCGGCCGAAATCGAGATCGGCTGATCCAGCCGGTGAGCCCATCCGTGCCCCAGACCGTGTCCCAGACCGTGTCCCAGACCGTGTCCCAGAGCCCATCCGTGACGCCACCTCGCATGATCGTCGGGATCGATCTCGGCACCACCAACTCGGTCCTCGCCTACCTCGATACCGGCGAAGCGGCGGCGAACGGCGCTGCGCCGAGCGGTGCCCCGAGCGGTGCGCCGAGCGCTCCGCCAAGCGCTGCGTCGAGCGCTGCGCGGCCGACCATCCACCATTTCCAGGTGCCGCAGGTGGTCGAGCCCGGGCACACGGCGCCGCGCCCGCTCTTGCCCTCCTACCTCTATCTCGCCGGCGAGCACGACCTGCCCGAAGGCAGCCTCGATCTCCCATGGGCGAGCGGGCGCACGTTCGCGGTCGGCGAATTCGCCCGCGAGCGCGGCGGGGAGGTGCCGGGGCGGGTCGTGGCCTCGGCCAAGTCATGGCTCCGCCATCGCGAAGTGGATCGCACGGCAGCGATCCTGCCCTGGGAAGCGCCGGAGGACGTGCCCCGCCTCTCCCCGCTCACCGCCCAGGCGCGCATCCTCGAGCATCTGCGCGACGCCTGGAACGACACGATCGCGAGCCGCGATCCGAGCCTCCGGCTCGAAGCGCAGGAGGTGCTGCTCGGCGTTCCGGCGTCGTTCGATCCGGCGGCGCGCGAGCTGACCGCACGCGCCGCGGCGGCCGCGGGATTCGTTCACCTGACCCTCCTCGAAGAGCCGCAGGCGGCGTTCTATGCCTGGCTCCAGAGCTGCGGCGAAGGGTGGCGGGAAGAGCTCGCAGCCGGCGATCGGGTGCTCGTGTGCGACGTGGGGGGCGGCACCACCGACTTCACGCTCATCGGAGCCCGCGACGAGCGCGGAGAGCTCGTGCTCGATCGGATCGCGGTCGGGGACCACATCCTCCTCGGCGGCGACAACATGGACCTCGCACTGGCCCATGCGCTGGCGGCCAAGCTCGCGGTCCAGGGCCACCAGCTCGATGCCTGGCAGATGCGGAGCCTCTGGCATCTCGCGCGCGCCGCCAAGGAGCGGCTCCTCGCCGACACCCAGCTCGATGCCGCGCCGATCGTCATTCTCGGGCGGGGGGCGAAGCTGGTCGGAGGCTCGATTCGCACCGAGCTCCGGCGGTCGGAGGTGGAGGAGTGGCTCACCGGCGGCTTCTTCCCGCTCTGCGGGCCCGCGGATCGTCCGGTGGAGGCGCCGCCCACGGGGCTCCGGGAGCTCGGGTTGCCCTACGAGGCGGACCCCGGAGTGACTCGCCACCTGGCGCAGTTTATTGCGCGTAGCCGCGAAAACGATGACGGCGCGCCGGCCTGGCCGACCGCCCTGCTCCTGAACGGCGGCGTCATGAAGTCGCCGGTCTTCGCCGCTCGGGTGGCGGGGCTCTTGCGGGAATGGTCGGGCGCTCGCGTGCGGGTGCTCGCGGGCGCCGATCTGGACCTGGCGGTGGCCACCGGGGCGGTCTACTACGGCTTCGCTCGCCGCGGCCATGGGGTCCGGATCCGAGGCGGCACCTCCCGTGCCTACTACGTTGGGATCGAGTCCGCGCTGCCGGCCGTGCCCGGGGTGCCGGCGCCGCTCAAGGCGATCTGTGTCGCGCCGCTCGGCATGGAGGAAGGAACGGATGCGAAACTTCCCGGGCGCGAGTTCGCGCTCGTCACCGGCGAGCGGGCCGTCTTCCGCTTCTTCGCCTCGGCGCGCCGGAGCGAAGATCGGATCGGAGCCATGGTCGAGAGCTGGGAGATGGCGGATCTCGAGGAGCTCGAGCCGGTGGTGGCCACCCTCGCGCCGCCCGCCGGCGAATCGGCCGGCGGAGAATCGGGAGCCGGGGAGTCGGCGGGGGTCGCGACCCGCGCGGGAGCCCCGACCCACGCCGGAGCCGCGGTGCCGGTCAAGCTCGAGAGCCGGGTGACCGAGCTCGGCATCCTCGAGCTCTGGTGCGTGAGCCGGGACGGCAGCCGGCGCTGGAAGCTCGAGTACGAAGTGCGCGCGCGCCCGCAGGCGGCGGAGGCGGCCCGGTGAGTTCGCGCTACCTGGTCGGCATCGATCTCGGGACCACCAACTCGGCCGTCGCCTACATCGATTCTGGGCGCGGGAGCGCCGACGGGCCGCCGCACGTCGAGCCGTTCGACGTGCCCCAGCTGGTCGGCGAAGGCGACGCGCAGCCGCGCCCGACCTTGCCCTCGTTTTTGTACCTTCCCGGCCCGCATGAATTGCCGACCGGAGCGACGCGCTTGCCGTGGGACGCCGAGCGTCCGATTGCAGTCGGCGAGTTCGCGCGCCGGCAGGGGGCGCGGGTCCCGAGCCGGCTCGTGGCGTCCGCCAAGTCTTGGCTCTGTCACGGCGGTGTCGATCGCACGGCCCGCATCCTGCCCTGGGGGGATGCGAGTGACGAGGTGGCGAGGGTGTCGCCGGTGGAGGCCTCGGCGCATTACCTCGCGCACATGCGCGAGGCCTGGAACGATCGCATCGCGCGCGGGGACGAAGCGGCGCTTCTCGAGCGCCAGGAGGTCGCGCTGACCGTGCCGGCCTCGTTCGACGAAGTGGCGCGCGAGCTCACGCTCGCAGCGGCGCGCGCCGCCGGCTTGGCCCAGGTGACGATGATCGAGGAGCCGCAAGCGGCGTTCTATGCCTGGATCGCGGCCCACGAGGCCACGTCGCGTGAGACGCTCGCTCCCGGCCAGGTGATCCTCGTCTGCGACGTGGGCGGCGGCACGACGGACTTCACCTTGATCGTGGTCGAGGAGGGGCGCGCGGGGCTCCGCTTCGAGCGCGTCGCGGTCGGCGACCATCTGCTCCTGGGCGGCGACAACATGGATCTCGCCCTCGCTCGGCGAGTGGAGGAGCGGCTCCTCGGTGGGGTCGGGAAGCTCGAGCCGGCGACCTGGGCCGGGCTCGTGCACGCGGCCCGGCTGGCCAAGGAAGCGCTTCTCGACGACGATCCGAAGTCCGGCGCTCCCGAGCGCCTGCCGATCACGCTCCTCGGCCAGTCCTCGAGCGTGATCGCGGGCACTCGCAAGGACGAGCTCGCGCGCGCCGAGGTGGAGGAGATCCTGCTCGCGGGGTTCTTCCCGCTCGCGGCGGCGGACTCGGAGCTCGAGCGGCGCCGCGGCGGCATCGCCGAGTTCGGATTGCCGTACGTCGCCGATCCGGCGGTGACTCGCCATCTGGCGGCCTTCCTCCGCCGGCATGCGGGTGCGCCCGGGCTCGCGGCCGCGACGCGCAGCGCCGGCGGCGCTCCGCTTGTGCGACCCGACGCCATTCTGTTCAACGGCGCGACTTGATCCCCCGTCCGCCCCCGCGAGCGGATGCGGGATCAAGTGGCGGCTTGGTTCCAGCCCGCCGATTCCGCCTACCAGCCGATCCTCCTCACGAGCCCGAGTCTGCAACATGCGGTGGCGCGCGGCGCCGCTTACTACGGGCACGTGCGCCAGGGCCGCGGGGTGCGGATCCACGGCGGGAGCGCGCGCGGCTACTACGTGGCAGTCGACTCGGGGACTACGGCCGCTGCGCCCGCGCCCGCCACGACGCTCGATGCGGTGTGCCTCGTGCGCCGCGGCACCGAAGAGGGAACGACGGTCGAGCTGGATCGACCGTTCGAAGCGCATGTGAACCGCCCGGTGGCGTTCAGCCTCTACTCCTCGAGCGTGCGCTCGGACATGAACGGCGACCGAGTCACCGCCGAGCGCGCGGAGCTCGTGCCCTTGCCTCCGATCCGCACCCTCCTCCGCTTCGGCAAGAAGACCGGCGAGCGCCGGCTGCCGGTCCGGATCGGGGCCCGGCTCACCGAAGTCGGGACCCTCGACCTCTACTGCTTCTCGCGCGAGACCGAGCATCGCTGGCGGCTCGAGTTCCAGCTCCGCGGAGCGGGTGGCGCGACTGCCGAGCCCTCGCCGCCGGAGGGGGAGGCCGCGAGCGGAGCGAGCGGGCGAGCGAGCCCCACGCCGATCGATCGCGGGGTCACGATCGAGGAAGCGCTGGTGGAGGATCTGGAGCGGGTGGTGCGCGGGGCCCTCGAGCCCGGTGGCCCGGCGGACCTGACGCCGGCCACGATCATGCGCGCGCTCCGCTCGGCGCTCGATCTGGAGAAGGAAGCGTGGCCGCTCCCAGTATTGCGCAAGCTCGCCGAGCTCTTGATCGCGGTGCGCGAGACCCGCCGCCGGAGCGCGGCCCACGAGGCGCGCTGGCTCAATCTCGCAGGGTTCGCGCTCCGCCCCGGGTTCGGCTATCCGATGGACGACTGGCGAGTGCGGGAGCTCTGGAAGCTCTGGCACGCGGGCATCCTCCATCCTGGCGACGAGCCGTGCCGCATCGAATGGTGGATCCTCTGGCGGCGGGTGGCGGGCGGCCTCAGCGCGGGACAGCAGGAGCAGCTCCACGCCCAGCTCGCCCCGGCGCTCGTGGCCGGCCCGGCCAAGCGCTCGAAGGAAGGGAAGCGGCTCGGGAAGCAGGAGCAAGCCGAGATGTGGCGGACGGCGGCGAGTCTCGAGGCGATCGATCGCACGCAGAAGCAGCCGTACGGCGAGGAGCTCTGCACGCGGCTCGGCAAGCATGCGACGGCGGCCGACCTGTGGGCGCTGGGTCGGGTCGGCGCCCGCCAGCCGTTCCATGGACCGGCCAACCAGGTCATGGCCCGGCGAGTGGTCGAAGGCTGGGTGCGCCGCTTGCTCGCGGTCGAGTGGGAGCATACCGCGGCCGCCGCACAGGCGCTCGCGAACCTCGCCCGCCGCACCGGCGATCGGGAACGGGATCTGGATCAGGCGCTGCGCGATGAAGTGGTGGAGCGGATTGCCGCCGCGGGCACGGGGCACGTCTTCGAGCGAGCGCGCGAGCTCGTGATCGAGGGTGGGGAGCTGGGTGGGGAAGAGGCGAGCGCGGCCTTCGGCGAGGCGCTGCCCGAGGGGCTCGTGCTCGTCGAGCAATGATGGCGTAGACTCCCCGCCATGCCGGTCGTCGCCGTCTTCCTTGCGGCCATCGCGATCTTCGTCCTCGCGTTCCTGTCCTACGGCCGGCTCCTCGCCCGGCTCTTCGATCTCGACGCCACGCGCCTGGTCCCTGCCGCCACCCGCGAGGACGGCGAGGATTTCGTCCCCACCCGGCCTGCCTACCTCCTTGGCCAGCATTTCTCGGCCATCACGGCCGCCGGACCGATCGTGGGCCCGATCGTGGCCGCCATTGCCTTCGGGTGGCTGCCGGCGCTCCTCTGGGTGCTCGTGGGCGCGATCTTCATCGGGGCGATGCACGATTTCTCGGCGCTCATCGGCTCGGTGCGGCACCAGGCGCGCTCGGTGGCCGAGATCGTGCGCGAGCACATGAGCCAGCGCGCCTTCATTCTCTTCCACTCTTTCGTCTGGCTCGCGCTCGTCTACGTGATCGTGGCTTTCACCGACATCACCGCGCGCGCCTTCGTGGACACGCTCGCCCTCCCCGACGGGCGGGCGGTGGCCGGCGGCGGGGTGGCGGCCTCCTCGGCGCTCTATCTGGGCCTCGGGCTCCTGATGGGGCTCGCGATGCGCTGGCTCCGCCTCCCGCTCGGGCTCGCCACCCTCATCTTCCTGCCGCTCGTGGGGCTTGCGATCTGGTACGGGCAGCGCATTCCATTCACGCTCCCTGCGATCGGCGGCAGTGCGACCCGCACTTGGGACTACGTGATCCTCGCCTACTGTGGCCTCGCCTCGGTGCTTCCCGTGTGGGCGCTCCTCCAGCCCCGCGGCTATCTGGGCGGGTTCTTTCTCTACGCGGTGCTGGGCGTCGCGCTCGTGGGCATCCTGATCGGCGGCGGGTCGATCCAGTATCCGGCCTTCCTCGGTTTCACGAGCGATAAGCTGGGCCCGCTCTTCCCCGTGCTCTTCATCACCGTGGCCTGTGGGGCGTGCTCGGGGTTCCACGGCATCGTGTGCTCGGGCACCACGTCGAAGCAACTCGCCCGCGAGACCGACGCCCATCTCGTCGGCTACGGCGGGATGCTGCTCGAGGGGGTGGTAGCGATCGTGTCGCTGGTGACGGTGATGATGCTCGTCCACGGGAGCCCCGAAGCCGCCTCCGATCCGAACGCCATCTATGCGCGCGGGGTGGGCAATTTCCTCCGGGTGTTTGGCGTGGATCCATCCTTTGCCGTGGCGTTCGGGCTCCTCGCGTTTACCACTTTCGTGTACGACACGCTCGACGTCGCAACCCGGCTCGGGCGCTACATGTTACAGGAGCTCTTCGGACTCAAAGGCCGGCGCGGGGCCTGGATCGCCACCCTGGCCACGCTCTTCCTGCCGGCGCTCTTCATGTCGGCCACGCTCCATGACGCGCGCGGCAACGTGGTGCCCGCGTGGCGCATCTTCTGGACCATCTTCGGCTCCTCGAACCAGCTGCTCGCGGCGCTCACCTTGCTTGGGCTCGCGGTCTGGCTCCTGCGCACCGGCCGGCGCGTGGCCGCGTGGCTCGTGGCGCTGCCCATGCTCTTCATGATGACGATGACGGTCTGGTCGCTCTTGCGCCTCGCCGGCGACTGGATCCATCGGCTGCCGAGCGGTGGACGCCTCGATCCGGTGGGCCCGGTGGCGATCGTCCTGCTCGGGCTCGCGGGACTCTTGATCGTGGAGGCGGCCCGGGCGCTGGCCTCGGCCCCGGCCCGAGACCGGACGCCCGGCCCCAGCCGCGTTTCCACCTAGCAGGGTGCTGAAATGCAGCACCCTGCTCGGGTCTCTGATTGCAGCCCGGTCCAACTTCTTCTATAAATAGTGGGCTGCTCCCCCCGCGCCCGTCATTCCATTCCCCCTCCGGAGACTGGCCATGCTCTTGACCCTCGGGCCATGGTCTCGGCGCGGCTTCCTGCGTGCCGGAGCCGCGTCGGCCGCCACCTTCACGTGTCTCGGTTGGGACCGCGCGCTCAAGACCGCGAGTGCCGCCGAAGCCGCCGCCCCGGCCGCACTCGATACCCCTCCCCTCGGCGACCTGAAGCCGGTCTTGCAAGAGATCGTGCGCGAGATGGAGAAGCGGGTGCCCTATGCCTCGGTGCTGGTCGTGCGCCAGGGGTTGAAGCACCTGCAGGTCGACGATCGGAGCCGCGAGATCCAGGATCTCTTCCCGTCGGCGGGCGCCGTGTTCACGGTCTGGAACGGGGCCTGGTTCGAGGAGTCCGCTACCAGCGAGCTCGACCCCGATCGCTTGCGGGCCACCGGCCGCGAGCTCGCCGCGGCCGTCACCCGGCAGAAGGACCGGCACACGATCGATCCCGGTCCGGCGGCCGAGCGGAGCTTCGATACGGCGTGCGTGATCGACCCGCGAAAGCTCCCGCTGGCCGACCGGCTGGAGCGAGTGGCGGAGCTCCATCGCCGCGCCCGCAAGGGCCTCGGCCCCGAGTTCGCCAACTGCGAGGCGAGCGTTTCCGAAGGGATGCAGAAATCGCTATTCGTGAACCGCACGCGGGCTCTCGAGCAGAGCGTGGTGCGCACCCGCGCCAACGTGAACCTGTTCGCGGGCGACGGCCAGCGCACGGTGAACGACTACTTGTCGCGGGGCGGCACCGGCGGCCTGGAAGTGGTTGCGTACACGGACGAGGAGCTCGACACGCTGGCGGCCGAGACCCGGGCGCTGCTCAAGGCGACCGCGGTCCCAGCCGGGGAGCATCAGGCGATCGGAGACGGAAGCGTCTCGGGCACGATCGCCCATGAGTCCTTCGGCCATGGCGTCGAGCTCGACATGTTCGTCAAGGAACGGGCGCTCGCGGCCCAGTTCGTCGGCAAGCGGGTGGGGTCCGAGTACGTCAACATCGTGGACGATCCTTCCTTGGCGGGGGGATACGGCAGCTATTTCTTCGACGACGAAGGCGTTCTCTCCGGTCCCACCAAGATCGTGGTGAACGGCGTCTTCGAGCGCGGGCTCTCCGATCTCATGTCGGCCACCGCCCTCGGGGTCGCGCGGAGCGCCAACGGTCGCCGCCAGGACATCAGTCGGAAGTGCTATGCGCGGATGTCCAACACCTTCTTCCAGTCGGGATCCACGCCGGTCGAAGAGCTGATCGCGGGCGTGAAGCAGGGCTATCTCCTCACCAAGCTGAGCCACGGCATGGAGGATCCGAAGGGCTGGGGGATCATGGTGGTGGCGCACGTCGGCCAGGAGATCCGTGACGGCAAGCTCACGGGCCGCTATGCGAGCCCGGTGGGGGTCACGGGGTACGTGCCCGATGTGTTGGGCACGGTCGACGGAATCTCTTCCGAGTTCGTCCACGACCCCGGCATCTGCGGCAAGGGGTTCAAGGAGTTCGTCCCGGTGTCGACGGGCGGACCTCATATTCGCTTCCGTGCTCGGCTCGGATAGGAGGACGTCATGCCGGACACCATTCGATCCCAGGGACTGTCGAGCCAAGTGGACGCACTCAGGTCGGTGACGGGAGTCTCGGCCTGGGTGCTGCGCCGGACTCATTCCCGTGAAGTGCAGCGCTACCTCATTTTCGGCGAGCCCGAAGCGAGCCGCATGGTCGAGGAGACCGTCCTCGACGTTTCGGTGTTCCATGCCGCCGAAGAGGGCCTGGGCGAGTCCCGTTTCTCGCTCCCGGGAGCCGACGCCCGGATCCAGCGCGCAAAGGTCGAGGAGGCGGTGGTCGCCGCCGGGCTCTCGCACAATCCGCCGTACGCGCTGCCGGATCCGCAGCCGATGCCGAAGGTCGAGGCTTCGGACCCGCTCCTCACGGGTGATCACCGTTCTCGGCAGCAGGCCGTGAACGAGATCGCCGATCGTGTGCTGGCCGCCGTCAAAGCCGAGCGAGGAGTGCGGCTCGCGACCTGCGAGATCTTCCTCGCGGCCACCGAGCTCGAGCTCCTCTCGTCCGCAGGAGTCGAAGCCGCCACCCAGGGCACCCGCGCTAATATCGAGATCGTCGTGATCGCCCGCGAGGGCGATCGGGAGGCGGAGGCCCATCTCGCGATCGAGGGACGGCGGATCGCCGATCTGCACCTCGAGCGCGACCTCGCCGAGCTCGCCCAGCAGGCTCGGGATTCGCTCGCCGGGGTGGTGGCCACCAGTCGCACCGGTCCGGTCGTGATCTCGGACGGCGCCTTCCTGCCGCTCTTCGACCCGATCCGATTCGCCACCTCGGGCGAGGCGCTCTATCGCAAGCTCTCGTCGCAGGTGCCCGGCCGCAGCATCTTCGGCGAGCGGGCGATGCGCGGCGATCCGTTCGACCTCATGAGCGACGCGACCCTAGCCTTCGGCGGCGAGACGACGCCGTTCGACCAGGAGGGGCTGGCGCTCGGGCGGGTGGGGGTGATCGCCGGCGGGAAGTTCCTCGCTCCGGCGGCTTCCAAGCGCTATGCGGACTATCTGGGGATCGCTCCCACGGGCGATTGGCACAACACGATCCTGACTCCCGGAGCGCAGCCCATGGCGGCGCTCCTCGACGCCCGTGGTGCACCGCTCTTGCACGTCGTCGAGTTCTCGTGGCTACGACCCGATGAAGTGACCGGAGACTTCTCGACCGAGATCCGCCTCGCCTACGAGCTGGGGCCGGGCGGGCCGCGCGTGATTAAGGGCGGGAGCCTGGCCGGGAACGTCTACGACGCGTTCGCGGCGGCGCATTTCTCGCGCGAAACCGAGCTGCGCAAAAATTACCAAGGGCCGGTCGCCATCCGCTTCGATGCGCTGCAGGTGACTGGGGACTGACGCCAACCCCGAAGTTCGTTCTAGCGATCGCGGCCCCAAGTCCGATAATATGGTTGTGCCTGCCGGCGGGATCGTTCCGCCGATTGCCCCGCCGTGCCTGCCCTATTGCCCTTGCACCGGAGTACATCCATGAGCCACGTATCGCGGAATCTCCTGGGGATTTTCGCCCTCCTCGCCTGCGGGCTCGCCCTCGGCCTGGGCGCCTGCGGTTCTTCCGACGACACCGGCCCGGTCCGGATCCAGCTCGCCGATGCCCCATTTCCGTTCGGAATGCTGGATTCGGCGGCAGTCGCCATCCGTGGGGTGGAAGTGCACGTGGTCGCGCATGACGGCGATGGCTCGGGTTTCTATACGGTGTCCAGCGAAGACGACACGGTCAACCTGCTCGATCTGCAGAACGGCGTCACCCTATTGCTCGGCGAGACCGAGGTTCCCGTGGGTCTTATCAACCAGGTTCGCCTCCTGGTCGAAGACGCGTGGGTGGTCCTGAGCGACGGCCGGGAGTTCGATCTCACCATTCCGAGCGGGGAGCAGAGCGGGATCAAGATCCATGTCCAGCCCCCGATCGAGGTGCGCGGCGAGCTCACCGCCGATCTGCTCCTGGATTTCGATGTCAGTCGCTCGTTCCATCCAATCCCGGCTTCCGCCGTCCAGGCCTCGGAGATCCAGGAGTTCCACTTCCGGCCGTCGGTGCGGGCCGCCAATCTCTCCGAGTCGGGAGCGGTCGCTGGCAGGGTCGTCGACGACCTCGACACTCCGGCCAATCCGGATGACGACGTCCCGATCGAAGGCGCGACGGTGACCGCCTTCCGGGGGGACGAAGAGCTCTCCTCTACCGCCACCGATGACGAAGGACACTTCGTCCTCTTGGGGCTGCCGGCCGGGCAGATCACGCTGATCGCCAGCGCCAACGGCTTCATCGATGCGAGCGAAGATCTGACTGTGGTCGCCGGGAACATCCTGGAAGACAACGTGCTTCGACTCGCGCGCTTCTAGTCGCCGAGAGCAACTCCGCCGGCCCGCCGGATCGGCGGGCCGGCCCCGACCCGCCCATCCATCGCCGCGCGCAGGAGCGCGCGGCGATGTGCTATTCTCTCCCGCCGTTCTTGCGCCGTGGGCGTTGCCGTGGCTTGCAACACTCGCACGGATCGGGCGCGGGATGCTCGGCAGAGGAGATTGCACGGATGCAGACCGATTTCGCGACCAGCTTCTATATCTTCGTCTTGGCCACCTTTCTCGGCCTGGAGGTGATCCGCCGAGTCTCGCCGCTCCTGCACACGCCGCTCATGTCGCTCACCAACGCCATCTCGGCGATCGCGCTCGTGGGCTCGATCGTCATCACCGGCCAGCAGCGCGACACGCTCAGCACGGTGCTGGGCACGATTGCGGTCACGGCCTCCACCATCAATGTGGTGGGCGGTTTCATGATCACCGACCGCATGCTGCGGATGTTCAAGAAGCGTACTCCAGCGCCGAAGAGCGGCCCCGCAGCGACGGGCAAGCCGGAGAACGGCCAGCCGGGCCGGAGCTAGGAATCGGCCATGAACGAAGCGTTCGTGCAGATCGCCTACCTCGTTGCCTCGGTCCTGTTCATCCTGGCCTTGAAGTGGATGAGCTCGCCGGCCACCGCCCGCCGGGGAGTCTTGGCCGGCGAGCTGGGCATGGTGCTGGCGATCGTCGGGACCCTCCTCAAGCCCGAGGTCCAGCACTATCAGTGGATCGCGATCGCGATCGTGATCGGGTCCGCGATCGGCATTCCGATGGCGATGATGCCGATGACGGCCGTGCCGCAGCGGACCGCGCTCTCGCATGCGTTTGGCGCCCTCGCCGCCGCCCTGGTCGGGACTGCCGAGTACTACTTGCACACGCCCCACATCCCGCGGTTCACGATGGGGGCGCTGGTGCTGGAGGTGATCCTGGGCTCGCTCACCTTCACCGGCTCACTCATGGCGTTCGGCAAGCTGCAAGAGCTCCTCCCCGGGCGCCCGATCACCTACAAGGGTCAGAACATCGTCAACCTGACCATCCTCGGTCTGGCGCTCCTCCTGGCCACGGCGCTGGTGGTGAACCCCCAGCATCAGGCCATCTTCCCGCTGATCATCGGGCTGTCGTTGATCTTTGGTGTGCTCCTCATCATCCCGATCGGCGGCGCCGACATGCCGACCGTGATCTCGCTCCTCAACGCCTACGCCGGGCTGTCGGCGGCGGCCATGGGATTCGTGCTCGACAACAAGCTCCTGATCATCGCCGGCGCCTTGGATGGATCTTCGGGCCTCATTCTCTCGATCATCATGTGCAAGGCCATGAACCGCTCGTTCGCGAACGTGCTCTTCGGCGCCTTCGGCCAGCTGCAGACGGCCGCGGCGGGGACCACCGAGCAGCGCACGGTGCGGAGCGCCTCGCCGGAAGAAGCGGCCGCGATCTTGGAATCGGCGCAGAGCGTGTTCATCGTCCCCGGCTACGGGATGGCGGTGGCCCAGGCCCAGCACAAGGTGCGGGAGCTGTATGACGCACTCACCAAGCGCGGAGTGGACGTCAGGTTCGCCATCCACCCGGTGGCCGGGCGGATGCCCGGACACATGAACGTTCTCCTGGCCGAGGCCGACATTCCCTACGATCGGTTGCTCGAAATGGACGACATCAACCCCGAGTTCCCGCAGGCGGATGTGGCACTCGTCATTGGCGCCAACGACGTCACCAACCCCGCTGCCCGGCACGACAAGACGAGCCCGATCTATGGCATGCCGATTCTCGATGTCGATAAGGCGCATACCGTGATGGTAATCAAGCGCGGCATGAGCCCGGGCTTCGCCGGCGTCGACAACGAGCTCTACTACATGGACAAGACGATGATGCTCTTTGGAGATGCCAAGAGCTTCGTCGGTGACATGGTGAAGGAGCTTTCAGGCGGATCGGGCCTGCACTAGCTGGACACGGTCCGATCCGAGGTGCTATCCTGGCTGGCCGCCGCGTCTCCCCGCCCGGCCGTCCCCCCGAATCGGCCCATCAGCGGGCCACGAAGAACAGCATGCTCCAAGATTGTCCACCGGTCAGATCGTGCCCGGCGCGGGCCACCCGTCGCCTGCGCAGGGCGATTACTTTCTCCGTGCTCCTCGTGCTCGCCGTGGCGGCCGAGATCGGCGGAACCCCCGCCGACGCGCAAGAATCGGATGAAGGATCCGCATCGCGCCCGGAGTCCGGAGCACCGGGCGCGCCCTTCGCGGTCCCCACCACCCCCGACAGCGCGTTCGCCGTCGAGCTGGCGGGTATCGAAGGCGTGCCGCTCTCGGTCGAGGAAGCGGTCGGCGCCGCGCTCAGCTATGACACCGACGTCCGCGAGGCCGAAGCCGGGCTGGCTGCCGCACGGGGCACGGTGAAGCGCGAGAAGGGGACCTTCGACCCGACCTTGTTCGCCACCACCCTGTGGAGCGAGCAGGATCTTCCCACCGCGTCGTTCTTCGCGGGCGCCGATGTCCTCGAGGAGTCCCAGACTTTCACCACCGGTGGCGCGCGCATCAAGCTCTGGACGGGCACCGAGCTGGCGGCGGCGCTCGAGTCCCGCCGGTTCGCCACCAACTCGACGTTTGCATTCCTCGTACCGGAACGCTCCATGTCCGGACTGCTCAGCCTCCGGCAGCCCGTGCTCAAGGGCTTCGGGCCCTCGGCCCACGAGGAGCTCTCGGCTGCCGAGCGGCTGCTCGACGCAGCGCTTGCCCGCTACGATGACGCGGTGCTCTCGAGCCGCGCCCGCACCGAGCAGACCTACTGGGACCTCTACGCCGCGATCCGTGATCTGGCGGTGCAACGCCGGATCCGGAGCGGAGCCGATGGATTCTTGACTCAGGCCCGGCTCCGCGCCCAGGGCGGACTCGTCGGACCCAACGAAGTGGCCAATGCCCGGGTCTTCCTTGCCGATCAGGAGGAGGCGTTGCTCGATCGCGAGGAGAACGCGGACTTGATATCGGACCAGCTCGCGTCGCTGATGGGTCGGCGTCCGGCCGGAGCGCCGCGCTATCGCACCACCGATGAGCCGGCGCGCGATTTTCCGGTGGTGGATGCGGATCTCCTGGTCACCCAGGCGGTCGAGCGCAACCTGGAGCTCAAGGCGGCCGGGGAAGAGGTGGATGCGATCCGGGCGCTCGCCCGGGGTGCTGCCTGGGATGCTCTCCCGAGGCTGGATTTGATCGGATCGATCGGGGGCAACGGTCTCGCCGGCGATCCTCATCCCGTCGTCTTCGATTCGACGCTCTTCCTGACCGACGTGCACGGCGACTTCGGGGACGCCTGGGACCAAGTCAGCGACCGCAAGTTTCCCACCTGGAGCGCCGGATTCGCGGTCGAGATCCCGATCCCGTTTCGTGAGGGGCGGGGGGAGAGGGATCGCTTGCGGGCCGAGGTGGCTCGCGCCGAGCAGCGTCAGATCGCCACGCGGCTGTCGCTCGAAGAGGACGTGCGCGCGAGCCACCGCGAGCTGGCCCACGCCATGCGGCGGCTGGAAGTGGCGCAGGACGGCGCCGAAGCTTCCTACGAGCAAGTGCGGATCGGACAGCTCGAGTACACCGCCGGCCGTACGACCGCGTTCGAGCTCGTGCGGCTGGGGGCCGACCTCGCCGAGGCCCAGCAGCGGTATTCCCAAGCACTGGTGCGCACCGCCAAGGCCGCCGCCGAGCTCCGCCGGCTCACGTCCGGCGCCTATCCGGATATCGCAGACGACCAAAGTGGAAATGAAGACTCTCCCGGCGGCGCGGGAGATCTCCCCGAATCGGAGGATCGATGAGGATGTCACGGCACGCGGCGCCGGTCATGGGCCTGGCCGCCGTCATCGCCGCCTGCAGCGCTTGTAATCGCAACGCGGGCGGGCCCGGTGGGTTCGCGCCGCCCCCGATGCCGGTCGAGGTGGCAGCCGTCGAGCAGGGGCCAGTCTCCGACGTCTTCACCTCGGTGGGGACGATCGAGGCCGGGGAGGCCATCACGGTGGTGGCCGAGATCGCCGCCACCGTGGTCAAGGTTCCGTTCAGAGGCGGTCAGTTCGTGCCCACGGGCGCGCTCCTCGCCCAGCTCGACGACGTGCAGTTGCAGGCCGAAGTGGCGCGGGCCGAGGCCCTCGTCGAGCGGAATCGGATCACCTACGATCGAGTGAAGGTGATCGTCGAGCAGCGGGCCGGAGCACCCCAGGATCTGGACAACGCGGATGCCGACCTCAAGGTGGCCAAGGCCGATCTCGACCTCGCCCGGGCCCGCCTGGCGAAGACCCGGATCACCGCCCCGTGGGCGGGAGTGGTAGGGGACCGGAAGGTGAGTCCAGGGGCTTTCCTCCGGCCCGGCGACACGATCACCGATCTCGCGGCGATCCACGAGATCAAAGTCTCCTTCTCGGCGCCCGAGCGCTATCTCTCGCGTTTGAAGCGGGGCGGCGAGATCAGGGTGTCGACGCCCGCCTTCCCCGGCTACGAGCTCACGGGAGCGATCGACGTGGTGGATCCGGTCATCGATCCGGCGCTCAGGAGCGCCCATATCATCGCCCGGGTCAAGAATCCCGGCGGGTTGTTCCGGTCCGGCATGTCGGCCAACGTCTCGGCCGAGCTCAGCCGGCGCGATTCGGCGCTCACCATTCCCAACGAAGCGGTGTTCGCCGAGGGGGACAAAAACTTCGTGTTCGCGGTGAAGCGGGATAGCACCGTGGCTCGGGTCCCGCTCGAGCTCGGGACCCGCCTCTCTGACCGGGTCGAAGTGGTGAGCGGGCTCGAGCCCGGCATGCAGGTGGTTCGGGCGGGGCACCAGAAGCTCTTCGACGGCGCCAAGGTGATGCCGGTTTCCTCCGGTGGCCCGGGAGATCCGGGGGCGGGCAGTCCGGGGGCGAGCAGTCCGGAGGCCGGCGCGCCCGGGGCCGGCGGTCCGGACAGCGCGGCCGCGGCGGCAGGAACGCCATGAAGCTCAGCGAAATCTCGATCCAGCGCCCCGTCCTCGCGACGGTCATGAGCCTCGCGATCGTTCTCATTGGCGGGATCTCGCTCTCCCGCTTGCCGGTGCGCGAATACCCCGACATCGACCCGCCGATCGTCTCGATCACGACCTTCTACCGCGGCGCGAGCTCGAGCGTCATCGAAACCGAGATCACCGACGTCCTCGAAGAGCAGTTCGCGACCCTCGAGGGGGTCAAGACCTTGAGCTCCTCGAGCCAGGAGCAGGGCTCGATCATCACGGTCGAGTTCGAGCTCGGCCGCGACGTGGACGAAGCCGCCAACGACGTGCGCGACCGCGTTTCGCGCGTGCGCGGCGAGCTCCCGAGCGAAGCCGAAGATCCGATCATCGCCAAGGTCGACACCAACGCGCAGCCGATCTTCTGGCTCGCCCTGTCGAGTGCGCGCCACTCGGGGCTCGAGCTGAGCGAAGTCGGCGACCTGATGCTGAAGGAGCGTATCCAGCGCCTGCCCGGCGTGGGGTCGGTATTCATCGGGGCCGAGCGGCGCTACGCCATGCGGGTGTGGCTGGA
>Ga0137428_1000529_pt1 | contig 16360 bp, 17 predicted proteins | sample EasRivERMZT718_2_FD_102305 | JGI IMG/M metagenome (GOLD analysis project Ga0137428, IMG submission 102305) | Soil microbial communities from meander-bound floodplain in the East River, Colorado, USA - East River MetaG ERMZT718_2 | ecosystem: Environmental > Terrestrial > Soil > Floodplain ...
AAGCAACCTGAATCGCTCTGCTAGAATCAGATCCCGAAGAGACAACCCCGCCGTGTATCACCTCAATCCCCAAATGCAACCATAAAGGCTTTCTCAATGGCTCCGGGACGTAACTGGGCAAAGATTAAAGCAATCAAGAAGGATTATCGAGATAGAGCTGCGATGCCGTTCGTTCGCCGATTCAAGTCGGCGTCCTGTATTCGGTTCTTCTGCCGTCAATGCGGTGAGACGGCGTTTGGTGCGTGGGCGCAATACGAGACGAAACTTTGCCGCGCTTGCCAGGAGGCCGCATGAGTGACGCTCGCAAAGATCACGAGAACACGAGTGCCGTAACTCGTGCAAAACCCGTCCCCGAAATCGATGTCGTGAAAGCCGTCACTGTCCTCGACTATCTCTTCCAAGGCGGCTCCGACGCGACGGCAACAGAGATTGCGCAGAAGTCAGGAATGAAGCTCAAGGAAGTTCTGACGATCCTTGCGCATCCTGAGTTCGTGCGGAGGTTCACCAAGCTGCGTCGCGAGGCCGCAAAGACTGAATTCAATGCCATCGTTCATAATCGAATGCGGGATATCGTGACGAGCGATCCGAGTCCCTCTAACGCAATTCAGGCGGCAAAGGTGTGGGCCGGCATCCTGGGTGAAGAGCTATCGAAGAAAGGCGCGTCTGTTGCGGTGTCGATCAACTTTGAATCCATCGTTCGGAAGGCGGAAGAGTCAGGACACGTGATTGACGAGAACACAACGCTATACCCCGGTTTTGAGTGAGAGGGATTATGCTGCGATATTTCGGCGGTTACACGCGGGATCTATTGAGCGAGAGCGAGGAACTGACTCGCTGGGATAGGATGGCTCTTGAGGCCAGCGGCGCGTGCTTAGATTTGGAGACGCATGGAGGATTCATTTCAGCGGCGGGGATACTGGCGGCGAAGCAATCCTTCGAGATTATCAACAGGGCGCGGATGGTGGCGGAATCAACAACAGAACTGCGAACGCTTGAACGTTGGGCGGCTCTTCGAGAGGGGCGGTTGTGAAAAGTGAAGAACAAAAGGAATGTCACCGCGAATATGTGCGGGGTTGGCAAAAGAGAAACCGCGAAAAGAGACGACAAAGCTATGCAAGATGGCAGCAAAGGAATCCTGATAAGAGGCGAGAGCATAATCAACGGCAATATTACCGAGATATTGCGCATCGTCGATTTATTTGTATTCGTAGTTGTTGCCCCAGGCGGGGTTTGACGTTTGCTTTGGATCACGATGTGTTTGTTGCTTGGTGGAATGCGACTCCTGACGTTTGTTCGTACTGTCGTCTGACGCTCGCGGAGGTACAAGTCAAATTCGCTGATCGTCCGAAACGATGGCGGCAACAGATGTCGGTTGATCGCGTTAACGCCTCGCGGGGATACGAACAAGACAATATCGTGAAAGCTTGTTACGACTGCAATATCGAAAAAGGTCGGTTTGAATGAGAAAGTGCTCGGTATGCGGCAACGACAAAGCCAGGGTGATCTGCTTCGTTCTTGCTCTCATGTTCAAGGATTACGTTTGCCTCGAATGCAGCAAAGCGGCCTCGTGGTTCTTTGCGGCCGCATGGATTGCTTTGCAAAAATCGCAAAGTACGCTTTGCGCCACGAAAAAGGGGAACACTCATGCGGGTAACGATTCCAGCGCAAATTAGTTTCGAGCACTTGATAGACACGCTTTGCCGAGCGGCTCCGCAAGTCGATGCGACTGAGATTTCTCGATTCGATATCGACCGCATTAGCCGGGCGCTTGGCTACATGAACGCCAAGCTTACCGACTACGAAAACAAACCCCGGACAATCCTCAGTGAGTAAAATTCAAACTAAAGCGATTCTGATTTTCAAAAGGTATCTGGATGTTTTTGCTCGCGAGTGTCTGAAGATTCAGACGAAAAGTGGAACACTGATTCCGTTCGTCTTCAATCGAGTCCAGCGCAAGCTGTGGATTCTTCTCCAGGAAGACTTGCAGGCGGGGAAACCCATTCGTTGGTCAATCCTCAAGGCGCGGCAAATGGGCGTCTCGACGTTCATTGCGGCGCTGTTCTATTGGATCGCGTCCTTTCATGCGAACCGGGGATGTCTTGTTGTCGCGCACGATGCCGACTCCGCGCAAGGTCTATTCGAGAAACAGAAGATGTTCTACAAAGCGTCTCCCCAAGACGTGCGCCCGATGCGCAAGCTTGACAATCGCATGGTGCTTCACTTCGCGAATCCGGATAGCGACGGGCCTATAGGTCTCGAATCGAAGATTGCGGTAGATACGGCGTCGAACAAAAACCTGGGAGCCTCGTTCACGATTCAAGCGGTGCATCTTTCCGAACGTGCCCGGTACGAGGAAGTCAATCCCCAATGGGCGGCGTCTATCGTGTCGCTCAATCAAGCCATTCCGGAATTGCCGGGCACGTTCGTAATCAAAGAAACGACGGGGCAAGGCGAGGGGCCTTTCAAAGACGAGTGGGACGATGAAGACTCGAACGAGCGCAAGATATTTCTTTCCTTCGTGGCCGAAGACGAATATCGAATTGAGCTATCGCCGGACGAAGAATTCCAGTTGTCAGATGTTGAGGACACCCTTTACGGCGATGAAGAGCAGGAAGCGGATTATATCCGAGCGCAAGTCGTTTACTGGTTCCCGGAGTGGGCCGAAGTTACCCCGGAGAACAAAAAGCGAATAGAACACGAAGTCATGTGCCGGCTCGCGTGGCGGCGCTGGTACATCGTCAACAAGTGCAAGCGAGACAAGCACGCCTTCCGGCAAGAGTACCCGCTTACCCCAGAACAGGCATTCGTCGCGACGGGCTCAAGCGTCTTCGACTCCCGCAAACTCTCCGACCTTCGGAAGCAGCTCCGCGAACGCGACAAAGAGAACGAGGCGGAAGGAATCACATACCCCGTTCGCTATCGGTTTGCGATGAAGTCCAGCGATGATCGTAAGTCTGAGCCGAATTGGTATCAGCGCGCATTTTACGAAGCAGGTTATGGGCCGTTGTCGATTTATGAAGAGTCGGTTCCAGGCCGGCGCTACGTGATCGGGGCGGACGTGTGCGAGGGAATCCAAGACGGCGATGATTCTGGCGCGTGCGTTCTGAAGTGTCCTGATTTGATTCAAGTCGCGTCGTTTCGGGGCAACGTTGACCCGGACACCTATGCCGATATTCTGTTTGCGCTCGGTATGCTGTTTAACAAGGCATTGCTTGGCGTCGAAGTGAACAGCGTAGGCAAGGCAACCGTGATGAGGTTGCAACGCCTCCGGTATCGACCGCTTTACTTGCGGGAATCTCTCAACCATTCGGACGTGTCTAAGCGTGTCGCGGCCTACGGATGGCGGACTACTGAAACGACAAAGCCGATATTGGTTGCTGATTTGAAAGGCGCGCTGCGCGATGATGAAGTAACTCTTCAGGATATTTCCACGATTGAACAGTTGATGACCTACAAGAAGCTTCCCGATGGAACGTTGGGCGCAGCTCCGGGCAAGAAAGATGACCTTGTAATTGCCGCTGGAATCGCCGTTCAAATGGCGCGCCAAATCAATATTGTCAAGCCGAAATCTCAAAAATCCTTCCCGCGCGGCTCAATGGGACACGCCTTAAAAGAACTTGAAAAGCACGCTGGGCGTGGCTTGCGGGCTTTCTCGTAAAGATATTTTCTCCGGAACATAAATTAACCTGCTAATCTCGCCGTTGTGAATTGAGAGGGCGGCGAGCATGGCGTATCAATCACGGAAACGCGAGACGCAAACGGGAGGGGAAACCTACGCCCTTTGGCAGAATCGCGTTACTTGTGCGCTGCGCTACCGCAAGGATCATCCGAATGGCGATCAGGCTTGGAAAGATGCTTACGAGATGTTCAAGGGGAACCACTGGGGCGTCTACAACGCGAGTCAAGACCGCATTAATTCCGCAACGCCGAACGATCTAATCACCGTCAACATTACCGGATCGAATGTCCGTTCCTTACTTCCCTTCCTCGTCAATCGAAACCCGCGAATCATCGCAAAGCCCAGGCGCGCTGAATTTATCGTCTCCGCCGCGCTGCAACAGGAAATCTTAAATTACGAGTGGCGCGAGCGTCGGATGCAGCGGCAAATTAAGCGCGTTGTTCTCGACGCGGTTATCTGCGGGCATGGCATTTGCAAGACGGGATTTAATCTCGAAATTGACGAATCGAAGAACAAGAAGCGCGACGGCGTTCTGGAGTTTGCGGATTATGTGAAAAAGGAAGCGCCGTATATTAAGCGCGTTTCCCCGTTGAAATTTATCTGTGATCCGGAAGCTCCGGAACATGATTTGAACACGTCGCGATGGTGCGCCGAGATTTTCTTTAAGCGTCCGGAAGACGTACTTGCGAATGCGCGTTACGATCAGGACGTTTTGACGAAGGTTAAGCGAGGCGATTATTCTCCCGGCTGTATTCCCACGTATGAGGCGCGGAACCTTGATGCGTCGCTTGCTTCGCTGCAAGACAGTTACGGCGAGGATCGCGAATTGTGGGTTCTTTACGAGTTGTGGGATAAGAAGTTTGAAAAGTATTACGTCTTCCTTGACGGCGTTGAACCGCCTCTCTTGGAGAAAGCCACGCCTTACGATTATCTCGACGGGCTCCCTTACACGCGCTGCGATTTCATTAATGTTCCGGATGAATCTTATCCGCTTGGCTTGCCGGCGTGGATCAAGGATCAACAGTTCGAGTTGAACCGAGTTCGTACTCGTTGGTTCCAACATGGCCGGCGATTCAATCGAAAGTATGAAGTCTTGACCGGCGTTCTGACAACCGGATCGCGGGAAATTCTTGAAAGCGGCGAAGACGGTTCCATCGTCGAAGTTGAGGAAATGGGCCGCATCAAGCCGATTGATGACGCCCGCGTATCGAGCGATCAGGGAACCATTGAGGCGCTAATCAAACAGGATATCCGCGAATTGTCCGGGCTTGACGAGTTGGCGCGCGGAGGCAACCTGCAATCACGGGCCACGGCTACGGAAGTCGAAGCGCGCACGGGCCTGTTGAATCTGAAGACAGACGAACATGCGGACGCGGTTGATTCCTTTGTGTTCGAGACAGTAACGCAGGTATCGCAGCACGTGAAGGCCAATTACGTCACGGAAAAAGTTGTCCAGCTTACCGGGGCTCGCGGTCAATTCTGGGTGTCGTATACGAAGGACGATATCCAGGGGGAAGTTGACTTGGAGATTGAAACCGTGTCGGCTCCGAAGACCGATCCGGAACGCGAGAAAGCGCAGGCTCTTCAGGTTTTCCAGTTAATCATGCAAAATCTCCAAGTCATTATGCAGAGTGGCGTACAACTCGACGTAGGCGCTCTAATCAAATGGGTTCTTGAGAAGGTCGCGCCAGTTGACGCAGCGCAATTCTTCCCGGCGCTTAATCAGGGGCCGGCGTTGCCGCAACCTGGGGCGAATGGCACCGTGCCGGCGGCTGGTTTGAATCCAGAATTGTTACAAGCGAATAGAGGACAAGCGGCGGCGGCGCGGGCCGGACAACAAGGCGCGCAGGCGTCCGTGGGTACTAGCGTATGAACCTTGAATTCTTTTTTGTTGCTTTTATTGTTCTGTTCTTTGCTCTCGGTTATCTGTTCGCACGGGGGAAATAGCTGTGCCGATTTACGCATATAAGTGTCCCAAGCACGGTCTATTTGAAGTAATTATGCAGAGTTTCCGGGATTTTCAAGAAAAATTAAGATGCCCTCTTGAAGTACGCCACGGAGCGTGTGCTAGGGTATCTGAGTACGTTGTTTCTCCCTGTGTGATGAAGCCGGATTCTCATTGGCATTTCAATAAATATGTTCCGACGCTCGACCGGACATTTCGCACAGAGAAGGAATATAAGCAATTTTTGAAGGCGACGGATCGACGCGAGGCGGAGCCCGGAGACAGTTTGCAAGTGACGCGGGCAGTCGCAAAGAAGGAAGAGAAGCAAGACAAAGTGCGACACGACAAGATTTGGAATTACGTTAAAGACTTGGATATTTAGGGGGGTTGTGATGCCGGGATATGTTCTTGCTCGATTTAACGATACCGAGCAGTTTCAGCCGCTTACGTTCGTTACGCAGACGATTAGCACGGCGGATGTTGCGTTGGCTTCCGTTCACGCGGATGCGCGCGGCGCGATTATATCTGGAGACGGAAGCGCAAACGCAGTTCGATATCGCTTCGACGCCGGCGCGCCAACGGCTTCCGTCGGAAATCGTCTTGACGGAACAGATACGATTATTATTTGGAGTCGCGCCGCGTTGCTTGCGATGCACTTGATTCGCGAGGACGCCGCTGACGTTGTAATCAGCGTTCAATTCTTTAAGTAAAGGAACAAACATGGCAGAGACACTTGAAGCACTCGTTGAAACAGCGGTTAAGGATGCCGGCGTTGACGGATTCGATTTGGATATTGATTCCGAAGGCGGGATTTCATTCGTTAAGCCTGATTCAACAAATGCTGAAACAGGAGGCACCGATGGCAAAGGCAAAGAAGAAAAGCCGGCGGACGGGGTATTAAAGACTGATGACAAGCCGGCGGCTGACGCGGCGGCAGGTGGAACAGATTTCGAGGCGCGCTACAAAGAAGTACAAGGCACGATGACGAAGTACGCGCAAGAGAATGCGGAGTTGAAATCGACTCTGACGCAGGTTCTCAAGAATCAGTTGACTTTGCAGGAACAGCTACAGAAGGGAAGCCAAACACCCAGCGCGGAGACTGAATCCGAGCCGGACTTGGAATCCTTACTTGCTGATAAAACAGCGTTTGCGAAGTTCATTTCGGGGCTCGTTGTCGAAGCGGTTGAAACCAAGCTTGGCAAAGACGCTCCGGACGTGATGAATCGCAATCGCCTTGGGCTTGAACTACAGAATACGGCGGCGGCTCACTCAGATTTCAGTGTTTACGTGCCGGATATCAAAATCCTTGTTGATGAGTTCCCGGACGCGAGCTTTGAACAGCTCTATCAGACCGCAAAGAAATTGCGGCCTGTTACTACCAAACCGGCGGCGGGCGAGTCTGCAACGAAGGAAGTCAAGCCAGCGGCTAATGCTGAGACGGTCGAATCGCTAAAGGCGAAAGCTGATGCTTTGAAGACCGAATCCGGAGTAAACGGAAATATCTCAGATAAGAAAAAGATCACTTCCATTAAGGACGCGATTGCAGCGGCCCTGTCGGAACACGGTCTCTAAGCCGTATTGATACAAGGTTTGGATTCAAAAAACATCGGCCAAAAGATCGGTCAAAAAGGGGTGTTACATGGCTTCACCGAACGCAACTTTTACAGAAATTGTTGCCAGCACTTTGAAGAATTACCGTTCGACTCTCGCGGATAACGTGATGGAGCATCAGGCCCTTTTGTGGGAACTGAAGCGACTGGGTTACTTCGTTGAGGAAGACGGCGGAGAGACTTTGGTTGAACCGTTGATGCACGGTGAGAACAGCACCGTTCGCAGCTACAGCGGCTATGACCTTATCGACACGACTCCCCAGGAAGGAATCACAGCGGCTGAGTTTGAGTGGAAACAGATTGCCGGTTCCGTGTCGATTAGCGGTAAGCAGGAATTCCAGAACAGCGGAAGCAAGACGAAAGTCTTCTCTCTGTTGCAGGCGAAGATTAAGCAGCTTGAACTTTCGATGCAGCTTGCTATCAACGAAATGCTTCATGGCGATGGAACCGGGAACAGCTCCAAGGATATTACCGGCCTGGGCCTGTTGATCGAAGACGGAACCGCATGGAGCGTGGTCGGCGGAATCGACTCGAACGTATATTCGTTCTGGAGAAATACCTGGACGGGTACGGTTGGCTCTTTCGCCGCAAACGGCGTCGATACGTTGCGCAATCTTGTCAATTCGGCCTCGCGTGGTAAGGACAAAATTAAACTGATTCTCACGACTCAGGCGATTTATGAGGCTTACGAAAAGACCATTCCTCAGGAGTCAGTGACTCGGAATAACAAGCTGGCTGACGCTGGTTTCCAGAACATCGAATTCAAGGGAATTCCAGTAGTTTTCGACGATGACATGCCTAGTGGTGAAATCCTGGGAATCAACACGGAGTATCTGAAGTTCCGGGTTGGACGGGGAAAGAATTTCGTCAACACGCCTTTTGTTGTGCCGGACAATCAGGACGCTCGATTGAGCAAAATGATTCTGTACGGCAATTTCACGATCAGCAATCGGAAGCGTCATTTCCGAGCAACTGGCGTAACAACTCCTTAATGCGGAGTAAAGGCAACGGGGCCGGCCTTAAGCGGCCCCAAACATCTTACTTTGATTAGGGGGTTATTCCAATGGCTGCAAATACGAATCCATTCTCGATTGGGCCTAAGATTCTGGGCGTGAATCCGCTGAACGTGGACACCGCGCAGCAACACGAACTTGGGCTTGAATTGTTTTTCAACGACGGTACGACTCGGCGATATGTTCGCGCAGGGGCCGCCGTTGCGCAGTATGACGCTTTGAAGGTTGATTTCGCCGAGGGGCAGAATGACTTTCAACCTACAGCCGCCGCGCTTGATGCGGTTGCCGGCGTCTGTCCGGTTACGGGAGTCTCCGATAACAATTTCTTTTGGGCGATCCGTCGGGGGACTGCAAACGTGAAGGTTGCCGGAACCATTGTTGCCGGGGCGCATCTTGTTCCAATCGGTACGGCGGGAACCTTGGATGACACTACCGCCGCCGCCGGCGAAGCACAAGCCGCCGCGTCGGGTATCGGTGTTGTTGCTTTGGTTGACGACAGTCCGTCCGCCGGTATTGCGCTTGTGATGTTGAACTAAGGTCGCAAAGCCGGGCGGGGCGACTCGCCCGGTAGTTCTTTTTATCCTTCAGTGAGGTTTTCCAAATGGCAAAGCAGACGGCTAAGAATGTTGAAGACGCTTTCGACGGTTTCAATTTGACGGAAGACAATGCAAGCGGCCTTGTGATCGCAGCTCCAAAGGCGGAGCCCGGCGTAAATAAGTTGCCCGTGGCGGAGTCTGAAGACAAGCCGCAACGCATGTTCGGAATTCGTGCAACGCGAGTCGATAAGTTCTCGACGAAGCGGACGCGCGTTCTTATGACGCCGGCGGTTTGTCCTCGTTGCCGTCTCGACCTTGCCGACTTGAACAAGTTGGGAGCCTGGGACGAACTAGACCACGAAACAAAGTTGCGCGTCACGGGAGCCGTTGCGGAGCATATCCGCAAGGTGCATGACATTTCCGAAGACGAAATCATTTCCGAAAACCAGTTGCCAACTAAGTGGCTGGGCTCGAAAGCAGAGGTTAAACACGCTTGAAAGTAATCCTTGACGGTGAAGTAATCGAATTGCCGGAATTGCAAGTTCTGCAAGCGGCGTTGAGGCAGGAAGAGAAGAACGAAGGAAAGGGGTAAACGACAATGGCAGCGGACACATTGAAATACTACAAGCGGGCTTTTGGTTCCGGTGAGTCTGAAAACCGGGTGAGAGTGGGAGCCGATAATAACACGAACACAACGAAGACCGAGCAACCGGAAGTGTTTGACGTGAAGGTTAACAAAGATATTCTCGACCAACTTCACGCCGACACGATTACCGCTCTTCGCGCCCTGACTCTTGGTGATCTTGTGGATAAGGTTTACGGAGCAAGCTAATGCCGACGTTGATTGCACTGGCAAACAAATACACGCGGGAGTGGGGCGAGCCGGTTTCTGATACCGAAACCTTGGATCAAGTGAAGGAATGGATTCAGGACGGTTACAAAGAAATCGCCGCTGAGCGCGATTGGGATTTTCTGTTTCGTACAGATACGATTGCGACCGTTGTCAATACCCGCGTGTACTCTTTGAGTGCTTCGGCGTCTGAAGTTACTTCGGGGCGAGTCGTTACGACGGACGATCCCATTGATTACATGCCGAAAGAGGGCCTTGTATCGCGCGGTCTCGACTTGGAATTGACCGGAACTTATCCGGAGTTTTTCTATAACGAGGGCTTTGATGAAGTCAATGGCGTGAATAAAATTGGTCTTTGGCCAATTCCGACCGGCGTAGTTGCTTTAGAGTTTACTGAGAATCGGCGTTCTGAAGAGTTGTCGGATACCTCCATTATGCCGTTGCCTCCGGAGTTGTTGACGGCTCTGAAATATTTCGTTCGTGCGGAGCAAGCCCGCGACGACAAGGATATGGAAGAGTACCAGTCGGAGTTGCAACGGTTCTATGAAACTGTTCGCCGGCGAAAGAAGCGGTTCCGTAATTCGTTGCCGGCGCATAGGCCGCGCTTGCGCGTGAGCGATGTTCCGATTGGTAGTCGGATTGCCGAAGTGCGCTTCGATCCGAATCACTTCAATAATTCGTAGTGTTGGGTTTATGCAGTCATGGCGAGCAAATTCAAACGGTACTTATATGGTCGTTTCGGCGGAGGCATTAATACCGCCGTGCCTGCAAACGAAATTGCGGACGATGAGTGCGTTGATATCCTCAATAAAGAGTTTGACGCCGAAGACAATCTAATCACTCGCCGTGGCGTGACAAAGTTCTGCTCCGCGATGCCGATTACTTCCGACCGAATTACTTCTCTTTACGATTTTCGCAAGGCGGACGGTTCTTCGTTTTTGATTGCGACGTGGGCGGCGGACGTTCGTTCAATTACGACTTCAGCGGCAACGTCGATTAAGGGAGCACTTACCCTTCCGAGTGATACGCTTTGGAGCTGGGTTACGTTCAATGATCTTGCCATCGGTGCGAATGGCGCAAGCTCCGGGGATGCTGTTGTTAAGTGGAGCGGGACGGGTGACGCGGTTGCGCTTGCCGGCACGCCTCCGCGCATGAAGTATTTGGAAGTCTGGAATAACCGTGTCTTCGGCGTGGAGGTTGCGAATCCTAATCGCGTGTCGTGGTGTAAGCTGGGTGATGCAAATAATTGGACGGACACTACTGCCGGAAGCATTGAGGTAGGTTACAACGATGGCGACACAATCACAGGGATCAAGGCGCATCGGAAGGCGCTATTTATCTTTAAGAATAAGCGCATTTACATTATCACGACTGGCACGCCAAACACCGACCCTGCTTTGTGGCGTCTTGATTTGTTTACTAGTAACGCCGGTTGTGTAGCTCATAACACTATTCAGTCTGTGCTTGATGATTTGTTCTTTCTTGGCGACTCCGGCGTTATGTCGCTCGGAGCAGTTCAGACATTTGGTGATTTTGCGCAAGCAATGGCGTCGAAGAAAATCAATGCGCTCAAGTCATTTCCCCGGTCGGTCGCGAATCATTACTCAGTAGTGGACGCAGAAAATTCACAGTATTGGATTGCGATTCCTTCGTCTACTTCCGGCACGGCAAACGGACAAGTATTCGTGTGCGACTATCGGCGAGCGGGGGAAGGCCGGCTTCGATGGACGAGATTTGATGGGCGCGTGACGGGTACATCTTATGCGCAGGTGTTCGCGAGCGGCAAGAAACGAGTGTTTATCGGCAGTTCCGATAACATTATTTATCGCAAGGATACGATTGACGAGAACGGATACAGCGACGCAACGCAAGCTTACGCGAAGGTAGTTCAAACGAAGGCTTACGATCAAGGTGAAATTCTGTTGCGCAAGGAATTCAATCGCTGGGCCGCGTCAATCGAGTTGCTGACTTGTCCGGTCGCGCTTACGGTGAAGTATCGTTTCGATGAGAAGGACTATCGGCTTACTTCTCAGATTTTTAACTTCGCGTGTACGCAAGACGGTCTTGGCGGATTCTTCGGTGACGGCACAGGTAACGCGAACGCGGCCTTGTGGGATGTTGCGCTGTGGGATGCTGTCGATAACGGCGGAGTGCCGGGGCGCGGATGGTTGTTCGGAGGCGACATATCGGACGAGTCGTCGGCGTTGCGCGACATTCAGCGTAAGATTAACAAGGCGAACGGAAAGCGCGGGCAGTCGATTCAATTCTATTTCTTCAATGCGCAGAATGCGCAAGCGTTCTTGTTGAAAGATTTCGCTATCGACGCAATCAGTATCGGCACGCACAAAGTTAATGACGTGAGGTAACAGACAATGGCAACGCTGGCACGATTATTTGATTTCACGCCGGGGACGATTATTCGTTCTTCGGAAGTCGATAGTGAATTTAATCAAATTATTAATCTACTGAATGGAACATCAACGAACGTTCAAGAGTTCCTTCAGCTTTCAGACGCAACGTTGCCGGCATTGAAAGTGAATCAGGTTGTTACCGGTACGGCGTCAAGCATCATTTCGCTACAGGCGGCGGGCGTTGAGAAAGTCAAGGTTGACGGTAACGGCAGAATTCATTCCACAATTGCCGCAACAGCATCCGATCCGGATATCTCTGTTGCGTCGCCTGCGACGAATGCGCCGTTTGTTGTGGCCTCGACGGCGCTTGTTCTCAATTTGAACGCCGATATGGTTGACGGCTTGCACGCCTCTGACATTGGCTCTGTCCTTGCGGGTACGTTCACGTCCGATCTCGTCATTTCAAACGAGAATCCGATGCTGACATTTGAAGATACAACGGCGAGCGAGAACGATGCAGAAATCGAATTGGAAACTGACGGAACCGATCAGCAGTTAGTGTTTCGTCGGGCGTCTGATGACCAGAAGATTTTTCGCTTGAATATTGATCAGGGAACGGCGCAGTTTCATAATGTTGCAGTTCTCAGAACTGACGCCGGCGCGGATGTGGATATCTCTGTTGCGGTCGGAGGATCGACGCCCGATCAGCATCTTACCCCCAAGCTGTACGTCGATAACCGCAAGACAGTCTGGGGAGTCGGTGCGTATTTTAACGGCGCGATTTCCACGGTGATGAAAACCGGTCAATTCGGCGTGCCTAAGAATGCGCGGACGTTCGTTGCTGCATATATCCGGATTATCTATCAACTCGGCACGTTGACTGGCAACACCGTTGTGGAGGTTCGGCGGAATGGCGTCAGTATTGGAACGGGGACGTTGACGAATACCGCCACGATCAACACTTGGTACATTAACAACATTGCCGACGTGGAGCTGGCAATCGATGATGTTCTTACCTGGGTTTGCACGACAGCAGGCGGGCATGAAAACGTGACTGTACAGCTTGAGGGTACACAGAAAGTGAGTACGAACTAAAAAAATGGCACGGCAATTTAACGGCAACATTGCAAATTATCTGAATACGGAATTACACGCGGCGCGCGGGTCAACGTCTAATTTGACTATCGTTTTTGCCTTGAAGCTGACGGCGCAAGCGGCGGCAGTCTCTGTGCTGGGAACGGTGGATGGCGGCGGAGACGGGTTCGGGTTCCGGGTGAATCAATCCGGCGCGGATACGATCCTTCAGCTTCATAACAACGCATCAGGGCGAAGTCCGTCTGCTGTAACGATTCTTGATAAGGTGAAGTTTATCGCAGTTGTCAATGACGTGTCGGCGAATGAGTGTCGGTTTTACATGGGCGCGACTGCCGCGTCAATGGTTCAGCTTCCATTAGCGGGACAAACTGCGCTTTCATTTGTAGGCACTGCGATGCCGGACATGGTAATAGGTGCGCGGAATAACAACGGGACAATACAGGAACCGCTGACGGGTATCTTGGATCAGTTGAGTATCTTCTTCGATACAGTGCTTACCTTGGATGAAATCAAGGCAACCGCCGCTTGTGGGAGTTCGTTTGCAGGATCGTCTACTCGGTACTATCAGCTTGATGGCCTAAGCCCGGAGAATGACACATCGCCGGCCAATGATCCGGCTGTTATCGTTGGAACCGTTCCGAACGTTGACGAGATTTGCAGTGCCGGCGGGCCGGGCTCTGTTCGTCATTTTGATGGAAACGACGATTACTTGGAGACGCCCTCTTCTAGTGATTCTTACGCTGGAATGTCTATCGGAATGTGGGTGAAGCGCGATGGAACCGGAACAAAGAACGGTTTAATCGGGCGCATGTGGGACGCAGGAAACGGCTGGGCGCTTTACATCGACGCGGCAAATCTATTGACGTGGTTCTCATACTCGGGCGCGGGAGACTTAACGGACGTAACGATTGCAAGTCCTGATTTATCAGATTGGACTTATATCGCAATGACGTATTCTAGTGCAGGCGGCGTCCTTCGCTGGTATGCCGGTACGTCGGCGGACAACATTGTTGAAATCGGTTCCGGGGCTAAAACTGGCACGTGGGGAGAATTAGGCGTTTCTGGTATTAGAGTTGGAGCCGTAAATAACGGCGGTGTCCGCTCCATTCTTTCGTGGAATGGATACCTTGACCATGTACACGTTTGGTATAGCGCGCGTACGCTTGCGGAACTAAAAGCAGCGGCGGTATGCGGCGCGGTAGTTCTGCCAAGTGACTCAAAATTGATTGCTCCGATTATCGGAGAAACGCCGGAGCCGTGCTTATTTGACACTGGGGCCTTGAGTTCTCTAACGGTGTTTGAGGCGACAGTATCGACGGAAGCCGGTTGCGGAGCAGGCGGAAGCGGTATATCTGCGAATGAAGGTCATTTGTTAATTTGTATCTAAGGGGGTTTTTTATGGCGGCTGCGGGTTCAGCAATTAACGAGTTTCTTTTAGCAGGAAATCAGCTTGGTTTGAATGCCGCTCAGAGCGGAAACATTCGCACAGGCTTGAATGCGGCTCCCGGCGTTACGCCCGTTACTACCCCAGAAGACGAAGCGAACCTTCGGGCGCAACTGTTGCAGCAATATGGACAGACAGCGGCTATGGGGCCGGGAACAATTAACCCGGACTTTCAAAATACGCTAAAGACGATCCAAGGACAGCTTGCGGCTCAGCCGAATTTGGCGACTCTTGACCCGGCGGCACAACAGGCGCTTGCGCAAATTACCGCCGGCAATCAAGAGAAGTTTAACCTTCAGCAAACGAATTTGAAACAGGACTTGCTTAACAACCTCTTCGGGGCCGGGACGGAACGCAGCACGATTGCATTAGATCAAGGCGGACGCCTCGCATACGGACAAGGGGCCTTGCAGTCTCAGTTGTTGGCGGATGCTGCGCAACGCGAACTTGGGCTTCGGGGTGACGTGTCGAATAGAGCGCTTCAGAATCTTAACCTCCAGGCCGGCGTTACTGGACAAGGCGGCAATCTCGCGCTTGGCGAGCAACAGCTCTTGCAGCAAGGTCAGAATGCGCGGGGCTCGCTGCTTAATGCGTTATTTGGAAATCAGCTTACCCGCGACGTAGGCAATGAAGAACGGAGCATTGAGAATCGTAAATTACTTCAGCAGGACGCGCAATTCCGGGAAGGGAATGTCCTTAATCTCGCAGCGCAGCGAGCCGGCATTCAAGCAGGGCGTAAGTCTGGGTTCGGTGATTACGCCGGGCAGATTATTCCTTCGATACTTTCATTGGGCTCTTTAGCGCTTCCGGGCGGCGGTTTGTTTGGCGGTAAGAAGAATACTACATCTCCAGGCGGCCTCACTAGTGATCGGGGGGATTATTAAGATGGCCTTCGACTATCAAGCATCTAAGAATAGAGCCCGGACATTTTTAGATAGTGCGTTGTTGGAGCGCGCTACGCAGCCGACTCCGCTTGAACTGGCAGACGCCGGCGCAAATCTTCGGGGAATTCTGTTGGACAATCTCTTGCAGCAACAAGCGGCGTCTGCGTTGCCGGCCATTGATGTAAATACAGCTTCTATTCCCCAGGCGCAAGCTGCGCAGTCGGAGATTGATAGGCAGTTCGATCCGCTCATTAAGGAAGCAGGTTCCGTTTCGGAGCCGCCTGAGCCGGGCGTAGGTCAAAAGATTCTAGGCGGGCTTTCGCAAGCGGCTAGTACGTTCTTTGCCAGAGACCCGGCGGCGGCTCTTCAGAATCAATTATTGAATCAGAAGATTGAGGCGCAGAACAAGCAAGCGCGGGCGGATAAGGCCAAGGAAAGCGCACTGGATATTAAGTTCAAAGTTGCCGGAAAGAAATTGGATATCGCGGAGAAAGAGAAAGATAGGCTTGTTAAGCAGGACGATGATGTGCGTCGGTATCTGTTGGAGTTTACAGGAAAAGAGTCTCTTGAGGGTTTGAAGTTTAGTCACGAAAAGAAGCTATTCGAGCTGAAATCCGGTGACGAGTGGAATAGGTTGGCAAACAATCAAGAATTTACTCAGGCACTTGCGGTAGCGGCGCGAGGTGATAAGAGAGAAGGTGATCGCATTAAAACTGAATTCAAAATGATGAAATATTTACCCAAGGTCGATCCAGCCGAGATTAAAGGCGCGTCGCGTAGACTTCATTTCTCCGATATCTATGGGAACGCAACCGCGCGGGACGGCGAGTTGATTAATCAAGCGCACGCGGCGGAACAGCGGCAGAAAGAGAAGATATCCGGGCGTGACACGGGCCTTGACGATGCGAAGTTTGAGGGGCAACTATTTACAAAGACTCTGCTCGATAACACAT
>Ga0137428_1000530_pt1 | contig 16346 bp, 21 predicted proteins | sample EasRivERMZT718_2_FD_102305 | JGI IMG/M metagenome (GOLD analysis project Ga0137428, IMG submission 102305) | Soil microbial communities from meander-bound floodplain in the East River, Colorado, USA - East River MetaG ERMZT718_2 | ecosystem: Environmental > Terrestrial > Soil > Floodplain ...
CTCGGCGTGCGCCGGCGTTTCCCGGCGACCGTGCTCCTGCCCGACGGCAAGGTGATGGTGGTCTCGGGCTACGACGCCACCAACGTCAACCCGGTGATCCGCAATGCGCACTATCTCGACCTGCGGCCGCCGATGTCGCCTAACACGTTCACCACCGGCACCGCGGCCTCCGGCGAGGTGCGCGGGTATCACAACATCGCGCTGCTCCTCCCAGACGGCCGCGTCCTCATCGGCGGCGGCCGCAGCAGGGGATCGGACTCCGGCGACCCGGAAGACGAGAAGCCGAACTTCCGCTACCTCTTGCCGCCGTATCTTGCGTCGGGCCAGTCAAGGCCCGTAATCACCGCCGCGCCGCAGACCATCGGCTACGGCACGAGCTTCACGGTGGAATTCTCGGGCGGGCCGATCAGCGAGGTGGTGGTGATGGGCCTGGGCTCGATGACGCACGCCATCGACATGAACCAGCGCTATTTGCAGCTCGCCACTCCGGTGAAGGGCGCCACCTCGGCGGAGGTCACCGGGCCGGAGAACATCCAGACCGCGCCGCCGGGGTACTACATGCTGTTCGTGCTCAACGAGAGCCGTGTCCCGTCGGTCGCGAGGTTCGTGCAGGTCGTTCCATAACCGACTAAAGCTCCTTGGGGATGTCGACCGCCACCCAAACGGCCGGCACCGTCCCGCGGTTTTCCGCCCAATGCGTGGTTGCTTTTCCTTCGGCGAACCCTTCGCCGGCGCGCACCACGACGCCGGGCTTGCCCTCCTGGTGATAGGTCACTTCACCCTGGAGGAAGTAGCTGACCGCCGGCCGGTCCTTGTGCGAATGAAGGCCGATGACGCCGCCGGGCTGGAGCGTGATCTTGCGCATTCGCAGCGGGCGTCCCCACACCGACTCGATCTCTTCGGTGAGATCGAGTGAGCGCAGCGCTTCCGCGCTGAGTCCTTTCGTCTCGGACGGCGGCTTCGCCTGGCCGACGGCAAGGCCCCCGGCGAACCCCAGCGCGAGCGAGAAGATGGACACGAACGTGACGAGCTTGGTCGCAGGACGCATGCGGTTTTCTCCCGAGGTCGATCATAAACCGCGCCCACGCGGGATTAGAATCGCCGCTCCCACCGCCTACACCAGAGGAGCACCCCGATGCTGACGCTTTTCTACGCCCCCGGCGCCTGTTCGATGGCCCCCCACATCGCGCTCGAGGAGGGCGGCGAGAAGTACGAGCCGAAGCGCATGGATCTCTCGAAGGGCGAGCAGAAGACCGCCGAGTACATGAAGATCCATCCGCTCGGCCGCGTGCCGGCGCTCAAGCTTGACGACGGCACGCCGCTCACCGAGAACACCGCGATCCTGCCGTTCCTCGGCAAGCGCTTCGGCCTGTGGCCGACCGAGCCGGTGAAGGAGGCGCAGGCGCTCTCGGTCATCGGCTTTTTCGCCGCGAGCGTGCATCCGGCGAACGCGCACGTCGGCCGCCCCGAGCGCTACACCGACGACAAGTCGGCCCATCCCGGTCTCCAGGCCATGGGCAAGAAGACCTATTTCGAGTACATGAAGCAGATCGACGGCATGTACGGGCGGCGCGAATGGCTGTCCGACAAGTACTCGGTGCTCGATCCCTATGCCTTCGTGTTCTACGTCTGGGGCGTGCGGCGCGAGATGCCGATGGCGGAGCTGAAGAACTACAGCGCGTTCAAGGACCGCATGCTGAAGCGCCCCGCGGTGCAGCGCGTCGCCGCGGACGAGGGCGTCAAGCTTTAGCAGTTCGGCGTAGACTGCCCGGCGTTCGTTCCGACGCTGCGGGTAGCGCATGGAGCGCTTTCTCAGGGACTTGGTTGCCGGGCTGGTGTTCGCCGCGTTCGGCGCGGCGGCGATCCACTTCGTGCGCGAATATCCTCTCGGCACGGCGGTGCGCATGGGCTCGGGCTACTTCCCGGCCGCGCTCGGCTGGCTCCTGATCGGATTCGGCGCGTTCCTCTGTGTGCGCGGCCTCTGGCGCTGGGTGCCGTCGCCGCGGCGCAAGGCGAAGCAGGTCGACGGGCTCGACTTCGTCAAGGGCGACCGCGCGCCGGCGCCCGCGCCGGCGGCGGCCGCATGGGACTGGCGTGAGGCTACGTGGAGCGTGCGGCCGGTGGCGTGCATCGCCGCCTCGATGCTCGTGTTCGGCTTCGTCATGCCGCGGCTCGGGCTCATTCCCGCGCTGGTGCCGATGTTCTTCGTCGCGGCGCGAGGCGGGCGGGAGTTCCGCTGGCGCGAAGTGCTCATTCTGACCCTCGTGATGACGGCGTTCGCGGTGGGCGTGTTCGTGATGCTCCTGAAGCTTCCCTTCCAGCTCTTCCCGGGGTTCTACCTTGTTTGAGAATCTTGTCCTCGGGTTCGCGGTCGCGGCTTCGGTCGAGAACCTCCTCTACTGCCTCGCCGGCGTGGCGCTCGGCACGCTGATCGGCGTGCTGCCGGGGATCACGCCGCTCGTCGCGATCGGGATGCTGTTTCCGCTCACGTTCACGCTGCCGCCGATCCCCTCGCTCATCATGCTCGCCGGGATCTACTATGGCGCGCAGTACGGCGGCTCGACCACCGCGATCCTCGTCAACCTGCCGGGCGAGACCGCCTCCGCCGTCACCTGCATCGACGGCTACCCGATGGCGCGCCAGGGGCGGGCGGGGCCCGCGCTGGCGATCGCCGCTCTCGCGTCGTTCTTCGCGGGCTGTGTCGGGACGCTGCTCATCGCTTTCGTCGGGCCGCCGCTTGGAGAATGGGCGCTCCAGTTCGGGCCGTGGGAGTACTGCGCGCTGATGCTGATGGGACTCGTCGCCTCGGCGGTGCTCGCGCGCGGCGACGCGGTGAAGGGCCTCGCGATGGTGGCGCTGGGCCTGCTCTTCGGCGTGGTCGGCACCGACGTCAATTCCGGCGTGGTGCGCTACGCGTTCGACGTCCCGGAGCTCTTCGACGGCATCGGCTTCACGGTGATCGCGGTGGGCCTGTTCGCGGTGGCCGAGATCGCGTCGAACCTGGAATCGGGCGAGCGGCGCGAGGCGCTCGCGGCAGCGATCTCGGAGCTCCTGCCGAGCCGGCATGACCTCCGCGACGCAGGCTGGCCCATGATGCGCGGCACCGCGGTGGGCGCGGTGCTCGGCGTGCTGCCGGGCACCGGGCCGGCGCTCGCTTCGTTCGCCGCCTACATGCTGGAGAAGAAGGTGGCGACCGACCCGGACCGGTTCGGCGCGGGAGCGGTCGAGGGCGTGGCGGCGCCGGAAGCGGCGAACAACGCCGCGGCGCAGACCGGCTTCATTCCCACGCTCACGCTCGGCATCCCGGGCAGCGCGGTGATGACGCTGATGGTCGGCGCGATGATGATGCACGGCTTCGCGCCCGGGCCGCAGGCGATGGCGGAGAAGCCCGAGCTGTTCTGGGGAATCGTCGCCAGCATGTGGCTCGGCAACCTGATGCTGCTGGTGCTCAACCTGCCGCTGATCGGGCTCTGGGTGTCGCTCCTCAAGGTGCCCTACCGCTGGCTCTTTCCCTCGATCGTGATGTTCTGCTGCATCGGGGTCTACAGCGTGAGCAACAACCCGGTCGATGTGTACCTGTGCGCGGCGCTCGGCGCGCTCGGCTTTCTGCTCGCGCGGGTGGGGTGCGAGCCGGCGCCGCTGCTCCTTGGCTACGTGCTCGGGCCGCTGTTCGAAGAGCACTTGCGGCGCGCGATGCTCCTTGGGCGCGGCGATCCGTTGCTGTTCCTCACGCGGCCGATCAGCCTCGCGTTCATGCTCGGAACCGCGCTGGTGCTCGTCGCGATGGTGTGGCCGGCGCTCAGGCGCAAGCAATAATCCACATTCCGCGGCAAACCAGCGCGAAGAGTGCGTACTCGTTCATTGCGGCGGACCTGCCGGATGCGCAGCATCGTCACAATGTCTGACATCGCCACCCGCCTGGGGACTACGACGAGCGGGCAGCTCCTGGTTCGGTCCGGCATCGAGATCGAGCGAGTCCTCGAGTCGATCATCCGGGACCAGGCCCCGGTGACGGCGAAGCTGAAGGACTTGATGTTCCTCTCCCGCCTGGTGCACTACGACCCGGCAGAACAGCAAGTTACGGTGGCCTACTGCGAGCACAAGCCCTCCAACTCGGCGGTGCTGTCGCTGCGTTCCGTGACCTTCATGTGCAACCACCGCGGGGCGCAGCTGGCGTTTGCCTGCGGCAAGCCCGTTCAGAGCATGCATCTGGGCAGGCCGGCCATCCGCATGACCGCCCCCAGCATCCTGCTCGCCATGCAGCACCGCCGCAACCAGGCGCATGGCCCGCTGCCGGGCGAGGCGGATGTGCAGGTCGAACTGTCGATGGGCGTGATTTCGTTCGAAGCCAAACTGGTCGACATGAGCCTGGACGGCAAGGCCTTTCTCCTGGGCGACCCGGGCATTCCCCTGTGCGCCGGAACGCGGCTTCACAAGGCCCGCATCCGCGACGTGGCGCGCGAGCCCCTGCTGGTCGACATCGACGTCGATAACGTCCGCCAGGCCGTGCTGCACAACGGCCAGCGTGCGACGCGCATCGGGTGCCGCATCGTGGCCGAGCGCGAAAAGATGGAAAAAATCATCCGGCTGTTCATCATCGACCTGCAGTAGCCATCCTTTCGCGTCAGAAGAAGGCAGAATTGGGGGAAGAGGCTCCCCTATGCGCATGCGCCTGCTGGTGATGGTCCTGTTGCTCGCCTTCGGTACGTCCGCGTACGCCGCCTATCCGGAAAAGCCGATCCGCTTCGTGCTGCCCTCGGCCGCGGGCGGCTCGGTGGACGTGCTGATGCGGATCCTCGCGCAGCAGCTCTCGGCGCAGATGAACGTGCCTTTCGTGGTCGAGAACAAGCCCGGCGCCTCCTTCGTGCTCGGGACGATGGACATCGTGAAAGCGCCGCCCGATGGCTACACGCTCGGCTACGGGAACCTGGTGTCGCTCGCGATCAACAAGTCCCTGCTCGGCTCGATTCCCTACGACGTCGAGAAGGACCTCACCCTCGTCTCGAACTGCGTGCGCGTGTTCAACCTGCTGGCGGTGAACAACAAGCTCCCGGTGAGCACCGTTCAGGAGCTCGTTGCCTACGCGAAGAAGAACCCGGGCAAGCTCACCACCGGTTCTTCGGGCAATGGCACCACCGGCCACCTCGGCGCCGAGCTCTTCAAGGCGATGACCGGGACCTTCATCGTGCACGTTCCCTACAAAGGCAGCCCGCAGGCGATCAACGACCTGATGGCGGGCCAGATCGACATGATGTTCGACAACATCTCCTCGATCGGGCCGCACGCCAAGGCGGGGCGCGTGAAGGGGATCGCCGTGTCGGGGCCGCGGCGCTCGCCGGTATTCCCGGACCTGCCGACGGTCGCGGAGGCGGGCGTGCCAGGCTACGAGACGGTGGCGTGGGGCGGCGTGATCGGACCGGCGAAGCTGCCCAGCGAGATCATCTCCAAGTTGAATCAGGAAATCAGAAAGGCGCTCGCAGCGCCCAGTGTGGTGGAGCGCTACAAGCAGCTCGACACCGAGACCGACGGCGGCACGCCGGAGGAATTCCTGGCGCTGGTCAGGCGCGAGACGCCGAAGTGGGCGGAGGTGATCCGGCGCGCGGGGGCGAAAGTTGACTGATCAGTTCGACCTGATTATTCGCAATGCGACCGTAATCGACGGCACTCGCGCGCCGCGTTTCCAGGCGGACATCGCTGTCAAGGCAGGAAAGATCGCCCGCATCGGGAAAGTGAAGCAGAAAGGCAAGAAGGAAATCGACGCGGCGGGAAAGATCGCGGCGCCGGGCTTCATCGACGCGCATACGCACGACGACCGCCTGATGCTCTCGTCGCCCGAAATGGCGCCGAAGGTGAGCCAGGGCGTGACGACGGTGGTGGCGGGGAACTGCGGCATCTCGCTCGCGCCGGCGCCGAACGGGATGCGGCCGCCGGTGCCCGTGCCGATGGACCTGCTCGACGACGAGGGCGGCTGGTTTCGCTTCCGGACCTTCAAGGAGTACGTGCAGGCGCTGAAGAAGAAACCCGCGGCTACGAACTGCGCGCTGCTCGTCGGCCATTCCCTGCTCAGGGTCCAGACCATGGACGACACGAGCCGGACGGCCGCGCGCGCGGAAATCAAGAAGATGCAGGACATGGTGGACGAGGCCATGAAGGCGGGCGCGATCGGCGTCTCGACCGGGCTCTACTACGAGCCGGCGCGCGCGGCGCTGCCGGAAGAGGTGATCGAGATCTGCCGGCCGCTCGCCAAGCACGGCGGCATCTACTGCACGCACATGCGCGACGAGGGCGACCGCGTGGTCGACTCGCTCGAGGAGAGCTTCCGCACCGGGCGCAGCCTCGGCGTGCCGGTCGTGATCTCGCACCACAAGGTCGCCGGCAAGGCGAACCACGGCCGCTCCGCGGAGACCCTGCCGATCATCGAGCGCGCGATGCGCTCGCAGAAGATCGGCCTCGACTGCTACCCGTACCACGCCTCGTCGACGATCCTCTCGGCGAGCCGCGCGGCGAACGCCACCAAGGTGCTCGTCACCTGGTCGAAGCCGCACCCCGAGGCGGCCGGCATGGAGCTGGGCGAGATCAAGAAAACGCTCGGTCTTTCGGTGTACGAGCTGCTACCCGCGGGCGCGATCTACTTCTCGATGGACGAGAACGACGTGCAGCGCATCCTCGCCTTCGAGCAGACCATGATCGGCTCCGACGGGTTGCCGCACGACGCCGCGCCGCATCCGCGGCTGTGGGGGACGTTCCCGAGGGTCTTAGGGCACTACTCGAGAGACTTGAATCTCTTCCCGCTCGAAACCGCCGTGCACAAGATGACGGGGCTGACCGCGAAAACCTTCGGCCTCGCCGACCGCGGCGTGCTGAAGCCCGATCATGCCGCCGACATCACGATCTTCGACCCGAAGGTGGCCGAGACCGCAACGTTTGCGAAGCCGATCCAGGAGGCGAAGGGGATCGAGACCGTGATCGTCAACGGCAAGATCGTGTGGCGCGAAGGCAAGCCCACCGGCGCGCGGCCGGGAAAGGTCCTTCACCGCAGCGCGCGGTAGATCTCCGCGAGCGAGTGTCGGCGGCCTTCCTCGACGGCGAACGCCGGCGAGCCGAGCTCTTCGGCCAGCGCGCGAGCTTCCGGCGCGGTCAGGTTGCGTACGTGGATGCGCGCGAAGCAGCGCCCCGGACGAACCAGCGCCTCGTCCAGGTCGCCGACGTTCGGCAGGTTGGTCGAGAAGATGATCTTGCGGCCCTGCGAGCGCACCACGCCGTCCGCGATGGTGAGGAAGCGGTGCAGGTGCTCGTTGCCGTCCGCGCGCGGCTTCAGCACGTGGTCGGCGTCCTCGACGATGAACGCGTCGTGCCACCCCGTGATGAACTTGACGAACACCTCGTCGGAGGTGAGTGCCTTCATGTCGCCGGTGTAGAGCGCCTGCGCCTGCTCGCCCTTGCGGCGCGACATCTCGGCCAGGATCGCGCGGATGAGGCGCGTCTTGCCGGTGCCGGGCGGGCCCTGCAGCACGAGCACGGTCTCCGGCGCGTCGAGGTAGCGGGCGACGAAAGCGTGCACGCCGCCCTGGATCGCCGGGTAGGCGCGGTCGCGCAGCACGTCGTCCGCCATTTCCTCGATCGTCGCGCTCTCGAGCTCGCCGCGCGCGGTCAGGAAATGCCAGTCGATCGAGAACATCGGCTCGGTGATCCGGGTCGAGCCCGCCTTCGCCAGCAGGCGCCCCTTTGCCTCCTCGGCGCGCGCCAGGTCCCCGGCCCAGATGTAGAACGAGCAGGAGCAATAGTCCGCCTTGCGGTTGCCATAGGCGGCCACGAAGAGCCCGTCCGCGTCGAGCAGCATCGACTCGGCATGCAGGCGCTCCGCGCGCCACGCGGTGTCGAGGGCGATGGCGTCGAGCAGTACCTCAAGCTCGACGCGAGCGGCGAAGCGCAGCACCCGGTAGATCGGGTAGCGCGCCACGCCCTCTTCGAGCGCGCGTGCGATGCGCGACTCGTGGACCAGCGCGCCGAGGTAATGCACCTGCTTCGTCAGTCCGTTGAAATGCGCGTTCATGGTTGCCTGCTCATCCTTCAGTTCATCCGTTTCGCAATTGGTCGGCGCGGCAGGACTTGAACCTGCAACCGTCTGGGTAAGAGCCAGCTACTCTTGCCGTTGAGTTACGCGCCGTGAACCACAAAAAACAAAAAGCCCGGGGACCTTGCAGCGCACCCGGGCTTGGGAAGACGGCGAGCGATTGCGATCGCTAGCACGCCTCCTGGGCCTGGGCCGCACGCGCACCCGCCTCGCTCATCGCGATGGGCTTCGGCTGCTGCGTGATGCATAGATGCTTTCTGAAATCTCGATCCATATATCGGTTCCTCCAAACGCCGTACTTGCCGCGGCGTTGACGCTGCAGAAACAAAAAACCCGGAGCGCTTGCGCGGTCCGGGCTTCGGGTGGGCGCAAAGCGCTTACGCGGTCTCCGTCTCCGGGCCGGCGTCGTCCAGAATTCGCTTCGGTTGCGTCGTGCTCATTTGCAAGTGGGCGCGCATTCTGCCAGCGCCCATGCCAAAGTCAACACCTTTTTCTCAGCGCTCGCGGCCGACCGCCTCGTTGAGCGTCGTGCCGGTGATGCGCTCCACGCGGCCGTCGTTGGTGAGCTCGACCGCCTCGCCGGCGAGGAAGCGGCTGTTGTCGATGTCGACGGTCTGGAAGCCGCCGGCGTCCATGCGCAGGTAGAGCCGGTAGAGGTTGCGATCGGGAGACTTGCCCTTGGCATCGGTGCCGGTGCCGGGCTCGCGCGCGCCGGGAATGACGCCGACCGACTGGATCACGCCGGAGCCTGCCTTGAAGTTGCCCGGCCGCACGATGTTGGCCTCGAGCTGGCTTTCGTCCAAGGTCATCGTGCAGCCGACCACGAGGCACAAGAGGAGCGGCGCCCGGATTCGCATAGGGGAGGAGGATAGCGCCCGGGCGCCGCTCGCGCTCCTGTTGTCGGGCAGCTTGCCCCGCGAATGTGGCGTCGTTCTGGCGCCTCGATGGAAATCTGCCTTTGGGTGTGATCCATATTCGAATCGGTAGAAGTTGGCGTTGTTGGACAGAGGCTTTATCGCGTCGTCCGCCGGGTGCACGACACGGCGTTGCGTTCATGGTGCTGCCCGACGCGCCGATGTATCTTGGAGGACATCAGCCGGGGCGGCGTCCTCGGCCAGATTCTTGCTCGCTGTTGTGGAAGGAGGAAGCCGATGAAGAGGAGATCAGTGCGCAGCAAGACGAAAGCAAAGAAGGTCAAGCCGGTCCCGGCGGGGTACCACACGGTGACGCCTTATCTCGCCTGCGGCGACGCGGCGCGCGCGATCGATTTCTACAAGAAAGCCTTCGGCGCGGCCGAGGTGATGCGCATGCCCGGACCCGACGGCAAGATCGCGCACGCCGAGGTGAAGATCGGCGGCTCGCGCGTCATGCTGACCGACGAATACCGCGAGATGGATTTCCTGAGTCCGCTCACGCGCGGCGGCACGACGGTGCACATGCATCTCTACGTCGCGGATGTCGACAAGATGGCCGACCGGGCAGTCGGCGCCGGCGCCAAGCTCCTGCACCCGGTTCAGGACAAGTTCTACGGCGACCGCACCGGCACGGTCCGGGACCCGTTCGGCCACGTCTGGCACATCGCCACCCACACCGAGGACCTGTCGATGGCGGAGCTGCGCAAGCGCGGCGAGAAGGCGCTGAAGGAAATCGGCGGCGGCTAGACGCCGAAGCGGTTGCTTACCATGTTGCCGATCGTGAGGCAGGCCGCCGAGGTCGCCAGCACGACGACGAGCGCCATCATGCTGAACTCGCCCGGCACCGCGGCGACTGCGCCGAACATCGGGGCGACCAGCTTGCCGCCGGCGACGCCGCCGGCCGCGCCGATGATGATCGAGACCAGCATGCCGCGGTCTTCGTTGAGTCCCAGTTTCGTAATCGCCAGCCAACCGATAGCGGCGCCGGCTGCTGCCCAAAGGACGAGCTCCATTTCATACCTCCGTTGAAAAGCGGTTGGAATCGATGAGCACCGTAGCGGCGCGGGCCACGCTCGCCGCTGCCGCGCGCGCCCCGGGGGTCTGCGCGCTGACCTGCGCTCCCTCCATGAGAAGAAACAGCTGATCGGCGAGCAGCCGAGAATCGCCGGCGCCGATGCGCGCGCACAGCTCGGCGAGCCGGGCGCGCAGCCTCGCCTTGTGCGCCTTGATCACTTTCGTCGCCGGATGGTCGCTCTCGGTGATCTCCACCGCGGCGTTCGCCATCGGGCAGCCGCGCGCCTTCGGGTGGGCCACGTGCTTCGCGAGCAGCTCGAACGCCGCCTTGAGCTGCCGGCGCGGGTCGTCCGGGTGCTCGCGCGACATCGCGTCCCAGGACTGCCAGAACCTGGCATCGTGGTCGCGCAGCCACGCGGCGACGAGCTCGTCCTTGGAAGGGAAGTTGCGATACAGGCTCATCTTGGTGGTGTTCGCCGCGGCCGCGATGGTTTCCACGCCGACGGCGCGGATGCCGCGGCGGTGAAACAGCGCCGCGGCAGTCCTGAACACGCGTTCGCGCGCGCTGACCTCGTTCTTGGCCCGCTTGCTCATCGCCCGCTCCCGTTGACGGTGAGGTTACCGGTCGGTATCATCCGATGTTACCGGTCGGTATCATCTCCCGCCGGTATCATCCCCCCAATCTGAGGAGAGCGCAATGCAGTGGAGCGGCTATTAACGCGACCCTGCGCGGCCACATCGGCGAAGTGGCGATGATGGCGGCTATCGTCACCACCATGTTGTTCCTGCCCGCCGCGGCATTGCTGGCCGGATTGCTTTTCCTCGTCGGCGTTTCGTTGCAGGCGTTCGCGACTTTCAACGGCGTGCTCAACGCCTACCAGGGCGTGGCGGCGTGGTGGATCATCGCCTTCCTGCCGACGCTTGCCTACTCGGTCTACGTGATGCCGTGGGAACGCAGAGAGCCGTGAAGAGCTCCGACGTGCCGCGGATGGCGCTGCGCCGTGCGGTCGAGTGGTGCGGCGGGATCGACGCGGTCGGCGACGCGCTCAACGTCGACGGCGAGAGACTGGAGAAATGGATCGCCGGCGAGCAGGAAGTGCCGCAGGCGGTATTCGTGCAGGCGGTCGGCCTGATCCTCGAGGCCACCGCTACCCAGTCTCCGCGCGGGCGCACGCCCGATTCGAACGACGGCGGGCGCAAAGCACGCCGGCATTGATGGTTGAACGAACAAGGAACTCAGCATGGCCGCCGGAAAAGTGAGATGGTTCAGCGATGAAAAGGGCTTCGGCTTCATCACCCCGGATGACGGCGGCGCGGACCTGTTCGCGCATCACAGCGCCCTGTGCGGCGATACCTACCCCTCGCTGAAGCAGCACCAGCGCGTCGAGTTCGACCTGCGTCCGGGAACAAAAGGCCCGCGGGCCGGGAACATCAGGGCGCTGTAGCGCCGTTGAGGGCGCGCTGCGCCCACTTTGCCCAGCCGAGAAGCGCGCTGTCGGCGTCGAACGCGCCGACCAGCTGCACGCCGAGCGGCAGGCCGGCCGGGCCGCGGCCGTGCGGCAAGGTCACGCAGGGCACCCCGAGCAGCGTCCAGGCGCGGTTGAACACCGGGTCGCCGGTGCTCGCGAGCGAGGCAGGCGCCTCGCTCGGCGCGCTCGGCGTCAGCAGGAAATCGAAGTCGCGCATGGCCTCCGCGAGCGCGCGGCGGCAGCGTTCGGCCAGCGTGCGCATCGCGTCGTAGTCTGCGCGCGTCACCTTCCAGCCTTCGTCGAGGCGCGGCTTGAGCGACGCGCTGATCTTGTCGGGATGCGTGCTGTACTCCCAGGCGAGGGCGCGCGCGGTTTCGTAGCCCATGATCACCTTGTGGCGGTCGAAGAGCTGCCGGCTTTCGAGGCCCATCTCGTAATCGCTCACCTTCGCGCCCGCACGCGCGAGGCGCTGCGCCGCGGCTTCGAGGTTCGCCTGCGTCGCCGCATCGGCGAGCTCCCAGCGCGGCGTGCGGCACAGGCCGATGCGGGGGTTTTCGAATGAAGGAAAGTCCGGAACGGCGCGGCCGCAGAGCGCTTCCAATGCGAAAGCAAGATCCTCGGGATCGCGCGCGAAGACGCCGATGGTGTCGAGCGACTCGGCGACCATCTTGAGGCCCGCGCGGTTGATCGCGCCGAAGCTGGGCTTGATCGCGGCGACGCCGCAATAGGCCGCGGGACGGATCACCGAGCCGCCGGTCTGGGTGCCGATCGCGGCCGGGACCGTGAAGTCCGCCACCGCCGCCGCCGAGCCGCTCGAGGAGCCGCCGGGCGTGTGCGCGGGGTTGTGCGGATTGCGCGTCTGCGCGGGATGGTTGTTGGCGAACTCGGTCGTCACGGTCTTGCCGAGGATCACCGCGCCCGCGCGCTTCAGCGCGACGACGCAGGCCGCGTCGGCCTTCGGGCGATGGCCGCGGTAGATCAGCGAGTTGTACTCGGTCGGCAGCTCTGCGGTGTCGATCGCGTCCTTGATGCCGAACGGGATGCCGTGCAGCGGGCCCCGCCGCGGGCCGCGATCGAGAGCGCGCGCTTGCGCCAGCGCGTAGTCGCGATCGACGAACGCCCAGGCGCGCAGCCGCTCGTCGCGCTCGGCGATACGCTCGAGGCACGCCGACACCAGTCCTTCACTGGTCAGCTCGCCGCGCTCGATGCGGCGCGCCGCCTCAGTGGCCGAAAGCGAGAAACTCCCGCCGTGTCTTGGGTCCATAGGTCAGGAAGTGCGGCGACGGGTTTTCCAGATAGGCGGTCTTTTCACGCGCCACCGCGTCGTTCGCGGTGTAGCGCTTCAGCTCCGAGGCCGAAATGCCGTAGACCTTCGCGCCGTTCTGGCCGAAGACCTTCGCGCGCACCGCGGGGGTAATTTCCGTGTACCCGAACCGGTCTCTGAATGCAGGAGATATCTGAAAGGTCCTGAACGCCGCGATCTGGTCCTGCGGCGAGCCGTACCAGATCGAGTCGGTACCCCACAGCACGTGGTCCTCGCCGCAATACTTGATCAGCTTGCCCATAGCGTGCGCCGCCTGCTCGGGGTCGCGCATCAGGAAGCGCCAGGTCGAGCCGAGCTCGGCGTAGACGTTCGAGCCGGGAGAAACTCCGTTCTTCTGCAACGAAGAAATAAGGGTGTCGATACCGTCCCGGCCGGGCGAAGCATCGTAGGGCCCTTCCTTCACGCTGCTCACGAAGCCCGAGTGGTAGATCAGGAACTTCACGTCGGGAAAGCGCTTGGCGACGACGCCGATGTCGCTGCACTGGCTGTGCTCGTAGGAGCGGCTGCCGAAGGGCAGCCCCTTGTGCACGCAGATCACTTTCACGCCGAGCTTGCGCGCGCGCTCGATGAAGCGCGTGCCGACGTCGTCGGACAGGAAGTAGCCCTTGCCGCCGGGCCCGTATTGCGTGTAGGTCTTCCACGCGCTCACGCCCCATTTCTGCGCCAGCTCGTCCATCCCCTCGAGGTCGCCGGGCTGGTTCGGGTTGACGCGGCCGTGGAGCAACAGGCGGTGCGTCCCCTGCAGCTTGTCGACGATGCGCCGCACCTCGTCGGCCGCCTGGATCGTCACCGGCTCGGCCTCGCGCGTCGAGGGCACGAACGACAGCACCATCAGGTCGGTGTCGCTGTCCATGAAGACGTCCTTGATGAACACCTCGGGGCCCTTCGGATTGCCTTTGGGGGTATCGATGAAATGGCCCTGGACGTCGAAGATGAGCTCGTCCTTCGTCGCGCCGGTCTGGACGCGCGCGAGCTGAAGGTCGAGGGCGGAGTCCTTTTCGATGTCGTAGAACCCGCCGCTGGTTCCGTGCGCCTGGTTGAAGGCGAGGAGGGTGCTCGCAGCGCCGCAGGACGAAATCAGAAACTTCCTGCGGGACAAACCGAGACGCTTGGCGTTCCCGGTGGCCGAAGAATGCGCAAGCCGGTTGGCGGCGCGGTTTGCGGCGGAGAGCGGGACGGGGACGAATTCGCCGTTCGAGGTGCTGTCCAGCTTGATCGGCAGGCGTCTGCCTTCGGGATCCTGAGGGGCGGTCATGGCAGCTCTCCTACTCGAGGGAGTATAGCGGCAGGTGCAATTTGGCACTTCCTCCGTGTGAATTGCCGCAACATTGCTGCGCCGCTCATCGAGCCCGCCCCTCCGCCCGTCATAGATGGTCGTAATACCCCGTCAGGAGCGGTATTCGTTCCTCGTCCCTCTTGACACGCTGGCGCAACTTAGGGCCGCAGGTTGCCAAAACAAACGACGGGGGGACCCAGATGAACCCGCTGCTGCAGGTAGAAGAAGTCCAGGACATGGTGAACATGCTGTTCCAGCGCTATCCGACGCTGTGCGGCTTCTCGGTGAAGGACGACATGTCCTTCTCGAACGTCGCCTGCCACCCGGCGCTGGCCAGCGAAGAGGCCGAGATGCTCTGCGAGGAGATCTCGGCGACGCTGCACGAGCTGATGGAAGAAGCCCCGGAAGCGGCCGAGATGCTGCGCGGCCGCACGGTGGCGAGGACCTTCCATTGAAAAAGCTGCTGTTCGCAGCTTTCCTTTTCGTCGCCGCCTGCGCGGCGAGGGCGCAAGATCTCGATCGGCCCCTCCTCCTAGTGGCCGCGCCGGATCTCCAGGGGCTCTATAGCCGCACCGCGCTTCTCGTCGTGCCGGCGGCCGGCGGCCAGCACATCGGCTTCATCATCAACCGCGCGACCGACGTCAAGCTGGCGACGCTGTTCCCGGAGCACGCGCCCTCGGCCAAGGTCGCCGATCCGATCTACTTCGGCGGCCCCGAGATGATCGGCTCGATCTTCGCCATCGTGCGGCGCGATCCCGGCGCTCCGGCGATGCACCTGTTCGGCGATCTCTTCGTCACCGGCAACGGCGCCGCGGTCGATCGCATCATCGAGAAGACCCCGAACGACGCACGCTACTTCGCCGGTTTCGTCGGCTGGGGAATGCACGAGCTCGCCAAGGAGCTCAAGGACGGGTTCTGGTACGTGGCCGAGCCCGATGCGGCGCTGCTCTTCAGCAAGGACACCGCCGGCATGTGGGAAGAGCTGGTCAAGCGCGCCGGCGGCGGGCGAGAGCTGCCGGCGGGCGCGAAGTCGATCTAGTACCGCTGTCCCTTGATGGTCCAGGGGATGCGCGGCCCGCCTTCTCCCTCTTCGTGCGGCCGCACCGCGCCCTTCTTCGGGCGCCCCGGCCGGTAGGTGACCTGAAAGATCTTCAGCGGCGGCACTTTCGGCGGGCTCTCGAGGAACCGGCAATCCGATTCGGTCGGAACGCTGAGCAACGCGCCGAGGCGCCGCCCTTCCAGCAGCACGGTGTAGCGCAGCATGTGGGCCGAGCCGCTGGCGGGCTGGGCACGGATCTCGTACTTGCCGATCTTGAAGGTGGTCAACTCGTTTTTCTCCACGGAAGCGAACTCGTATAGCCCACATCGGCGCCGAGCGCCACCTCTTTTTCGAGGAGCTCGCGCGACGGGCACGCCGCTTGCTCCCTTTTCCCGGGCTATCCCAGAAAGGGGCACCTATGGAACACACTCAGATAGACAAGGTACCGAGCAACGTGCAGGAAGTACCCGGCCGCGGAGAAAGTTTCCAGGCGGCGCGCGAGCGGCTGAACCAGACGCTTTCCGGCGTTAGCGAGCGAGGCCTGAACGCGGCGCGCGAAGCGGCTGACTACGCGGACCGCACCGTGCACGAGAGTCCCTGGACCTCGGTCGGCATCGGCTTCGGCCTCGGCGTGGTCGTCGGCGCGCTGATCGCCATCGCGGCCGGCTCGAGGCATTCAAGGCTCGGATAGCGAGCGGCTAGAATCGCGTTCCTGTCAACACTGGGGAACGCGATGAAGATCTCGATGTACCAGGCGAGCGCGCCTCGCTTTGCAAACGCGCTGCGCAACCTTTCGGCCATCCTCGACAAGGCGCAGGTGCACGCCGAGGCGAAAAAGCTCGACCCGGCGGTGCTGGGGAGCCTCAGGCTGATCGCCGACATGTTCCCGCTGGCGCGCCAGGTGCAAGTCGCCTGCGACACCGCCAAGGGCGCGGTCGCGCGGCTCGCCGGCGCCGAGATTCCCAAGTACGAGGATACCGAGCAGACCATCGCCGAGCTGAAGGCGCGCATCGCCAGGACGCTCGACTTCGTGGCCTCGGTGCCGGCGGCGAAGATCGACGGCTCCGAGGAGCGCGAAGTGGTGATGAAGATGCGCGGGCAGGACGTGAAGTTCAGCGGCCTGCAATACCTCTTCGGCCACGCCTGGCCGAACTTCTACTTCCACGTCACGACCGCCTACAACATCCTGCGCGCGAACGGGGTCGAGCTCGGCAAGCGCGACTTCATCGGCAATCC
>Ga0137428_1000538_pt1 | contig 16191 bp, 13 predicted proteins | sample EasRivERMZT718_2_FD_102305 | JGI IMG/M metagenome (GOLD analysis project Ga0137428, IMG submission 102305) | Soil microbial communities from meander-bound floodplain in the East River, Colorado, USA - East River MetaG ERMZT718_2 | ecosystem: Environmental > Terrestrial > Soil > Floodplain ...
TGAGCATGCGGATGAAGCTGGGCCGCGCATCGACGAAGTGAGGGTCTTCCGTGCCTCGGGCGATGCTGGTGACTTTGACGTTGTCGCCGCCAATCTCCTGCGCGATCGAACCGAAGTCCGGCAGGGTGGTGACGACGTTGAGTTTTGCTTGAACCGCGTGGGCCCCAATCAAGAGCCCTCCCACTGCCGCAATGAATAGAATTGTTTTCATGACTCGAAATGTTGGATGCATAACGTTGCAGGAATTCGCAAGCTCAGAACTTGTGCGCCGCGTGAGCGCCCAACAGGAATTCGAACTGGAGCCAGACGGAGTGATCGTCTCCGATACCGTTGCGCTTGTCATAGTTGTATTGGAGCCGAATCTTCGAGAATTCGGTCGGATACCACGTGAGATTGGGCGAAAGGCGCCAGCGCTGCGCCCGCATCAGATCGCGCCCAAGCGGATCACCGCCGCCCGCGCCGTCGGAAACGATTAACGGGAGCCGTTCATAGTCGCCGCGATCGCTCGTCACGTAATCCCATCGGAGGCCCGCCACCCAGCCCTTGCGAAAGCCATAGAGCAACTGAGAATAGACGCCATAGTCCGTGAGCGTTTCGCCGCCAAGCACGGCGGGAAGGCCAGTCGTCGCGTTCACGACTTCGCCTTCGTCCGCCACGCCATTGCCATTTTCATCCCAATCAAAAGCGCCGGCGTCGTACTTTCGCAACATTCCCTCCGTTTGCCATGCCACGAACGGAAAGCCTCCCTGGTGCCGCGGCGACTTCCACTTCCAGGTCAGGTCCACGCCATAAATCTGCGTGTCGGTGGAACCGGCGTCCTCGCCACCGCGTGAGTTCGGCCCGAACGCTGCCGAAGCGCCCAACAGGAGGACCTGACTCGACGTCAGATCGAACGACAGCGCGTAGCGGGGCGAGAACAACAGGTCACCGATGTCGTCGATGCCCCGGTCGTTGTCCGCGTGCCGGAAAGCGAGTGGAATTTCCTCTTCCTCTTCTTCACCGCCGTGGGAGTGGCCGGCGCTGCGGAAGCTCGTCGCCGTTTCACCCTGACTGTTCTGAACGGCCAAGAACAGTTCCGAATAGAAGGGCGTGGGCGCCAGCCAGGAGATGCGCGCGCCCGGATTGCGTAATCCGTCCGGTCCCAAAAAGCGGCCGTTCACCAATGGCGCATCGACGAAGCCCCACGCATGCGGGTGAGTCGGGTTATGCCGGCCAAACTCGGTGAAGTATTGGCCGCCTCGGACTTGAAGATTCGCCGGCAGCGACATCGTTTCCAGATAGGCCTCTTCCAATTCCACTTGTGTCTCACCCTCGGGATCGAGAAAGAAAACGATGTTCCCTTGACCACGAAAATAGGGATCGACCGCGCCATCGAGGACCAACTCGACATTCTGAACAGTGAACCCGCGTTGACTCGGATCGTGACCGCCGAGTTGGAGTTCCTCAATGTCATTGGCCGTCGAAGTACCAGCGGCGAAAAGCCCGTCCAGCGACAGGTTGATGTAATTCGGCCCCCGTCCGGCCAGCCGAATGGGATCCGTTGGCCGCCAGGGACGCGACTCCATTACCGTGGCCGGTGGCGCGGAGGTGGCAGCATCGCCCAGGCGCGTTTCCATCATCCGCTTCCATTGCTCCTGGTTGGTGCTGGCAGCCTGTTGCTGCTTTTGCACGGCATCGAGGCGTTTGTTCAAGTCCTCGATGGTTTTGCGATGTTCCTGCAGTGATTTATCAAACGATTCGGTGGCTTGCTTCAGTTGTTTCTTTAATTGCTCAACTTCAGTGGTCTCTTGCGCCTGAAGGCTGCTCGCGCTCAGGCAAAGGGCGGAAGACCATGCCCAAAAATTTTTCAGTTTCATAATTCTTCTTCAAAGGGAGGCGGACGCACCCATGCGTCAACGCCAAGGTTCAGAACTCATTCAATCAGCCGAGGCTGACTGACCATCATGACAGCGAAGAAGAAACGAGAGGGGGAGCGCGGCTGGGAGAAATCCGGTGGTCCGCGGCAGAAAATTGCCAGACGGGATCGATCAGAGGAATCGATAAGACAAGGGCGACAGAAACGACTGCCTTGGTCTCGGCAACACCGGCGAACAGGTGTGCCTTTGTGATCAAGGTCACGACGCACTGGTGGCTCCCACTTTCAGAATCGTGATGAAGCCAATGATGAAGCTGATGTGATGCGCTGAGAACGGCTGCGGCCAGATACAGTCCAAGCATCAGGCTGACAACTGTCAACCGCCAGACCGCTCGAGGGCGGAACATTTTAACCGTCTCTTGCACAGCGATTCAGATGAAGCAAATCGTTCGCCACAAGGCAAGCTCCGTTTTGACCCTGAATGCTCCCAATCCGCCAATCATTTGTTCGTTGGCAGCCGGGCTTTTTTGATTTTTATTCGGCGCATGCTGCGCACCGAATTTCACCCGGCCAAGGAAAAGAATTCCCGACATCTGATGGTCGTGCTGCACGGTCTGGGCGACAGCATAGCCGGCTACCAATGGCTGCCGCCTGCCCTTGAGCTGCCCTGGATGAATTACTTGCTGGTGAACGCGCCCGATCCTTACTTCGGTGGTTTCTCCTGGTATCAATTCGCTGGCGATGTTTCTCCTGGCATCTTGCGCAGCCGCGCCTTGCTCTTTGAATTGCTCGACGCCCAGCGCAAGCAGGGCTGGCCCACCGAACAGACGATTATGTTCGGTTTTTCCCAGGGCTGCCTGATGACGTGGGAGGCCGGATTGCGCTATCCGCATCTGTTTGCCGGATTGATTGGCATCAGTGGTTACGTGCACGATCCGGAGCAAGCAGCCAAAGAACTTTCACCCGTCGCGTTGCAGCAGCGATTTTTGATCACGCACGGGACGCTCGACAATCTGATTCCGTTCGCGGAAGTCCGCGAGCAGATCAACATTCTGAAAGCGGCCGGTCTGCACATCGAGTGGCACGAGTTTGTCAAGGGCCACACCATCGCGGGTGAAGACGAGTTGATGGTGATCCGTGAGTTTATCCTGGCCAGGTATTCGACGAAGTAACGACTTTTGAGAGGCGCTTTGTGCCGCCGGATGGGTCAAGGAGAGAGCAGGGTTGCGGTGTTGGAGTGATTGCCAAAAGTAATTTCCTAAAAGGTGGGGCAAACCTGCCGGTTTGCCGCAACGCCCAGCAGGGCGTCGCCCACCTTTTTGGAAATTACTTTTGGCAATCGATATGGAGTCGCGAGCCTTTCAAGCCACAACTTCAGGAATAGCACGATTCTCACCGCACCGTTCCTGCACGCAATGTTTCCAACGCATAGAACGTGTCCCGCCATCGAATTCCGCCGTGACGAACTGTGACAAAGGTTGACTGGAGCATCGCGTAGAATAGCGCGGGATAGATGAATGGGGTCACCGCAGCGCTGCGGAGAGGCCAACCAAGTCGCTGCGCGAACACTCCAGCGGGTAGCATCAACGACAGCGGAGCGAGCCCTGCGGCAAGTCCAGCCGGCGTCCCGGTTAACGGACCGATCGCGGCGGCGCACATCACCAGCAGTGCGAACAAGCCTCCCAGCCAAACAACCCAGAGCCTGAAATCGATGGCGGCGAAGCAATTCTTCTCCAGGACTTTGACCAGGCTCCGCACGGTTGTTCCCCAATGACATTCCACATCGTCGCCACCGATGAATGCCCGCGTTCGCTTCCCGGCGCGGCGCAGAAGCAATCCGAGCTTCATGTCATCGACCACCGTCAGGCGCAACGCTTCATAGCCGCCGCATTGGCGATAGGCCGAGGCGCGCACCAGGTTGAACGCGCCGATGCCAAGATACGCCCTGGGGCGGTCGCGATTCACACCGGAAAACCAATTCGCCAGGCTGATCAGAAACGCCAGATGCCACGCCCGCGCGCCGATGCTTTGGGGCGCGACTCCGGGGGTCAGCGTGATGTGATCCGCCGCGTCGCCAGCCGCCACCCGCAACGCCCGCGCGATCACATCCGGCTTCAACCAGCAATCCGCGTCGATGAAAAGAATCCAATCGCCCGTGGCGGCGCTGGCCCCGAGATGGCAGGCGTGACATTTGCCAAGCCATCCGTCCGGCAACACTTCGACCCGCTTCACGCGCACGCGCGAATCCTCCTCCGCCAACCGCCGAAGGATTTCACTCGTTCGGTCCGTGGACCGATCATCAACAACGATGACTTCGACTTCCACACCGCATTGCGCGAGCAGATGCCGAACGGTGTTCTCGATGCGCGCTTCTTCATCCCGCGCCGGCACAACCGCCGAGCAGCGAACAGCGCCTGCGTTCGAACCATCCAGTCGTGGTATCGCGGCCAATGCCTTCGACGAAGGCAGCCGCCGCGCCCACCGCAAGTGAAAGAGAGCGGCGCACGTCATCGCCACAAAACAGGCTGCCACACTGCCGAAGAGCCAGCTCATCCGTTCGAGAGCCTGCCGCGTTCAGCGCTCAAACGCACGCGAATAAGCAGGTCATTCATATGCGGATGGTCAGCAAAGGTGATTCCGGGCTTCTCGAATGGGGACTGAAGCCTGCGCTCGGCAACGGCGCGGCCATGCCCGTCCTCTCGGGAAGTTTCCTGGCAGATGCCCTATTAGCGCGCGCGATATTCCCTGCGACCGCCCTCACGCCGGTCACGATAGCCGCCGCCGCCCCGGTTGTAGCCACCTGCGGAACGCTCTTCCCGCGGGCGCGCCTCGTTCACGGTCAATGCCCGGCCTTGAAAATCTTTTTGATGGCAAGTAGCGATGGCATTGTTGGCTTCCTCTTCGCTGGACATTTCCACAAAGCCAAACCCGCGGGATTTTCCGGTGAAGCGGTCCTGGATAATGTTTACAGAAAGCACGGTCCCTGCGGCCGCAAAAAAGTCCTGCAGATCGTTTTCGGTGGCAGTGTGATTGATGTTCCCGACGAATAGTTTGGTTGCCATAACTGATTTTTCTATGATGCCGTTGGGCGGGGCGTCGCTGGTCGTTCCTGGATAGGTTTCAAATCGTCACGCTATGCAAGCACTACTGACGATTACCGGTCCACTTCGCTGTGCGCTTACGGATGGGCAGGACTATGAGGTGTTTCGCTGCGAAAAAACAAGGAAATTATCTGCCGCCGCTTGTCACTACGGTAAGGTCCTATGGGCTATTCAGCCCATGGCAACACGGCGGTCCGTTGGTAAGAATAATGTTGTAATGCCTGCACAACTGTCACTGGATGCGGAACCATCGGGCCAGTCCGGGACCGGCAAGGCCGAACTGACTACCTTTTTGCTGGTGGAGGATGATCCCAACGATGTTTTGTTCATGCAACAGGCGTTCAACCAGGCTCCCGCGTGCATCCGGCTTGAAGCGGTCAGCGATGGGTTGCACGCCATGCATTATCTGGAAGGCCTCGGGCCCTATGCCAACCGCCGGACATATCCGTTACCCAACGTGATTCTGCTCGACCTGAAGATGCCGCGGGTGGATGGGTTCGGATTTTTGGAATGGTTGCGCGCCAAAGCACCACGCGAGCATCGGCTCATTCCAGTGCTGGTCATGTCGTCGTCGGCCTTGCCGGAAGACGTGCAGCGGGCCTATTCGCTAGGGGTCAACTCCTATCTGGTGAAGCCGGTGGATTGGTATGAGTTCAAGGAGCGGATTAAGGCCATCGGCATCTATTGGGGCGAGCACGTGAAGAAGCCGGACGTGCGTTCTGGTTAGATTCTGAGTTCGCAAATCCCGTGAAAACCTCTCGCAGATCTTTACCTTCGCACGATGGAGTCTCAACGCAGAGGACGCGGAGGATCTCGCAGAGGTCGCAGAGAGAAATGATTGCCTTTGCGTCCTCTGCGAGAACCTCGGCGCCCTCTGCGTTTAAGGCAACCGCTGCGAATTTCAAATCCGGTTGGCTGGAATTCTGACTCCAAATCTCCTGAGAACATCTCGCAGCTTGGGAGGGAAAAGCTCCAAGCTCCAAATCCCAAGCTCCAGAGAAAGACCAAACTGCAAGCTCCAAACCCCACCGCGCTGGGCGCGCCAGGGCAACCGTTGCTCGTGGGCCGGGAGTTGGGAGTTGGAGCTTGGAGTTTCTCTGTTGTTTGGGGGTTGGATCTGGATACTTCCACAGCGCGATTTACGGCTTGAGGATTTGGAGCCGTTCCATCGCAGCCTGCACTCCCTGTAAGGCGCGGAGCATCTCTGCGCGCATGTCTTCCCCTGGTGGGTTTTCGGAATCATTCAGCAGGCGAGACAGGGTTTCCAAAATTACGGGCGTGCGCTTTTGCAAACTGGCAAGTTGCTTTTCCCATCCCAACTTCTTTTTCGCGCACTTCAGCAGGTCCGTGAGGTAAGCAACGTCTTCCTGAGTGCCTCTTGGGACGGGGTACTTTGCGTTTATGGCCGCCAATTCATTTTGGAGAGTGACAATAGTTTTGTCACAACGCTCGATGTCTTTGACGAGCGCGTTGAGCTGTAGAACGACCTGCTGCTGTTCGACGGCGCTTTTTTCGGCCGACCTGATTTGTCTTAACGATGACATGGTCGCGGAAGGACTCACGGAGCCTACCCAGGCACGAGCGGTCCGACAAGAACCCGTTCACGGGTCCAAGGGATTTTTTTGAGTTGGACATATCGACACGAAATGGCTAGCTTTGTTCAAGCCGACTCACCACCTGTTATGAGCCCGAAATGGTCATCGGGGCATTGGTCGCTCATTCGACGACTCTCTCCTTTGTGTTGCCTGATGGGCATAATTCATGGCGCGGCTTGTCTGAATCTCCGGGCCGCAGTGGTGACAAACTGTGATGAAGCCAGCCTGCGCGCGGCGATGGCAGGAGGTGGCACCGTGACGTTTGCTTGCGATGGCACCATCACGCTGACCAACACGATCACGGCGACGACTAACACGGTTCTCGACGGCACTGGCCATAGCGTGAAAGTCAGTGGCGGCAACACGGTGCCGGTTTTTAGCGTCAATGCTGGAGTTGAGTTCACCCTGGTTAACCTGACCGTGGGCGATGGTGGCGGCACGTATTTGGGAGCGGGGCTGTTCAACGCGGGTGCCACGAAATTGGTCAACTGTACTTTTTCAAACAATGTCGCCAGAGGCAGCCCGGCCTTTGGCGGTGCGATTTATCAGTCTGGCGGCAGGCTTATGGTGAACGGTTGCACCTTCGTTGGAAACAGAGCGGTTGGGACGAACTCGGCCACCTCGTTTGGCGGCGCGATCGCCAGTGGATATGTTCTCTTCAGCGGACCGATTGCGATTACGAACAGCACCTTTGTGGGCAATTCTGCGACCAGCGGCGGGGCCATCTACAGAGGTTGCGGCCCTGGCTCCACCAACGGGCCCGTTACGGTGGTCAACTGTTCCTTTGCCGAAAACAGCGGCTACGCGTTGGCGAATTGCTCTTTCTCGAGCGGTGCCATGTTGCTGCTCAATACCGTTCTGGTTAGTAATTCCCCCGCGAACGGTTCCGCGGTAACTGATGGCGGCCATAATCTTAGCTCCGATGCCAGTGGCAACTTTACCCATCCGTTTAGCCTGGAAAGCATCGATCCTCGGCTCGGACTGCTGACAAACAATGGCGGACCGACGTTGACGATGTCGCTCCTGGCTGACAGCCCAGCCATCGATGCGGGCAATGACAGCGCGGCTCCTGCCGTTGACCAGCGTGGGGTGTCTCGACCTGCCGGTTTCTATTCTGATATCGGGGCCTACGAAGCTGCCATCGCGGGCTTCAACGCGGGTCTTTTTCAAATCGGCGCCACCACGAACGCGGTCACCGAAGCCAATACGAATCTTCTCGTCAGCGTGGTGCGCGCTGGGGGGCTGGCCGGCACGGTGTCTGTCAACTTCAGCACCAGCAGTGGGACTGCCAGCGCCGGCTCCGATTACATGGCCACGAACGGAACAGTAGTGTTTGCGGCTGGGCAACACAGCAACAGCTTTATTGTCCCGCTGTTTGAGGATGAGATTGTCGAAGGCACGGAAACATTCTCTCTCGAACTGTCGAACCCGACCGGTGGCGCAGCGCTTGGGCGCGTTTCGCCAGCCATCATGATCCTGGATAACGATGCCTCCTTCCAATTCCTGAGTATCAACTTCTCAATGATGGAGACGAACGGCTCGGCGACGATTACCGTGACGCGATTGGGCGATACGAATAACACCGGATCGGTTAATTACGCTACCTCCAATGGCACCGCGCTCGCAGGCTCTGATTACCTGAGCGCAAGCGGTATCTTGAACTTTGCACGCGGCCAGACGAGCGCGACATTTTCCGTTTCCATTCAAGAGGACTCCTTGGCGGAGAGCAACGAGACCGTGCAGTTGATGCTGACGAATCCCGGCAGCGGAACCGTCCTGGGCAATCCGAACACCGCCGCGCTGACGATCACGGATAACGACCCTATACCACCTTTACGTTTTAGCAGCGCTAACTACAGCGTGAGTGAGGGCGTGCCTGAGGTCACTCTTACCCTCCTCTTTGGCCACGGCGCCGATCACAGCGTGTCAGTTAACTTTGCTACCAGCGACGGGACGGCTGTGGCAGGCAGCGATTATGTAACGACCAACGGCACGCTGACGTTTGCGCCGAGTGAGACCGCGAAGTGGTTTAAGATTCAGCTCTTCGACAATACTCCCGTTGAGGGCAATGAGGCCTTTGCAGTTACGTTGTCGGGTGCTACAGGCGGCGCCACGCTGGGCAGTCCATCTGCCGCCATGGTGACGATCATCGATGCTTTGCAGACGGTTCAAACGTGCGATGAAGCTACCTTACGCGCTGCCGTGAGCGCAGGAGGGCGCGTTGCATTGGCGTGCGATGGCACGATCGGACTGACCAGTCCGCTGGTCATCTCCAATGGAGTTTCTCTCGACGCGTCAGGTCACAACGTCAGTATCAGTGGCAGCAACGCCACGCGGCTGTTCATCGTCGAGCCCGGTGTGGCCTTGACGTTGCGCGGGCTTGGCCTAAGCGATGGGCTGGCGCGCGGGACCAACAGCGCCGCGCCTCGGGGCACAGGTGGCACTGGAGTGGGAGGCGCGATTTGCAACAACGGCGGTTTCGTTAGCGCGGCGGACTGCCTCTTCCTTCGAAATACAGCATCAGGAGGAATAGGCGGACCGCCGTCACCCAGCGGCAGTCCAGGCGCGGGAGGTCATGGTCGCGGTGGCGCTATTTTTAACACCAATGGCCACGTAATAGCGAGCAACTGCATGTTCGCAGGCAACGTGGGGATTGGGGGATCCGCCGGCACAAACGGGATCGGTTTTGCGTTGGGAGGTGATGCTGATGGAGGTGTGATCTCGACGTCAGCCGGCTCAGTTCAATTCATCAATTGTGTTTTCATGACCAACAACGTCACTCCAGGCGTCGGCCGCCGCTTTGGGATACCTTTCGCTTTCGGCAGTGGTATAACCTGTGGCGGCGCCATTTTCAGTTTAGGTGCAGATGTGACGCTTCAAAATGTGCGTCTGATTAACAACTCTGCGCTCAATGGAAACGGCGGAGCCATCTGCCAGAGCGGCGGAGCGGTGAATCTCACTACTTGCATTCTGGACGGTAATCGCGCCAGAGGAAGGGGTGGCGGTATCCATAGTAGTGCCGGTGTTACACGACTGACGAATGTGACCTTGAGTGGAAATGTGGTGCATGCTGGAGACGGTGGTTCTGCGTTTGGCGGCGGCATTTTCAACACAGGGGATTTGAAGGCGCTTAATTGCACGCTCGCGGGTAACAGTGCGCTCGGCGGTGGGTATTGGCCCGGCTACAACGCGATCGGGTACGGCGGCGGAATCTACAATTCCGAGGGCATTTGCACTTTGACGCATGCTACGCTCGCCTTCAATAGCGCCGTGCTGGGCGGTATTTCCTTCGGAACCGATTACGAGAAAGGCGGCGCGATTTTCTCAACGAACGGAATGGTGACACTTCGCAACACGATCCTCGCTCATAGCCCGAGTGGCAGCAATTGTTTTGGCACGCTCACCGACGCGGGGCACAACCTCTCCTCCGATGCGAGTTGCGACTTCACCGCGCCAGGCAGCTTGAACAATACCGATCCAAAGCTTGGTCCTCTCGCGGATTATGGTGGTCCCACGCCTACGATGGCTCTCTCGGCAGGTAGTCCAGCGATCGATGCGGCGAATTCAGCCTGGTGTCTGCCCACGGATCAGCGAGGTATTGCACGCCCCCACGGAGCCGGTTGCGACATCGGCGCGTTCGAATCGGCTCCGCCCTACACCATTCTCGGATACATAAGAGGCTACTTGTCTCCGGCTGGCATAGCGTTGTCCGCCGGCGGGCCAGTTGCTACTCCGGATCCGACCGGCTTATACACCATCCACGGTTTGACACCTGGCAGCTATACGGTGACCCCTTCGGCTTCCGACGTCATATTTGTTTTGAGCAATCACGTCTGTAGCGTTGGGCCGGATGTGGTCAACGCCGACTTCCATTCCTATCGCTCGAACGCTTGGACCGTTGTCAGCCGCAGCAACAATATCATCAGTCTGGTTTTCGCCGGGGCAACCGGACAAACGTATCAAGTGTTGGCTTCGAGCAATTTGACTGATTGGCTCGCCTTTTCGACGAATGTCACGCCCGCCAGCGGCATTTTGGAATTCAATGAAGTCGCGGATCAGCGCCAGCGATTCTTGAAGGCCCTCCAGCCGTAGGTCGCCAATCCGGATTCAGCAAAGCGCAGGACTCCTTCTCCGTACAAAAAAAGGCGCGGGGCAAGCGATTACTTGAGATTGGCGCTCCCAAATGTGGGATACTGCCGTCAGCAGGTCCTGACGCCCCGGACATCGATCTCAAACCCGGTTTCGGACTGTGTGGCTCTCGCCCCGCTGGAGCGTATTGTTATCAAACCCGCGCGTGAATCTCAAGGAGGAAGTCTGAATCGTTGCAAATAAAGTTTGCGCGTCATTCACTATCTTCTTGACGGCTCCCAATCCTTCAGTGTTGGCGCTCGGCGTGCTTTGGAATAGAGTCCTTGCCACGCCAAACGTGGCTGTAAAGCAGAGCGGAAGTATTTCAGCGCCGCAAATCTTTGTGCAAGCACGAACCGGATATGGCGTGAACAAATCAGGAAAAAGCCGGGGCTCCCCCTGGACGCTGGCGGTATTCGCCCTCGGATTGGTGGCGTGGATTTGGTGGCAGAGGGCCAACCCGTTAATGGCAGCGCCCGCCGAAGCACGTGTCCCTCCGTTCCCTTCCAAAGCGTCGCACGACGTCATTCCTCTCATCATTCCCAGCAATACTCCCCGGCCAGCCATGGATCTGCAAACATCCACCGGGCTGACTGCGGCTGCCATCACGAATTCGTCCGCGCGGACCAATCTGTCCGGCCTCTCGGCATCTGCGGAGCAGGTCCTGGAATTGCAGCTCGCCCTGGTGCGTCAGGGCATTTCGCCCGGTTCACTGGATGGAGTATGGGGTTCGCAAACCCGCGCGGCCCTGCGCGCTTTTCAACAAAAGAATGCGTTGCCTGCCACCGGGGATTTGGATGAAAGCACTCGACGCCTGTTGGTTTGGAATGGGCGCAGCTTTACCAATTATGTCGTGACGACCGATGACATGGCCGGCCTTCGATCCATGGGCAAAACGTGGCTGGCCAAATCACAGCAGGACCGGCTCGGATACGAAACGATCCTGGAACTGGTCGCGGAGAAAAACCTGTCGAGTCCCAATTTAATCCGGCGCCTCAACCCTGAAAATCAGTGGAGCAACGTCCTGGCAGGAGCCGTTATCCGGGTTCCCTGTGCCGAATTCCCGCCGGTTGGCGCCAAGGCTGCCTTTGCCAGGATTTTGTTGCTCGAAAAGGTTCTGCAAACGTTTGATGAAAACACCAACCTGGTGGCGCACTTTCCTTGCAGCATTGCCCAGCGCGTGGAAAAACGGCCGCTGGGCCAATTGCACGTCGCCGTGCTGGCGCTCAATCCAAACTACACCTTCGACCCGGAGGTCTTCCCGGAGTCAGCCGAGGCGCAAGAGTTGGGACGCAAATTAATCTTGCAACCAGGGCCAAACAATCCGGTCGGAACGGTTTGGATCGGACTCGACAAACCCGGTTACGGCCTGCATGGCACGCCGCATCCCGAACAGGTGGGCCGCACCGAATCGCACGGCTGTTTTCGGCTGGCCAATTGGAACGCGGAGTATCTGTCGACCATGATGTGGGTCGGAATGCCCGTGTACGTCGATCCCTAATGAAAGGGCGGATACCGTCAGACAGTCCCTGGCACTCGCTGGATGGACGAAAGGATGGATCTCGGAGCGACCGGCCAGTCGGCGCGGTTTTACCGAATCGCCTGGAGCCGTAAGGTCCAAGCCCAGCTCAACGCTCGAGCCGTGACAAATCCGGGAAGCCCGTTCACACTCCTCACCACCGATATGAAAATCACTTCCATGGCGAAGGCAGGCAGACCAATGCTCATCCTTTGCGCGGTATTATGTGCAGCTGCGCCAACCCGGGCAGCCAATTGGCCGGCATGGCGAGGACCTGAAGGCACTGGCGTTTGCCACGAGCGGAATCTGCCGCTGCGTTGGAGCACGAACGAAAACGTGCGTTGGCGTGTGCCGCTTCCCGAACCGGGCAACTCCACCCCCATTGTCTGGGACAACCGTATTTTCATCACGCAAGCGATCGAAAAAGAAGGCCGGCGCACGGTGATGTGTTTCGATCGCGCGACAGGCAAGCTGCTCTGGCAACAAGGCCCGGCCTTCGCCGAGAAAGAGCCGACGCACGAGACCAACCCGCAATGCTCGCCTTCGCCGGTCACGGACGGCGAGCGGGTCGTTGGGTGGTTCGGCTCTGCGGGCCTTTATTGTTATGACCTCACCGGGAAGGAGCTCTGGAATCGCGAGCTTGGCCAGCAACGGCATATTTGGGGTTATGGCGCCTCGCCCATTCTTCACGGTGATTTGTGCATCTTAAGCTTCGGCCCTGGCGAACGGACCTTCCTGATCGCGTTGGACAAAAGGACCGGCAAAGACGTTTGGAAAGTCGAAGAGCCGGGCGGCCACTCCGGCGAGAAAAAGCCCGACGAAGACAAAGCGCCGTGGATCGGATCGTGGAGCACGCCTGTCGTCTTCAAGACGGCCGAGCGTGAGGAACTGCTGCTGGGCTGGCCGAAACGCCTCGTGGCGTTTGATCCCAAAACAGGCAAGGAACTTTGGACCTGCGCCGGGCTCAACCCCCTGGTTTACACATCGGCGCTTTATGCGGACGGCATCGTAGTCGCGATGGGAGGTTTCAATGGCATGGCGCTGGCCGTGAAAGCAGGCGGCAATGGCGATGTTACGGAGCGGCGGTTGTGGCATCATCCAAAGACCAAGCAACGCATCGGCTCCGGTGTGATCCACGAGGGACATATCTACATTCACAACGATCCTGGTGTGGCCGAATGCTTCGAATTGCAGACCGGGAAACTCCTTTGGGAAGAGCGGCTCAAGGGCCCCAGCGCAAGGAATTCCAACTGGTCGTCGATGGTCCTGGCGGACGGAACGCTTTACTCAATCAATCAGTCCGGCGACACCTTCGTGCTCAAGGCCAGCCCGAAGTTTGAAGTGCTGGCGATCAATTCACTGGGCGAGAGCAGCAACGCTTCGGTTGCTCCGTCGGATGGAGACATTTTCATCCGCACCCATCGGGCGCTCTGGTGCATCAGCGAAAAGAAGCTCAGTTCGGCAAGATAGTTCGAAGAAAACATCGACTCAGATTTCCTTGATCCTTTCCCAGAGATTCTTCAAATCCTCATCCGCCAGGGCCATTTGCTTGATCACAGCGACGTCCTTCGCTGATTCCATCGCTTTGTGCAGCCATTCCCAGGCTTCCTGCGGCCGACCCAACTGCGCCGCATAACAGGCGAGGTTGAAGGGGATGAGCGCCGATTTCGGAAATCGTTCGTAAGCGGGGCGCAGAGCATCCCAGGCCTTTTCCAATCCACCGCTCTTGACGCGGCGCAGCGCATAGGCACGGTGCAGCCAGGCCGAATCCTGCTCCGGCACTTTGCCCATCAAAATTTCTGCGACCTCCAGCGCCGCCTCCCAACTTTTCAACGCGGCACATATTTGCCAGCGCACTTCCAGCACATACGGATGTTCAAGGTTTGATGGAGAGATTTTGGCAATCTCCTCGCCCGCCTCCGTAGGGTTGCTCAATTCCAGCCAGCCCACCGCGGCAGTCAAATGATGCCGGTCTGGAGACTCCAATGGTGACATGGAGACAGGCTAGCTCTTATCGTAATGGCGAAGCAACTCTTCCGGTGGAGTCCCGAGCCGATAAAGCATCACGACCTTCCACATGCGCAAGTAGGTGCGCACGATCCCCTGTTTCCGGAAGCGCCGGGCCGAAGTGATCACCGTGGCGTCGGCCAAAGCCAGCCGGCCCACCTTTCGCAGGCGGCGGCACAATTCAAATTCTTCCATAAGCGGCATGTCGGGCACGCCACCAATCCTTTCCAACGTCGAACGGCGAACGAACATCGCCTGGTCACCCGCGATGCGGCGCCCGATCAACAGTCGCGCCGCGCATCTCCAGCGCGAGCCCAGCATGAGCCAGGGTGTCCGGCGAAACATTTTCCAGAAACCACCGCCCGAAACCAGCGGGTCCCGCAAGCAATTGATGGCCGCGCGTCCCGCTTCGAGCGGCAGCCAGGTGTCGGCATGCAGCAGCATCACGATGTCGCCCATCGCGTGCCGGGCGCCCAGGCGCATTTGGCCACCGCGACCCACCGGGCTCACCAGCACGCGACAGCCAAGTTGTTCGGCGATGTGGCGCGTGCCGTCCGTGCTTCCGCCATCGACCACAAGGATCTCCGCAACCTCGGGGACAACACGGGCGTGTCGGACAGTTTCGGCCAATGATTTCTCTTCATTGAGCGTCGGGATGACCACGGAAATGGTTTTCGGCAACGACTCTTGCCCTTGTCGCATGCGCAAGGTCTCTTCTTGCCAAAGGAGACCGGCGCCGATTCCCGCCCATGCGACCTTGTGGACGAAAGTCAGCACTGATGCCGCCACGCAGTCGCCGGCAGGAACGCCGTAAATGCCCAGAAAGGTGATGGCCGCGATTTCGCGCACGCCCGCCCCAGCGACGGTAAACGGCAGACAGCTAAAGATCGTAATCACCGGAAATGTCCAGGCCAGTTGCGCCCAGGGTATCGGTGAATCAGTGACCGCCTGGAGGTTCAGCGCCAGCACAGCGCTCAGTCCCAGTTGGGCCAGCGTGGCTGCCGCCAATCCTGGAATGGCGATGCGCGGTGTCACGATCAATCGACTGCCTCCGGAACGAAAAGCTCGAATCGTTCGCGCCCACGAACTGTCTCCCTGCGGATTCCAAAAGAGGACCGCGATCAACGCCAGCGTTCCGATGCCCAATGCCACTAACAACCAAACGCGGGGCGCCTCCAATTCCAGCCTGGAAAGCGCCTCGAAGCCGCCGCTCGCTCCGGTAATGCCAAACAGGATCCCCATCAGGAGCAAGGGTCCGGCGAGCCCCAACCCCCGATCCAAGGGCGCGGCGGCGATCACTTCGGGCAACCCGAAACCATACCAGCGCGCATAGACAGCGGACTTGGCAAAGTCACCGCCCGCCGCGCCAAACAGAGCGACGAAAAAGAAATGCCCGATCAAGAACAAGCGGACACTGGCTGAGGGATGGACGGACGTCCGGGTCAATTGCAGCGCCAGATGCCAGCGAATGGCTCCGAGCCATAATGCGACGCCATACGCGATGAAACCGAGCGCAAACCAGATCGGCCGCATCCGTTTCAATGAAGCCAAAAACGCGTCGAGGTCGATTCTTTGGACAACAAAGTAAAGAAGGCCCAGCGTGATGAGCAGGCACAACACGCCCTGCCATGAAAACCATTTTCTACCGGGCAGCAGATTCATCGCGACCAGCAGGCAGGTTTCAAATCAGATGACAGAACATGCCGTCCCGCAGCTTCGGTTCGAACCATGTGCTCTTCGGCGGCATGATGCCCCCCGCATCCGCGATGGCCATCAGATCCTCGATCCGCGTGGGAAACATCGAAAAGGCGCAGGCGTACTGGCCGCTGTTAACCAGCTTTTCGAGCTCGGCCGTGCCGCGAATGCCACCGACAAAGTTGATCCGTTTGCTGGTGCGCGGATCGTCGATGCCAAAGAGCGGCGTCAGGACATGCTTTTGCAAAAGCGTCACGTCGAGTTTTTCGATGGGATCACTCGCGGCCACAA
>Ga0137428_1000539_pt1 | contig 16158 bp, 12 predicted proteins | sample EasRivERMZT718_2_FD_102305 | JGI IMG/M metagenome (GOLD analysis project Ga0137428, IMG submission 102305) | Soil microbial communities from meander-bound floodplain in the East River, Colorado, USA - East River MetaG ERMZT718_2 | ecosystem: Environmental > Terrestrial > Soil > Floodplain ...
AGGACCTCGCCGATGCCGACGATTACAGGCCGAGGCTTAGCCAAGGCCGAGGCGCCGCTGAATCTCCTCCAGTGGCACACCTTTGGTTTCGGGCACTTTCGTCAGCACCCACACGAGCTGCAGCGCCATCATGCCGCAGAAGAACAGGAAGATGGTTCCAGGATGGAATGCGCTCACCATCAGCGGAAATACGGTGGTGAGCAGGGCGGCGAACACCCAGTGCGTCGCGCTACCGAGTGATTGTCCCGCCGCGCGGTAGCGGTTCGGGAAGATCTCGGAGATCAGCACCCAGATCACGGTGCCCTGCCCGATCGCATGAGACGCGATGAACGCGAAGATGCAGGCCGGGACAATGGACTCGTGGTGGGTGTAGAACGCCAACGCGCACGCGCCGAGCGAGACGATGTAGCCAATCGAGCCGATCAGCAGCAGCGTGCGCCGCCCCAGCCGGTCGATCAACCAGAGCCCCACGAATGTGAACACGAGGTTCGTGATCCCGATGCCCACCGACTGCAGCAGCGCTGCCTGCTCGCCGAGGCCGGTCAGCGCGAAGATGCGCGGCGCGAAGTACAGAATCGCGTTGATGCCCGAGAGTTGATTGAAGAACGCGACGAAGAACGCGAGCGCGATCGGCACGCGCAGTCGCCAACTCCAAAAACCCCCGGCGGCATCCGCTTCGCCCTTCCCGCTTCCCCCTTCCCGTTTCATTGCCAACCAGCGCGGACTCTCGGGTAGCCCCAAACACATCAGCGTGTAGATCAGCGACGGCACGGCTGCCACGCCGAGCATCCAGCGCCAGGCGTCGGTGCCGCCCACGATCCGGCCAATCACCGCGTTCGACGCGAACGCGAGCACGATGCCGAGCACGATGTTGAACTGGAACATCGCGGCGAGCCGTCCGCGTCGCTCCGGTGGCGCGATTTCTGAGATATAGAGCGGCGCGGCAACCGTGCTGATTCCGATGCCGAGGCCGCCGATGAATCGCGCGAGGATGAAGATCTCCACGCTGGGAGCCAAACCGCAGCCGAGCGCCGACACGAGGAATAACACGCCGACGGCGAGGAGCGTGGGCCGGCGGCCGAACCGATCGGCGGGCCACGAGCCGATCACCGAGCCGAGCACCGTGCCGTACAGGGCGGCGCCCATCGCGACGCCGTGCACGCCGGCGCCGAGGTTCCACAACCGTTGGATGGTCTGCTCGGCGCCCGAGATGACGACGGTGTCGAAGCCGAAGAGAAAGCCCGCGAGTGCGGAGGTGAGGGACCAGTAGAACAAGCGGCCGCTGCTGGCGTTACCGGCGACGACGGTCATGCGTCCAACGTAGGCCGCGCCTTGGGAATGCGCCAACCGCTTTCCCGGTGCAACCGGTTTGTGTTCAACTCCGGCTCACAATTCGCTAAATGGCGTCCGACCCGCTAGCTTGGGCGATGCCTACCATTCATTGCCACCGTTGCGGTGGCTTCATCGACAATCCTCAGGGCACGATGTACCGCCGGCCGAGTGTGAGCAACGCGCCCGCGATACCGCACACTGCCCTGTGTAGCTGTGATCATCCCGTCCTGTACGAGGCCGCGCCGGAGACCGCCGCGCCCGTGCTCGAGTGAGCCGCGCCTCAGAACGTCAGGCGCTGGTGCCCGACCGCGGCTCGGCCAAGTGTCCCACGTGCGGCAGCTTTGTCGAATTCAGAACTGATCGGTTCGGTCGCATGATCGAGCAGTGTGAGTGTGGACATCGCGCGTTTGTCGAACGCCGCAGCGGCAAGCGTGACACAGACGCGACGCCCCAGGTTGTGCTCACCCCGCTCGCAAAAGGTGACAAAGCCCGTCGTACGCGGTAGCTTTCGCGATGCCTACCATTCAGTACATCCGTTTGGTGTCCCGCAATTAACGCCAATCGTTCAGCCGCGCGCAGCCTGTTGGTCGCTGACCGCGGACCGGCGCAGTGTCCCACCTGCCGGCAGTACCTCGAGTTCCGCACCGATCGCTTCGGCCGCATGGTCGAGCAGTGTGCGTGCGGACATCGCGCATTGGTGGAGCGGCGCACCGGCAAACGCGAAGAACCGGGGAGCGCCGTATGAGCAAAGAAGAAGCGATTGAAATCCAGGGGAAGGTCGCGGAGCTGCTGCGCAACTCCACGTTCCGCGTGACGCTCGACAACGGGCACAGCGTGCTCGCGACGATCGCCGGCAAGATGCGCAAGTTTCGCATTCGCGTGCTGGCGGGCGATCGGGTGACGCTGGCGTTATCACCGTACGATTTGACGCGGGGTAGGATCGTCTTCCGACACAAGTAAAGAACTAGCTGCCCAGCGCCATCAGCACTCCTTCGTGTTCCAGTAGCCAGCGCTTCGTTTCCAATCCACCGCCGAACCCGGTCAGCTCGCCCTTGGCTCCCACCACGCGGTGGCAAGGGACGATGATCGGGATCGGGTTCTTGCCGTTCGCGAGGCCCACGGCGCGCGTGGCACCCTTGTCGCCCAGGCTCTTCGCGAGCTCACCGTAGCTCGTCGTCGTGCCGTAGGGAATCGCGCGCAGGGCGTTCCACACGCGATGCTCGAACGCCGAGCCGAGGGCTTCGAGCGGCAGCTCGAACGTGGTGCGCGTGTGCGCGAAGTATTCCTCGAGCTGCTGGCGGGCGAGCGCGAGCAGCGCGGCGGCAGGTCCTTCTTTCGCTTCGCGCCAGCGCGTCTGATGCGTCGGCGGCGGGCCGCGGCGGGAGTTCTGGAAGTACACGCCGGTGATCGCCGTGTCGGACGCGGTGATGACCAGCTCCCCGACGGGACGTGGCAAGACGAGGCGGGTGAAGGTCAGGGACATGGGTTCAAGATAACCTAAGGACGCTAGTTTATCCGATGTGCTTCCCCTCCTGACCAGCGCCCTATGGCCTCCCGCGACCGCCTACGCCCGCGACCAATTGCCCGAGCGCGTGCTCCAGTTCGGCAGCGGCATGCTGCTGCGCGCGCTGTGCGTGGCCGCGGTGGACTCCGCAAACCGCGCCGGCGCGCGAGCCGGTCGTATCGTCGTCGTACAGAGCACACCCGAAGGAGCGTCCCGCGGCCGCGCCCTGAACGCCCAGGATGGGTTGTTCACGCTGGTCGAGCGCGGCCTGTCCGGCGGCGCGCCGCTCGAACGTATTGGCCTGATCGGTGCGATCTCGCGCGCGCTCGCCGCGGACGACGTCGCAGCGAACCCCGAAATTCAGGTGATCGTCAGTAACTCTTCAGAGGCTGGGTTCCGGATCGACGCGCCCTTCCCCGGTCGGCTGACGGATGCGTTGCACGCCCGCTTCACCCACTCACCCGATGCACCGCCGGTGTTTGTCATCCCCACCGAGCTCGTGCCTGATAACGGCCCGCGCCTGGCCGCCATGGTTCACGAGGTGGCGAGGACATACGGCCAGAACTTTCGCGACTGGCTCACGGGGGGGGCGCACGTGCGATTCTGCTCCTCGCTCGTCGATCGCATCGTCACCGCACCGCCGGCCGACCAGCATGCGGCCCTCGAGGCGCAGCTCGGCTACCGCGACGCGCTGCTCACCGTGACCGAGCCCTACGCTCTCTGGGCCGTCGAGGCGGACCCCGCGGAGCTGCGCGCGGTATTCCCGGTGGAGAGCGCGAGCGTCGTGTTTGCAGCTGATATCACCTTCTATCGCGAGCGCAAGCTGCGCCTGCTGAACGCGGTGCACACCGCGACGGTGCCGCTTGCCCTCCTCGCCGGCATCCGCACCGTGCGCGAAGCCGCCGGCCATCCGCTGCTCGGCGCGTTCCAGAAACGGCTGCTGTTCGACGAGATCATCCCCGCAACCGATATTCCGGTGGACCAAGCCCACACATTCGCGCACGACGTGCTGGAGCGGTTCGCCAATCCGTGGCTCGAGCACGAGTACCGCGTCATCGCGACGAATCAGGAGGAGAAGTTTCGGATCCGCGTAGTGCCGGTCATCGTCCGAGGTTTTGGACCAGGCCTGGCGCTCGCGGCGGCGGCCAATCTGACGTTCCTCCGGGCGCCCCTCGACGCGCTGGGCGAGGCGGCGCGCATCCCGGAATTCGTCGCGGCGACTCAGGACTGGATGGCAGTCCTTGGGCGCGAGGGCGCTCTAGCCGCGTTAAGCCAGCTGGTGGGGACCGCCCGATGTACATGACGTTCCGCTGGTTCGGGCCAACGGACCCAATCCCACTCGCGCACATCCGCCAAATCCCCGGCGTGCAGGGCGTGGTGAGCGCGCTGTACGACGTGCCGGTCGGCGACGCTTGGCCGAAGGACCGGCTCACGCGCCTGCAGGACAACATCGCGGACGCCGGGCTGCGGCTGGCCGTCGTCGAGAGCATTCCCGTCCACGAAGACATCAAGCTCGGACGGACGACGCGCGACCGTCTGATCGCGAACTACTGCGCGAGCATCCAAACGATGGGCGAGCTGGGCGTGCGCGTGCTGTGCTACAACTTCATGCCCGTGTTCGACTGGATGCGCACCAATCTCGCGATGCCGCTGCCCGACGGATCGACCGCGCTCGCCTACGACGACGCGGCGATTGCTCGCATCGACATCGGGCGCGGCACCGGTGACCTCCCCGGCTGGGCTGCGACCTATGATGCAAGCGAGCTACGCGGGCTGCTCGAGGCGTACCGCGCGGTGCACGCGGAACGGCTGTGGGACCATCTCGCCTACTTCCTCGAGCGCGTCGTTCCTGTTGCCGAGCAAGCGGGCGTGCGCATGGCGATCCACCCCGACGATCCACCCTGGCCCATCTTTGGACTGCCGCGGATTATCTGTCGCGGCTCGGATCTCGAGCGACTGCTGAAGCTCGTGGACCGCCCCGCCAACGGCGTGACGTTCTGCACGGGCTCGCTCGGCGCTCTCCCCGAGAACGACCTGCCGGCGATGGTGCGGCACCTCGGCTCCCGCATCCACTTCGCGCACTGCCGCAACGTGCGCATCACCGGCGAGCGGAAGTTCCACGAAACGCCGCATCCGTCCGCGCTCGGCGGCGTGGATTTGGGAGCGGTGCTCGCCGCGCTGCGGGATGTTGGATTCGCGGGACCGATGCGGCCCGATCACGGACGGATGATCTGGGGCGAGCAGGGGCGCCCCGGCTACGGATTATATGATCGCGCTCTCGGGGCTACTTACCTTCAAGGACTCTGGGAAGGCCTGGCGGGGGGCGAATGATCAATGTCCAATGTCCAATGTCCAATGATCATTGGTCATTGGTCATTGGACATTGATCATTCTCGGGCGTTCGCCGGTCAGCGCGGCTGCACTACTTCAAGGCCGTAACTTTCGTCGGCCGTAACCTTCTGATTCTCGGTGTCCACCCTCTCGACGACTGCGGTCCGATAGCTCGACACCTTCCGCACATCTGGTACGCGCAGCCGCACGAGCGGACCCCGCAGCGTCGCACCGATGGCGATTACGGAAACCACGTCGCCGCTGGTCGTCGTGAACACAGTGATGCCCGGATCGGCGGCCGTCACCTGCGCGACGTCCCCGCCTTTGACCGTGAAGCGAATGGCGCCGAGAGCCGGGCCGGACGTTTGCAGGTTGATCACGAGCTCGCCCGGCACGGCCGACAGATCACCGGTGGGTGGTCCGTCGCTGCACGCCGCCAGCAAGAGGAGTAAGGTGATGCGTTTCATTATTGGCCTCCCTGCATCACGGTGAGATCGTCGTCGCCGATCAGGCGCGTGCCATCCCGCAGCGAGCCGGTGAGGACGAGCACGCGCGGTATTCCGTTCGTTGAGGCGAACGGCTTCGGGCCGCCTAGGCTACCGCCGGACATCACGAACACCCGGAGCTCCCCCAACTCGCCCGAGCCGTTCATGACGGCTGATACCAGCGTCCCTAGTGTCACTGGTTCGCGCAATGCGCCACCTCCGGGCGCAGCCGGCAGTGGAATGCCGGCCAGGATCCGCTGCTCGAGTGCGCTGAGCACATCCGGCAGCCGGAACTTGAGGATGAGGGCCCCGCTCGATGCGAGGTTCCAGCTCTCTGGTGCGATTCCTTCAAGCCGCAGGCCCTCCGGTTCAACCAATCCCGCGTCGATGCCAACAGAGGTCACGCGTGTCGGGAGCACGCCGTTCGACCACGCGCTCACCTGATCGGGAATGATCTCGAAGGCGACCACGCCCAGCGCATCGCTTGCGTCCCCCGAGACGTTCGTCCCGATCGGACTCCTACCCGCGGCATGCACGCTCGTGTGATAGATGCTGCCTGCATTCACCGCGAATACGACCTGCACCTGTCCTTCGGCGCCAGGTGCGAGCGTATTGCCGGCACCCAGCAGATCGGGTTGGGCGTCGCCGTTGAAGGATGGGTTGGTGACGAGCGTCGGGCTCGACACGCTGAGCACGGTGAACGTGCCACCCGACAAGAGCGCCGTGACGGCGTCGCGCAGCGCCGCCGCCGACAGCGCAACGTCGCCGTCGTTGCGAACGCGGATGACTTGGACGATCGAACCGGCAGGGCTGCCACCCAGCACGCCGCTGCCAAGCTCGGTCGTCACGGCGATGCGAGGATCTTCCGGGTCGAGGAGGAACGGCGCCTCGGTGAACGTCTGAAGCCCGGCGAACTGCCACTGACCCGAGCGATTGCCGGTCGGGAACAGTGGCAGCGTTTGCGTCTCATCGACGAGTTGCCGGGAGAACAGCGGGCCCAGGTCGAGAGTGGCCGGCGGTACGACGTGCGTCACTGTCCGCGTGATCGTCTCGAGGAGGCCGCCGACAAACTCGCACACATCATTCGCGATGCCCGGCAGGGTGCACACCGTCTCGGTGAATTGTTCCGTGACGTTCGCGCTCGGCGTATGCAGGCTGAAGCGGCCGGCCGACACGACGAGCCGTTCGTTGAACGCGAAATCCGTGCTGCTGGTGAAGGTGTTGGCGAGCCCGTAGGTCGGAGTGCCGGGCAGCGGGTCGCGCGGGCCGGCGGGCATCGTGACGCGCAGCGACTGGCCGACGTCGAAGTGCACCGTGGTCTCCGTGCCCGTCGCCGCCGCCGAGCCGTCGGCGTTCACGACCACGAATTCCACGGCGACTGGAAACTGTGCTGTGAGGGTCACGCGCGGCACGAAGCGGAACGTCTGCCGCTGCGTGACGCCGAACAGTAACGACAGATTGGCCACGTCGTAGCCGAACGACGCCCCCGTCACAAGCTCCAGCGCCGGATTGCTCTGGAATCCGAGCGGTGGCACGCCGACGAAAGTGAGATAGTGATCTAGATCCACATTCAGATCCACGAAGCGGTGCTGCCCCGCGGCGGTGAGCGTGAGCCCGTCACTCCCGACGGTCGCCGTCGTCGCGACGTGAGGGCCGTCCACCGGACCCTCCCAGCCGAGCACGGGGCCGAACGGGTCGATCAACCCGCCGAACTGGTAGGGCAGCGTCTCGATCACGAGCGGGCGAGGAAACGGCGCCGGCAAAACAGCCGGCAATGTGAGCGTCCCTTGGCTGGTCACCGAAAACAGCTCGAACGGATCGTTCGGGACGTTGAAATTGACCAGGGTGCCGTTGCCGGGGCAGCCAAAGGAGCAGAACTGTCCCGACGCACCGAGGTGCGTGCCGAAGATTCCGTTGAGCGTCAGCGCGCCGCCCGGCGGGGCGGTGCCGAGACTCCAGCCGGGCAGCAGGTCGAACCGGGAATCGATCGTCACCGCCTCGCCGTCCCGGAAGGAGTTTGGCGCGGGCAAGTCGAGCACGACGCGGACGGGATAGTCGAGGTTCACGGCGCCCGTGCCGATGTCGTGGATCCGGAACGAGAGTCCCACTCTCCCCGACGTATTGCCGCTGATCGATGGTCCCCATTGCAAGCCAAACGCGCTGAAGATGCCGTTCGCGGAGCCCCCCGCTGTCCACGATTCATCGAATAGCGGAACGGTGAAATCGAGATTGGACGGCGCGTTGGCCGGTCCCCACATGCTCTGGTTGTGGCTCGAGAATGCCAGGTTGTAACTCACCTGCACGCGATCACCCGGCGCCTGAGCGGCCAGTGATTGCCAGACAACAAGCGCGAGCAGGGCGAGCAGGCTTCCTATCTTTGCGCGGTGCATAGGCCTCCCTCCGGGTGTGGCCCCAGCCTTGCAGCCCGGGGCGAGAGGGGTATGTTCGCGAGCATCGGTTAGCCCCGCGTCCTACCGCGGTTAGCTGCCGCTTAACCGGGCGGCACATGGTCGCTTTGAAGCTGCTGGGTGGCGCACATCTCGTTGGCGCGGATGGTTCTCTCACCGGCCAGGTCTCGCAACGCCACCGCCTCGCCTTACTTGCGTTGTTGCGCGCGGCGCCGCGTTGTACGCTGCCGCGCGAGCGGGCGACTGCCCTGCTCTGGCCCGAGCATCCCGAACACAACGCCCGCCGGCTGTTGAACCTCGCGGTGCACGTGCTCCGCCGCGCCCTGGGCGAGGACGCTCTCGTCAGCGCCGGCGATGAGCTGAGCCTCTGCTGTGACAAGCTCCCATCGGACGTGGCTGACTTTGAAGCGGCCCGCGCGGCCGGCGACTACGTGAAGGCCGTCGGGCTGTACGCCGGCCCATTCATGGACGGCTTCTTTCTCCACGACGCCCCTGAATTCGAGGAATGGCAGGCGCTGGAACGCACGCGCCTGGAGCGCGAGCACGCCACGGTATTGGAGGCGCTGGCGCAAGACGCCGAGCGGCGCGGCAACGCGGTCGAGGCGGCGGCGTGGTGGAATCGCCGCGCCCAGTCAGACCCACTCGACTCACGCGTCGTCCTGCACCTGATGACCGCGCTCGAGGCCGCGGGCGCGACGGAGCAGGCGCTCCGGCACGCGTCGGCACATGCCGCACTGCTGCGGGCCGATCTCGGGGCTGATCCCCCGCCGGAGCTGCGAGCGCTGACCGAGCGGATGCGTCACGAGCCGCGTCCCCCGGTCGAGCTGCCGCTCATGCCGGTCGCCTTGCCAGCTCCGGCTCCCCCAGTCCTACCGCGCATGCGGCGCCACCCCGCGTTGGTCGTCGCAGGCGCACTGGGACTGGCGTTGATCGGATTCTTGCTGGCCCGGCCCGCCTCGATTTCATCGTCACCCCGCGAGAATTGGATCGCGGTGTTGCCGTTTGCGGACTTGAGCGCGGGCGGAGATCAACGGTTCTTGAGTGACGGCCTGTCCGAGGAGTTGCTCAACGCGCTGACCCAGATTCCCGACCTGCATGTCGTCGCACGGACCTCGGCGTTCCGCTTTTACGCACCGGTTGATGTGCGTGACGTCGGCAACCAGCTCGGTGTGGGGATGATCATAGAAGGGAGCGTGCGGCGGCAGGGGGACCGGGTGCGGGTCACTGCCCAGCTGATTGACGCCGCCAGCGGCGCGCATCGCTGGAGCGCCGTGTACGAGCGGCGCCTCACGGATCTCTTTACCCTCCAGGAAGAAGTGGCGCTGGCCATCGCGGCCGAGCTGAAGCTCGAGCTCGGCGGCACGACGCGGCAGGCATTGCGCCGCCGCCCCACCGGCCGGGGTGATGCGTATCAGTTCTATCTGCGCGGGCGCTACGAATGGAATACGCGAACCGAGCGTGGCCTGTGGAATGCGATCGCCGCATTCCGCCAGGCCATCGCCGTCGATCCGACGTTCGCTGCGGCGTACGCGGGTCTGGCGGACGCCTATCGGTTGTTGCCGGCCTACGCGAACGTCGCGGGACCTGACGCTTTGCGGCAGTCGCGCACGGCGGCGGAGCGCGCGGTCGCGCTCGACAGCATGCTGGCGGAAGCGCACGCGGCGCTGGCCGCAAGTCTGGAAGAGACGTCACACGACCGTCGTGGCGCGACGCGCGAGTATCGCCGGGCAATCGCCCTCGACCCGCACGATGTCACCGCGCTGCGGTGGTACGGCCTGCATCTCGCCGGAGACGGCGCCTTCGACTCGGCGCTGGTCTACGTCGAGCGCGCGCATCGGCTCGATCCGCTATCGCCGGTCACACTCGGCTCCATCGCGACGGTACACTACTTCGCGCGCCGGCCCGCGATGGCGATTCGCGCCTTCGAGGACGCGCTCGCCTTGCAGCCCGACTGGGCCACGGGCTACGCGGTCCTGGGACGCGTCCACCTCATGGCCGGTCGGCCGGCGGCCGCCATCGCCGCATTCGAGCGGGCCGTGCGGCTCTCGAACGGGGAAGCCGACGACCGGGCGCTGCTATCGACCGCGTATGCGCTGGCCGGGCGCCGCATCGAAGCGCAGGCGATCGCGACGGCGCTCTCAGCGGGATCGGACGGCGGCTACATCCCAGCAGTGGACCTCGCGGGAGCATACGTGGCGCTGGGGCAGCCCGACACCGCGCTGAGCTGGCTCCGACGCGGGTTCGATCTCAGCGACACCGACCTCAAGTATCTCAAGGTGGATCCGCGATTCGACGGACTGCGTGAGCGGCCGGAGTTTCGGCAGATGCTCGCGGAGCTGCAGCTGCAGTAGAGGGCGCCCCGGCTGCGGATTATATGATCGTGCCTTGGGAGCGACTTATCTCCAAGGACTTTGGGAAGGCCTGGCGGGGGGCGAATGATCATTGGTCATTGGTCATTCGCGCTCGCGCGCAGATACCCTGACGCGACCTGCGCGTACTGCGCGAGCGCGACCTCCGGCTCCTCTATCTCAGCGTGCCACCTCTTTTCCCATTCAAAACTGAAGAATCCGCGGTAGCCGATCTTCGCGAGCGCCGCCACCTGCCGCTGCACCGGCACATCACCCGTGCCGGTGAGGACGTAGCGCCGGTCGTTGCCGGCAGGGGCTGAATCCTTGAGATGCGTGTGCCGGATGTAGCGGCCCAGCTGCCGCACCGTGTCCTCGGGCTGCTCCTTGCCCGACACGAACGTGTGATGCGCGTCCCACAACAACGCCACGTTCGGTGAGTCGGCTTTCTGGAGAATCTCGAGCAACGCCGGCGAGTCGGTGAAGTCGCCGTGCGACTCGATGACGACCGTGACGTTCTTCGGCTTGGCGTAATCGCCGAGTGAGCGCAGCGCGCTGGCGATGTGCGCGAGCATGTCGGCGCGCGGCACATCCCTCACGTACTCGTTGCCGAACACGCGCACATACGGCGCGCCCAGCGCCTGCGCCAAATCGATGAACGCCCTAGCCTGGTCGAGCTGCGCGGCGTGCTTGACCGGGTCCAGCTCGTGCATGTGCGCCGACGCGCCGAGACAGGAGACGGTGAGCCCGTGCGCCGCAAGCTGCCGTTTCGCGTCGCCGATATGCTCGGCCGCAAACTCGGGCACCTTGGTGAGATCCATGTTCGCCTGGATCCCGCGCAGCTCGATCGAAGCGAACTGGTGCTCGGCCGCGAAATCGAGAATCCTGGGCCAGGGCCACGTGGGGCAGCCGAGGGTGGAGAACCCGAGCGGCAGCTTCTTCGCCCCCGTCCTCACCCCCTGGCCCCCTCTCCGTTCCGGAGAGGGGGAACGAAAGGCGAGTGCAATGGCGGTTCCGAGAAACTCCCGTCGCGTGGTCATGGCGCGGTCCCGAACTTGAGAATGGTGCGCGAGCGGTACTGCTGCCCCGGACGCAGGATCGTGGAAGGGAACGCGGGATGATTCGGCGAATCCGGAAAGTGCTGCGTTTCCATCACGAATCCGTATCGGTGACCGTAGACCACGCCGCCCTTCCCCCGCAGCGTGCCGTCCAGGAAGTTGCCGGAATAGAACTGGAGACCCGGCTCGGTCGTGTAGATCTCCATCAACCGGCCGCTCGACGGCTCCTCCACCCGCGCTGCGAGCGTCGGGGGGGGGCCGGTGCTCCCACTCGTGTCGAGCACGAAGTTGTGGTCGTAGCCGAGTCCCCGGCGCAGCTGCTCATCGTTCTGACCGATGCGCGCGCCGATCCGCGTCGGTGCGCGAAAATCAAACGGCGTGCCGCTGACGCTCGTGATAGTACCCGTCGGGATCAACGTCGAGTCCACAGGCGTGAACCGAGCGGCGTTGAGCGTAACGACGTGGCCGAGGATATCCCCGCTCCCGTCGCCGGCCAGATTGAAGTAGCTGTGCTGCGTGAGGTTGACGGGCGTCGCCCGGTCGGTGGTGGCCTCGTAATCGAAAATCAGCTCGTTCTGGTTCGTGAGCGTATAGGTCACCGTGGCGCGCAGCGTGCCCGGGTATCCCTCCTCACCGTCCGGACTGGTGTAGCGCAGGACAAGGCCCCCCCCGACGGAGTCTCCGCCCCGCTCGAATGGCGTGACGTCCCAGACCACCTTATCGAACCCCTTGAGTCCGCCGTGCAGGTGATTGGGCCCGTTGTTCCTGGCGAGCGTGTAGGTCTTGCCGTCGAGCGTGAACCGGCCTCCGGCGATGCGGTTGCCGAAGCGGCCGATGAGGGAGCCGAAGTAGGGGGATGACCGCTCGTAGTCCGCGAGCGAATCGAAGCCCAGCACGATGTCGGCGAAGCGGCCGGCCCGATCGGGAGCGCGGAGCGACAGGATGATACCGCCGTAGTCGATGACCCTCACCTCGATGCCGCGCGCGTTCTTCAGCGTGTAAACGCTGACGGCTTTCCCTTCCCGCGTGGTCCCGAACGGTGAGCGCGCGACAGGCGCAGCTCCCTCTCTCCTGGCGCAGGCGAGCGCTGTTGAGGCGATGACGATCCAATAGGTCGGACTCGTTCGCATGGCTTCCGAAATGTAGCTTCCACATCACAATGCGGGCCTCCCGACTCATTCTACTGGCATCCGCCACGCTGCTCATCCCGCACGCGCACCAGAGCGCGCCAGCGGTTCCGCTCGCCGAGCACCCGCGGCCCGATTTCGAGCGGGCGCAGTGGCAGAATCTGAACGGTCGCTGGGAATTTCAAACCACCACCCCAGACGCCGGCGAGCCACAAGAGTGGCGCTCGATTGTCGTGCCCTTCCCCTGGGGCAGCCCGCTCTCGGGCGTGACCGACACCGCGTCGATCGGTTGGTACGCGCGCACGATCGAAGTGCCCGCGGTTTGGACCGCGCGCGGAGGCCGCGTGTTCGTCGTGATCGGCGCGGCCGACTGGCGCACGACCGCCTGGCTCGACGGCCAGCGGCTCGGCACACATGACGGTGGGTACGTTCCTTTCGAGTTCGAGCTGACGCCATACGTAAAGCCTGGGCAGAAGCACCGGCTCGTGCTCCGCGTGGACGACGCGCCGAGGAGCTTCAAGCTCGAGGGCAAGCAGGGGTACGGCAACGCTCGCGGCATCTGGCAGACGGTGTACCTCGAAGCGCGCGGCGCCGTGGCGATCCGGACGGTGCACTTCACGCCGGACGTGGATCGCGGGCGCGTCGCGGTCGCAGCGCAGCTCCTCGAGCCCGCGCCGCGAGACCTCACGCTGACGCTGCGCTTCACCAACATCGCGCTGCCACCTGTGACCCGGCGCGTGCCCAGGGGCACGGCCCGCGTCACGTTCGAAGCGCCTATCCCGGACGTCCATCGCTGGTCGCTTGACGATCCGTTCTTGTACGAGGCCGAGGTGAGCGTGGCCGACGATCGCGTGCGGACCTACTTCGGCATGCGCAAGATCTCGGTCGTCAACCTCCCCGGGACCGATTACCGCTACGTCGCGCTGAACGACGAACCGATCTATCTCCAGCTCGCGCTCGACCAGGCGTTCCATCCGGAAGGGTTCTACACGTTCCCGAGCGATTCCTTCGTGCGCGCCGAGATCCTGCGCGCCAAGCAGATCGGCTTGAATGGTCTGCGCGAGCACGTGAAAGTGGAGTCCCCGCGCAAGCTGTACTGGGCCGATCGGCTGGGTCTTCTGATCATGGCCGATGTGCCCAACTCGTGGGGCGAGCCCGACTCCGCCATGCGGCACGAGACAACGGCCACACTGCACGCCATGATCGAGCGCGACTTCAATCACCCCGCCATTTTCTCGTGGGTGTTGTTCAACGAGACGTGGGGCCTGCTCAATAAGGATGGCAATCGCGAGGTCTACCGGCCGGAAACGCAAAGGTGGGTGGCGTCGCTGTATCGCGAGACGAAGGCGTTGGACCCGACGCGACTCGTGGAAGACAATTCGCCCTGCTGCGGGCGCGGCCACACGGAGACCGACATCAACTCGTGGCACGCCTATCTGCCGGGATGGGCGTGGGAGGAGCACGACCGGATCCTGAGCGACAGCACACGTCCCGGCTCACCGTGGAATTTCGAGGCCGGTTACCGGCAGTCAGCGCAGCCGAACATCAACAGCGAGTTCGGCAACGTGTGGGGCTACGAGGGAAGCACCGGCGACGTCGATTGGAGCTGGGACTACCACCGCGCGGTGAACGCGTTCCGGCGCCATCCCAGGATCGCGGGCTGGCTGTACACCGAGCTGCACGATGTGATCAACGAATGGAACGGGTACTGGCGCTTCGACCGCTCCGAGAAGGAAACCGGCTTCGGTGAGCTAGTCCCAGGGATGTCGTTGCGCGATCTCCATGCGCCGCTGTTCGTCGTGGTGGGCGAGCAGCTCAGCGACACCACACACGCCGGCGCCACCGTGCGGGTGCCGCTGTACGCGTCCTTTCTCACCTCCAGAACGATGGGCGACAGTCTTACCCTGCGCGTGCAAGCGTACGGCTGGAATTCACTCGGTCAGGAGCGCGCGTTCTTCGAAACAAGTCGCCGCATTCCGTACCGTCCGTGGATGAGCCAGGAGATCGAGCCGCTGGCCGTCCCGATGCCGAACGAGTCTGCAGTTGTCGTGCTCGCGGTGCGGCTCGAAGACTCGGGGGGGGGCGGCGCCGTGCTGAGCCGCAATTTTTGCACGTTTGTGGTCGAAGGAAGCGAACCGAATGGCGTACGCCTAGTGCGCATCGACCCCGCGCGCTTCGATTCGGCCTCCTGGTCGCTGAAGCAATGGAACGTCCTGGACGGGGCCAAGGTAAACGGCGCCGGCTCTGGGTTCTTCGAGTATCGGGTCCGTTGGCCCGAGGGGCTCCGCCCAGCCGGCTTGGTGAGCGTGACGTTTTTGGCCGAGGTCTCAGCCAAGCAGCTGTTCGGCAAGGACCGCGATGACGCGGGACGGATGGCGGGCGACTACATGCGCGGCCAAGGCACGTTCGACCCCAGTCTCAATCCGAACGCCTATCCCATGACGGACACTCAGAGGTCTCCGAGCGCGGTGACGGTCCGCGTCAACGACGTGGCCCTAGGACGTGAATTTCTGGAAGACGACCCAGCCGACTCTCGCGGCATCCTGTCCTGGCACTTGCAGAAACGTGACCGGCGCCTGCGCGAGGCCGGCTCGTACGGCTGGTTGCTGCGCATGACCTTGCCACGAGAGGCAGTGGAGCGAGCGGCCGCGAGGGGCGAGCTGGTCATCCGCCTTGAGGTCGATCCAGCGCTCCCGGGCGGGCTCGCCATCTATGGCCGGCGCTTCGGGCGCTACCCACTCGACCCGACGCTCGTCTTCGTGCCGAAGCCGTGACGTCCGACAACTCCCGACTCCCAACTCCTAGCTCCTACCGTTGGACGATCTGCGCCCTCCTGTTCGTCGTCACCACGATCAACTACATGGACCGCCAAGTCCTCAGCATCCTGGCGCCGACGTTGCAGCGCGAGCTGAGCTGGTCCGAGTCGCAGTACGCGTCCGTGGTCTACTCGTTCACACTGGTGTACGCGGTCGGCTTCCTGATCGCCGGCCGCTGGCTCGACCGCGTGGGCGTGCGCCGCGGCTTTGCCACGGCGGTTGTCGTGTGGAGCCTGGCGGCGATCGGCCACGCATTCGCCCGCACCACGGCCGGGTTCGCAGCCGCGCGCGCGTTGCTCGGCCTCGGCGAGTCGGCCAACTTTCCCGGCGCGATCAAAAGCGTGGGCGAGTGGTTCCCCAGGGAGGAGCGGGCCCTGGCCACCGGCATCTTCAACGCCGGCACCAACACCGGCGCGATCCTCACGCCGCTCATCGTGCCATGGATCGCGCTGACGTGGGGCTGGCGCTGGGCGTTTGTCATTGTTGGCTCACTCGGGTTCTTGTGGCTCATTCTGTGGCTGGCCCTGTACCGCAGCGCGGCCACGGAATCCCCATCTCCCATCTCCCATCTCCCAACTCCTTGGCTTCACTTACTCACCTTCCGTCAAACCTGGGCCATCGTCGCCGGTAAGTTCCTCGCCGACCCCGTGTGGTGGTTCTATCTGTATTGGCTGCCGAAATTCCTCGACGCGACGTACGGCATCAAGCTCGCGCAGGTCGCCCTTCCTCTTATTACGGTGTATCTGATCGCG
>Ga0137428_1000541_pt1 | contig 16090 bp, 15 predicted proteins | sample EasRivERMZT718_2_FD_102305 | JGI IMG/M metagenome (GOLD analysis project Ga0137428, IMG submission 102305) | Soil microbial communities from meander-bound floodplain in the East River, Colorado, USA - East River MetaG ERMZT718_2 | ecosystem: Environmental > Terrestrial > Soil > Floodplain ...
GAGCAGGCCGATATCGCCATCACCGGCGAGAAGTTCGCCAAGGTGGCGCACGGCATCGAGCTGCGGGAAGCGAAGCAGACCTACGACGGCAAGGGGTGGCTCGCGTTTCCGGGCGTGGTGGACGCTCACATGCACACGGGCATCTACTCGCCGCTCGAGGAAGACGCGGTGAGCGAGAGCCGCGCGGCCGCGCAGGGCGGCGTGACCTCCAGCCTGAACTACTGGCGCACCGGGCAGTACTACCTGAACCGCGGCGGGCCGTACCGCGAGGTCTTTCCCGAGGTGCAGAAGATCTCGGCGGACCGCTTCCACGTCGACTACGGCTTTCACCTCGCACCGATGGACCGCGCGCATATTTCCGAGATCGAGAACCTGGTCGACAAGTTCGGCGTGTGCTCGTTCAAGGTCTTCATGTTCTACGGCTCGCACGGCCTGCACGGCCGCTCGGACAGCCAGCGCGAGTTCCTGATGATCGGACCGGACGAGCGCTACGATTTCGCGCACTTCGAGTTCGTGATGCGTGGCGTGCAGGCGGCGCGCGAGCGCTTTCCCGCGAAGGCGGCGCAGATCAGCCTGTCGCTGCACTGCGAGACCGCCGAGATCATGACCGCCTACACGAAGATCGTGGAAGCGGAGAAGAAGCTCGACGGCCTCGCCGCCTATCACGCCGCGCGGCCGCCGCACTCGGAAGGCCTGGCGGTGTTCATCGCCTCCTATCTCGCCAACGAGGCCGCGCTGCCGACGATCAATCTCCTTCACCTGAGCTCCAAGAAGGCGCTCGGCGCGGCGCTGCAGATGGCCGCCGTGTTCCCGCACATCGACTTCCGCCGCGAGGTCACGATCGGGCATCTGATTCTTGATGTGAATGCGAAAACAGGAGTCCTGGCGAAGGTCAATCCCCCGATCCGGCCGCGCGAGGACGTGGAGTTTCTCTGGGACATGGTCCTCGACGGCAAGGTCGACTGGGTCGTCAGCGACCACGCCTGCTGCCGGCACGAGACGAAGGCGGCGAAGAACGCGCTCGGCAACATCTGGCTTGCCAAGTCGGGCTTCGGCGGCACCGAGTATCTGCTGCCGGCGCTCGTGTCCGAGGGGATCAAGCGCGGCCTGTCGCTCAATCGGGTCTCGGCATTGCTGAGCGCGAACCCTGCCAAGCGCTTCGGCCTGAACGCCAAGGGCGACATCGCACCGGGACTCGACGCGGACCTGGCTCTCGTCGATCCGCGCACGAGCTGGACGATCCGCGCCGCCGAGTCCGAATCGACGCAGGGCTACACGCCGTTCGAAGGAATCGAGCTCAGGTGCAAAGTGAAAGCCACCTTCCTTCGCGGCGGCCTGATCTACGAGAATGGCATGGCGATCGGCCCGCCCCGTGGCCGCTACCTCCACCGACCGACCAACTGATATGCGTGCCTTCCTGTTTGCCCTGCTGGGATTTTTCTGCTGTACGGCTCTTGGCCAACCGTTTCCCTCAAAGCCGGTGCGCATCATCGTGCCGTTCTCGCCCGGCGGCGTGGCCGATTCGAGCGCGCGCGTCATCTCCGAGCGGCTGGCCGCGCGCCTGGGCCAGAGCGTGCTGGTCGAGAACCGCCCCGGCGCATCGGGCAACATCGGCACGCACGCGGTCGCGACCGCGGCGCCCGACGGCTACACGCTGCTGCTCGGCTTCGACGGCACCATGGTGGTGAATCCGCATGTGTACGCGAAACTGCCGTTCGACACGCTGCGCGACTTCGCTCCCGTGACGAAGCTTGGCGACGCCACGCTGATCCTGGTCGCGCATCCCTCGGTCCCGGCCAAGGACCTGCGCGAGTTTCTGGCCGTGGCGAAGAAGCAGAATTTCTCGTACGGCACCGCGGGAACCGGCAGCACGCCGCACCTCGCCGGCGAGCTTCTCGCCCAGCGCAGCGGCATCTCGCTCACGCATGTGCCCTATAAAGGCGGCGGCCAAGCCATCGGCGACGTGGTCGGCGGCCAGATTCCGCTGGTCTTCACGGCGATCGCCACTGCACAGCAGTTCGTCAAGAGCGGCAAGCTGAAAGGGTTGGGCGTGTCGTCGGCGCGGCGCTCGAGCTCGCTGCCGGAGGTCGGGACCTTCGTTGAAAGCGGGCTCGACGGCTTCGTCGTCGACTCCTGGGTGGGCATCCTCGCGCCGGCCAAGACTCCGCCGGCGATCACCGAGCGCCTGCAGAAAGACATCGCCGCCGTGCTCGGCGAGCCCGAGACGCGCGAGCGCTACGCCACGCTGGGAATCGAGCCCGTGGGCAACGCGCCCGCGCAGTTCGGCGAGCAGATCCGCGCCGACCTCGAGCGCTGGGGAAAGGTCGTGCGCCAGGCGGGAATCCGGATCGAATGACCGCTTGAAGGCGCGCTCGCGCTTCGTCGAGTCGGTCAACGGGCTGCGGATGCACGTGCTGGAAGCCGGCACACCGGGCCGGCCGTGCGTCCTGCTGCTGCACGGCTTTCCGGAGCTCGCGTACAGCTGGCGCAAGGTGATGCCCGCGCTCGCCGCCGCCGGGTTCCACGTGCTGGCGCCCGACCAGCGCGGCTACGGCCGCACGACCGGCTGGGACGAGCGCTACGACGGCAACGTCGGCTCGTTCCGGATCCTGAATATCGTCGAGGACGCGATCGCGCTTCTCGCCAGGCTGGAAATCAAGCAGGCGCACGTCGTCGGCCATGATTTCGGCTCGCCCGTTGCCGCCTACGCAGCGCTGACCCGGCCCGACCTGTTCCGCTCGGTTGTACTGATGAGCGCGCCGTTCGGGGGTCCGCCCAGTTCCCTTCCCTCGCGCGCAATTCACGACGAGCTGGCGAAGCTCGGGCGAAAGCATTACCAGTGGTACTACTCGACGCGCGAGGCGGATGCCGACATGCGTGAGTGCAAGCAGGGCATTGCCGATTTCCTGCGCGCCTACTACCACGTCAAGAGCGCCGGCTGGGAAGGCAACCGGCCCTACCCGCTCGAATCGTGGAATGCTGCGGCGCTGGCGAAGCTGCCGACCTACTACGTGATGGAGCTCGGCAAGAACATGGCCGAAACGGTCGCGCCCGAAATGCCGGGACACGCCGCGGCCTGGCTGACGAACGAGGAACTGGCCGTCTATGCGGAGGCGTTCGGGCGAACCGGCTTCCAGGGCGGGCTGCAGTGGTACCGATGCGGCACCGGGCCCACGTTCGTCGCCGAGCTGATGAAGCTCGCGGGACGCACGATCGACGTGCCGTCGATGTTCATCGCCGGCGCCGCCGACTGGGGCATCTACCAGAAGCCCGGCGAATTCGAGCGCATGCAGGCGCAGGTGTGCACGGACATGCGCGGTTGCCATTTGGTCAAGGGCGCGGGGCATTGGGTGCAGCAGGAGCAGCCCGGGACGGTGAACCGCCTGCTGCTGGACTTCCTGCGTCGATGAGGTTTCTGCTATTCCTCTTGCCGATGATCGTTCACGCGCAAGCTCCGCTCGACCGCGAGCTCATCGCCGCCGCAGAGCGAGGCGACGCCGCGACGGTGCAGAAGCTGATCGCGCGAGGCGCGAACGTGAACGCCAAGGACGAGAAGCAGGACAGCGCCTTCCTCGTCGCCTCCGCCCGCGGCCGCACCGAGGTGGTGAAGCTGACCTTGGCGGCCGGAGCCGACCTCAAGTCCACGAACCGCTACGGCGGAACCGGCCTCATTCCGGCCTGTCACCACGGCCACCTCGAGACGGTCAAGCTGCTGCTGACGACGAAGATCGACGTCAATCACGTCAACAACCTCGGCTGGACCGCGCTGCTCGAGGCGGTGATCCTCGGCGACGGCGGACCGACCCACACCGAGATCGTGCGCCTGCTGGTCGCGCACGGCGCGCGCGTCGACATCGCCGACCGCGAAGGCGTCACGCCGCTCGAGCACGCGCGGCGGCGCAACTACGCCCGCATGGCAGAAATCCTGCAACGCTAGGAGTCCCGATGCCGCATGCCCTGACCGACGACGGCGTGAAGCTCTACTACGAGGAGGCCGGCGCGGGCACGCCGCTCGTCTTCGTGCACGAGTACGCCGGCGACCACCGCAGCTGGGAGCCGCAGATGCGCTTCTTCTCGCGCCACTACCGCTGCGTCGCCTTCGATGCGCGCGGCTATCCGCCCTCCGACGTGCCCGACGATCCGCAGAAGTACTCGCAGGCGCGCGCGCGCGACGACATCCGCGACGTGCTGAGGCACCTGAAGCTGGACAAGGCGCACATCTGCGGCCTCTCCATGGGAGGGTTCGCCGCGCTGCACTTCGGCTTCGCCCATGCCGCGATGGCACGCTCGCTTGTCGTCGGCGGCTGCGGCTACGGCGCCGAGCCCGCCAAGAGCGCGCAGTTCCGCCAGGAAATCGACGCCACCGCCGACCAGATCGAGAAGGACGGCATGGCGAAGGTGGCGAAGCGCTACTCGCTCGGCCCGACGCGCGTCCAGTTCCAGAACAAGAACCCGCGCGCCTGGGCCGAGTTCGCGCGCCAGCTCGCCGAGCACTCCACCCGGGGCTCGGCACTCACCATGCGCGGCGTGCAGGCGCGCCGGCCTTCGCTCTGGGAACTGCAGGAGGAGATGAAGAAGCTGAGCGTGCCGACGCTGATCGTCACTGGCGACGAGGACGACCCCTGCCTCGAGCCCTCACTCATGATGAAGCGCGCCATCGCCACCTCGGCGCTCGCGGTCATGCCCGCCGCCGGCCACACCATTAACATCGAAGACCCGGAGGAGTTCAACCGCCTGGTGTTCAACTTCCTCGCCGCGGTGGACGTCGGCGCCTGGAAGGCGCGCGACCCGCGCTCGACCAGCGGCGGCATCCTCGGCATGGGGAGGAAGTGACGCCGAACGGCTTCGTCCATTACGTCGGAGGTGGAAAGCCGGGCTTGCGCCTCGCGGTTAAGGACAACATCGCCGTGGCCGGCATGCCCTGCGCCGCCGGGCTGCAGGCGTGGCGCGGCCGCATCGCGCAGCGCGACGCGGGCTGCGTAGCGAAGCTGAAGGCTGCGGGCTACACAGTGGTAGGCAAGACGCTCATGGACGAAGCGGCCTTCGGCGCGCTGGGCGACAATTCATGGTTCGGCCGCTGCCACAATCCGCGCCAGCCCGGAATCACCGCCGGCGGCTCGAGCGCGGGCTCCGCCGCCGCGGTCGCCGCCGGCCTCGCCGACCTCGCGCTCGGCACCGACACCCTCGGCTCGGTGCGCATTCCCGCCTCCTACTGCGGCGTGGTCGGCTATGTGCCGAGCGCCGGTTCGGTGCCGATGGATGGCGTCGCGCCCCTCGCTCCCTCCTTCGACCGCGTCGGATTCTTCACGCGTACGGTCGGGGAGATGGCCGCAGTCATGACGATGGAAGCTGATTCCTCGAAAGTATCGGTGAAGACGCTCACTACCCACCGACAGGTCGAGCAGGCTGCGGAGCGCCTGCGTGGAGCTGGCGTCGAACTGTCGCCAATCGACCCCGCCGGATTCGACTGGAAGGCATTGCGCCTGGCGATGCTCCTGCAAATCGAGATCGAAGCCGCGCCTCTGCTGCAGCTCGAATCCTTGTCGGAGCCGCTTCGCGCCGCCCTCGAGTTCGCAAAGAATGCCGGGCCGGATCGCAGGAGAAAAGCCGAGACGATCATGGAGTCGGCACGCAAGACGGTCCGCTCGTGGATGGGCGACAGCTTGCTGCTACTGCCGTCCACGCCCGGGTCGGCGTTTCCCTTCGACACTCCCGTGCCCGCCGACCAGGCGGACTACGCGACGCTTTCCAGCCTGCTCGGACTTCCCGCGATCAGCGTGCCCGCGCCGACCGCCCCCGGCGCGCTACCGAACGGCGTGCAACTCGTCGCGCCTCTCGGCAAGGACGCGTCCCTGCTCGCGACCGCTGCGCTGCTCGCCTGAGGAAAGTCGCCTACTTTTCCTATTGACCCGATTTCATCTGGATATCATGGCGCAGAGGTGATGCGCGCTATGGCCGAGCGGGTTGACCGATATGCTAAGTAAGGACTTGGTGGCGCCTAACAGCGCGTGGTTGACCGACGCCTATTTTTCGCCGCTCCGCGCTCAGCACGGCGAGGCAAAACGCGGACGTCGGGCAGCCGAACCGTGGTTGCAACGATGCTCTCTTGCTAGGAGGTGGATATGTTGGTGCGAATAGCAGAGATCACGATGACAGGGCTCGTAGTGGCGGCACTGCTGGTGTCCGCGCCTTTCAGCGAGGCTCAGCAGGCGAGGCGACTTCCCCAGGTCGGCCTGCTCACCTACGGGAGCCCACTCCCCGCCGTTGTTCCTGAGGGGGCGGTCGTTGCCGGCTTGAAGGAGCTGGGCTGGGTCGAAGGGCAGAACATGGCCCTGGTGATCCGTTATGCCGAAGGCCATCCCGAGCGGCTGCCCGATCTCGCGCGCGACCTGGTCAGGTCAAAGGTGGACATCATAGTGACAGTCGGGACAGACGTCGCCCGGCTAGTCAAGGATGTCGTCGGCTCGATTCCGTTGGTCGCTGCCGTGAGCGAGGACCCGGTCGAGATCGGACTCGTCTCGAGCCTTAGCCGGCCGGGCGGCAACATGACGGGCGTCACCTTTGTTTCCTCCGAGCTGGCGGGCAAGCGCCTGGAGCTCCTCAAGGAAATCCTCCCCCGCGCGAGCCGGGTAGCGATTCTCTGGAACCCGACCCACGTGGACTCGGAGGTCAGGGAGCTCGAACCGGCGGCGCGGTCTCTAGGCATCAAGCTCCAGTCTGTCGAGGCGCGGACACCGGAAGAGCTCGAGGCCGCCCTCCTCGCCGCGGCGGCCGGGGGCGCTGACGCTGTAATGGTCGTCCCCTCGCGGATGATCAACCTCAACGCGAAGCGCATCGCGGAGTTCGCCCGGGAGCGACGCCTGCCCGCGGTGTCCATGTGGGGGTCCTTCGCTGAGGCCGGTGGCCTCGTGACCTACGGCCCCGACATCCCGGCGATGATCCGGCGGATGGCCACCCACGTGGACAGGATCCTCAAAGGTGCCAGACCGGGCGACCTTCCCATCGAACGGCCGACGCGCTTCGAGCTGGTGGTGAACCTCAGGACCGCGAAGGCACTGGGGGTGACACTTCCCCAATCCCTGCTTGTGCGGGCCGACCGCGTGATTGAGTAGACTACGGAGCACCATGCGGACGCACGCTGTCCACGTGGATCGTTGCGCTGCCCTGCAAACTTCCCCCGATTTAGTTGGCACCCTAGCCTTTACAGGCCAGAGCGATAGCGAGACTTAGGCGCTTCCGAAGGAGACTAAGTCTGTGCCGCGGCGCGCAGGCTTTCCTCGCGGATGAGCGCGAGCACTTCGAGCCGCAGCGCATTGAACTCGGGCGACGCGGTGATCTCGAGCGCGCGCGGGCGCGGCAGCCGCACCGCGATGCTCTTCTTGATGCGTCCGGGGCGCGCGGTCATCACGCACACGCGGTCGGCGAGGAGCAGCGCCTCTTCGATGTCGTGCGTGACGAAGAGCACGGTCTGGTGGTGCCGCTCCCAGACCGAGAGCAGCAGCTCCTGCATGAGCGAGCGCGTCTGCGCGTCGAGCGCGCCGAACGGCTCGTCCATCAGCATGACGCGCGATTCCAGCATCAGCACGCGCGCGATGCCCACGCGCTGTCGCATGCCGCCGGAGAGCTCCGCCGGGTAGCTGTCCTCGAAGCCCTGGAGGCCCATCTGCTCGAGGATCTGCGCCGCGCGGGGCCGGTAGGCCTCGGCGCGCTCGCCGCGCGTCTTCGGCCCGAACACCACGTTCTGCATCACGTTCATCCAGGGGAACAGCGCCGGCTCCTGGAACACCACGCCGCGCTCCGGCGAAGGCTCGCGGATCGGCTTGCCCGCCACCTTCACCGCGCCGTGCGTCGGGTGGTCGAAGCCGGCGACCATGTTGAGCAGCGTGGACTTGCCGCAGCCCGAGGGGCCCAGCAGCGCGACGAACTCGCGCTCAACCACCGACAGATCGATCCCCTGCAGCGCGACGATGCTGCGGCCGTTCTTGGCGAATTCCTTGGAGACGCCCGCCACCTCGATCATGCGTGCGCCTCCAGCGTGCGCCAGCGCAGCAGCAGGCGCGAGCCCCACACCAGCGCTTGGTCGGAGAGGAAGCCGAGCAGCCCGACCGAGAACATGGTGGCGACGCAGATGTCCATGCGCCCCACGTAGTAGGCGTCCCAGAGCACGTAGCCGAGGCCGGACTTGACCGCGATCATCTCGGCGACGATCACCGCGGTCCACGCCACGCCGATTCCCAGGCGCAGCCCCGTGAAGATGGACGGCAGCGCGGAAGGGAATACCACCTTGGCCATGACCGTCGGCGGCCCGGCGCCCATCATGCGCGCCGCGCGCAAGAGGAGCAGATTCGTGTCGCGCACGCCGTGCGTGGTGTTCACCACGATCGGGTAGAAAGCGCCCAGCCCGATGAGGAAGAGCGCGCTCGCGTCATAGATGCCGAACACCGCGATGGCGAATGGCAGCCAGGCGGTGATCGGCACTGGGCGCAGGAGCTGCACCGTGGGATCGACGAGGCGCGCGGCGAGGCGGCTCCAGCCGATCGCGAGGCCGAGCGGGATGGCGACCAGCGCGGCGAGGCCGAAGCCCTGCAGCACGCGGCGCGTGGAGTAGGCCACGTTGTCGAGCCAGGTCCCGGAGTACGGCGAGATCATCGTCTTCGCGCTGCCGAAGATCCAGATCTCCCAGGAGCGCAGGACCTGCGCCGGGGACGGGATGATGCCTTCCGTCACCCAGCGCAGCTCGACCGAGAAATGCCACAGCGCCAGCAACGCCGCCGGCAGCAGGATGAACCAGGGCGCCGGCAGACGCCGCGTCATGCCCTTACTGCTTCAGCCCGAGCTGCTCGGGGCTGCGGCCCGTTGCCTTGGCGAGGAAGTCGTAGGAGTAGTGCTGCGCCACTTCGCCCGACACGTCGCGCGTGATGATGCCGTTGTCGGACAGGAACTTCGAGATGCGCTTGATCGACTCGAGCGGCAGCGTGGGGTCGAGGCGCGTGGTGCGGATCGACTCCGCGGCCACGTTCTCGGGCAGGCCGGCCTTCTCGGCGTAGATCTTCGCCCAGCGCGCGGAATCTTTGCGCGCGATCTCGAGCACGTCGAGGTACGACACCACCAGGCGCTGCACCGCGTCGGGGTTCTTCTCCATGAACGGGCGGTTCACCGCCAGCACCGAGATCAGCCCGCCGACGGTCTTCGAGCGGTTGTGGTCGAGCGTGGGATAGGCGCCGAAGCCGTCGACGATGGCCTGCGCGCAGAACGGCTGCCACACCACCGCCATGTCGATCTCCTTGCCCTGCAGCGCCTTCAGGTAGTTGCCGCCGCCGCCGACGATGTTGACGATCTTGAGCTTGTTGTACTGCAGGTCGTTCTCCTGCACCGAAGCCGCGAACTTGAGCCACGAGATCGAGCCGGCGCCGATCCCGATGCGCTTGTCAGACACGCTCTTCCAGTCCTTGATGTCCTCGCCCTTGCGCACGACGAGGCAGTCGTTGCCCGAGCCCACGCCGGCGATGCCGACCATGCTCTTCGTGCCCCCGCCGAGCCCGAGCGAGATGTCCTGCGGGCCGAACGCGGTGAGCTGGATGTCGCCGGTGGCGAGCGCGGTGCGCGCGTCGGCGAAGCGCTGGAACATCACCATCTCGATCTTGATGTTGTACTTCGCCGCCTCCTCGGGCAGCAGCCACAGCGGCGAGAGCGCGGGCACGTTGAGCATGCCCTGCTTGATGCTCACCGGCTGCGCGAGCGGCTTGCGCAGATCGCCCTGCGCCAGCGCGGATGCGCCGAGCAGCGCGGATGCGAGCAACGCGATCGACTTTCCGAGACTTCTCATCGACTCCTCCTCTAGTTGGCCCCTTCGACCACGATCATGTGAAACTCCGCCGCGCCCAGGCGCTTCTGACGCGCGGCCTGGTACTCAACGGAATGGTAGAACTTCTTCGCCGCCTCGACGTCCGGGAACTCCGACACGACAATGCGTTGGAACGGGATATCTCCCTCGAGCGCGGTCTTCCTGCCTCCCCTCACCAGAAAGCGCCCGCCGTGCTTCTGGCTTGCCGGGCCGGCGAGCTTCACGTACTCCTGGTACTTCTCGGGGTTGGTGACGTTGATCGTGGCGATGATGTAGGCCGGCATGCGTCTTCCTCGGTGCAGTCTTATAGCATGGCCTGCGAAGCCTTCTCCATGCGGGCGTCGAGCGCCTACAATCTCGCGCACCGTCAATCCTCGGGTACCGCATGACCGACTCGCTCGGGCAGCGCGCCAAGTTCGGCGTCCTCGCTCCCTCGACCAATACCTCGGTTCAGCCCGAGTTCGACGCCATGAAGCCCTGGGGCGTCACGCACCACCACTCGCGGCTCATCATCCCGGACACTCGCGTCACCGACGACCGGAGCTTCATGGTGATGATGGACCGGATCCGCGGCGCGCTCTTTCCGGCGCTCGAGGCAGTGCTCACCTGCCATCCGGACTTCGTCGTGCTCGGCATGTCGGCCGAGACCTTCTGGGACGGGCTGGAGGGCTCAAAGGACCTGCAGCGCAAGCTCGACAAGATAGCCAAGTGCGGCGTCGCGATGGGTTCCGACGCCTGTCGGGCGGCCCTGCGCAAGTACGGGAAAGGCGTCAAGCGCCTGGGCGTGATCACGCCTTACATGCCGATTGGCGACCGCCAGGTGCGCCGCTTCTTCACCGAGTGCGGCTTCGAGGTGGTCAACCTGCTGGGCCTGAAGTGCAAGAGCCCGGTCCTCATCGCGCACGAGTCGAAGAAGCGCCTGCGCGACGCGATTCTCGAGGTGAACCGCGGCAAGGTCGACGCCGTCGTGCAGGTCGGCACCAACCTGGCGATGGCCGAGGTCGCCGCGATGGCCGAGTTCTGGCTCGACAAGCCGGTCATCGCGATCAACACGGCAACGTACTGGTACGCGCTGCGGCAGTACGGCATCAAGGACAAGGTGTACGGCTGGGGGTCGCTCCTCGCCGAGCACTGAGCGGCTGATAGCATCCCGGCTGGCATGGACATCCGCGACGGCTTCGTCGGCACGATCGGCAACACGCCCCTCATTCGCCTGCGCGCGCCCTCCGAGCTGACGGGCTGCAACATCCTCGGCAAGGCCGAGTTCCTCAACCCCGGCGGCTCCGTGAAAGACCGCGCCGCGCTCTACATCATCCTCGACGCCGAGAAGCGCGGCCTGCTCAAGCCCGGCGGCATCATCGTCGAGGGCACCGCCGGCAACACCGGCATCGGCCTCGCGCTCGTGGGTAACGCGCGCGGCTGCCGCACGGTGATCGTCATCCCGAACACGCAGAGCCAGGAGAAGAAGGACATGCTGCGCCTCTGCGGCGCCGAGCTGCGCGAAGTCCCGGCCGTCCCCTACAAGGACCCGAACAACTACGTCCACGTCTCCGAGCGGGTGGCAAAGGAAATGGGCGCGTTCTGGGCGAACCAGTGGGACAACACCGCCAACCGCGACGGCCACTACCGCAGCACCGGGCCCGAGATCTGGGAGCAGACCGAGGGACGCGTCGACGGCTTCACCTGCGCGATCGGCACAGGGGGGACGCTCGCCGGCGTTTCAAGGTTCTTGAAAGAGAAGAATTCCAGAATCAGGACTGTTGCCGCAGACCCGATGGGCGCCGCCATGTATTCCTGGTTCAAGCGCAAGGCGCTGAAGGCCGAGGGCAGCTCGGTGACCGAGGGCATCGGGCTCGGGCGCGTGACGAAGAACGTCGAAGGAGCGCTGGTCGACGACGCTTACCAGATCCCCGATAGCGAAGCTTTGCCCATCATCTTTGATCTGATCAGACAGGAAGGGCTCGTGGTCGGCGGCTCGAGCGGCATCAACGTCGCCGGCGCGATCCGGCTCGCAAGAGAGCTCGGCCCCGGCCATACCGTGGTCACCATCCTGGCCGACTCGGGCACGCGCTACCAGTCCAAGCTCTTCAACCCGCTATTCCTCAAGGAAAAGGGGCTGCCCAGCCCGGAATGGCTCTAGCGGGGCGCTGCCTGCTCGCGCGCCTTGCGTGCGGCCTCCTGGGCGTCCAGCGCCAGCTTGTAAGCCACGTAGTACTTGTAGATGTTGCGCACGTAGGTCGTGGTCTCCAGGCCGATGCGCCGCGCGACGACGACCTCGACGTTGTCGAACCACTTGTCCGGATCGAGCCCCCGCTTCTTTGCGTCGCCGCGCATGCGCGAGATGGCCCCCGGGCCGGCGTTGTAGCTGGCGAACGCGAACAGGGTTCGGTCCTGCTCGCTGAAGTTCGCGTCGGGAAAGTAGCGCGTCATCAGCTGGTCCATGTACTTCGCCCCGCCGTGGATGTTGGGCTCGAGCTGGTGGATGTCGCCGACGCGCAGATCCTTGCCCGTGTCCGGCATGATCTGCATCACGCCGACCGCGCCGACGTGGCTGCGCGCGTCCTGGCGCAGCCGTGATTCCTGGTAGCCCTGCGCGGTGAGCATCAGCGGATCGAAGTGGTACTTCGCGCCGTATTTCTCGAACAGGCGCACGGTCGCCTGGAAGCGCTTCCATTCCGCCCCTGCGGTGTTGTTGCCGATGCGCTTGACGCGCTTCTCGTTCGCCGCCAGGCGCGATTCGATCATGCGCTGCTTCTTGAGGACACCGCGGTAGAAGTCGTTCAGCACGCCGGCGAGCTTGGGACTGTCCTTGCGAAAGGCCCAGCCCGTGTGCCCCTCGGCGCGCAGCACGAGATCCTCGCGCACCTTGATCTTGGGCAGGATTTGCGCCCACAGCAGGGCCTTCCAGTCGTCCACCACGGCGAGCTCGAAAAGACCGGCGGCGAGCATTTCGAGCGCGTCCTCGTCCTCGAGGGCGTTGGGCAGCTCGACCACCTTGACCGGTGCCTTGCGCTCCTTCTTGAGCCGGTCGTTCAGGGCGGCCACGCTCTCGTAGTAGCTGCTCGCCTTGCGCACGTGCACCGTCTTGCCGGAGAGGTCGTCGAGCGTCGCCAGCGCAGGCGACGCCGGCCCCGTGACGACCAGCTCGCGCACCGGCTTGCGGTCCTGCGGCGCCGCGAAATCCACCAGCTTCAACCGCTCCTCGGTCGCGGTGAGGTTGCCGGCCGCGATGTCGCCCTGCCCTTCCGCCAGCCCCGCGAGCAGCCGCTCGCGCGTGGTCGGGATCAGGAACACCGTCAGCGGACGATTGCCCAGCTGCTTCTTGTATCGCGTGTTGAGGTAGCTCTCGAACTCGCGCACGAGCTCCGCGGTGATCCCCCGCTCGCGCGCCTTGTCGACGTAGTAGAGCGTCCTGCTGTAGGGCGCGAGCACGCGGATGATGCGCCGCTCGAGCATCTGGTCGAAGTCGCCCGTCCAGGGCTCGTTCTGCAGGCTCAGCTGCCGCGCCGGTTTGGCCGGCGCTGCCGCCTTCTTCTGCGCGGGCGCAGCTGCCTTCTCCTGCGCGCCGGCCGGTGCCGCGCATAGGATCGCCGCCGCCAGCGGGGCAGCGACGCAACGGACACCGTAGCGATGCGCAGCGTGGAGCACTTAGTGCTTCGGCGGAGGTCGCTTGTCGATGAAGGCTTCCATGCCGGCGCGGCCTTCCTCGTGCGCGAAGCTTGCGGAGATGACCCTCGAAGCGAGCGCGTAGGCCTGCTCCAGGCCAAGGTCCATCTGCTGGTAGAAAGCGCGCTTGCCCGCGGCGACGGTGGCCGGGGGTTTGGAAGCAAGCGTTTTTGCAAGATCCATTACCGCCTGATCGAGCTGATCCAAGGGCACGACCTTGTTCACCAGGCCCCACTCCATTGCCCGAGTTGCGCTGATCGGCTCGCCGGTCAGGAGCATTTCCATCGCATGCTTGCGCTGCAGGTTGCGGCCGACGGCGACGCCCGGGGTCGAACAGAAGAATCCCCAGGTGACACCGCTGGTGACGAACTTCGCAGCGTCCGACGCAATCGCGAGATCGCATTGCGCGACGAGCTGGCAGCCCGCGGCCGCCGCGGCGCCGTGCACGCGGGCGATCACCGGCTGCGGCAGCATCGGAATGGTCTGCATCATGCGGCTGCATTGCCCGAACAGCGCCTCGATCTTCGGCAGCTCTTTCAGCGCCTTGATCTCCTTGAGATCGTGGCCGGCGCAGAAGCCCTTGCCGGCCCCGGCGAGCACGACGACACGGGTTTGCCTCTCACCTTTCAAAGAATCAAAGGCATCCTGAAGGGCGGAAAGCATGTCGCTGGTCAGCAAGTTCAGCTGCTGCGGCCGGTTCATGGTGAGCGTGCAGATTCCGTCGCGATCTTCGCGCAGGAGAATCGGCTGCTCAGCTTGGGGGACGGCACTCATGTGTCAATAGCGGCAGTGGATTTGGCTTTCTCTCTCAGCACGAACTTCTGGATCTTACCCGTGGAGGTCTTGGGAAGCTCGCCGAACACCACGGCGCGCGGCGCCTTGAACTTGGCGAGCTGGCCGCGGCAGAACTCGATTATTTCAGTTTCTGAAACGGCAACCCCAGGCTTGAGCTCCACGAAGGCGCACGGCGTTTCTCCCCACTTCGGGTCGGGCCGCGCCACCACGGCGGCGGCCATCACCGCGGGGTGTCGGTAGAGGACGTCCTCGACCTCGAGCGACGAGATGTTCTCGCCGCCGGAGATGATGATGTCCTTGGAGCGGTCCTTGATCTTGACGTAGCCGTCGGGCTGCATCACGGCCAGGTCGCCGGAATGGAACCAGCCGCCGGCAAACGCGTCGCGCGTCGCCTTGGGGTTTTTGAGGTAGCCCTTCATGGTGATGTTGCCGCGGAACATGATCTCGCCCATGGTCTCGCCGTCGGCCGGCACCGGCTGCATGGTCTCGGGATCCATCACCGTCAGGCCTTCCTCGACGTGGTAGCGCACGCCCTGCCGGCCGTTCAGGCGTACCTGGTCGGCGAGCGGCAGGCGCTCCCATTCCGTGTGCTTGGCGCACACCGTGGCGGGTCCGTACACCTCGGTCAGCCCGTAGACGTGGGTGATGTTGAAGCCCATCTTCTGCATGCCTTCGATCATCGCCGCGGGGGGCGCCGCGGCGGCGACCAGGCCGTTCACCTGGTGCTCGATGCCGCGCTTCATCTCTTCGGGGGCGTTGATGAGCAGCTGGTGGACGACGGGCGCGCCGCAGTAATGGGTGACTTTGTGCTGTTTTATCAGGCGGAAGATCGGTTCGGCCTCTACGCGGCGTAAACAAATACTTGTCCCGGCGTTCGCGGCCATGGTCCAGGGAAAGCACCAGCCGTTGCAGTGGAACATCGGCAACGTCCACAGGTACACCGCATGGTGCGGCATGCCCCAGACCAGGATGTTGCCGACGCCGTTCAGGTAGGCGCCGCGGTGGTGGTACACCACCCCCTTCGGGTTGCCGGTCGTCCCCGAGGTGTAGTTGAGCGAGATCGCCTCCCACTCGTCCTGCGGCCAGCGCCAGGCGAAATCGGGGTCGCCCTCCTTCAGCAGCTCCTCGTAAGTCGTCTTTCCGAGCCGCTTGCCGCCGGTGAACTCGGCGTCTTCGACGTCGATGACCGTGATCTTTTTTCCCTTGGTGGCTTTTTCGAGGACCGGGGCGAATTCCGCGTCCGCCAGCAGGAGCTTCGCCTCGCCGTGGTCGAGCATGAAGGCGATCGCCTCGGCGTCGAGGCGCGTGTTGAGCGTATTCAGCACCGCGCCGCACATCGGGACGCCGAAATGGGCTTCGACCATCGCCGGGATGTTCGGCAACATGACGGCGACGGTGTCGCCGGCGACGATTCCGCGTTTCGCCAGCGCCGAAGCCAGCCGGCGGCAGCGGGCATACGTTTCCTTCCACGTGTAGCGCTCCTTGCCGTGGACCACCGAAACCTTGTCCGGGTACACGTAGGCGGCGCGTTCCAGGAAGGAGAGCGGCGTCAGCGGGGCGTAATTCGCCGCGTTCTTGTCGAGGTCGCGCTCGTAGGCATTTGCCTTTGGAAACATGGCGCAAAGTATAGCCTCGGCGGCCGCCATAGGCCGGGTGTCGCAGGCCCCGGGTAGAAGATTCACGCGTCAACGCGTCGAATTGTCTTGATGCGCTGGAGAGCTTTGCTCGACAGGTCTTCCCACCCGCTGCTGCTCGCGGCGCTGGGGCTCGTCGCCGCCGCGTTGC
>Ga0137428_1000542_pt1 | contig 16090 bp, 15 predicted proteins | sample EasRivERMZT718_2_FD_102305 | JGI IMG/M metagenome (GOLD analysis project Ga0137428, IMG submission 102305) | Soil microbial communities from meander-bound floodplain in the East River, Colorado, USA - East River MetaG ERMZT718_2 | ecosystem: Environmental > Terrestrial > Soil > Floodplain ...
TCGCGCGCCACCGCCATCGGCCGTTCACGCGCGAGCCCTGGCTCGCGCGCTTCTTCGACATCCGCGTGCCGAGCGCGGGCGACGCCTATACCGTGAACGCCGGCGCGACCGACTTCAACAGCGACTCCGAGCCGTTCGCCAACCGGCACGCGCCCAGCCTGCGCGCGATCAGCGACCTCGCCGACCCGCAGGCGTCGGTGTTCATCCATTCCGGCGGCCAGTCGGGCAACCCGCTCTCGGCGCAGTACCGCAATTTCGCCGCCGCCTGGTCGCGCGGCGAGTACGTGCCGATGGTCACGGAGCGCCGCCGGCTCGAGGCCAACGGCGTTCAGCGCCTGGTGCTCACCCCGCGCAAGTAGAGGTTGTTCGCCACCAGCGCGCCGATCACGACTGCCGCGCCGGCAAGCTCGACGGCGGCGAAGCTGCGGCCGAGCGCGGCCTCGATGCCGAACACGCCGATCGGGATGAGATTCAGCATCAGCATGGTGTTGAGCGGACCGAGGCGCCGCGCCGCGGCGTTGAAGCCGAGAACGCCGAGCACCACCGTGCCGACCGAGAAGTAGAGGATCTGCCAGGCGACGCCTGCGATCGACTCCGGCGTCGGTATCACGGCGGCCCCGACGAGAACCGCAACCACGTTCGCCAGGACCAGGCCGACCGCGCCGGGGATGCAAGTCAGCACCGTCATGCGCAGCGGCGACCAGCCGGGGAACCTCCACGCTCCGGCGAGCGTGTAGGTCATCCAGGCGAGCGCGCCACAGAAGACGAGCAGATCGCCGAGCAGCTCGCCGCCGGCGAGCGCGACGTGCGGATCGCCCTTGGTCACAACGAGCACCACGCCGGCGAAAGCGGCAAGAACGCAGCCGAGCGTGAACGCCGCCGGCCGATGGCCGCGCGCGAGCCAGACCGCGAGCGCCGTGAGCGGCGTTTGCAGCGCCATGATGATCGAGGCGTGCTCGGGCCGCGTGTAGCCGAGTCCGATCCAGACGAAGAGGTTGAAACCGGTTATGCCGATCAGGCCGTAGAGCGTCGCCGGCCAGAAGCGGCCCTCGAAACGCAGCGCCTGGCGGCCCTCGACCGCGATCAGCAGCAGTACGAAGAGCGCGATGCCGACGAGATAGCGCGCCGAGCCGAGCGCGTAGGCATCCAGATACGGCAGCGTGCGCTTCGCCACCGAGAACAGCGGCGTCCAGCAGAGGATCGCCAGGCCGATCCACGCCAGCCCGACGACGAGGTTTGAACGGATCAAGACCTAAGCGGCTTTGCTTTTAGGCCGGCTTCTAGGCCGCCTTTTTCTCCTCGCGCAGCGCGCGGCGCAGGATCTTGCCGACGTTGGTCTTCGGCAGCTCGGAGCGGAACTCGACGTATTTCGGGCGCTTGTAGCCCGTCAGGCCCTTCTTGCAGTGCTCGAGCACGTCCTGCTCGGTGAGCTGCGGGTCCTTCTTCACCACGAACACCTTCGGCACCTCGCCCGAATGCTCGTCAGGCACGCCGATCGCGGCGCACTCGAGCACGCCGGGATGCATCGCCAGCACCTGCTCGATCTCGTTCGGGTACACGTTGAAGCCCGACACGAGGATCATGTCCTTCTTGCGGTCCACGATCCGGATGAACCCCTTGTCGTCCATGACGCCGATGTCGCCGGTGTGCAGGAACCCATCGCTTCCGAGAACCTTCGCGGTCTCGTCCGGGCGCTGCCAGTAGCCCGCCATGACCTGCGGTCCGCGGATGCAGATCTCGCCCGGCTGGCCGTGCGGCACGTCGCGGTCGTTGTCGTCGCGCAGCACCACCTCGGTCGACGACATGGGCACGCCGATCGAGCCGGTGAATTCGCTGGCGTTCATCGGGTTCGCGGTCGCCGAAGGCGAGGTTTCGGTCAGGCCGTAGCCCTCGATGAGCGGGGTGCCGGTCACCTGCTTCCAGCGCTCGGCGACCGCCTTTTGCACCGCCATGCCGCCGCCCACGGCCAGCTTCAGGTGTGAAAAGTCGAGCTTGCCGAAATCGGGGTGATTGAGCAGCGCATTGAACAGGGTGTTGACCCCGGTGATGATCGTGTACTTGTGCTTGCCGAGCTCCTTGACGAAGCCCGGAATGTCGCGCGGGTTGGTGATCAGCACGTTCTCGCCGCCGACCACCATCATCACCAGGCAGTTCACGGTGAGCGAGAAGATGTGATAGAGCGGCAGCGCCGTGATGATGACCGCGCGCTGCTCGCCGATCGCCGGTCCCAGCCAGGCCTCGTACTGCATCAGCGCGGCGATGATGTTGCGGTGGATCAGCATCGCGCCTTTCGACACGCCGGTGGTGCCGCCGGTGTACTGCAGGAAGGCGATGTCGTCGTGGCCAAGGGGCGGAGTGGTCAGCGGTTTGCCGCTTCCTTCACTCAATGCTGCCTTGAAAGACAGCGCTCCCGGCAGGTCGTAGGCCGGCACCATCTTCTTCACCTTGCGCACCACGAGATTCACGATCACGCCCTTGACCCCGAGCAGCTCGCCGAGCGAGGTCACCACGACGTGCTTGATGGGCGTGCGCAGCCGCACCTCCTGCAGCACGTGGCCGAAGTTCTCGAGAATCACGATGGCCTCGGCGCCGGCGTCCTTCAGCTGGTGCTCGAGCTCGCGCGGCGTGTAGAGCGGATTCACGTTCACCACCGTGCAGCCGGCGCGCAGCGTGCCGAACATCGCGACCGGGTACTGCAGGCAGTTCGGCATCATGATCGCGACGCGCGCGCCCTTGCCCAGGCCGCGCGCCTGGAGCCAGGCGCCGAAGTCCCGCGAGCGCTTGTCGAGCTCGTCGAAGCTGATCGTTTTGCCCATGCTGTGGAACGCCGGGCGATCGCGGTATTTCGCGATGCTCTTGTCGAACAGCTCGATCAGCGAGCGGTACTTCTTGGGATCGATGTCAGCGGGGACGCCGGCGGGGTAGCTCTTCAGCCAGATTCGGTCCATGTCTCCTCCTCAGGGACTGCCCGATTCTACTTGTGCTTGAAGGTCGGCTTGCGCTTTTCGACGAACGCGGCCATCCCCTCCTTCTGGTCCTCGAGCGAGAACTGCGACTGGAACACGCGCCGCTCGAACAGCGCCCCCTCGGCGAGGCTGGTCTCGTAGGCGCGGTTGATCGATTCCTTGATCATCATCACCACCGGGAGGGAGTAGTTCGCGATCTTCTCGGCCACCGCGAGCGCCTCGTCCATCAGCTTGTCGAGGGGCACCACGCGCGACACCAGCCCGGCGCGCTCGGCTTCCTGCGCGTCCATCATGCGCGCGGTGAGGCACAGGTCCATCGCCTTGGCCTTGCTGGTATAGCGCGGCAGGCGCTGCGTGCCGCCGTAGCCGGGCATGATGCCGAGGTTGATCTCGGGCTGGCCGAACTTGGCGTTCTCGGCGGCGATCAGGATGTCGCATTGCATGGCGAGCTCGTTGCCGCCGCCGAGCGCGTAGCCCGCCACCGCGGCGATCACGGGCTTGCGCACGCGGCGGAAATGCTCCCAGCCGGTGATGTAGTCGGTCATGTAAGCGTGCATGTAGCTGAAGTCCTTCATCGCCGTGACGTCGGCGCCGGCGGCGAAGGCCTTCTCGTTGCCGGTGATGAGGATCGCCCCGATCCCGGCGTCGGCATCGAGGGCGGCGAGCGCGCTTCCGAGCTCGGCCATCAGGCCCGGGCTGAGGGCGTTCAGCTGCTTCGGCCGGCTGAGGGTGATGACTCCTACCCGCCCCTTCTGCTCTACCGCGATGAATTCATAGCTCATGGGTATTCACGACCTTGGCGTAAAAGCCGTTGAGCGCCGCAAGGAACGCGGCATGCACCTGCCGCGCCGGCACCGTTTCGCCGCCATAGCTCTGCGCGCGCGTCGCGCAGGCATCGCCGAGCAGCGTCACCTTGTAGCCGAGATCAGCGGCATGGCGCACGCTCGCGTCGACGCACATGTGGGTCATCATCCCGGCAATGACCAGGTTCTTCACGTCTTGCTTTTCGAGGAGGTCTTTCAGGCCGGTATTGCGAAAACTGTTCGGGAAGTTTTTCTCGACGACGGTCTCGCCGGCGCCAGGCTGCACTGAAGCGTGGATCTCGGTGCCCCGCGTGCCGGGAAGAAAGAACGTCGCGCCGGGACGCACCGAAAGATGGCGCACGTGGATCACGGGCAGCTTCTTCTCCCGGAAATGGCGAATCGCGGCGGACGCCTTCGCCCCGGCGGTTTCGGCGCCTTCAAGCTCCATGGCGCCGCCGGGGAAATAGTCGTTCTGGATGTCGATGACGACAAGCGCGGTATCAGGCATGCGTTTTCTTCAGCTCGGAAAGCGGCACTGCGCCGGGGATGTCGATGCGCTTCCTGCCCGGTTCAACTTCGGTGAGCGCGTCCACCAGCTTCATCGTCTTGGCGCTGCGCACGGCGAGCTGCTGGTAGAGATGCATGTTGTCTTTCTTCCAGCGCAGCTCTTGCGCGGAGAGCGTTCTTACGACTTTGGCGGGAATCCCGACCGCGAGCGAGCGCGCGGGGATCGTGTCCTCGGCCTTGACGAAGGCGAGCGCGGCGACGACCGCATCCTCGCCGACCTCGGCGTTGTCGTTGACCACGCAGTTCATGCCGACGAGCGCGCCGCGGCCGACCACGCAGCCGTGGAGCACCGCGCCGTGGCCGATCGTGCTCTCCGCGCCGACCACGGTGTCCTTGCCGGGAAAGCCGTGCAGCATGCACGTGTCCTGGATGTTCGCGCCTTCCTCGACCACGATGCGGCCGAAGTCGCCGCGCAGGCATGCGCACGGCCCGATGTAGGCGCGGGCGGCGACGATCACGTCGCCAATCAGCACCGCGCTCGGATGCACGAAAGCGCTTGGGTGCACCACGGGCGTGATGCCGTCGATCGCATAAACGTTGGGCATGGCGTAAGTTGTTGACAATTCTAAGTTAGAAAGTTGGCGGCATGTAGATTGCTTCTCTCCCCACCGGTGTCACTTCATAGTCACTTCATAAGGAGAGAAGCATGATGAGCTTGTCCAGGTTCCTTGGAGTTGTGATGGCTGCGGCGGTGCTCGCGCTCACTGGGTGCGCCGGCAGCGAATCGAAGCGCTCAACCGGTGAATTCAGCAGCGACGCGGCGCTGACTGCGAAGGTGAAGACGGCCATCGCCTCGGATGCGGGCATCGGCAGCGCAAGCGTGATCAACGTGAACAGCTACCGCGGCGTCGTTCAGCTGAGCGGCTTCGTCGACTCGGCCGAAAAGATCGAGCGCGCGGCTACGGCGGCGCGCAACGTGCAGGGTGTGCGCTCGGTAGAGAACAACATCCAGGTGAAACCGGCATCCTGAAGTCGACCTCCGGATGCTCCCGAAAGCCCCGCAAGTGCGGGGCTTTTTTTGTGTGCCTAGAATGGCGTTCATGAGCCGCTTCCCGCTCGAGCCGATCGAGAAGGCGTCACCGGCGGAGCTCGCCGCGCTCCAGCTCGAGCGCCTGCGCTGGTCGCTCGGCCACGCCCACGACCGCGTGGCACGCTACCGCCAGAAGTTCGACGCTGCCGGCGTGAAGCCGGCGCAGTGCCGCTCGCTCGAGGACCTCGCGAAGTTCCCGTTCACCACCAAGGCGGACCTGCGCGAGACCTACCCCTTCGGCATGTTCGCGGTGCCGATGGAGCGTGTCGTGCGAATCCATGCCTCTTCCGGCACCACCGGCAAGCCGACTGTGGTCGGCTACACCGCGAAGGACGTGGATACCTGGACCCAGCTCATGGCGCGCTCGATCCGCGCCGCAGGAGCCCGCCCGGGCGACAAGGTGCACGTCGCCTACGGCTACGGCCTCTTCACCGGCGGGCTCGGTGCGCATTACGGCGCGGAGCGGCTCGGGCTCGCGGTAATCCCGCTTGGCGGCGGCATGACCGAGCGCCAGGTGCAGCTCATCGCCGACTTCAAGCCCGAGATCATCATGGTGACGCCGAGCTACATGCTGGCGATCGCCGACGAGATGGAGCGCCAGGGGCTCGATCCGCACAACAGCTCCTTGAGGCTGGGAATTTTCGGAGCCGAGCCCTGGACGAACGAGCTCAGAGGGCAAATCGAGCAGAGGCTTTCCCTCGAAGCGCTCGACCTGTACGGCCTGTCGGAGGTCATCGGGCCGGGGGTGGCGCAGGAGTGCGCTGAGACCAAGGATGGCCTCACGATATGGGAGGACCACTTCTATCCGGAGATCATCGACCCGGAAAGCGGCGAGGTATTGCCCGAAGGGCAGAAGGGCGAGCTCGTCCTCACCTCGCTCACCAAGGAAGCGCTGCCCGTCATCCGCTATCGCACGCGCGACCTGACGCGCCTCCTGCCCGGCACCGCGCGCGCCATGCGCCGCATCGAGAAAATCACCGGCCGCTCGGACGACATGCTGATCATCCGCGGCGTCAACGTGTTTCCCTCGCAGATCGAGGAGCTGGTGCTCAAGCAGCCGGGGCTCGCGCCGCACTATGTTCTCGAGGTCTCGAAGGACGGCCCGCTCGACCATCTGACCGTGGTCGTCGAAGGCGACGCCGGGGCGACGAGAGCGCTGCAACACCACATCAAGTCCACCATCGGGATCAGCGCAGACGTCAGAATCGGCACGGTCGAGCGCTCGATCGGCAAGGCGAAGCGCGTCATTGACAAGCGCCCGAAGTGAAAACGGCAGGCTGAAAACGGAGGTTGCGGGGATTGAAGCGAGCCGCGAAGACGTTGTCGATCGAAGGCAGGTTCGACGTGCCGTGCAGCCGGGGCAAGGTCGAGAGGGACCGCAGGACGTAATTAGGCGTAATTCCCGGCGCCGCATCCAGCTCCTGGCGCTCGACGCTGACAGTGCCGAAACCGCGTTTCTTCATGTGCAGCATGATCCTGACCGCCAGGCGGGTGACCGGCTCGAGGCGCTGGGTCCACGCCGAGTGCCAGGAGCCCATGGGATGGAAATAATTGGGGATGCCCCCGACCATGAGCCCTTTGTAGAAATTGATCCGCTCGACTGCGACCTTTTCGTCGCCGACGTACAGGTCGAAGCTGAAGAACCGAAGGTTGAGGCCGGTGGCGAGGACACAGGTGTCGCACTCGATGCGCTCGCCGCTCGCGAGTACGATCCCCGATTCGGTAAAGCGCTCGATTTCGCCGGTCTTGACCGTGACGCTCCCGCTGCGCAGCGCTTCCTTGAGACCGATCGCGACCGCGATGCGCTGCTCCCAGGGGTTGTAGCGCGGGTTGAAGTGCTCCCGGAACGCGGCCTCGCCCACGGCATCGACCCAGTGCCGGCGGAAGAACCAGCGCGCGAGGCGCGGGAACTTGCGGAAGCCGACGAAAACCAGGTCGTCGCGCAGCTGCAGGTATTGGCGCAGCCATTTCACCGGCGCGCGCCATCCCGACCGGTAGAGATTCTGGCAAAGGGTAATTAGAGAGTCGGCACGGTTGCTGATCTCGTAGATATAGGACGGCGAGCGCTGCAGAAGGACGAGCGATTTGGACACGCGCGCGAGCTCGGGCGCGCAGCAGATCGCGGTCGATCCGCTGCCGACGACGACGACTCTCTTGTCCGCGAAGCTTCGCCTGCCGTCCAGGTAAGAGGTGTGCACGATCTCGCCCCTGAACCTGGCGGCGTCCTTGAACGCCGGCACGTGGGGCTCGTCGGAGAAATAGCCGTTGCCGTTGAGAATGAACTGCGCGCGCAGCGTTCCCTGGCTGGTATGAACCGTCCAGCGCTTCTCGGCTGCATCGAACACCGCCCTGGTAACGCGGCAGTCGAAGCGGATGTGCTCGAGGATCGAGAACTCCTCCGCGACTGCGCGCAGGTAGGCCTGGATGGTCTCGCGCCGTTGCAGGCATTGCTCCGACAGGAACGGCCTGAAGCTGAAGGAATACTTGATGAAGTCGGAATCGCAGCGCGCGCCGTGCCAGCGGTGCGTGTTCCAGACACCGCCGAGGTCGGCTTTCGCCTCGAGGATGACGTACGGAATGCCGTTCGCGCGCAGGTAGTACGCGGCGCCGATTCCGGTCATTCCCGCGCCGATGATGATGACGGTCGAATCGCGATTCATGGCTGGCTCCCGAGTAGTTGCATCTGCACCGCGCGCATCACGGCGGCTGCGGCCGAGTGCACACCGAGCTTGCGGTAGAGGTTCTTCACGTGCGTTGTCACCGTGTGCAGCGACACGCCGAGGCGGTCGGCGGCCACTTTGTACGTGCAGCCGAAGGCGAGGAGCCGCAGGACCTCGCATTCGCGCGGTGTGAGGAGCGGCTTCATCGGGCGAGCTCCGGCAGGCCGGTCGCCAGCCACGGCAGGAGGGTGACGAGCGCGACCCCGATCGCCAGCACGCAGACCGCGGGGAAGGCGGCGCGAAACACTTCCGGCAACGGTCGTCCGAAACGGTATGCGGTAAAGAAGAGATTCATCCCGACCGGCGGCGTGAGGTAACCGAGCTCCATGTTCACGAGGAAAATGATCCCGAGATGCAGCGGATCGATGCCGAAGGCGAGGCCGAGCGGCACGAGGAGCGGCACCAGCACCACCGTGGCGGAGAAGATGTCCAGCAGGCAGCCGGCAGCGAGCAGGAACACGTTCAGCGCGAGCAGGAAAAGCCAGCGCGAGCCGATCGCGCCCGTGACCCAATCGACGATCCGCTCCGGCATGCGGGCGTCGACCATGTAGTTGGTCAGGCCGAGCGCCACGCCGAGGATCAGCAGAATGCCGCCGACCAGCAGTCCGCATTCCGTCATGACGCGCGGCACGTCGCGCCTGAGGTCGAGGTCGCGATACACCGCGACTTCGACGACAAACGCATAGACCGCGGTGAGCGCGGCCGCTTCCACCGGCGTGGCGAAGCCGCCGAACAGAGCGAGGAACGCGACCAGCGGCAGCGCCAGCTCCCACTTCGCGTCGAGCAGCGCCGCGCGCGCCTCGGGCCAGTCGAGCTTTCTCGGCGCGCGGGCCGACGCGGGCGCGAGACGCAAGCCCCAGAGCGAGATCAGCGCGACCATCAGCAATCCGGGGAGGATTCCGGCGAGGAACATGTCCTCGATCGAGACTCTGGCGACGATCGCATACAGCACCAGCGGCAGTCCGGGCGGCAGGAGGCCGCCAAGGGAGCCCGCGCCGGTCAGCAAGCCGAGCGCACCTTTCTGCGAGTAGCCGGCGCCCAGGAGCAGCGGCATCAGCATGCCGCCGAGCGCGATGATCGTGACGCCGGAGGCGCCGGAGAACGAAGTGAAGAACGCGCAGGCCAGCACCGTCACGATCGCCGCGCCGCCGCGCAAGCCGCCGAACAGCGCGTTGAACACGCGGATCAGGCGGCGAGGCGCGCCGCCCTCGGCAAGGAAGTACCCGGCGAGGGTGAACAACGGAATCATCGGGAGCGACGGGTTCACGACCATGCGATAGTGGTCGAGCGCCACGGAAGCCATCGGCAACCCCTCGCTCCAGAAAAGCAGCAACGCCATTCCGCCCAGCGTGGTGAACACCGGCGAGCCAAGGATTGCCGCAGCCAGCACCACGCTCATCGCTGCAATCGCCGTGACGCCATGAAGCGGCAGCCGATTTGCCGCAGCGAGGGCGGCAGCGGCGGCGAGCGCCAGGACGGCAATCCGTGCCGGCCAGGTTTCCGCGGCCGTGCAAGCAAGCCTCATCGTGATGAGAGCAAAGCCGGCCGGGAGCGCTGCCTGCCCGAGCCACACGGGGATCCCGTACGCGATGACGTTAGCGGCGGCTCTCTCGGCGAGGACGAATTCGAGGCTGGCGAGACACAGCAGGGCGGCGACGATCACCGCTACGGTTCGCGCGAAGAGGCGCGCCAGCAGCGCGCTCGATCCGTGCAGCAGCAAGTCCAGCGTGGACAGCGACAGCAGCCGTCCCTCGCGCGCGGCGACCACCGCGCCCAGCATCCCGGCGATCAGCGCGAAGTGCTGGGTCAGCGATGCGGCGCCGGAGATGCCCACCTCGAACAATGCGCGTAGCAGGATCTCGCCAAGCGGCAGCAGCGCCATCGCGGCGAGCGCGGCCGCGAGCATCAGGTTTTCGGCCGCGCAGATCGCGCTTCCTGCACGGATCGGAGCCGCTTGGAGGACAGTCTGGGCGGCGCTCATTGCTGCACCTTCCGGCCCTTGCCGCGGTACTCGCCAAGCAGGCGCTGGACCTCGTCGAAGAAGTCCGCCGGGACCATCTTGCCGCGGACCAGCGGGTACATCTGCTCGGCGGCGCGGCGCCACTCGGCCTCGACCTCGGGCGTCAGTTTCTGCACCGTGAGGCCGCGCTTGGTCATGGCCGCCACCGACTCCTCATGCTCCCGGCGACTGAGCGCGCGCAGCTCGACGCCCGCCTCGGCGCCTGCCTGGCGCAGCGCCCCCTGGCCGGCGGGCGACATGGCGTCCCAGGCCTTGCGCGTGACGATCATGGCGCCGACCATCGGCGCCCAGTCGAGCTCGAGCATGTAGGGCGCGTGGTTGTAGAACTGCAGGGTGAGCGCCCAGAACGGCGTGCTCGGCACCATGCTGACCATGCCGGTCTGCAAGCCCGGCAGGATGTCGGAGACCTCGAGCACCACCGGCTGATAACCGAGCGACTTCATGATGTCGGTCTGCGGCGCGTCTCCGGCCCAGGCGAATATCTTCATCTTTCTGAAGTCGTCGGGACGCAGCGCCGGGGTCTTGGAGAAAAACCGCACCCACCCCGCATCGCCCCAGCACAGCACTACGAAACCCTTGTCGAGGAACCGCTGGTCGAGCGCCGGGCGCAACCTGTCGCGCACGTAGTCGAGCTCGTCCCAGGAGCGGAACACCAGCGGCATCTTCTGCAGTGCGCCGACCGAAGCGTCGATCTCGGTGAGGCCGATCACGGACAGCATCGCCGCGTTGAGCTGGCCGACCCGCATGCGGCGCACCATGTCCGCTTCGCCGCCCTGCGAGCCGCCGCCGTAGACGATGAACTCGGCGCCGGCGCCTTCGGCCGCGCGCCACTTCTCCCCCACTTCCAGCAGGGTGCGGTGCCAGGCGGTGCCCCGGGGCGCGAGCGCACCGAGCCGGATCTTCACCGCTTCGCCGGCGTCTGCCGCTTGAATCGAACTTGCCAGGACCAGGGCAGTCGCGGCGATGACTCGAATGGAAAGCATGCGACACCTCCTCTCAGTGGGTGAACAGGCGTTCGGTGCGCGAGAGCAGCCATCGCGCGCGCCGATGCGCAACCCGGTTGGCCATGTCAGCCGGCTCCATGCGCAGGGCCTGCTGCAGCAATTCCTCGAATTCGGTGCGTGCCTGCTGCGGCACGCAGACCGCTTCGGCCAGGGCGACGAGCGGCGCGGCGGCGCTGCCGCCGGAGAGCTCCACCGCGCGCCGGAAATGCGCTCGCGCGCGCTGCGCGGGATCGCCGGGCGCGCCCTGGCGCACGGGCTCGTAGCTGATGAGGAAGGTATGGATCGCGCCGCGGCCGAACGACTCGTCGAGCTCGAGCGCGCGGTCGATCAGCGCCTCGACCGCCGGAAGCTCGGCGAGGCGCTCGGGGCTGTCCTTGGAGAGCGCGATCAGCGCTCCCCACGATGCGGCGGTCCAGTAGAGCAGCGGCACTTCGGAGGCCGGCAGCGCCGCCACGGCTCGGCGCGGCTCGAAGTGCAATGCGTGCTCGAAGTCCGGCCTGCCAAGCGCCAGGCCGCGCAAGCCGTAGTCGCGTGCCTGGGCATAGAGTCGCCGTGCGCGCTCCTCCAGGCGTCGCGACTCGGCGAGGTCGCGCTCCTCCGCTTCCTCGGCGTCCTGCTGCACGAACGCGTACGCATACTGGGTGAGACCACGTGCCCCGGCGAGCTCGAGCGTCGAGCATCCGCCCAAGGTGAGAAGCGCAGCGGCCATGAGGACGGCTTTCATGACGGCACGAACGCCGACATCGCCTTGAAGTGGCGCGTCACTTCACGCGCCGCTTCGACCCACGACATTTCGCGATACGCGATGCCATGCCGGCGGCAGAACTCGCGCGTAATGCGGCGCGCGCGGCGCAGCCGCGTCGTCGGCATCGAGGGAAACAGGTGATGCTCGATGTGATTGTTCACACCTCCGAACACGAAGTCGTCCAGGCGCGACGCACCGAGGTTGCGCGTGACGCTGAGCTCCTGCTCGAACATCGAGAGCCGCTCGTCGGGCTCGACCACGCGCGTGCCGACGTGGTTCACGACGAAGATCGAGCCGACGTAGAAGCCGACCAGCACCGTCATCAGCGCGTAGTTGAGAGCGGCATCGCCGATTCCGAGGACCAGCGCCGGCGGCACGATCCAAAACCCGAAATGCAGGGCGAGGCAAATCTGGTCGGCACGCGTGCGGGCGAGGTTGCGGCGCACGAAGGCGAGCCCGTCAAGCTTCAGCGTGAATCCCTGCAGCCCGATGAGGAGCCAGATGAGCGCCGCCTGATGGCGGCTGATCAGCCTGCCGAGGCCGGTTTTCGACAGCGCCGATTGCAGGTGCATCGAGACGAACTCGGACTGCATGTCCGGATCGCGCCCGCGGTCGTTGCAATGCGGATGGTGCAGGCCGTGGATGTGGCGGAAATAAGAGGACGACAGCCCGGTGACGAACGTGTGGAACACGTGCCCGAGGAACGTGGCGAGCCGGCGATTGCGCGTAAGCGCGCCATGACCCGCCTCGTGCGCCACGAAGCCGGCCTGCACGCTGAAGAACGCGAGCAGCGCGATCGCGGCCAAGCGCGCGCCGATGCCGGGATCGGCGAGAAGAATCGCGTAGCCGGCCGAGTAGCACGCCAGGATGAACGCGCCGAAGGCTGCGCTGCGAACCGGCGCCGGACGGAAGCAGCCGGCGCTGGACAGCTCACCTATCAGGCGGCGATGCAGTTCGTTTGCTTCCATGGTCCCTCCCTGAGTTCTGGCAGTCCCTTTAGCACCGACCATGCCAAGCTCTAACTGATTGATTTTTATTGACTGAAGATCATCTCTCGTTAAACGTGGATGCATTCTATGCAGGCATCGACTACATTTAATGCATGTCAAATCCTTCCGCCTCCGACCGCGAGTTTTTCTCAGCCCTGGCCGATGTGTGTTACGGCAACCCTTTCAGCCCAGAGCGGGCGGCGCTGATCGCCCGGCTGGCGCCCGGGGCAACGCCCGGAGATCTCACCGAAGACCGTGAGGCGCTCGCGCGCCTGGTCGGGCCGCGACTTGCGCCGTGGCTTCGCGGCAATCGGCTCACCGCGGAGGACCGGCGCCTGCTCGAGCCTGCGCTCCTGTACGTCGGCTACCACCGCTGCGTGCCCGAGCTCGACGCGCACATCGAGCGCCAGGCGCGCCAGGGCGGCGCGCCGCTGCCGGTGCCCTTCGCCGAGGCGGCAATCGGGGACATGGTGCGCGGCGGCATCGCCGAGCAGACGGCGCCTCGCTACTTCGCGCTCTACTTCCAGCTGCGGCGCGCGTTCTACTTCATGCACCGCTCGCTTGCCGGTGAGTGCGAGTCGATGCGGCGCCTGCGCGAGTCGCTCTGGAACAACGTCTTCACCCACGACATGCGCGGCTACGACGCGGCGCTATGGAATCGGATGGAGGATTTTTCGACGCTGCTGCTCGGCGAGACCGGCACCGGCAAAGGGCAGGCGGCGGCGGCGATCGGGCGCTCGGCGTTCATCCCCTACCTCCCCGGCGAGCGCCAGTTCGCCGCCAATTTTGCCGAGACCTTCATCGCCACCAATCTGTCGCAGTTCCCGGAATCGCTGATCGAATCGGAGCTCTTCGGCCACCGCAAGGGCGCGTTCACCGGCGCGATCGACCACCATGAAGGCGTGTTCGAGCGTTGCAGCGCGCACGGCGCGCTGTTCCTCGACGAAATCGGCGAGGTGTCGGTGCCGGTGCAGATCAAGCTGCTGCAGGTGCTGCAGGAGCGCACCTTCACCCCGCTGGGCGGAAGGGAAAAGAGACGCTTCTCGGGCCGCGTGATCGCGGCGACCAACCAGCGGCTCGACGCGTTGCGCAGCGACGGGCGCTTCCGCGACGACTTCTTTTATCGGCTGTGCTCCGACGTAATCGAGGTCCCGACGCTGCGGCAGCGCATCGCCGAATCGAGCGCCGAGCTGCCCGAGCTGGTCCGCCTCCTGGTCGGGCGCATTAGCGGCTCCGCCGAGCTCGCCGACAGCGTCCTGCAGCGCCTCGAGGAGGGCGTTCCGCGCGGCTACCCCTGGCCGGGTAACGTGCGCGAGCTGGAACAGGCTGTGCGCCGGATTCTGCTCACCGGCCGCTATGTTCCAGAAATCTTAAATACAGGAAAAGACGAGGATGCGGTCCTGGTCGAAAGGCTCCGCGCCGGCGAGCTGACCGCGGCGGAGCTCCTCGCCCGGTACAGCGCCATGCTCCACCGGCGGCTCGGTACCTACGCCGAGGTTGCGAAGCGCACCGGGCTCGATCCGCGCACGACTCGCAAACACATAGAGGGCGCAAGATCCGGATAGCACTCGATGGCCGCCCCCGGCACAATGCCCGTCATGGAAGCGATACTCGAAAAAGCACGCAGCTATCTGGACTCGCATCGCGGCGAGCGGGTCACCCTCGAGCAGCTCGCCGGCGCGGTCGGCGCGAGCCCGTTTCATCTGCAGCGGCGCTTCAAGGAAGCGTTCGGCGTATCGCCGCGCGACTACCAGGATGCGCACCGCGTGGAGGCGGTGAAGTCTTCGCTGAAAAACGGCAGCCGCGTGACCGATGCGGTGTTCGAGGCCGGTTACGGCTCGGTGTCGCGCTTCTACGAGAAGAAGCACCTCGGCATGACGGCAAGCGATTACCGCGCCAAGGGCAAAGGCCAGCGCATCGGATATTGCTGCTTTTCCACTCCCCTTGGCGTCGTCCTGGTGGCGACCACGGACAAGGGCGTGTGCTCGGTGAAGCTTGCCGACGATCCGGCGCGGCTGCGCCGCCTGCTGGCGGACGAATTCAGCGAGGCCGAGATCGTCGAAGGCCCGATGAAGGAGCTGAGGGAAAAGATCCTCTCGTTCATCGAAGGCGAAGCGAATCTCGCCCGGCTGCCGCTCGACATCCGCGGCACCGTGTTCCAGCGGCGCGTCTGGGACGAGCTGCGCCGCATCCCGCGCGGCGAGACTCGCACCTACCAGGAAATCGCACGGGCCATCGGCGCACCCGCCGCGGTACGCGCGGTCGGCAGCGCGTGCGGCGCGAACCCGGTGGCGCTGGTCGTGCCGTGCCACCGTGCGGTGCGCACCGACGGGGGCCTGGGTGGCTACGCCTGGGGTCTCGGCCGCAAGAAGAAGTTGCTCGCCCTGGAGAAGAAGTCCTAGTTGAGGCGCGCGGACGCCGCGCGCCTGGTGCTGCTCGCCGCGATCTGGGGCGCTTCGTTTCTTTTCATGCGGATCGCCGCCCCGGTGCTCGGCCCGGTGCTCACCGCGGAGCTGCGCACGCTGATCGCGGGCATTGCGCTGGCGGCCTACTTCGCCATCGTCGGATTCAATCCCGAGTGGCGGCGCTGGGGCCGCCATTACGTGATCGTCGGGATCCTCAGCTCTGCCGTGCCGTTCCTGCTCTGGGCCTATGCCGCTCTCAGCCTGACCGCGGGCCTGCTGTCAGTGCTGAACGCGACCGCGCCGATGTGGGGCGCACTGTGCTCCGCGCTGCTTCTGCGCGAGCGGCTGAAGCCTCGAAGGATTCTGGGGCTGGTCATCGGCGTGGCAGGCGTCGCTCTGGTGACCCGTCCCGATAGCGGCTCGGAGCTCCGCTACGCCGCCATCGTCGCCGCGCTCGTCGCCGCGTTCTGCTATGGGCTGATCGCCGCCTACATCAAGCGCTGGGCAAGTGGCGCGCCTTCGCGCGGCATGGCCGTAGGCTCGCAGCTCGCCGCCGGCATCCTCCTGGTTCCGTTCATCGCGCTCTGGCCGCCCGCGGCCGTGCCGACGCCGGGAGTGACGGCGAGCATCCTCGCTCTCGGCCTGGTGTGCGGTGCCATCGCCTATCTCCTCTACTTCCGCCTGATCGCGGATATCGGCGCGACCGGGGCGCTCACCGTCACTTACCTCATCCCGGTGTTCGGGGTGCTGTGGGGCGCGCTGTTCCTCGGCGAAACGGTCTCGGCGTTGATGCTCGTGGGCGCCGCGCTCGTGATCCTCGGCACGGTGTTCGTCCTGCGCA
>Ga0137428_1000543_pt1 | contig 16083 bp, 21 predicted proteins | sample EasRivERMZT718_2_FD_102305 | JGI IMG/M metagenome (GOLD analysis project Ga0137428, IMG submission 102305) | Soil microbial communities from meander-bound floodplain in the East River, Colorado, USA - East River MetaG ERMZT718_2 | ecosystem: Environmental > Terrestrial > Soil > Floodplain ...
GAGACTGAGGACTTTCACAAGAGAGCTCCGTGGTGGTCTAGACCTTCTAATCTTAGCTGTGGCGAACGAACCTGTGCAGGCCTAGTCACGGTCCGAATACTGTGACGACTCAATGATCGGCAATCAGACTCGAGGCGACTAAGCCCGCCAACGACCCGGCAAGTTCTTTTGCGAGCGCCGGTAACGCTGAAGATCGATGATAGGACACAGACGTCACGGCGTTGGCCCCACCGGCAGTCGAGCGTTGCGCCCGACTCGCCGCGATGCTCGCCGTGGCGAGCGCTTCGCGGCCAGCGCTATCGGGCGCAGAGTCTACTGCCAGCGCAATCCCGACGCATTGCCCGACGAGGAACGGCAGGAACGGATCGTCTGCCGCGCGCGACGCTACAAATGCGAGCAGTGAATCCGTGAACGCAGGACGCTGGCTGGGGTCGTCGGACAGGGCCACAAATTGCTGCAGACGCTCGAGAGCCAGGTTGTCGCTGTCACTGCGTGCACGTACGACGAATTCAACCGGCTTGCCTTCAAGGGGTTTTGACATTGAGGACCCTCTCCAGCCGTCAACGTCGAAAATCGGAAGGAGCTCATACTTACCGGGCAAGAGATGATGTCCTGTGTAGAGAGTCTGCATCTCCGGCCTGTACACTCCCCAATGATCCTGTATCAACGCGACGTGATACTTGACTGCTCCGGGGGACAAAGGCTCGCCCCGATAACCTGGTAGGAACGCGTAGTCGACGATAAGCCCCCACTCCCGAATATGGCCGCTCTTTTCCTCAGTCAGATCTCCATGAAGAAACCACGAGGAGAGATCATACGGCGCAATCCAGGCCGTATCAGCTCCATCGTTCGTAAGGGAAAAAACAACGTACAGCGGCTCGCCTTCGAAAAACTCCGGTTTCCCCATCACTGCTCTGAGGTGGAGGTCGCTGTAGACCGAGGTGGGAGCGGTCATGCAACTGGTCGCGAGCAATAAGACCCCGGCAATAACAGCCGAGGTGGACCCCCATCGCAGGATCAGCGTTTCACGGCTCATATCCTATACTAATACCGTAACCGGTTCCAAGATCCAAGGCGGTGCTGTTGTACGTCATATCGAACGTGAGCCTGCGTAGCGTGAGACCACAGCCGATTCCCTTCCGCCACGCGAAGGCGTCCGCTCCGTATGACGTCCGGTGGCGACTTGCGCCCAGCTCAAAGTGAATGACGGAGAACAGATCGAACCGGGTGGAGACCGCATATCCCTCAACCGTTTCCGAGAACCGCCACTGAGCCCCCTCGTAGTAGGCGAGCGCGGTCGAGATGCGAGCTCGGCCGATCGGTCGCGTCAAGACTAGGTCGGCTTGTTTTCGACCGCCTCGGGCAGGCGCGATGGAGCCAGCGGCTACCCCGGCCCAGTGCAGACCTAGGGTCAGCTTATCGCTCCCGAGCGGCATCAGCCGTGCGTGAATGCGAACCAGGTTTGACCCGCGAATATCTCCGATCATTTCGTCCGCGGCGGTGGCGAAGCCGAAACTCACCGCGGCATGCTTCCGAGCAATGGTAGCATCGAGCGCTGCAATGATCGCGCGGGCCTGGAGATCGGAAAGCCCTGGATCCTGATTCGTCAGCGCGCTGTCAAACAGCTGGCCAAGGCCGGTATAGGCAAAGGCCAAGGACCAGCGCGGGCCCCAGCGAAATGCGGTGACTCCGTGGAACGCCTGCATCGGAAACGCACGAGTCCGATAGAGACTGACCAGCGCTCCGACAGATCGAGAAGACAGCGTCGGGTCGCGCAGCAAATTGGCGAGACCCGACGGAACACCTGCTGTTGGCTCGACCAGAGGCGCAGAGCCTTCGAGGGCGACAAGGTGCGTGCTCTGCGCGCGCAGCTGAAGCTGGCACGGTGACACTATTGCTAGTGCCAGCCACAGTGCGCGCGATACGGTCTTCACGACAAACTCACATCAATGACGAATCAGCAAGCGTTGGGTAACGCGTTCAGTACCCATGGTGAGGACAGCAAAATAGACGCCTGGTGCAACCGCCCGACCCCGATCATCAACTTCATCCCAGCCAATCTCGTAAAAGCCCGCCGGCATCGGTTCGTTCACAAGCATCCGAACAAGTCGAGCCGCGCTTGTGTAAACGCGAATGGTAACGGTTGTCCCGGCGGCATTGTCTGGTACGCCAAAGCTCAAGCCCGTGACGCCGTAGGCGCGCACGAGGTCGGACAGGCGACCGCCATCCGCGGGGCTTTCGACACTAGGCGCCGATGCCTCCGCGGCTGCCACACGAGTCAAAATGCGGGGCTCGCCGAACACGCGCTGATGTAAGAAGGCCTTCCCTGGTCCTGCTGCGAACTCGGGAGTCGTCGGGTTACAGGGCTGTTGCGCTGCCATGGCAATGGGCGGTCTTGCTTCTTGGTGCGGACTTAGTGGGTCAAACGCGGTGGCGGGCGGGTTACAAGGTAGGCCTGCAAACCAGAATGAACTGGAAACGATCGACTTGTTGCACCACGTACAGCCATAGTCCGAATAAGCGAAGACGTTGAAGTAGTAATATCCAGGGGCGGCCCCCGTGCCATCGTCCTTCCTTCCATCCCAAACCACGGTGTGCGTACCAGAGGGCATGAGCGTCGGGTAGTCGCGGAGTTGGCGCACGACCACGTTATTCGCCGCCCGGACCCAGACTCTATGATGACTGTGGTCCGTAACTCGATAGCCTAAAGTCGTTAAACCATCTGATGTCGTTGGGCCCGACGTCCGGAAGAGCTCGAGGCCGAAATAATGCTCGCGAGCGCCGGAACCAGCCGACCATTTCTCAGCAGTCAAGACGCGCCCTTCCCCGTACCAAATCGTCTGACCACTGGCATTGCGTTTCGTTCCGAAAGGAACATGGACCGCGTTTGGTTTGGCAAACGTGTTGTTGACAGCGCCAACGCCGTAACTGCCGTACTGACTCAAGAGTTCGAGGCTGGATGTGAACTTGAGCAACCGGCTGTTTCGCACATCTGACACGATCACGTTTCCAAAATGATCAACGGTGCAGTCGGAGGGTTCACCCGCATCGGGCAGCGTTACGCTTCGAACCCACAGTGGCCCGATCGCTGGGTGCGCCTGCTGCATCTGTACGATCCTCTTGTTCCATCTGTCGGCAATGTAGAAATCCAGCGTAAAAACAGAACCGCCGCTGGAACCCACTGCCCGACCCACACAGATGCCGCTAGGTCCGTTGAATTGTCCCTGGCCTACTCCGTTGGAACCGGTGACCCACTGCTTGGCCGGCGTCCCGCTTCCGCTCCATGTCCAGTATGAGACCTTCCCGGCCCCATCAAGGGCGTAGAAGAATTCCGTGGTAAGCGGAGTGACGGAGCCATCCCACGCGACGTCAACCACACCGCCCAAATCGGGATCGTTCGGTGTAACCGCGACTTGGGCCAGCGATTTGGCGGCGGCGTTGAAACGAGCAAGAACCACACGGCCGTTTAGCTGATCCGCGATGAACAGCGTCCGCGTGGCGGAGATATCTACCCCACCCGGGCCGAGCAACCTGAGCGTCGAAGAGCCAACGTTGGTAAATGCGTAGATGTATTCATCTTTCTCGCCGAACAGCACGCGGCTCCACGCGCCGTCACTCGAGAACTCGTACGCTCGAGGAGGAGATAGCAGCGCGTCAATGAAAGTGACTTTCGCGTCGAGCGAGGCGAACAGGTGCCGGTTTAGCCTGTTCATTGCAATGGTTTCGGTAATGCGAGGGCCGATGACGCGCTCCGGTGACAGCTCCGGAACCTGAACAAACGTTTGCGCCGCCACGGTTGGGCCGACAGGACCCATCAGCAAAGCGGTCGCGGTCATGGATGCCGTGAATTGAATCCAGCTGTGAAGGGCGACCATTAGACGTGCTCCTACTCGTGGGAATGGCCAGGTAGAATTGGCGAGACTCGACGCATACCCTGTCGCGGTTTCACGACCTCTTGAGCCAACGAGGGACCGAGCTGTGCGGCGAGATCTCCAGGCGGCTCCGGTTCGGAGGCAAGGGCAATCGCTGCCATAGCGCCGGCGGGCTCAAACCGCTGCTTGCGCGCGATCTCGAGCCGCGCCGCACTCAGGACAGCCACGTCACTGGACGACGGCGCAAGACCCCACGCGTTTCCGGTCACAACAGCGTCATTCACAAGAAACGATGCGAAGGAGTCCATGCCGTCCTGGCCAAGACGGGCTCTGATCAGCGCCATCAGTTTCGGGAAATAGCCCGCCCGCGTATTGCGATTCCAACCCTGGGACATCAACTGCTCGACTTCGGCAAAGGACCGTTCTTCCTGGGGCGTCCGTGCCCGCACTTCGATCCGCACTGGGCTGGAGACAACGTCCGGCAGCGCGGTCGGTGCGCCGTCCACGGCAGCGTGGAACGTTACCGCGAAGGTGTACGTGCCGACGGCAATTTTCCTCGGGAACATGGTCCATGTGGGCACGACAGCATCGCCAACGTTGTTCTGTAACACGACGAGCAGATGTCTTGGCTCGCCAGGTGCAATCGGCATACCGCGCCAACCTGGAGGAAAGGCATAGTCAACCCACATCCTGTATCTCGGAACGACTGAGCCGTCGGATCGTTTGAGAGATGCTTCGAGGCGATCCGGCGCCAGCTCAAAGATCGAAGTCCAGACTGTGTCCGGCCCCTCATTGGTCAGCCGAAAAACGGCGTAAATCGGCTCACCTTCGAAAAACACTTCCTTCCCCACGGACGCCGACAATGCGAGCTGCGCCGGGGACTGACGCATGGGTGCAATTGCAAGGAGTAAAGCCAGCGGGATCGGTGCCAAGCGGCAGGAAGTCATCATGGTCATCGTCTCAGTTCGTGATGCTGCGCCCGCAAATGAGGTTGTCCTGGCAAGTGAGATGTAAACATGGATTCGCTTCTGTGGCCTGCTCGTAGTGCTGATCGAAAATCGGCTGCTTTGCTGAGAGATCGCCACCGACCATGTTGGCTTGCATTACATCCCTGCCTTGATTGGGCGAGGGGACAGGTCCGGTGTGAAAATTGGAGTTGTCAGCATGCGTCAAGCCGGCACGTTGATGTCCCATTTCATGGGTGTGCGCGCGGATGTAGAAGTTGATGGCTGGATAACCGCTATACCCACTGCACTTTGCAACTTCGTAGATCCAACCTGCGAACATCACCGAGCCGCGGCTCGTCACATTTGTCGGGACCTCGTTATCAGTAAACGGGTCATCGAGGGTAATGCCGATTACCTTGGCTTGAGGGCCGCAGAAAGCGGTGCCGTTGACGACAGGATGGTTCGTGGGTGGGCCTATGACCCAGAACACGCCGAACGCGAAGGTCGCGTTTCTTTGATTTTGTACCCATGTTGCGTAGAACCGCCTGTTTGCCTCAATAGTCGCTTGAGAGGGGTTGCTCGGATCGGTCGGATCGAGTATCGGCCACGTGGAGTTCGGGAATGGGGATAGGATCGTCGACTGTGGGCCTGTGAAGTCGAACTTTATGCGGGCTACCTGATTGAAGGCGTCATTCGTCACATCATGAATGTCTCCGATTTTGTCGATTAGCTTTGGGTCTTGGTAGTACGAAAACGCGTCCGTCGACCACTCCGCCGTGTTCTGCACCAAGGTGAGGAGTGCCTGGTCCGGCGGCGGAGGCGGAACGTTGCATGCCGGCAGAGACCATAGTAGATACACCGCAACTAGCCACCGGCTGAGCACTCTCTTGTATGTCACAGGGTACCCCCACCGAGTCGAACCACGGTCAAGATTCACAGAGCGCGTTAAGCAACCCGGTTACCGATGAAAGGCGGAGAGCTTCACCATCGGGCCTGAATGTGAAACGAATCGGACCCGCACTGCCTCTGGTGAGCAGAGTAGTCTCAACGACCACGGCGCCGTCCCCGAGCACTTCAACTCCTGCCGTGTCACTAATGACCAGGTACGTACGTCCGATCGCACTCCCCCCGAGCGCACGCCGAACGAGCGTCAAGGCGTCCGGAAGCGTGCGGCACTTGAGACCGTTGCCGGAACGCTCAGCCGGGGGAAGGAGCGTATCGGGCAAGAGGTTGGTGAGGCTGGTTCGATCATTCGCCGTAATCGCTTCACGAATGCGGAGCAATACCAACTTGGCAGCCTGCGCACCCGCCGTGGCAGCATCAACGCTAGAGATGCCTGGAGGCCGAAGGGAATCAGGGTTTTCTAGCTTCTGAGCAGACAGAGACGTGGCGAGGTTCATGAAAAGCCAGCCCCCAGCAGCGATACGGCGCATAAAGAACTCACAGGAATGCGTTTGCACACAATTTGAGCCAGTCGCGCCAGAGTATTCTATGCCGTTTGGCGCTGTTCGTTGTGCTTTGGTTATGACTCTTTGTGCGGTTTCGGTCGCACAAACCGTCTTGGTTCGGTAGGCTTTGCTCACACCGGTCGCCAGTGAGGGACCTATGAGTGCCTTGGCAGAGCAGCTGCACACACTGTTGCCGCATTTGTCCCACGCGGGACATCAGGTCCTAGCTGCTGTCGCGAATCAGGCAGGTCTCATCGGGGGTGTGAACCGTCTCTTGCCTCAACTCGGATTGCAGAGTCGCCATTGTCTCGCGCGCCTCCTACAGCGCGAAGGGCTGCCGCCGATCGAAGAGCTATGTGGATGGATGACGGTTCTTTTCTTGTTGTACAATCACGAACAGACGCACACTTCCCTCTACCAGCTGGCATTGGAAAACCGGCGGCATCCACCAACCTGCTATCGAACGATTAAGCGCATTACCGGAAAAACGTGGGGTCAGGCAGTTTCAGAGGGTTTTCACTTCGCGCTGATCAGTTTCCTGCAGCGGTGCGGCGACTTACGTCGGAGTCGAGCCGGTATTGCCGTCAACGGTCTACTCGCCAGTCAACATCCTCCGTTGCAAGGCCGTCAAGCGACGGCGCACTGAACCGTCGTAAATCCGATCGCCGACCCGTACCACTACTCCACCGAGGATGCGAGGATCCGAACGGAAGTACGCGCGCACCTCCCGACCGAGCGCCTTGGCCAGCCGCTCCACGACCTGCTTCTGCGTGCGCGCATCCGTCTCGCTTGCCAGCGTGACCCCGGCGTGCACGCGGTTGAGCTTCTGATCTAACAGCCCCAGGTACTCCTGCGCTATCTCGGCCAGGAGCCCCTGGCGCCCGCGCCGCACCACGGCTTGCAGGAATCTGACGAACTCGCGCGGCGCCTCACCCTTCAGCGCGCGCTCGAGAATCTGGCTCTTGGCCGCCTTGGAAACGCGCGGGGACTCGAGCGCCGTGGCGATGCGCTCGTCCGACTGGATGGCGCCGGCCACCGCATCCAGCCACGGGCCGTGCTGGTCGCCGGCGGCAAACAGCGCCTGCGCGTAATTGCGGGCGACCGTGATGCTCTTCACTTCTTCTGCTCCGCGAGGCTCTCCAGGAACTCGGTGACGAGCTTCCGGTTCGCGTCAGTATCCAGATTGGCTTCGATCACGCGCGAGGCTGCGGCGATCGACAGCTCCACCGCCTCCCGCCGCAGCGCGAGAATCGCCTTGTCCTTCTCGGCGTCGATGTCCTTGCGGGCGCGGCTGAGCAGCGCGTCGTACTCCTCGCGCGCTTTGGCGAGCAGCGTCTCCCGCTCTTTCTGAGAGACCGTTTTCGCCTTCGCGAGGATCTCGTGTGCCTCGTTGCGCGCCGCGGCGATCTGCTTCTTGTGCTCCTCGAGCAGACGCTGTGCCTCGGCGTTGGCCTTCTCGGCGTCCTCGAGCTGCTTCTGAATGCGGCGCTCGCGCTCCTCCACCGATTTGACGATCGAGGGGAACGCGAACTTCCACAGCAGCCCGAGCAGAATCACGAAGACGAGGAGCGTCCAGATGATCAACCCGGGGTTGATACTGAACGGCCCCCCCCCCCCACCGGCGCCGGCGCCCTCGGCAGCACCGTGCGCCCCCTCCTGCAGAACGGCCAGCAAAGCCGTCATTTCACCAGCTTGAAGAGCAGCGCGAACACGAGGGCGGCCAGCGTAGCGCCTTCGACCAACGCCGCCGTCAGAATCATGGCGCCGCGGATGTCGGCCGAGGCCTCAGGCTGGCGCGCGATCGCTTCAACGGCCTGGCCACCGATCCGGCCGATGCCGAGTCCGGCGCCGATGATCGCGAGGCCCATCCCTATCCCAGCGCCGAGTAGCGCATTGCTGTTGAGCGCCGCCTGCACTTCGGGCGCGACGGCCTGGACCAGCAAGAGCAGGTTGTGCATTTACACCCCTTGTGAGTTGTACTTGGCGTCTTGGCGTCTTGGCGTCTTGTTAATGTTCATGCCGCATCAACCCGATAAAGACGGACGTGAGCAGCGCAAAGATATACGCCTGCAGAAATGCGACCAGCAGCTCGAGCATCATCATGAACAGTGTGAGTGCGACGGCGCCTATCGCTACGCCGTACCGAATTGGCGGCGGCGCTGCGCCGAAAACGAAGATCAGGCCGAGCAGCACCAGGATGACGAAGTGGCCCGCCGTCATGTTGGCGAAGAGCCGGAGCGTCAGCGCGAACGGCTTGACGACTTTGCCGACCAGCTCGACCGGCGTCATGATCGCGGCCATGATCACCGCGCCGAACCCCGTCATCCCCGGCGGGACCATCACGATCGTCTTCAGGTAGCCCTTGGGCCCGAGCGCCAGGAACCCCGAGACCTCGATTGTGACGAAAGCGGTGAGGGCCAGGGCGGCGGTGACGGCGAGGTTGCCGGTCGCAGCCGCACCCCATGGCAGGAGACCCAGAAGGTTGCAGTACAGAATGAAGAAGAAGAGCGTGAGGATGTAGGGCGAGAACTTCTCGCCGCCGTGCCCGATGTTGGCCACGGCGATGTCGTTGCGCACGAACAACACCAACGCTTCGACCGCCGCGCCGAGTCCACGCGGCCCGCGGCCCTCGCGGTGACGCTTGGCAACCTGGCGGCCGCCGTACCACAGCGTCACGAAGACCAGGAACGCCGCCAGGATCATGAAGACCACGTGCTTGGTCGGCGAGACGTCGAGGTTGCCGATGTACCAGGGCCCTGGCAGGTGCCACTCACCCAGCCCGAACGGCAGCTCCACCACCTTGCTGTCGCCGGTGTGGTGAAAGATCATCGCGCCGATGTCGGGCTCTTGGAAAATCACCTGAGAAACCTCGTCTCCAGGAACAGCAGCGGCAACAGCACTCCGACGTACGCCAGCAGCGCCGGCACGCTGCGCGAGAAGATCAGGACGACGCCCACGCCCAGGAACCGAATCCCCATCCCACCGAGCCAGCGCGCCATGAACTCGGGATTCGGCGCGCGCATCTTGGGCCGCAGCAACGCCACCGCCCATAGCTGCGCGGCCACCGCGACTCCGCCGCCGATCGCCGCGGGTTTGCCACCAAGCAACGTCGCTACCACGGTCAGCCCCACTCCCAGCGCTGCGAGCAGGGCGACGTTCTTCACTTCTTCTCCGTGTCCTTTTTCACGCGGTAGTAAATGCTCATAAACCCCGCGAACCCGCCAAGAAACGCCCCGATGATCGTGAGCAGCGGCCGCGTATGGACCAGTCCGTCGATCCACCAGCCGAGGGCACCGAACAGGAGAATGGCGACCGTAAAGTTGAGCGCCATGCCGAAGTACGCGTAGCCTTGGCCGTAACCACCGGCCCCGCCGCCGTTTTTTTGTTCTGGAGTCATGTTGCGCCGGGAAACCTAGACGCTTGTGAAATTTTTCGCAAGCAAAGTGCTAGCACCGCAACGCTATGTGGCGCCGTAACATGGACTCAGTGACTCTCGATCCTTCGTCCGACCAGCGGCGGGCCCCCCAGATGGGCGCGAAGCGCGCTGATCCGCCCGGTCGCGTCTCGTTCGACGCGATACACAATCCCCTCTAGCGTGAAGAGCTCGTCGGTCGTCACGGCGGCGAACAGCTCGTACCCCGGCCCGTCGTTCAGCCGGGCGAGCACGCGCTCTTCATCTCGAACTATGTCCGTCACGAAGCCGCGCCCGTAATCGTAGCGACCAGGAAGCTCCTCCAAGAACGACCGACTCAGTGCAGCCGCGTGGCGTTCCTCCTGCGCGTAGCCGGGCCAACCGTAGCGAGCGGCCGCCGATCGGATGATCTCGTCGCGCAGACTCCCACCGTTGTCGCCGCTCGTAAGCACTGCGATCCCATCGCCGCGCGTCGGAAATGCCACGATGATCGCGCGGTACCCGTTGTTCGATCCGGTGTGGGACAAGCGAATCTCCCCGCCGGCGGTGTCAACACTCACGCCGAGCCCCCAGTCGTCGATCTGCCGGCGCATCATCTCCCGGGCCGTGGACCGACGTAGCAGCGCACCCGGTGCGCCGCGCCACGCTGTGTTCAACCCAATGATGAGACGCGCCATGTCGGGCGCCGTGGACCAGAGCCCCCCTGCGGCCATTTCCGGCAAGGTCCACCAGCGACCCTCGATCACCTGGCCGCGGCGATCGTGGCCCGGCGTTGCGCGGGCAGCGAGCGAGTCCGGAAGGGGCTGAAGAAAACCACTGCTATGCATGCCCAGTGGAGTAAGAACGAGGCGCTTCGTCAGCAACGGAAACTCCTCGCCAGTGACGTCGATCAAGAGTTGCTGCAGCACGGAATAGCCGCCCCCGGAGTAACGCCACCGGCTTCCCGGCTCATAGTCGACACGTACCGCCGGGCGACTGGATGGCGGCAGGCCGTCGAGCGCCTGCAGCAGCGTGGGCGTGGCGTGCCCCGGCGGGTAGATACCGACGGCGCCATTGGTCAGGCCACCGGAGTGGCTCAACAGGTGTCGGAGCGTCACCGCGCGCCCAGCAGTGAATGAATTGTCAGGAATCCGCCACGAGCGGAGCACATCGTTGATAGGGCGATCGAGGGACAGGATCCCCTGATCCACGAGACTCAGCGCCGCCAGCGCAGTTACCGGCTTGCTGATCGACGCGACCTGAAACCGCGTGGTGTCGCTGACACCCGCTCCCCGCGCCAACGTCCAGTCGAGTCGGTTGCCGCGCACGACGGCGATCGTCACGCCCGGTACTCGGTGGAACGCCATCCGCTCGGACAGACTCATGTTCAGCGCCGGCGCGCCGGCGATGCGCACCGGGTACATCAAGCGTTGCTCCACGAGGAGGGCTTCGGCGCGGGCAAGATCGGTTTGCCCGGTGTGCGGGGTGGCGCAAGCTGACAGTATCGCGATGGCGTTGATCAGAGGACGGCGCATTGCGGATACGTTACGGCGTCAACCGAAGGGCGCTGACCGCTGCGGGCATGTCTGACCTGATTCTGACGTCAATGCGTCGGCGTTAGTAGAGCCAACCTTTGGTGGCGCATAATGGTAGGGATTCATTAGCTTGCACCGATGACGTCTGCTCCCCGCTCCCCGCTCCCTGCTCCCTCAGGAGATGTCGAACTGCTCGAGCGCCTGGCGACTGCACGACAAGACCTGCTCGCACAGGTCGGCCAGCGGATCGTGGGCCAGCGCGACGTGCTGGACGGAATCCTCACCGCCGTATTCGCCGGGGGCCACGCGCTGCTCGTCGGCGTCCCGGGTCTCGCCAAGACCATGATGGTGCAAACGCTCGCCGAAACGCTCGATCTGGGGTTCGCCCGGATCCAGTTCACTCCAGACCTCATGCCGTCCGACATCACGGGGACGGAGATCATCGAAGAAGATCTGACCTCGGGCAAACGCGGCTTTCGGTTCGTGCGCGGCCCCGTGTTCGCCAACATCGTGCTCGCGGACGAAGTCAATCGGACTCCGCCCAAGACCCAAGCGGCGCTGCTGCAGGCGATGCAGGAGCATCAGGTCACCGCGGCGGGCCAAACGCATACCCTGCCCTCGCCGTTCTTCGTGCTGGCGACACAGAATCCGATCGAACAGGAAGGCACCTATCCCCTGCCCGAGGCGCAGCTCGACCGGTTCATGTTCGAGCTGCGGGTGAACTACCCGTCGCAGGAAGAAGAAGAGATGATCGTCACGTCCACGACGGGCGATGCCGCGGGGGACGTGCGGCCCGTGCTCACGGCCGACGACGTGCTGGCGATGCAGCACCTGGTGCGGCGCATTCCGGTGTCGCAGGCGCTCGTGAAGGCCGCGGTGACGCTAGTGCGGATGACGCGGCCGGTCGAGGAGGACGCTCTCCCCTTCATTAAAGAGTACATCTCCTGGGGCGCCGGGCCTCGCGCGTCCCAGTACCTGGTGCTGGGCGCGAAGGCGCGCGCCGCGCTGGACGGGCGGCCGATGGCGGACGAAGATGATCTGCGCGTGGTAGCCCCCACGGTCCTGACGCACCGGATCGTGATCAATTTCGCGGCCGAGGCGGCGGGACGGTCGGCGGCGGACATCGTGGAGCAGTTGATAAAGGAAGGGCGCTGGCAACCAAAGTAAGTCGACTCGCCCTGCTGGTAGCAGCCGTCGTGACGAGCACCACGTGCGACAGTCCGGCGGGCCCTGGTGATGTTGCGTTCGTGCACGTGACGCCCGGAACCTGGAACCCCACGGCGCTCGGCGATACGGTGCGATTCACAGCCCTGGCCCAAAGCGGCCTGCGCAGGCCAATCCCCGATCTTCCCGTCACATGGAGCAGCGACGCTGCGGGCGTCGTGTTCGTTGGAGACGACGGCATCGCAGTCGCCCACGAAAGCGGCGTCGCTCAGGTCCGCGCGACAATAGACGGTGTGATCGGAACGGCGACCGTGAGCGTCGTCCAGATCATCGAGTCCGTAGAAATTCTCACCTATTTCGGGAATACCGTCGCGGCGGGAGACTCCATCTGGCTGTACGTAGATGCGCGCGATCGCAACGCCTTCTCGGTGCCGGGCGCGACGTTCACGCTGCAGTCGTTGAACACGGGCGTGGCGAACATCACGCTCACCGGATGGGTCAAGGGCGTAAGCCCCGGCGAGGCGAGTATTGTGGCGATGGCCGCCGGCAAGGCCGACACGGCCCTGGTGCAGGTGCATCCGTAATCTCGAATCTCGGAGGATCAGTGTTCGGCAAAGCCGTACTCAGTGTTTCCAGCGCGGCCATCATCGCGGGCGCCGCGTGCGCGAAGCAGCGCCTGGAGACCGTCCCACCGCCGCCGCCGCGCGATGGCCTCGCGCTGCTCAATCGGATGCGGGACGGCTACCTCGGCAAATGGTTCCGGACCGTCACGTTCACGCAGCTCACCACCCAGTATCGGCCCAATGGGGTGATCGACACGACGACCTGGTATGAGGCATTGCTCTCGCCCGACCGGCTGCGGATCGATTTCGGCGATATCAAGAACGGGAACGGCGTCATCTATACGGCCGACTCGCAGTACGTGGTGCGCGAGGGCAAGGTCACGCGCACCGCCGCACAGGGGAATCCGTTCCTGCCGTTCGTCGCGGGGGTGTACGCGCAGCCGATCGACGCGACGCTCAAGCAGATCGCGCCGTACCAGTTCAATCTGACCCGGCTGCGCACCGACACGTGGGAGAACCGGCCTGTGTACGTGGTGGGCAGCTCGGCCGCGACCGATACGACCTCCCCGCAGTTCTGGGTGGATCAGGAGCGGCTGGTGGCGGTGCGGATGATCGTCGCCTTCAATCCCGCGACGCCGGCCGACGTCGCCGACATCTGGCTCATGGACTACCGGCCGGTGAGCGGCGGATGGCTGGCGGTGAAGGTGGACATCCGGCACGGGGGACAGGTCGTCCAAAAGGAGGAGTACAGCGACTGGCGCGGCAACGTCGATCTGCCGCGGGATTTCTTTGTCGCTGAAAAGTGGAGCGCGGTGCCGCACTGGCACCGGTAATGCAGTCTTCCCGGCCATGAAGCCTTTGTCGCTCGCGCTGCTGCTCATCTTTGCTGCTTCCTGCGGCACTCCCACGGGCGTAAAAGACGGCATGCTGTCCGGGCGCTGGCGCTCCGGTATGGATTTCCTGGATGCCGACCAGTACAACGTGTTCGTGGCCACCGGTGTGGCTGACGGCGCCACCGGCGGACCAGTCTCCATCCTGTCGGGCCGCAGGTTCGATGCGCAGGCGCGCCTAAGGCTCCGGAACCCGTCTGATTCGACTCAGCCAATCGAAGGAACAGCCGTCCGGCTCATTGGACGCGTGGACATGCACACGGGCAAGGTACTGCTCTCGATCGTCGATTCAGCCAGTGGTGTTCGGTATTTCACGCGATGGCTCGATCCTTGGCGCCCCAGCGGGCCGCCGCCCTCCACGCCGCCCGTTCCGCGCTAGAAAATCTCAAGGCACAAATCCTGCAACTCCTCCCTCGCAAGGGGAGGAGTTCTTCTATGCAGCGATATCTGGGACGGATTGCGTTGGCGGGCGCCGCGGCGGCGACGCTGTGGGGCGCGTGTGAGTCACCCACCGCCACCGGCGGCATTCTGCTGACGGGGCAATGGGGCAGCGCGCAGGGCCGGTTCACCGCCACGCAGGTCACGACGGTGTTCAACGGCGCGTGCGGCTCCGGCAGCAGCAACGAGCCGCTCATGCTGGACAAGAAGGGGCGGTTCGATCTGACGGGGTTGTACGGTGCGGCCGGCACGGCACAGGCAGCGGCGCGGTTCCGCGGTGCGGTGAGCTCAAAAACGCTCACGCTGCGGGTGCTCAAGTCCGACTCGACCGAAGCGGTGCCGCCGATTGTTTTAGACCTGGGACAGCAGCCGGCTCTGGCGACCTGTCACTAGGGCCCCCCCCGACCGGTGGGCGGGCATGGCTTGGGGCATATACCCCGAGCTTGCCGCCCCCGGGAAGGGTGATGTGCGTCAGGATCCCCCAGCCTTGGTCCTCGGGCGAGGTGCAGGGGACCTGACGCTTTTCCATTTCCGCCACGAACCCATGGATGTCGTCGGTCATCAGGTACAGCTCGTGGAGGTCGTTCTCCTCTGACGGATGCACCGCCACCTCGGCGGGCGGTAGCGAGAAGATCAGCCAGCCGCCGCCCACATCCACGTGCTTGAACTGGAACACGTCGCGCAGCAGCGCGCGGTCGGCTTCGGCATCCTTGCTGTAGATGATGGCGTGCGCGCCGGTGATTTTCATCCTGTTCCTCCCCATGTCCCAAAAACAGGTCCTTCGCTGCACGCGCTTGCGCGCGCGCAGCTCAGGATGACATGCGCGCGCCGTCGCGTTTTGTAAAGGACCCCTTCCGCGCGCCCGTTCGAGCCGGAAGATTCACACACATGAAACGATCACTCGCGCTGTTCCCGACCGCTTTCCTTCTTATCGCTCGTCTCTCCGCCCAGCAGCCAGACACTCGAGGGCCGGCGACCGGCCGCTGGGATCTGAAGATCACGGCGAGTGATGGCGTGCTGCCGTCGTGGCTCGAGGTGCAGAAGTCCGGCAACAATGCGCTGGTGGGCCGCTTCGTGGCGGTGGTGGGCAGCGCGCGGCCGATCTCGCAGATCATCTTCGAGCGCGACACGCTGCGGTTCTCGATCCCGCCCCAGTGGGAGCAGGGGAATCAGGATCTGTCTGTCGAGGCGGCGGTGGCGGGCGACAAGCTGACGGGCACGATCACGTTCCCCAACGGGGCGCGGCTGCCGTTCACGGGCGTGCGGGCCCCTGCCCTGGACGCGAAACCGGTGCAGTGGGGCAAGCCGGTGACGCTGTTTAACGGCCGAGATCTCACGGGCTGGCATGCGTTGCCGGGTGGGGAGAATGCGTGGCAGGTGGTGAACGGCGTGCTCACGAATACCAAGTCGGGCGCGAATCTCGCGACCGACGGCAAGTACGGCGATTTCAAGCTGCACATCGAGTTTCGCTATCCGGCGCGCGGCAACAGCGGGATCTATCTGCGGGGCCGCCACGAGCTGCAGATCGAGGATCCGGTGCTCGGCGTGGTGGCGAGCGAGGCGCTAGGCGCGATTTACGGATTCATCCCGCCCAATGAAAGCGCCGGGAAGAGTGCGGGCGAGTGGCAGACGTACGATATCACGCTGGTGGGGCGGCAGGTGACGGTGGCACTCAATGGGCGTGAGGTGATTTCTCGACGCAACATTCCCGGGATCACGGGCGGGGCGCTCGATTCAGATGAGGGAACGCCCGGAGTGATCTTCTTACAGGGGGATCACGGGCCGGTCGAGTTTCGCAACATTGTGATCACGCCCGCTCAATCTCGTTGAACGGC
>Ga0137428_1000546_pt1 | contig 16014 bp, 5 predicted proteins | sample EasRivERMZT718_2_FD_102305 | JGI IMG/M metagenome (GOLD analysis project Ga0137428, IMG submission 102305) | Soil microbial communities from meander-bound floodplain in the East River, Colorado, USA - East River MetaG ERMZT718_2 | ecosystem: Environmental > Terrestrial > Soil > Floodplain ...
CCCGCGGCGCAGAGATACCGTTTTCCAGCGCAGCTCGTCGGCTCTCGCCGCCGGCACATCTTCACCGTCCCGCTTGATTGACACGACCCGATACCAACCCTCCGGTGCCACAGGATCTCCTTCCCTGGCGGCAGATTGCCGTTCGTAGGCCCCATGGGCGTCCCAGGCCAGATAAGCGATCCCAATGCCGATCACCAACGCCTTGACCCATCGGAGAATGGCCCGTGTCTTGCCATGCCAATAGGGTCCCAGATCCGCGGGTTGGGTGGGTCGATTGAGGACCAGAAAACCGAGCAATCGCTGTGCATCGGGTACCAGAAGAGCGACCGTGGCCAAGAGAATGTGAAAGGCTCCCAACTTCACTGGCGCGTCGAAGGACATGTTGAGCAGCAATACATTGCTCATGATCCCGACGACCATCAGCGCCCCGAGCGTCGTGGTGCGCCGGAAGAGGAGCAGTGCCCCACTGATCACCTCCGTCACGCCAGTGAAGGAGGTGTACAAAGGGGAGTACCCCATGAAGATCCATAGCAAGGCCATGGGCGAGAGCTCACCCAGAGGCTGGATGAGGCGACCGTAACCTGGCCTTTCGAACTGGAGCATTACGACCTTGACGGCCCCAAAGGTGAGCATGCAGAGCGCCAGGGCGTAGCGAAGCCAGATCCGCGACCAGGAATGGAGCACGCGATAGTTCCGCCTCTTCCGGTCCAGGAGGGACCACACGATCGTGGTCAGGAGCGAGATCACCACCATGAGGAGGACTCGCACGTAATCGTAGGTGGTGTCTCCGCTGCCGCTGCTCGTGGCTGGGAGCTCGATGTTCAGTAAGCGCGCAGCCCCAGGCACGAGCCTCTGCCAGATCGGGTCGAACACTCCGCCAAGCCAATAGGGATTCACGAGGCCGTGGGGAAAGGGGAAGAAGAAGAGGGCGAGATAGGAGAATAGGAGCCGGAAGGCTACCTGCTGCGCCGGGGTCCAGTCCCGAGGAACATCCTTCGCCATCGCCATATTGGACGAGTCGGGGCTCGAGATCGTTGAATGAAACTGGTGATACTTCGGGGCCGGACGCCGAGCTTCCCGTAAATTGCAGATCAGCGGAGCCGGACTGCTCTGCCGCCGCCAATGACACCGGTGTCGTTTTCCACGACGTAGTAATAGATCCCGTTCGGCACCTGCGTGCGCGCATCGCTCGTGCCATCCCAGACGACACGCCCCGGCCCCGGTCCGCCGCGCGGCGGCTCGAGGCGGCGCACGAGACGGCCTCCAGCGTCGAAGATGCGGATCGTCGCGGGCGTCGCCTCATCGCCGTCGCCGGCGGCGAATGCGATCTCGAGGGTCGCGGAGAATGGATTGGGCCAGCTCCCGCCCTTGTGCGGCAGGGGCGCCGATGGGTCCTCGCTGATCGCGACCGGCTGGGCCAAGGCCTCATCGCGGATTTGCATGTAGATCGTCTTCGCTCGCCCGATGTCGGCGAGCAGCGACTCGCGCTCTGCAGGCTGAAGCTGGTAGAAGAAATCCCCGCGCACGGCCGTATCAAAGTAGTCCATGTAGGCCGCGTAGTACTCCGGCGCCTGGACGGACGGCCGAACCGGGAAGCCGTCGACCAGGACGAATATGGCTCCGGAATGACTGCGCGCCGTGCGGACCGAGTACCAGGAGCTGCGCAGGGCGGTGATCGGCTCGACCACAACCATCTCGCCGCCCACCTGAGCATAGGGATGGGTGGCGATGACGTCGCCGTTCCGCATGAACTCGAGGTTCCCGACACTCACCAGGCTGTCCGGGAAGATGACCCGCGCGGTAAGGGAGAGCTGCTGTCCACTGGACACGGCGATCTCGTCCCCAGTCTCCGCCCCGCCGATCGTGAAGTGGATGAAGCTCCCTCCGTCCTCGACGGCCACGGTGCGTCCGCGGGCCACGGCATTGACGAAGTTCTCATAGTTGAACGCGCCGTCGGGGCGCGCATAGGTGCGATAGGTGCCCACCGTATGGATGCACCAGGAATCGGAGGTCGCGGCGAGCCCGGGGCGGAAGCCGCAGTTGAGCAGGCTGTACCAGAAGAACCGCCAGCGATCGCGCAATGCCTGCTCGACGCCCTGGAACTCGATGTAATCGACTCGCCCGAGCGCGAAACCCACGGGCGCTTCATAAGGTGCGCAGCACCAGACGATGGGCGGGAACGTCGAGTAACTCGCGGTCCATGCCTGGGAGTGATTGGAGCCGACCGTGGCGCCTCGCGCGTGCGCCCAGTCCTGGATCGGTGCGTGATAGCCCGCCCGCGGGAAGTCGACGGAATCGAGATAGAGGAGGCTCAAGTGCCCCAGCCGGTCGGCGAGGCGGAATGCCGAGATCTCGACGTCGTAATGCACGATCCGCAGCGGTTGTGAAACCGGATCATCCGAATGGCCGCGAAAGTAGTCCTTGGCGTTCTGTTGGAACAAGTCGCCACCGTCCCACAGAAGCACCGACACCAAGTTCAGATCGGCCGGCATTCCCTGCTCCATGACTTCGGGCGGTGCGACGCCATAGCAGCCGGCATCCGGCCAGTGCGCGTGCAGATCGCCAGCATACCAGCCGGCCGGAACCTCTAGCTCGGCCGCCGCTGGGGTGGCGAGGAGGAGAAAAGTGACAAGCCAGCCCTTCGGCATCGAGCATCCCCCGGCGGTGCAAGAAGTTGGGGCTCGGGCCCCCGGCGGCTCCCAGGATGAACAGCGCCGACATGCGGGTCGGGTGCAGATCGAGTCCTGCCAATTTTAACTCGCATCCTGATGCAGATCAAGGCGGGATCAGGGAGGCCGGAGATCTCGATCGTGGATTTCTCGGGTGGCTTCTTGCCGGCGGGAACCGGGATCGGACGCGGAACTCCCCTCCACGCGCCAAGTCCAGTCCTGCGGCAAGATCGCTGAATCGAACGTGCCCTGGAGCGGGCGATATCATGCCGGAAATGTTAGTGTCGTGTGTGTCAGCGTGGTGGGGTAGGTGGTGCGCGGGAACACCGATGACCAGCTAGGAGGACTGCCATGGGCCTCCCCCGACGCCATGCGTCACAGGTTCTCTATCGCTGTCTCTCGATCGCGCTCCTCCTCCTTCTATACTCGAGTCCTCACCAGCGCCCGATTCCAGAGCCGATCTCGGCCTTGGATGTGGTCACGGCACATACGCCGGCTCCATTCGGACCTGCGACCACGGTTGTTGGAGTCGACGCAACCTGGTGGCAAGCGACATCCGCCGCAGTCGTTCACGAGGAGTATCGCGCCTCCCGGAGTGTAAAAGGGCTCCAGGCCCCGAACCGCGCCCACGGGCTTCGCACGTTCTTCGGCGACGGGGGGATTGCAATCGAGCCGCGGCAGCCCCACGGCGCGGAAGGTGGAGGCTGGCGCTTCGAGTGGCGCACCACCCGCTGGGGGCGTGGGGACCGGCTGCAGAGCGTCGAGCCAGTAGCCCCGGTCGCGACCGGATCGCGCGTGGAGTATCTGCGGGACGGCTTCGCCGAGTGGTACGAGAACGGGAGAGCGGGTCTCGAGCAGGGATTCATCATCCACCAGCGCCCGCCGGGCTCGGGGCGTCTCTGCCTCGAAGGGCACCTGTCCGGTGACCTCCGGTCCGAAACGAGCGATGGCAGGATCGACTTCCTGGATGAGCACGGAGCGCGAGTCCTCCGCTATGCCGAGCTCCACACCTGGGACGCGAGCGGACAGGAGGTTCCGTCCGTACTCGCGCTCGATCGCGATCGGCTGGCGATCCTCGTCGACGATCGCGGAGCGCGCTACCCGCTCACGGTCGATCCCCTCATGACCTCGCCCGCCTGGACCGCGGTGGGAGGGCAGGCCGATGCGCAGTTCGGCTTCTCGGTCGGAACCGCGGGCGACGTGAACGGAGATGGATTCTCGGACGTGATCGTCGGCGGGTATCTCTTCGACGGCGGAGAGATCGACGAAGGCAAAGCTTATGTGTTCCACGGCTCGCCCGCAGGGCTCAGCGGATCCCCGGCCTGGACGGCCGAGTCGAACCAGGCGGGTGCACAATTCGGGTACTCGGTGGGGACGGCGGGAGACGTCCAGGGAGACGGCTTCGATGAGGTACTGGTCGGTGCCCATTCCTTCGACAACGGCCAGGTCGACGAGGGCCGAGCGTACCTCTATCACGGCTCTGCGATCGGCCTCGCTGCCGCCCCCGCCTGGACCACCGAAGCCAACCAGGCGGGCGCCGCGCATGGCTGGGCGGTAGGGACGGCCGGTGATGTGAACGGCGACACCTTCGCGGACGTCATCGTCGCCGCCCGCCGGTATGACAACGTCGAGGCCGACGAGGGCCGGTGCTTCGTCTACCACGGCTCGGCAGGCGGGCTCGCCGCCGCCCCGTCCTGGACCGCAGAGTCGAACCAGGTGAATGCCTACTTCGGCTGGTCGGTGGGAACCGCCGGGGACGTGAATGGGGATGGCTTCTCCGAGGTTGTCGTCGGGGCGATCAGCTTCGACAACGGGCTTCCCAACGAGGGGCGGGCGTACGTCTACCACGGCTCGGCGGCCGGGCTCCTCACCGCTCCGGCCTGGACCGGTGAGAGCAACCAGTCGAGCGCCGAATACGGCTGGTCGGTGGGAACCGCAGGGGATGTGAACGGCGACGGGTATGCCGAGGTCGTCGTCAGCGCGCACCACTTCGACACGCCGTCGAACAACGAGGGGCGAGTCTATGTCTACCAAGGCACGGCGGCGGGGCTCTCGCTCGGCCCGATGTGGACCGCTAACGGCAGCCAGCTCGGATCCAACCTGGGCACTGCGGTCGGCACGGCCGGAGACGTGAACGGCGACGGCTTCGCCGACGTCATCGCCACCGCCAGCTGGGAAGACAACGGGCAGCTGGACGAGGGGCGGGCGTTCGTCTACCAGGGGTCGGCCGCCGGCCTCTCGGCCTCCCCGGTGTGGGCTGCCGATGGCAACCAGATCGAAGCTCGGTTCGGCATCTCGGCCGGGACCGCGGGGGATGTGAACGGGGACGGTTTCTCCGACGTGATCGTCGGCGCGAGCTTCTACGACGGCCGGGATCCGGACGAGGGGCAGACCGCCGTTTTCCACGGTTCAGGGGCGGGGCTCGCAGCGACCCCGGCCGCGACGCCCGAAGGCAACCAGGGGAGCGCGGCCTTCGGGCGAACGCTCGGGACGGCGGGAGACGTGAACGGAGACGGGTTCTCCGACGTGATCATCGGCGCTCCGTTCTTCGATTCCGGCCAGAACGATGAAGGGCGGGTCTTCATCTACCATGGCTCGCCTACTGGCATCGGCGTCGCTCCGGCTTGGACGATCGAATCGAACCAGGCCAACGCCCAGCTCGGCTCCGCCGTGGCGAGCGCCGGCGACGTGAACGGCGACGGCTATTCCGATGTCGTGGTCGGCGCCGCGGAGTTCACCAATGGAGAGACCGCCGAAGGGCGAGCCTTCGTGTACCTGGGCTCGCCGGGCGGGGTGGGCCTGGTTCCCGCCTGGACCTTCGAAGGGAACCAGGCCGAGGCGTTCTTCGGCTACTCAGCGGGGACGGCGGGTGACGTGAACGGGGATGGCTACTCGGACATTGCGGTGGGCGCCTATCAATATGACAACGGACAGGCGGACGAGGGGCGGGCGTATGTCTTTCACGGCTCGCCCGCGGGGCTCGCGAGCGCTCCGAACTGGATCGGCGAGCCGAATCAAGCCCAGGCCCAGTACGGCATCTCGGTCGGGACCGCAGGCGACGTGAACGCCGACGGATTCTCGGACCTCATCGTTGGCGCATGGACGTACACGAACGGGGAAGGGGCGGAGGGTGGAGCATTCGTCTACCACGGATCGGTCACCGGACTCGGCGCTTCTCCGGTCTGGACGGCGGAGGGCGATCAGGCCTTCGCGTCGTTCGGCTTCCCGGTCGCAACCGCCGGCGATGTGAACGGCGACGGATACTCGGACGCGATCGTCGGAGCCTGGGGCTATGAATCCGGGCAAACGGACGAGGGCCGGGCATTCGTGTATCACGGCTCCGCCGGCGGTCTGTCGGTTCTTCCGTCCTGGATCGCCGAATCGAACCAGATGGGAGCGAACTTCGGGATCTCGGTGGGGACCGCCGGGGACGTGAACGGAGACGGGTTCTCCGATGCCGTGGTGGGCGCCCGCTGGTACGCCAATCCGGAGTTCCAGGAGGGACGAGCGTTCGTCTACCACGGGGCACCTGGAGGACTTGCCACGCTCCCCGCCTGGACCGCCGAGTCGAATCAAGCCTCCTCGCTCTTCGGGTACTCCTCGGCAACCGCCGGCGACGTGAACGGGGACGGGTTCTCGGACATCATCGTCGGAGCCATGAACTATTCGAACGGGCAGAGCTTCGAGGGGCGGGCCTTCTTGTATCTGGGCAACGAGGGGGATGGTCTGCACCGGATCGCCCGTCAGGCGCGGACGAACGACACGGCTCCGATCGATCTCTTGGGGCTCTCGGACGCGGAGACCTCCTTCCGGCTGAAGGTGCTCGGGCGCACGCCTGCCGGGCGGGGTCGGGTTCGCCTCCAGTGGGAATTGAAGCCGCTCGGAACGCTGTTCGATGGATCGGGGATCCGGAGCGGGCTCGTCGGGGACACCGGGCTTCCGAGTGCTGTGGGGAGCACGGTCCCGCTCTCCGAACTCGCTCAAGGGCTCGCCGAGGGAACGCTCCACCATTGGCGGGTGCGGATCGCATCCGGGTCACCGTTCTTCCCGCGCTCGCCGTGGCTCTACCTGCCCTACAATGCAGCGAACGAGTCCGATGTGCGCACCGCCCCCGGCACGACCGGCGTCGCGGTGAATGGTGCTCCGCCTCCTCGCACGCTGTTGCACCCGGCGGCACCCAATCCGTTCGGGGCCGAGACCGAGCTCACTTATCGGCTTCCGGCCAGCGGGCACGTGCGGCTCGCTGTCTACGACGTGACCGGCCGCCAGGTGATGCAGCTGGCCGACCGCGTGGAGGAGGCTGGCCTCCATGCGGCCCGCTGGGACGGGCGCGGCCCGGATAGAAGAGTGCTCCCGGCGGGAGTCTATCTCGCGCGGCTCGAGTTCGGCGGCCGCACGGAAGTGGAGAAGCTCGTGCTCGCCCGGTAAACCGGACTCGCCGTGCTCACGCATTTCCATGGTCCTGGGAGGTCTACTCGCCTACACCAATCATCGGCTGCTCCGGCGGGCCTTTTCCACCCGCTGAAGCAGCCGATGTGGCGATTGGTCGGAGTGTGACCAGAGCGCGAGCCTCGATCGCTGCCGACGCGGCCGCCCCAGCCTAGTCGGCCCTGACGAGCCGCATCGTGACCTCGCTCCCTCGGGAGCGGATGCGACCGAAGTAGACCCCGCTCGGTACGCGCCGACCCGCGTCATCGGTGCCGTTCCAGTTCACGACATGATTCCCGACCCCTTGGTTGCCCTGGACGAGGGTCCGGATTCGGCGACCATGGACATTGAAGATCTCGAACGCCACCGGTCCTTCGCTCGCGGTCGAGTAACGCAGAACGGTGCTCCCCTGGAATGGGTTGGGAGCGGCGGGGTCGATCCTGAGCGCTCCGGGCGCCGAGGAAGCTGGTTCCTCGATGCCGGACGAGCTCTGCCCGATCCGCAAGATTGCGACCCCCATGCTCATGGGGCTGATCCAGAGATCGCCGTGCCCGTCGAAGAGGACTGCCTCCACCTGCCAGTGGGGGAGCGGCGAGCTCCCATAGCGGTAGACCGTCCAGTTGGCCGGCGTCGAAGGATCGCCTTGGATCAGGGAGACCCCATTGGCACTCGCGTTCTCCGCCGCCGCGACCGCCAGCAGGCCATCGGTCGCCCTGACCGAAATCCCCGTCACTCTGTTCGCTGGTAGCGGAGAGTTCGTGCGGTCGAACAACGTGAACGTCGTGCCGTCCCATCGCACCAGACCCTCGACTGTTCCAATCCAGAAGGTGCCGTCAGGTGCCACCTCAAGGCAGTTGATCCCTCCGAGATCAAAGAAGTAATTCGGATTGGGCAGGGTGATGGTCGACCAAGCGGATCCGTTCCATTTGTGCAAGTTGAACGAGTCTGCGACCCAAACGTTCCCCACGCCATCGGCTTGCATTCCGGGTAAGCGACCGGACAAGGTGTAGGTTTGTAACGGCTCGAAGATCCAGCGCTGGAGGGTGGAGTCGAAGTGATAGACCCTACCGGAGTCCTCCGCAGCGATCAGCCTGCCGGCCGCATCCTCAGCGAAGTAGATCCAGAGCCCGACATCCATCCCGGGATTGTTCTGCCAATTCCAGAAGCCGTTGAAAGTGCCGGTCTGCGGATCCCAGCGCGCAATGCCGTTCCCTCCCATCCAGCCGGTGCCACTCGCGTCCTGGTAGTAGCAACCCATTGGCTCATTTTGGCCGAAGGGATAGGGCTCGCTCCCGGAATTGTGCGCCCCCCAGTTCCGCCAGTGCACGCCGTCGAAGCGCGAGAGGCCGGCCTCGCCGGTGGCGAGCCAGACATTGCCAGCTGGATCGCGATCGAACCGATCGACAAAGAACCACGGAACACCGGTGTTGAAGCCGTTGTACACCCGCACGGTGGCACCCGCTGCGGTCACGCGATACAGCTTGTAGTGGTCACCGATCCAGACGTCAGTGCCATCCGGGTCGAACTGTATTCCCGTAATGAAGTCGCTCGACACCGTCGCAAACGGCGACCAGTGGAGACCCTGATCGACGGTCTTGGCGACCGCGCCGGACCAGTTGCCCAGGTAGACCGCCCCGTCCGGCGCCACGCTGATGTTCGTGAACGTCGTACCCGTGTTGGGCGGCGTGCTGCCTCCCCAGAGGACGAAGCTGCTCCCGTTCCAGCGGTAGACCTCGTAGCCGAGGTGACCGTTGATTGCCCAGATGCCATTCAGCGCGTCCACGCACTGCGGAACCATCACGTCGAGGTTTTGCCCGCGGAGCGTCCAGGTGCTGCCGTTGTACTCCGCCACGCCCGGCAGAGTCCAATTCCCGATCCAGACGTGGTCGTTGCTGTCGACGACGAGACCATCGAGTTGGCGCCAGGGGTTCTGCCAGGGGATGTCGGTCGGCACCGCGAACATCTGCCAGGTGGTGCCGTCGAACTTGAACAAGGCAGCGCTCTGATTCAGGGGGTTCGTGTTGTTGATCCACACGTTGCCCTGCGAGTCGAGCTCAACCTCCCGGATCTCGTTGTGCAGGAGCGGCGAGTTGGCGGTCGTGTAGATCGTCCAGCTGTCGCCTTGCTTCTTCACGAGGCCGTTGCGAGTAGCGATCCATGCGGTTCCGTTGGGCGTGAATGCGAAATCGTTGATCTCTGCGCTCGGGATCGGGGTCTCGAAGTTGGTGAGGTTGGTCCAGACCTGGGTCACCGGATCGAGGACTCCGAATCCGCCCTCATCCCAGAAAATCCAGCGTGAGGCTACCCAGAGCTTCCCGTCCGGAGCAAAGCCCAAGCCCCGGACCTCCTCGCCGCCGATCCCGGTGTTGCTCGGGCGAAGGAGACTCCACTCGGGAGTCTGGGCGCTGGAAGGCGCGGCGGTTAGGAATGTAAGAGCCAACGCGAGCAAGCTCAGGACCAACCATGCCGCGGTAGGCCGATTGGAAGGGTCTATGGAACGCATGAACGTTTCCTCCTGCTGGGCAACGGTGCCCGTTGTTCCGCGGTTCATCCCGCGATCCCCGAGGCCAGGCTACCTCGATGAGTGAGTTGAAGATCTCCCGCCCATGCGGTGAGCTTTCCGCAGGGCAGAACTAGGTTGAACGTCGAGCGCACGTTGCCGCCCATGAGCTCGTTGTTGCCGAAGGCGAAGGTGAAGACCCCCTCGAGGCAACCATCGAGGCTTGGTTTTCCGGTGGGGCCGCGGCCGGCCGGGTTGAGTCCGATCTGCACCCCGGCGATGAGATCGGCGTCGCCGACCGCAGCGGCCAGGCTCTGGCGCAGGACGTCGGCATTGTTCGCGGCTTCGAGCCCGACGATCCGGCCATTGCGGAGCTCGAGACGGACATCCCAGAAGTGAATCCCGCGGTGGAAGGTGTAGTCGGCGAGGAGCAGGCCGCTCGTCGTCTGCGCCACGGGGAGGAAGGCCAGGTAGCCCGCCGGCAACTGGTCGAAGGTCTTGCCGCGCGCGATGTCCTCGTCCGATACCACCCCGTCGCTCACCAGCGAGTGCTCGATGTCGATCTCGACTGCCAGCTCGGTGCCGTGTTCGCAGCTGAACTTGAGGATCGGGCGGTGGCCGATCCATTCTTCGAGCCCCTCGTCGATCCGCGCTCTGAGGCGACGGGCGCGTCGCGCGAGGTCCTCGCAATCGGTGGCAATGCAGCGCCAGAAGATGTCGATCGCGTCCTCCGGGGTGACCCCCCCGGCCTCGAGCTCGCCGCGATAGGGTAGGCCGATCTCGAGGTAGCGGACGCGGCGCTCCCGGAGCGATTGGTGCCAGCGCGACACCGCCTCGAGGCGGAGCGGCAGCTTCTCCCGCTGAGCGGGAGAGGGCGGCGCGCCCTGCGGGATGGTGCTCGACACGTAGACGACGGCGTCGAGCTCGCGGTCGATGTCGGGGTCGAGGAATGGCAGGCGGGCGAGGGACTCCGGCGAATGACGGTCGATCGTGCCGAGGAGCGTGTTCCGCGACCACAGCTTGGGGCGCGCGCGGGCACCCATCGCTTCTACCTCGACCAGGATGGCCTCACCGAGGTCCAGCCCGAGCGGGCCGAACATGACGAGGACCGTTTCTCCCGGGCGAATGCGCAGGCATTCGCCGACCACGCGGCGCGCCACATGGGCGAGATCCACGTTGAGGATCTGGCGGCGCCGCCAGTCGAGGAAGGCCGCATCCACCGAGCGAAGAACGGCGGCGGCAGCTTCCCCGTCGCGGCAGCCAAGCTGCGGATCGACGAGAAAGTGGCGGGCGGTGGCGATGTAGTACCGCTCGTCCTTCCGGCGCCGGGGCCCAATGCCAGCCTCGCGCACCAGGCCGCAGGCCAGGAGCCGCTTGATGTGGTAGTGCGCGAGGTTGGCCGGCATGCCGAGGCGTTCGGCGACCATCGAGCCGGTGAGGGGCTCGCGCGCGAGGAGGCTCACCATGGCCATCCGGTCCTTGTTGGCCAGGGTCTTGATCCAGTCGAGCCGGTCGAGGAGCTCGAAGTCTTTGATGTAGAACTCAGCTTGCATCTTTCAGTAAATCCTGAAGTTGAGACTAATCGAATCATCAAGCGTTGTATAGAGCAATAACTGGGCCTGACCTCGGCAGCACGGCTTCTGGGAGCTGGCATCCTGAGTAAATCGAGGATGGTGAACGAGATCGACGTTTGTCGAGAATAACCGTTGGTCGCGGACGTCCCCGAGCACCGACGAAGAATCTCCGACAATTCACTGCGCCGTGGTCTTGGGGGTCGGACTCTTTGTCATGGAGCTCTGCGACCGGTCACCGCAGGAGCAGCATCCTCCGCTCCACCACTTCTCGGCCGGCCTGCAGCCGATAGAGGTACATCCCGCTCGGCGAGGACTGCATCCCGTTCGTGCGGCCGTCCCAGTCGACGTCGTGATTTCCGGCCGGAAGAGTGGTGTCCACGAGCCGGCGCACCAGCCGTCCACTGACGTCGAAGATGTCCAGCCGCACACTCTCCGCCTCGGGCAGCGCGAACTGGATCCGCGTCCCGCTGCTGAACGGATTGGGTTGGTTCTGCGCCAAGACCAGCCGCGCCGCGGAAGAGACGGTGGGTGGAGTGACCGCAGTCGTCGAACCCTGCACGGTCAGGACTGCCAGGCCGCGGCTCACACAGCTCATCCACAGCTCGTAGCCATCCGGGATCGTGCGCACTTCCATGTCCTCGATCTGCCGATGAGGAAGGCCGCCCCATTGCGGCTCCCCGCCGGGCGGAGCGGGGAAGGAGCCGACATTCGTTCCGTCGTACCAGCACAGCCCCATCTCGGAATACGGATAGTTGCTGTCGTCGTACTGCATCCACAGCCGCCCATCTGGAGTTACGGCCCACGGCGTGACTGTGTCGCCCGGGAAAGGCCAGTTCTGACTCGAGCGGAGCATCTGGTACGCGCCGGTGTCCGCATCGATCCGAATAAGTGCGCCGCCCGGGGCCGCTCCATCGTAGAGCGCCGTGGCGCCGACCCACGCGATACCATCGGCATCGACGGCGAGGCCGAGAAACTGGTCGGTGTTGTCGGTCAATGCTTCGGGGAAGTCGGCGATGGTGCGCGAGAAGCGATAGGTGCCGTCGGTGCGGATGAACTCGGACCCTGTCATGGCCCACACCGTGCCCGGTCGCGTCGGGTCCTTCCGGATCTGGGCGCCCCATCCGACGATCGGCACTGGGATCCAGGCGGTCCCATTGTGGTAATTGAGGTTGAAGTACTCCCCGATCGCCCACAACCGACTCTGCGAGTCTTCGCACATGCGCACTGCGCCGCTCAACGACGGGAGCGGATTGAACCCTGAGCCGGTCCACTCGTGGATCCCATAGAGCCATTCGAGCGGGGAGACGGCGACCCGCCCGTTCGATGGCCGATAGGCTAGGGCCTCGCAGTAGTCATTGGGGAACGGCCAATCGTGCCCAAGGCCGTAGGTGAGCTGATTCCATCCCGTCCAGCGTGTCCCATCGAAGCGGACCATTCCGCCGACTCCGGGGCCGGCATTGGCTCCGGTGTAGATGTAGCCGTTCGCCGGATCGATGGTGAGATCGCGGTTGAAGTTGTCGTAATTGCCCGTATTGGTGATCCGGTAGCGGTGCCATTGCCCGGTCTGCGCGTTCCGCTTCGCGGCGCCGCCGACCCCGCACACCCAGACGTTTCCTGTGGCGTCGACGTCGGCGGAATAGGCGGATCCGCCCCACTGCCCCAGGCTTGTCCACGACGATCCGTTGAACTGATAGACGTTCCCGCTGCCATCGACCAGAACGGCCCTGCGGTCTCCGTACGCCTTGAACGCCGAGATGCCGAACGTCACGCCGTAATAGGGCTCCGGGGTCGACACCCAGGTACCATCGGGCCGGCGGTAGTCCAAGCTGTCGAAATCGCCCGGCTGCCGGCTGCGCAGAGCCCAGAAGTGGCCGGTCTCATCGACGCAGTCCTTCCCCGGCATCCCGACCACTTCGCCCGGCACACCGGTCGGGTCGAGAGTCGTCCAGATTTGTGTGTCGCTGTCGAAGAGAAGAGTAAAGCTCTGGAAAGGTGGCCTCTCTGAGGACCAGACCAAATAACCACCGGTGGCCTTGGGTTGGGCCGCGATGAACGGCAGGCCCGTTTCCCAGCGAGTCCAGCTGGTGGTCGCCGGATTGAAGCGCACGATCCCGTTATTCACGAACCACATCGTGCCGTCCGGCGCCCGGTCGATGTCCCAGACCCGGTCGTCGTTGAGTGCCGAATTCCCCGGTCCGTAATGGATGAGCGAGGTCGCTCCCACCGCGGGATCGAACTGGAGCGCTCCGAGCCAGGTCCCCATCCACAGCTTGCCGGTGGCATCCGGGACGATGTCGCTTACGCGCGTGCACCCGGTGTCGTTCGGATGGCCGATCACGGGGTAGTCGATGTTGGAGTAGTTGATCCAGCGATTTTCCTCTTGAATGAACTTGGCGAACCCGCCCTCCTCGAAGATCGGATCGTAGCCGCCGATGTACGGATCGCCGTCAGCGCCGACCCAGACCGCCTCGTGATAGTCACCCTGGATCCCGGTGTTCCCCAATCGGTAATAGCGCCAGGAGTAGCTTTCCTGAGCCTTGGACGGTCCCACCCCGGCCGCGATCATGGCCAGTGCCAGCAATCCCTGCAGGAGTTTCATCGGGTCACCTCTCGAGTGAATGGCCGAACAGGCCGCGACTGTCGCCGTGGGACCCCAGAAGACGCATCCGCCGAGTACGATTCAACGCAAGAGCACGATCCGCCGGGTCTCGGTCTGCGCGCCGGCGTCGAGCCGGACGAAGTATACGCCCCGGGACGCCCGCCGTCCGTTGGCTCCTGTCCCGTCCCACGCGATCCGATGCTCGCCCGCCGGCTCGAGCACGCCGTCCACCCGGGTGGCGACGAGTGCACCTGCCGCATTGAAGATGCGGAGCGACACGAGGTCCGGTGACGACAGGCGGTAAGTCATCGTCATGCCGGGCAGGAACGGATTAGGGCAGATCCACGCGATCCGATTGGCCGGCGTTCCGCCGGGGTCGCCGACCGCCGCCGCCGGGCTATCGGAGAGGACGAAGGTGCCGATGCGATAGCTCGCGAACGGGGTTCCAGTGCGGAAGAGAGACGCGGCAAGGATCGCTCGGCCGTCGCCGCGGCTCGACAGCGATGGCAGCTGCTCCGGCACCGTATCGTTCGCGATTACCAGTCCGCTCGGATCGAGCACCGCCCCTGCTTCGCTCACGCGCGACCCGTAGAGGTCGGTGCGTTCGTCGAAGAACCGAGCGGCGTTCCGCTTGTCGTCCCAGATCACGACGAACTGGGTTCCGTCCCACGTGACCGTGGGGTTCTGCTGCTCGTCCTGCAGCGCCGAGATGATGAGGCCGGTCAGGCCGTCGGGGAACGAGCCGTCGGGGAGCATGCGCAGCCCACGGATGTCCTTGTTCGCCGTGCCGTCGGTGCCCGTCCGGTAGGCGACGAGGACGACGTCACCGGAGAAGGCGAGGTCAGGTGTGAACCCCGCCGTCAGGTTGCCGAACGCGGGGTGATTGGTCCCGTCCGCCTCGATGAACGCTCCGTTCAAGCTTGCGGGCGGGTTGTCGTGCGTCGAGTGATGCTGCCAGAGGGTGAGCCAGCGGCCCTGGCAGCCAATGACGCGCGGATTTCGGACGAAGAAGCCGGCGAGTTGCTTGGGCGCCGGATCCAGGAGCTGGCCGGTCGAGCCCGCCACCCGGCGCGCGAACGGCGCCTGGCGCTCGGGGTTGTTGTTCAGGAGGTCGATGCCGACGACGAGGAACACGTCGCCGACCGCGGCGACGTCCGGCGAGAAGCGGCCCATCACGGTGATCGGCACGGGATCGAGGATCGTCCCATCGGGGGCGAGCCGCTTCCCGAAGATCGTCGTCCCATCGGACCAGGTCACGAAATAGACCGATCCATTCCAGGCCGCCGCCGGGGTCCCCAGGTTCGGGCCAGTGGCGAGGAGGATCGGTTCGGTGTCGATCGCCACCCCGTCCGGCGAAAGACGCTGGACCTGGATGCGCTGGAGTCCCGAGATTTGGCTCCGGAAGGCAACCAGGAAACCGTCCGCTCCCTCGATCAAGTCAGCGGCGATCTGAGCCGGGGCCGCGAGCGAGATCGCGCCGCGCGCCGCCGCCGCTCCGCTCGCCGAGACGAAGCCGAGGTGGACATCCTGGCCGTTCACGAACCCGGCTCGGGTGTCTTGCCACGATGCGAGTGCGCCGCCTCCCGGCGCGCCGGCAACCGCGAACGAGCCGACATGCGTCGCCGACGGGGGATCCACCGGAATGCCCGTGCCATCGATCACGGTCCCGTCGGCCGCGATCCGCCGGAACGTGATTCCCAACGGGTACTCGTGCCCAGCGAACCACCAGCGTGACTCGTCCCAGGCGAGCGCCATGCCCTCCGTGATGGCCGTAGGGGAGATCGTGACGCCCGCGGGGAAGGTGTGGACGCCTTCCTTCGTCATCGGCGAGCCGACGATCGTCGTCCCCGAAGCCCAGGCCGAGTAGTAGCCGGTCCCGTTCGATGCGAGGGTCAGCCCGGGCAGGGTGAAGGTGCCGAGCGGGGTGAGGTCGGTCGAGAATCGCCGGGCACGGAAATCGAAGAGATTGTCGTAGGTGAGGAGATACTCATTGCCCGCGAAACGGACGCTGATCGTGAAGTACAGGTAGTACTCGGCGGGCACGAGGATTCTGGGGGTTGCATCGAGGATTGTCGCGTCCGCGGCGAGCCGCACCGCGACCAAGTCGTTCTCACCTGCCGAGGTCCCCTGCGCCACGACCACCCATTCCGAGCCGTTGCTCGTTACGTCGTACATCGCCCCGTACGAGTTCTGGTAGCGCACGACGTCGATCGGGTCGGCATCAAGGACCGTGCCGTCGGGTGC